>VFQR01002039.1_pt1 | contig 13642 bp, 14 predicted proteins | sample 3512321 | NCBI WGS metagenome assembly VFQR01 (sample SAMN10412374, study PRJNA504923) | tailings metagenome | isolation source: Relicate 3 Philex TSF1 revegetated site | place: Philippines: Tuba, Benguet | collected 2017-08-29
CGATTCGCGACATACGCCCCAACAAGCAAATCTATCGCTCCAAGAACAGCGTCGACTGTTCTATGTGGCTATAACGCGCTGCACTGAGAAGCTCGTAATTTCATCTGTGGCTCGGATGCAAAGAAATGTTGCATGGAAAATCGGTGCTAGCGTGATGCCCGGAAGAGGGGCGGTTGCAGCTACGATTGCGAGTCAATTTATTGATGAACTCGGGCCGCAAGCACCACGTTCAAAAGCAGGGGATGCTTGGATTCAGGATAGATTTAGATAACAGTCCTTCTATGAAGGCATTTTTGACCCGAACTTTTGTTGTTTCTGCTCAGCTTCGAGTCGTTCGCAATACGTTAGAATATGAGAAGCTGCTCTAGCGGCGAATGTTCGAGGTCTGCGTCGAGACGGACCACACGTTTTGCCACCACAGCAAACTTCCGTGTCTTTTCACTTCCATGGCTCAACAGAGTCATTTTCTGACTCTTTTTTCTTCGCAATTATTTTCAGCAATTTGATGAAGGACTCAGATTGGCAGTCCAGGCAGTAGTTTTTGATGTAATCCGGGCCTTGCTCCTTAAGAAGTCGCTGGTGCATCCGAAATACGAGTCTTGAGTAGGCGTCCCAGTTCTTCTGAGCTTCTAGTTGCACGCGCTCTGAGGCGTGGGGCATAACGCGGCGGATAAAGGAAGAAATTGGCTCCCTAGCTGGTTGATTTTTCATAGGCGGGTCAGTGTAGCTGGACGTGAAGGCCAAGCCGAGTAAACTGGATGTGCCCTTCATGTACTCCAATGAATTTGCTCGTTAATGGAAATCTTGCCGCAGATCTCTCCGACGCCACTTTCCGGCGAGTCTTAAATATTTATCCGGAGGAAAAACTCGAAGACAGGGAAGTTCTTGCCGATGCATTGCGGGCGGGGGAAATAGAATTCTCGGAGCTAAAAGCTGAATCAGGACGAATTCTTATTCCTTGGCAGATGTTTCTACTGAGTCCTTCGAAACTTGAGATTGAGCTTTCGCGCATAGAGCGCCTGCGTCATAAGGCGGCCTCTGTGCTTGCTGCGAAGCGTACCGGCGCGGGGAACATCACTTCGAAACGTATTTTGGACAGACTTATCAGATGCCTTTTTTACCTTTCGCAAAACCACTCACTAAAATCCAATGAGTTCTGTGGTTCATTGCGCGGCCTCAGTGCGTCTGCCGCAGCTGATTCAATTGCCGGGTATTTTGGCATTGATCGCCGTGTTTTTAGATTGAAAAATAAGCCACAAGCCCTTGCTTACTTGATTGAAAGAATTGAAGAGGGGCAGGTTAATATCTGCCAAGGGGTGCTTACCAATAAGCTATTGCCCCACCTAAGCGATAGTCGGAGTGTTTATAAAAATACGAGCGGTTTCGTCATCCGTAACGAGCATGTGCCTTTCATTTTTTTACCGAGCGAAGTTAATCCTGATGAACGTGAAGGTCGACAGATCCTGACGCTCGTTTTTCTGTTGTCGCTTATTGGTTTGGATGCTTACGACTTCCAAATAGAGAAAGATTTCAAAACCAGAATGCTAACAGCGCGGGGACGCGAAGGGAGTGCGTATCTTATTGCGTCCGAGTTTCTCCTTCCTTTTGAAGAAACTGAAACTCTTCGCGGCACTGTAATTAACGCGAGCGTGCGCGATCGACTAGCTAGTCGTTATAAAATGTCACCATCCGCAGTGGTCACTATTTTGAGAAAGAGAAAATTGATTACCCATCCACAATTCAACAGCTTGTTTCCTCCCATGCCTCCCCCGCGAAGCGGAAAGGGAGGCCAGACGCCACCTATAGAACAATCCATTAGAAAATTTAATGGACGTTATGCGTATGAGGTCATCAATCGAGACCTGAGAGGGGGAAAAATTACTTCGATTCAGGCCCAGTATCTTCTTCTCGGGGCGCCATATAAAAGAGGATTCAAACAATATCGAAAGAACCTCGGCATATGAACATTTTAGACAACACAGCGCTTGATTACATGATGAAGCAGGGCGGGCGTCCCAGCGGCTTTTGCTGCATATCTCCTGATATTGTCGACGAATATGAAACCTCGTACGAGCAGCGGTTGCCGGGAAATGTCCGAAATATTTTCGACTTGGAAAACTTCGATAAAGCTATTTATCTCCGTAACTACCAAACGATGCTGAATAAGCATGGCGGAAGATCTTTCTACAACATGACCGGCTTCGGGGATATTTCAATTCTCGCACTGCTCAAGACCCAAGAGGAGCTTGCGGCATCAATGCTTCCTTTGGATGAACTAGTCGTTGTAACAGACGATGGTCCTTTGCGAAGAAGGATTCGGCGCGAGTTCGGAGAATCGGTGAAATTAATTACTCCAAAAGAGTTCTTCCAATAAAACCTAAGCCTTGGTCGACCCGAACTTTTGCTTCTTCCGCTCAGCTTCGAGTCGTTCGCAATACGTTAGAATATGAGAAGCTGCTTTAGCGGCGAAAGTTCGAGGTCTGCTTCGAAAAGGTCCACTGAATCGGGTGGTTTTCAAGCTTTCGATCTCACGGAATGGGGATCGTAGCTCAACCACGACGTTTTTCCCCTTTGCGAAGAAGTTCGAGGTAACCGTTTTGACGATGTCCCGTTTTTCATCGTCGGTCGCAAATTCATAGGAAAGCGTAAGGTTTTTTAGCCGTTCGACGTAAAGTCTGAAATCCGTTTCCGCCGATATCTTTCCTTCCGTCAGTTCTTTCCATTCATCATCGAGCTTTTGGCGCTCCATGAGCAGTTGCTGCTTTTTCTCCGCAAACACGCTTTGCTCGAAAAGCCCTTCGAGGAAGGCGTCCGTCAGTCGCGAAAGACGTGCCGCGACCGCTGCGCGAGAAAGCTCAACATGCTTCTTGTAATTTTCAATACTTTCAGCGCTCTCTCCGGAGAGCGACGAAAGGGTTTGCTGGACTTCAAGACAATCTGTTTCGGTGAAATCAATTTTTCCTAACTTCTCTTTGATCGTTTCCGCTAGCTGATCCTCACGAATGCAAGTTCCTGGGCAAGTTTTAGAATGGCAACGATAATAGACGCGCCCCTTCTGCTTCTCTCCAATTAGATGGTATTTGCAGGTGGCGCATCCAATCATCCGGCGAAATATAAAACCGTGTTTTAATTTGTAGACGCATAGCTTGCCATCCAACACACGTTGAACTGCTTCGAAGAGCGTGACTGGTATCAAGGGCTCATGCACACCTTGAAAGGTCGTGCTTCGCCCGCGAATGCTCAGAATGCCCATGTAGAACGGATTGCGAAGTACATCTGAGAGACGGTTCGTCGAGATAAATTTTCCTGAGCGGCTTTTTAGACCCTTTGCTTCCAGTTCAGTTGCTAAGCGCTCGAGCGAATAATTGCCAGTTGCATATAGCTCAAACGCGAGTCTAACCAGCGGACCAATGAGGGGGTCGATCGTTTTTGGTTTTCCTCCGCCATGGTTTAGGTAGCCTACCGGAGCCGGCAGGGGATAAAGCCCCTGCTTGAAGCGCCCTAACATTCCTTTCCGGACTTCCTCCCTTAGGTTGCGGATGTAATGGGAAGCAATGACAGCCAAGAAATCGCCAGTCAGTTTTCCTTCACTGGAAGTCAGGTTGATGCTTTCATGTGCAAAACGCACGTCTATTCCGCTATCGGAGAGATCTTGAATTATGCTCCAATCCTTGAGATTACGCGCGCTACGATCAATCTTGTGAAATATGACTCCCACTGCCTCATGACGTCGAAACGCCTTCAGCATCTCGTTGAACTGCGTTCGGCCGACCTTCGCCGCCGTTTCTCGCTCCTCAAACCAACGAGCGATAGAAAGGCTGTTGCGTGCCGCAAAAGCGAGAATAGCGTCCCGTTGTTCTGGTAGTGAAGAGCCGCGCTCTCCTTGCTTAACGGTCGACACACGTATGTACGCAAAATAGGGCTTCATAGGTGCTTTCCGGAATCTACCGCGAAAAGCAAAATCTGACGAATCATCAATGTGGTTTTTCGCCGTTCAATCTAAGGTGAATGCGTAAGACGATAAGCATGTATCTTTCAAATGCTACATCTGCCTCATTTATCGCTGCAAGATCGGAACTTGGCATTAGTCGCCGAACGAGACTAAGTATTTTGCGTGGGGGCCGAGCTGAGTTCATACGGTCAGCGTATTTTGAAAGTTGACGAGACAACAGACGCGAAATTGATCGTCCAATGACGCAACCGAAAAAAAGGCCGGATCGCTTGATCCGGCCCAATCGCACTTGTTGTTTACTGACGTGAAGTTGAATGCTCGCGCTTGGTACGAAGCATTGACGGAAGCCAATTGCTTTCTTTAAGCAAGCTTTCAGCCCGTGCCGCCATCTGAGATTTTTTCAGATGAGCAATGTCTTGAGCTGCAGCAGACGATATCCCTTCCGAAACAGCCTCCATGACGAGCTGCTTGCTGACGCGATCGAGATAGGAATCTCGAGTTACGCGCCACCACTTCGACATATCGAGCGAGGTGGCCTGTGCGATTTGCTCTGCTTGCTGCAGCCGAGCAGAGGTCGAACGGTCAAGCCGCAATTGGATGGCGTTTGCTGTCTGAGAAACCAAGTAAGCGAGAAGCTCTAAGCGAGTCTCCTGGTTTTGCTGAGTAATCCAGACCCACAGCTGCTGCTGGTCAGGCATTCGTTCTGACCATTTGCGGCGCCGTTCTGCCGAAGCAATGACGCACGAGCTTTCTCGAATACCCTCAGCGTGGGGGCCGAGGTCAATTACGCTCGAACGGATATTGAGGCAGGTTTCTTCAACCTCGAAGAAAGTCACCAGTGACAAGCTGTAGAGCAACGCGGTCAACGCCACATGAGGTTGGCCAGCGAGCGCTTCTCGAAGACCGGCTGTCCGGTGCGCTGAAAGCGCCCGGACAAGAGCCTCAGACAGACCATTTGGCTTTTCATCAGAGGCGTCACCTGAAGGTTCAGGATTCGCTCCATTGCGGCGAGATTGTTCTCGGACTAGGCCGCGAACAACGCGAATCCGTCCCTGTGGATCGACACTAATTATGGTGCCGGACCGGACCTTGTCCTTTTTACTCCATTGCATTCTCTTTTCAGAGACTGCTGCAATGTCAGCTTCTATTTGGTCGAGATCCGCTGACTTCTGCGAGTCTTCCTTCTCCTCAAGTTCGGCCACGATATCGTCGTAGCGTTTTCCAAGGCTCTTCAGACGACGCTCCTCCGACCGCGAGGGTTTGAGTTCCCGCGGAGATACGCGACCAAAGCGGCTTAGTTCTTCGTAGTCCAGTTCGAGTCGGACTTCAGTCCAGCTCCACCCTTCTTTTTCAATGGTAGCTTGTTCACTTCGAAGCTTCTCGGCAACGAGGCGGTCAAGCAGCTGGCTATCAACGAAGTAGGAGGCCTCCAGATCGAACAAGTCCCGGATTATTACTCCGCCGGCTTTCTCGTACGCAGACGCTCCAACGAACCGAGCACGACGATCCGAGCCTGCCACGAGCGCTTTAGTCAGAGCACGGCGAATTGCAGCCGCGCCCCGATCGAACAGAGGTGCCTCGAACCACACATGCTCTTGAGCGGCGTGGTCGTCGGTGATCGTGAAGGCAGTGAGTTGATCCAGTGTCATTTCGCCGGACTTGTACACTTCCATCAATCGCGGGCTGACCGTTGCGAGTTTTAGTCGCTGTTCTACGACGGCCGTCGTAACTCCAAACCTTGCCGCAATTTCAGCCGCGCCCAGTCCGCCATCGCGGAGCTGCAAAAACGCTTCGAATTGATCAGCGGGGTGGAGTGACGTACGAGCAACGTTCTCAGCCAGTGATACTTCCACGTTACTGGCAGATCCATTCTTTAAGATTCTGCAAGGCACCAAATAGTCCTTGTCGATCTTTCGCCGCTTTGCCAGCAAATTAAGTGCTTGCAGACGACGGCCGCCAGCAATTACTTGGTAGCGCTTTTCCTTGCCGTTCGAACTGGTTTCCCGGACGGTAAGGTTTTGCAGCAGTCCGTGTGCCTTAATGCTTGCAGCGAGAGCAGCCACATCGGCAGCCCGATCAGTCTTTCGCACATTTTCTTGCGACTGTTCGAGGAGGCTAAGACGTAGTTTTACGAGCGTATCGCTCATTGCACTTCTCCTTTGAGACAAAATGAGCGGTGCCCGAATTGACAGGCGACGCTCGTGGGTTGGGAAAAGTTCTGCAAAGAACAGAACCTCCTCAATCCTCACGCGAGCGCCGGATTACAGAAAGACACGAACATAACTCTTGGTACCGCAAATTTCGCGTCTTCAAAGTCGCGTCTTGTTACAGCAGCGGCACACTTCGCATACTGCGGTATGAGGCAAAAAAGCGATTCGCTGCGATCTCCAAAGTCTGAGAAAGTGACCCCCGCCGTTTCTCGAGTTCTTGCTGACGGCCGCTTGATGGAGCTGCTCTATGACTCGGTCGTAAAAGCAACGTCGTTCGCGGTGTGGCATGAAGGCACTTGGCGAATTGAACAACGAGTGGTGGACCATCGTGCGGTGTTCGTTCCATTTTCGCCGGAGAATAACCTCATCAGGAACGAGGCGGTCCTATTACCGTCAAGGCCGGAGGACTACGGTACGGAGCAAGAGCTACGCAGCGAAGTTCAGGCGTTCATCCACCGCTATAGCGATCTAAGTGATGCGTTTGAAAAGATAGCAACTCACTACGTGATGCTGTCGTGGGTCTACGATGCGTTCAACGAGGTGCCGTACTTACGCCTGCGCGGCGACTTCGGCACCGGAAAGACAAGAACCCTACTTACAATTGGTTCGTTGGCCTATAAGCCATTTTTTGCTAGCGGAGCTTCTACTGTTTCGCCACTCTTCCACACGCTTGACGCGTTTCGAGGAACGCTCATTCTGGATGAGGCAGATTTCCGTTACAGCGATGAGCGAGCGGAGATCGTCAAAATTTTAAATAATGGCAATGTGCGAGGATTGCCGGTCCTGCGAACGATCATGACACAAAAGAAGGAATTCAATCCGCAAGCTTTTCAGGTATTCGGACCAAAAATCGTGGCCGCGCGCGGTCAATATGATGATCGAGGGTTGGAGAGCAGATTTTTAACAGAAGAGATGGGCTCACGCAGAATGCGAGACGACATCCCGATCAATTTACCGAACAAATTCAAAGACGAAGCGCTCCAGCTACGAAATAAACTCCTCCTATATCGATTTCATTCTCTGCGGCGGACGCGACTTCACGAAGAGTACAAAAACGACCTCCTGGAGCCGCGCTCCAATCAAATAGCGTTGCCGCTACTAAGCATTATTGAAGATCCGGATACGCGGGCCCAATTGTATGGCGTGATGCGTCAATCGCTGCTTTCGGTCGCCGCCGAGCGGTACAATTCCCCGGAAGGACACGTCGTTGAATCCTTATTTGCATTGTTGCAGGTGCCGACGGGCGTCGTGATCCCGATAGCGCGATTGGTCGAAGAGATGAGTACGCGGTTTTCGGCAGAGTACGAACGGCCCATCACCAATCGCTGGATTGGGCGGATACTGCGGCGCCGATTGGGTATTCTCGTCTATAAGAGCAATGGTAGATACGGCGTGCCGGTGACTGAACTGGAAAAAGTACGAATGTTGGCCGGCCGATTTGGCGTGTCTCAAGACGCGGTACAATAGGGACGCAGGGACTTAGGGACTTCGCCGCGAACGCCGACTGGGACCGCTGAGCCGCCTTTTTCTTAAACGTACGAATTCCTCGAGTACATCTGTTATGTCCCTAAGTCCCTGCCAAGTTTGTTAGGCACTAGTACCGGTGCTGATCAAGCTTTGCCGCGGCGGCAAATTTTCGCGTCTTTCAGGCGCGTCCATCCTCCTCAATACTCTAACTGAGCACCCGTCGCGATCGCTTCAATAACTATGAAGCCGGAACCCCGAAGCTATCTTCGTGCGTATAGACTGCGTTGGGGGCTTACACAAAGCGAGCTAGCTTTCCTGCTTGGTTTTCGCAGCGGATCGGTGGTCTCACGGGTTGAGCGTGACAACCGCAGCGCGCCCCTTCCCGTAGCAATCGCTTACCAGGTGCTTTTCGGAAAACCTCAATTGGAGCTATTTCCCGGACTGTACTCGAATATCGAAGCTGCAGTTCTTCATCGGGTGTATGAGTTACACGAGAGACTGCAGGGTGACCCATCTCGAAAAACGAGGAGCAAGATAAATTTTTTAGAAGCCGTAATTGCTCGACTTCAACGTTGAGACATCTAGCAAGGTATGACGTCAACACAGCGCAACCTGGTACTTGCAGTGTATCCGAATGCTCGTGGGTTTTCGTATGTTGCATTTGAGAGTGCGCTGTCTCCGTATGACTGGGCGATCGTTGAAGTGCGTGGGCTGCGGAAAAATGATACAGCACTAGAGAAAATCGAAACTATACTCGTTCGATTGTTGCCAAATTCCGTCGTGCTACAAGACATGTCTGACCAAGGAACGCGGCGCGGGCAACGCATTCGCGACCTCAATGATAAAATCGAAGCGCTGGCATATCGGTATCACGCGCCCGTATTCCAGTATTCACGCGAGCATGTTCGTAATTGTTTTTCGAGGGCCGCCGGCAAATACGGTGTAGCTGAGCTTATTGCCAACCACGTTCCGGCTTTCCAACGCTATCTGCCGCCGCGACGAAAGGCTTGGATGAGCGAGCATGTGCACATGGGAATATTTGACGCCGCGTCACTCGGTATTGCGCACTTTATAATTCAAGGAGAGGCCGAAGAATTTTCAGCAGATTTGTCCTCGTGATCCGCGGCTTCAATAGTGAAGCAGCGGCAGTGAGGAGGAATCCGTGTCAGTACATTCGACAAAGGTTGCGGAGCGCATTCGTGCATTGAATGAGGAACTGCGGACTACGTTTCGCGGAGGGACGATTGTGGTGAGCGCGGGTGTCCATGAGCTGCCAGAAGAAGTGCGCGCCCAAGCGCTCTGTCAAATGGCGGCGTACAATGAGTTTAGTACAGAAAACGATCCGTACGGTGAGCGCGACTTCGGAGCATTCGAATTTTTCGGCCGAAAATGGCTTTGGAAAATCGATTACTACGATAAGGGTATGCAAGCCGGCTCCGAGGATCCGAGTGACCCCTCAAAAACGTGTCGCGTACTAACGCTCATGCTTGCCGAGGAATACTAGCCCCCTTAATGGGGGCACTTTTCTACTCGATGCAGCGATTCGATTGGCTGCTACCGGACCCGCTAGCCATGCGGCGCCAGGACTTCGAGTAAACTGATCGAACTCCCATCAGAACGTTGCCACGGCGTAAGCACGAGATCATCATTGGGCTCGGGAAAGCGCTCAAGCGATGCCAGTACTTGTATCGTTTTAAAAATGAAACAGTCGCCATGTTTTAAGCGTGCGGCGAGTCGCATCATGCCTTGCATGTGTCTCTCGTTCACGGTTATGAACGCGATCACGTGGTTTGGGAGGCCTAATTTCGCTTTGTAGAGTCCGACTGCCGTTATTTGATCGAACGCTAAGAGCTTTTTCTTTATGCTTGAGCGTTCGTAGTTTTCCGTTTCAAGCGGCTCCGTACGTCGATCGAATTCGAAGCCAGGGAAAGCAAGCGTTGCCCTATGCTTTCCGTGCTGCCGGGCAAGGATAAAAAACTCTCCGTCAGTGCGTATCGCTTGCAAGAGGCGCTGGTTTCGGCCGCGTTCTGGCCAATCAATGGTCGTGGAGATCGTCCACGGGTCGGCCAGTTCCCGCGCTTCCTTGGGGCAGCGCGGGTGCTGGAGGATTGTCTCCCGTGAGAGCAGTGAGAGACCGTGAGTCCGCGCGCCGATCGAAAATAACGCATCGAGCATGCTCACGCCGAGTTCATGAGTGAATGCCGCGCCTGTTTTTCGCTGTCGGACATAGAGGCCGCGCTGTTGTAGTAGACGTTCACCGCGAGGGGACAGACAATAGACGGCGGGACGGTAACGGGCGTTCGCGGCGGCCCATGAAGCGGTGGGGCACTGGATTAAGCCAGCTTTACGCCGCAACTTATGCAGCACGTCTTGATAGTACTTGCCCTGCATCTCCAGGAGTACCCCAATATAATTGCTCGGGAGATAGCGGTAGCGGTTTAACAGCCGCAGCACAGCCAAGTCGACGTCCGTGACGCGGAAGTCGCCACCAACGATCGTTTCTTCAAATCGTGAAATCCCCATGCCAGATGCGTACGCATGGTGGTCGATACTTTCAACGTTACCTATGTTGCGCTATTGCGCGCATGTATCAGAAGACCTGTACGTCAATAATCATCTGATGGTCGAATACCGCCGGAGGGCGGTTGTTTGAACGAGGTGGGAGCGGGTGCAGGTTCGCGCTCTTGGGGTGGCGGCGTTGCCTCTTTGGAAGGCGGCGCAAGCTGCGGCAGGGCCGAGTACCGCTCGCGCATGTAGTCTTGAAGCAATCGGCGCTCGGCGGCGTTCATGCGCGCTTTGGCTTCCAAGGTGCCGAACGGGCTTTCCAAAGAAATAGCACTCGGTGTGTGGTTCTTGATGTAGGCAGCCCACTTGCCGGCACGTTGTTCTTGCACGAATGCGGGGGCGCACCGCAATTCTCGAGCAATTGTATGTGCATCACGATCGGAGACACCGCCGACAAATTTGATGCTGGTGTTCGCGAATAAGCTTTCGAGGACGCCTTGACTGATTTGGGAAAGGTACTGATGCGCGAGAATAAGCCCTACGTTTTGCTTTCGGGCTTGTTCCAAGATGCCGGTGACGTTGGCGTCCCGGGAGATGTAGTCCTGACATTCGTCGATGTAGACAAAGCACGGAAGACGGTTGGACCGATGCAGCGTCGCCCGTTCCTGCGCTGCGTTAGCAATAAGAGCGATAAAAAACCGGCCAAACACTTCGGTGCCGTTTTCTTTTAGTAGGTCTTTCGCCGTATCGATTAGGATCACCTTCCCAGAGTTCATTTCAGAAAACAAATCAAGCTTGGAGCGTTCATGAGAAAACATCCGGCGGAACGTATTGTTGGATAGAATACCGTACAGCCGGCGAACGACCTCCTTTTTCGTATTTTCGAATTGCCCCTTCTTTACGTCAAACTCATAGCGAAAGAAGTCCTGAGCGGTTTCATCGAGTTTTTGAAGATGTTCAGCGTATTTGGCGAGCGCGCCCTCCTGCATGAGATCGCGAAATGTATGAATCGTCGCTCCGGGGATTTCCAGCATTAGCGCGAGCGTGAAGTCGAATAGTGTAGACTGTTTGCTCGTCATGTCGCTTCCGAGTAGCGAACTAAGGACGAAATTCAGAAGTTGTTTGGTACTGTTGCGAAGCCGCTCCTTGTCTAACGGCGAATAGGATTCAAGGCGCTGCAGGCCAAGATCGAACAGATTGAGAGGCACGGGATGTTCGATATCGTGCGGATCGATAATGCAGAGCTTTTCGGGGTTATTGGCGAACTCGTGCAGGCCGGAAATGGTCCGGATCAGGTCACCCTGACTATCGATGACGACGACCGAAGCCTCGCCGCGTAACACTCGCTCAATATCGGTGGATAGCATGTGCTGAATGGTCTGCGTCTTTCCGTGCCCCGTACCAGCCAGAATATGCATGTGCTCGAAGCGTGATTTTTCGGGGATACGAAAAGGCATGCCGGTCAGGAAAAATGGTGCGTAGGGAGTGCCGGCGAGATATTTTTGCGCAGCTTCGCGGGCGGTTAATCCATCCGCCGCTGTAGGAAGCACGATATCACGACCCTTCGTGGCTTGTTCCCGCGTAAGACCTGACACTCGAAGTAGGTTGTCGTCGAGACGTGATCGTACGAGTTTGAATAGTCCGGCATTGACGATGTCATCGTCGTACATGGTCGCCATAGTCCGTTCGATGGCTTCCGCCGGTCGCTCGCACACATCGATCAGGGGTACGCCATAGATCGGAGCGGCCGGTGCATCATCGCTCTCTGCAAAAATGAAGCGCGGAAAATGGCGGATATGACCTTCCAGAATCCAAATGATCTTCTCTCGCCAAATATCGCTATAGCGCTCTGGATCATTTAGCACTCGCTCCTTTACGACCAGCAATGCCCGCCAATCTTGAAGTTGGAGTATCGATAGGTGGTCAAAATCGGGCTTGTCGGGCATGCCAAAAAGGGTGGGCTCTTCCATGAGTAGCTGCCAAACCATTTCGTGCATGGCATCCTGCAGAGCGGTGCTTGGAATGCGCCCCGCGCGTGTGCACGCCTCTTCTACGAGAAGCCGGACGAAATCGAGCTCCGCAAACTCCTCAGCGAAGTACGATCGAGCGTAGAGCGACTGCACCCGCGCATACTGCAATCCAACTTCACGTCGCTCGCGGTTTGCAAGCGAACCCACGAAGAAGGCGCGCAGATTGGACCACTCAAAGAGGTTCGAGATGGCCCAGTGAAAGATGTTCTGCGGCTTAGATTTCAATGGCTTCCTCTCCGCCAAAGTACATGGCGGCATTGAGTACTCGCTTGAAGGTGGTCGCCGCCTCCTTGATTTGCTCTTCGACCGCCAACATCTCAACGATGTCGCGGCACTCGATCCGCTTTCCCTCGATCAGATCTTTGACGGAAACGGAAATATTCATCGCCTTAAACGCCAGGCGGGACGCGAGGCCGAGCAACCCCGAGCCCGGATCAATGATTTCGCCTTTCGTATAAAGCAGCGTTTCTGCAAGTCGATAATGTTTAATGCTGCGAAATTCATCGTCGGAAATTTCAGCACGAACATCGAGCTGAAAAACCACCTTACCCATTAAGCTTGAGCGTTGGTCTCTTCTAAATATCAGGTACATAGACTCTTCTCCCCACCCCTCTAAGTTGAATAGTGAGAAAACGCACGTGCACCCGTCAAGGGGCACGTGCCGCGCGAAGCGAAGCGGAGCGCGCAATAAGAAGAGAGATTAGGAAAAAGCTCTATTAGTCAGGGGACGTAATTCGGCACACGGAGTGTGATTTTGTCCACGAGTGACGCGGATTTTCTCAAGTTTGCTGGCGAATGAAGCTCGGCACACAGCACCCCGTTCCGTGTGCCTCCAAAGACGGAGGGAGCCCGGATGTGCACTCCGGGCTCCCATGCCCCGATAAGGAGCGTGCTTTAAGCAGCGCGCGGACGCGAGCTGATCCAGTCCTCTACTTCGTCTTCAAACCACGCCACTCGAGATTGCCCGAGTTGCACCCGTTTGGGGAAACTGCCGGCCTTCTCCAAGCGCGAGATATGCGTGAACGAATAGGGGATACCGTAGACAAGCTTCAGCTCCTTCTTCGTCACTAGCTTCCGTTTCTGCATCATCGACACTCCGTGAGGAGCATCGCGATGCCCGGTGAGTCCATGCGCGGATGCGCTGGGTGCTCGCTAGCAGGCCAAGTATTCTAGAGTTCTCTTCGGTTTGGCCGCAACTGCACGGTCAGAAGCGGGGACCCCATATCTTGTGCGTCTTCAGCAGTGTTGGCCTGTAGGCGTGGTCTTCGTCATAAATCTGCACCTTGGTCTCGTTAAACCGGTCACCGACAGAGGGATGCAGCACCGCTTCCGGGTCCATCTTTCGAAGCTGAACCGGCCACTGCAACTTGAAACGCCACAGCTTGATGCCAACCCTACATTCATCATGCTGCATGCCGTCTTGTCTGCCGAACAAATTTAGATAGGCCGGGTTCACTAGCAGACCAGCTTTTTTGGCT
>VFQR01002040.1_pt1 | contig 13641 bp, 14 predicted proteins | sample 3512321 | NCBI WGS metagenome assembly VFQR01 (sample SAMN10412374, study PRJNA504923) | tailings metagenome | isolation source: Relicate 3 Philex TSF1 revegetated site | place: Philippines: Tuba, Benguet | collected 2017-08-29
CGCTGCTCGGCGTCATCGTCAACGGCCTCTTCGTCGCCATCTCGATGACCTCGGGCGGCGGCGCCTGGGACAACGCCAAGAAGAGCTTCGAGGACGGCTTCGTCGACAAGGACGGCGTCACCCACCTGAAGGGCTCCGACGCCCACAAGGCCTCGGTGACCGGTGACACCGTCGGTGACCCCTACAAGGACACGGCGGGCCCCGCCGTGAACCCGGCGATCAAGATCTGCAACATCGTGGCGCTGCTGCTGCTGGCGATCCTCGCCCACTGAGCTGGCCACGCGCCGCAAATCAAAGGCCCCGCGGGAGCGATCCCGCGGGGCTTTTTCGTTTGGCGTCCCGACAACAAAAAAGCCCCGCCGCAGCGGGGCTTCTGATCCGGTCCGTCGCGGCCGGTGTCAGGTGCGCGGGCCCTGGATGAGCTGGCGCAGCAGGTTGGCCTCTTCGCCACCGCTCACCGTCTGCCGCGAGATGAAGTCGAAGACCTTGCCGTCCTGCAGGGCGTAGTTCGCCACGCGCTCGACCTTGCGCTGGGAATTGAAGTAGATGGCCATGACGTTGCGCTCGACCGTCCGCGGCTGCTGGAAGGTGAAGGTGCGCGTCTGCTTCTCGGAGATGTAGTAGAAGACGTCGCCGTTGATGGTCGAGATCGTCGTCGGCGTGCCGAGCGCGATCATCACCTGATCCTGGCTGTTGCCTTCCTTGACCTGGGCGAGGGCTTCCTCGGAGATCACGTAGCCCCGGTTGAACGTCTCGCCAAGGCGGAACTGGGTGGGGGACGGCAGGCTCGGCGTGAGCGAAGACACCGACGGTCCTTGCGAACAGGCCGCCAGAAGCGTCGCAAAGCCTGCGACCATCGCTGCCTTGGCGGGACGTGACATGACGCGGATCATTCGTGGCCGACCTTCTCAATCCCGGTGCCGCCGGCAAGGGCGGCCGCCTGTCGCTTGAACGCGACGGCGCGTTGACTTAACTCCCGTCCGCAACCATTTCAACCCGAACGCGGGGAGCCCGATGATTCTGGGCCTTTTTCGGCGGAAGAAGAGCGACGAGACCATTGGCACCCTTTACGGCGCCATCGTGGCGCAGGCGCGCAATCCGCTTTTCTACAGCGATCACGGCGTGCCCGACACGGTGCAGGGTCGTTTCGAGATGGTGGTCCTGCACGCCTTTCTGGTGCTTCACCGGCTGAAGGAAGAGAGCGAGGAGCGGCGCGAACTGGGCCAGGCCCTCTTCGATCTCCTTTTCCTCGATTTCGATCGCGGTCTGCGCGAACTCGGCGTTGCCGACACCAAGGTGCCCCGGAAAATCCGCGAGATGGGCGAGGCCTTCTACGGGCGCGTACGGGCCTATGACGAGGGTCTCGCCTCCGACGACGAGAATGCGCTGCGGGAAGCGCTGGCCCGCAACATCCTCTCCGATCCCAACGGCGATGCGCGTGTGCTCGCGGCCTATGTCCGGCAGGCTGCTGCCGCCTTCGCCGCCAGCCCATACGAATCGTTCCTCGCGGGGGCGCTGCCGTTTCCGACCGTGCCGAAGGGAGACAGGCCATGACGCGTGAAGGGCGCGGAGGGGGGGCCTCCACCACGTTGCCGCGCTGGCCTGTGCGCCTTGCGGACGTTCCGCCCTCGGGTCTGCATGTGCGCCGCCGCGACCTTGCCGAAAGGGACCTCGCCGCCTTCGCAGCCGCGGTGGGTGTCGTGGCGATGACGTCTCTCGACGTCGATGTCCACGTGAAGCCCTACCGCGGCGACGGCCTGGCCGTGGCCGGACGCGTCCGCGCCGAGGTGGCGCAGACCTGCGTGGTGACGCTCGAGCCGGTCACCAATGTCATCGACGAGGAAGTCGAGGCGACCTTCCGTCCCGAGGACAAGTTGAAGCCTCACCTCGTGCATGACGAGGAGGATGGCCTGTCCATCGACGCCTCCGTGGCGGCCGACGATCCGCTCGTCGGTGGCGCGATCGATCTTGCGGCCATCGCCGTGGAGTTCCTCGCGCTGGGGGTCGATCCCTATCCGCGCAAGCCCGGCGTCGCGTTCGAGGCTCCGTCGGACGGCGCGGCGGCGTCGCCGTTCGCAGGGCTTTCCAAACTGAAGCGCGAGACCTAAACAGGCGGCGCAATCGTGGCTGCGTGCCTGCCCCTTGTGCAGGCGGTGCCAGACGCTATTGTCCCCGCTCCCTGCGCCGTCCGCCGAAGAGCCTGCTCTGGTTCGAGGCCCCCGGTGCCGCTCTTACGGATAGGTGCATGTCCGAGAAGGTCAGGCTGGCCCTCGATGTGATGGGGGGCGATTTCGGTCCCTCCGTCGTCGTTCCGGGCGCAGAGATCGCACTCTCGCGGCACGGCGACATCGAGTTCGTCCTGGTCGGCGACGAGCGGCAGATCACGCCGCTGCTGGCCGCCAACCCGCGGGTGAGGGCCCATTCGCAGGTCATTCATGCCGATGTCGCCATCCGCATGGACGACAAGCCGTCCAAGGCGCTCCGCTACGGCCGCCGCGTCTCCTCCATGTGGAAGGCCATGGACGAGGTGAAGTTCGGCCGTGCTGCGGCCGCCGTCTCGGCGGGCAATACGGGCGCGCTGATGGCGATGGCCGCGTTCAACCTGAAGACCATGGAGGGCGTCGGGCGCCCTGCGCTGGCGGCGCTCTGGCCGACATTGCGGGGCGAATCCATCGTCCTCGACATGGGCGCTTCCATCGGCGCCGATGCCAATGCCCTCGTCGACATGGCGGTGATGGGCGCGGCCATGGCCCGCGTCGTGTTCGATCTCGAGCGCCCGACGGTCGGCCTGCTCAATATCGGCGTCGAGGAGGTCAAGGGCCTGGAGTTCATCCGCGAAGCCGGGCAGATCCTGCGCGATGCGGACCTCGCCTCGCTGGACTACCGTGGCTTTGTCGAGGGCGACGATATCGGCAAGGGCATCACCGACGTGGTGGTCACCGAGGGCTTCACCGGCAATATCGCGCTGAAGACGGGCGAGGGAACGGCCAAGCAGATCGGCGAGTACCTGCGCTCGGCCATGTCCCGCACCTGGCGGGCCAAGCTCGGCTATCTTCTCGCCCGCAACGCTTTCTCCACCCTTCGTGAGAAGATGGATCCGCGCAAGAGCAACGGAGCCGTCTTCCTCGGCCTCAACGGCGTCGTCATCAAGAGCCACGGCGGAACCGATCCGCTCGGCTTCGCCAGCGCCATCGACCTCGCCTACGACATGGCGCGCTACGACCTCCAGTCGAAGATCCGTTCCATGCTCGACGCCTACCATGCATCGCGACCGGTCCCCCCTGTCGCTCCCCTAGAGGCCGCATCGTGACCCTTCGATCCGTGGTGCGCGGCGTGGGCAGCTATCTGCCCGCGCGCGTCATGACAAATGCCGAGCTCTCGACCCTGGTCGACACCTCCGACGAGTGGATCGTGCAGCGTTCGGGGATTCGCGAGCGGCACATCGCCGCCGATGGTGAGACCACCTCGGACCTCGGCCTGAACGCGGCGAAGGCTGCCCTCGCTTCGGCGGGTCTCGATGCCCAGGACATCGACCTCATCGTTCTCGCGACATCGACACCCGACCGCACCTTCCCGGCGAGCGCCACGGCCATCCAGGACCGGCTCGGCATTCGCCACGGCTGCGCCTTCGATCTTCAGGCGGTCTGCTCGGGCTTCATCTTCGCCCTCTCGACGGCCGACAAGTTCCTGAGGTCCGGCAGCCACAAGCGGGCGCTGGTGATCGGCGCCGAGACCTTCTCGCGCATCCTCGACTGGACCGACCGCACGACCTGCGTGCTCTTCGGCGACGGAGCCGGAGCCGTGGTCCTCGAAGCCCAGGAGCAGCCCGAGGGGATCCACGGTCGTGGAGTCCTGACGACGCACCTGCGTTCCGACGGACGCCACACCACGAAGCTCTATGTCGATGGCGGTCCGTCGCTGACACAGACTGTCGGCCATCTGCGCATGGAAGGCCGTGAGGTCTTCAAGCACGCCGTCGGCATGATCACCGATGTCATGAACGACGCCTATGCCGCCACCGGCACGACATCAGAGGATCTCGACTGGTTCGTGCCGCACCAGGCGAACAAGCGGATCATCGACGCCTCGGCCGAGAAGCTGAAGATCGCCCCCGAGAAGGTCGTGATCACGGTTGATCGACACGGCAACACCTCGGCGGCCTCCATCCCGCTGGCGCTGGACGCCGCCGTGCGCGACGGACGCATCCGCGAGGGCCATCTCGTCATGCTCGAGGCGATGGGCGGTGGATTCACCTGGGGTTCGGCGCTGATCCGCTGGTGATCGGCGAAGATCGTCCCCGAATGGGTTGACCGATGCGCGGCCAGCCCATAGTGATAGCAAAATCAGAGTGATAAGAGCGGTTTTCGGGATACGGTCCGGAACAAGGCCGCCGTATCCAGGGGATGTGTTTGGGGGTCGACATGGCGGGCAAGACCGTCACGCGCGCTGATCTTTGCGAAGCCGTCTATCAGAAGGTGGGCCTGTCGCGGACCGAGTCCGCCCAGCTCGTCGAACTGGTCCTGAAGGAGATGACCGACTGTCTCGCCGATGGTGAGACGGTGAAGCTGTCGTCCTTCGGGTCCTTCATTGTCCGCTCCAAGGGCGAGCGCATCGGCCGCAACCCCAAGACGGGCCAGGAAGTGCCCATCGCTCCGCGGCGGGTGATGGTCTTCAAGCCGTCCAACATTCTCAAGGCCAAGATCAACGGCGAGAGCCACGAGGGCCTGAAGGACTGACCGGCACGGATGGTTCGCCCCTGACGTTGGGTTAGTCGTCATTGCGGGTTGGCCACGAATCCGCCACCGTCGCGCGGCCCGATGGCACAGGCCCGCGGGCTCCCTCACACGAACCGGATCGATTGGTGGACAAGGCCCCCGACGCATACCGCACGATCAGCGAGGTAGCCGAAGACCTCGACCTGCCGCAGCACGTCCTCCGCTTCTGGGAGACGCGCTTCGGGCAGATTCGGCCGCTGAAACGTGGCGGCGGTCGCCGCTACTACCGCCCTGAGGATATCGATCTCCTCAAGGGAATCCGCCACCTGCTCTACGGCGAAGGCTACACGATCCGCGGCGTGCAGCGGATCATCAAGGAAAGCGGCGTCAAGGCTATCCAGGCTCTCGGACGCGGGGAGGGCGCTGCCGCGCTGCAGAAGCCCAAGGGGCCGGAGATCATCGATCCGCTCGACCGCGCGCCGCCTTTGGCCCATGAGGGTGGCGAGGCTGCCGTCCTCGCGGTCCGCCAGGCACCGCCTCAGGCGCAGGCCCCCGCAGCCGCGCTTCCCGCCGATGACGATGAAGTCTTTGACGAGATGGACGACGAGGGACCTCTCGATCTTCCGCCCGTCCAGACATTCGGAGGGCCCTCGGCAGGTTCAGCCGCCGGCGGCGTTGCGCACCGGGTCGAGCCGCAGATGCCGGTCTCACCGAGACAGGCGCCGCCTCCTGCCGCAGCCACGGCACCGACACCAGCGCCCGCCTATCCAATGCCTTCGGCACGGCCCCAGGCTCCTGTCCAGATGGCGCCCCCCGCGCCTCCCGTCCGGGGGCTGGCCATCGACGACGTCCGCCGCCTTCAGGCCGCGCTCTACGAATTGCTCGAGTGCCGCAAGCGCCTCGACGAATCCTTCAACGCCCGCTGAACTAGCGACGCCATTGAGGCTGTGGCGGAGGCGGTGGCGCCTTGGCGGCTTCCTCGATCCGTCGACGCATGTGATCCGCGACCTCCCTGATGGGCGTCAGGCTGCGATCCAGTTCGCCCGACTGCTGGTTGGCGAACTCCAGCTCGGAAATGATCTTGTCGACGCGCGCCAGGGCTTCCGGGTCGGGCCGGGTCACCAGTTCTCCTCCGAACAGGATCAGGAGCGGACCGACCGGGATGAGCAGCGTGAGCCCGACGGTCACCTGCCAAAGCAGGTTGCGGTCATCGAAGGTTGTCGCGGTGAGCGCGCCCACATAGGCGGCGCCGATCGCCGGCGTCAGGGTGAGCACGACCGCGATCCCGATCCAACCGGCGATCCGGGGCCTGAAGCGCGTGGTGAGTTGCATGGCCAAATCCATCCCGCAGCGTTCCGGTGCAGTTTGCTGCGACTTGTGGCCGGGCGGCAAGTGCGGTTGACCGGTGGCCTGCGGACCCGGGGCGGTCAGCCGGCGGCGCCATCGTCAGAAGATGCTGTATCCGCCGTCGATCACCAGGGTCTGGCCTGTCTGGTAGCTGGAGGCGGGGCTCATCAGGTAGACGGCGATGCCGCCGAAATCGGCCGGGGTCCCGAAACGGCGGACCGGAATGCGCGGCGAAACCGCCTTGACGAACTTCTCGTCGCCGAGGGCCTTTGCCGTCATGTCGGTCTCGATCCAGCCGGGAAGGACGGTATTGGCGGTGATCCCGTGGCGGGCGAGTTCCACGGCGATGGCCCGGACGAACGAGTTCACCGCGCCCTTCGAGGCGCCGTAATGCTCGTTGTAGGCCGCACCCTCGATGGAGGCGACGCTCGAGGTCGCCACCAGCCTACCGAAGGGGTCGCCCGCCTTGGCGCGCTCGACCATATGGCGGGCGGCGACCTGGAAGCAGTGCGCGACGCCCTCGACATTGGCGGCCATCACCCGGCGCCAGTCGTCCATGTCGCGGTCGATGAAGGGACCCTTGGTCTGCCCGGTGACGCCGGCATTGGCGAAGACGCCATCCACCCGCCCATGCTCCCGGAGCGTCGCGGCGAAGGCCGCGTCAACGGAGGACCGGTCGGCGACGTCGCAATGATGGGCCGATGCTGCAACTCCGAGCGCCTTCAGACGAGCCAGGGCTGCCTCGTTCTTGGCGCCGTTGCGGCCCCAGATCGCGACGGTGCAACCGGCTCCCGCCAAGGCTTCCGCCATGCCGAGCCCTATGCCGCCATTGCCGCCGGTGACGATGGCCACGCGCCCGGAAAGATCGAAAAGGCCAGCCATGGAGAGGTCCTCGCTCGCATTGTCACGATGCCTATCCGACCCGGCGGCCGCAGCCGGCGTCAATAGGGTCAAGCGAGAGAGGCGCGCGGCGCGTGGAAGAGGGGTCAGGCCTGCCCGGCGAGGGACGCCTCTCGGCGGCGCACCAGCCAGAGCACGGCGGTCGCCAGCGTGACCATCCACACCTTGCCGAGGACCATGCCGGGCAACAGAGAGACTGAGCCGAAGGCGAGCCAGAGGAACAACGTGCTGTCGATGACCGTGCCGACAAGGCTGGAGGCGAGAACTGCCGGAATGAGGCGGCGGCGCGCCAGCGGCGTGTAGACGGCGGTATCGGCAAGCTCGGAGAAGAGGAAGGCGGCCGCCGAGGCCAGCGCAAGGGCAGGGGGCGCGACGAACCACGACAGGCCGGCACCCACCGCGATGCCGCCGACTGCCCAGGCAAGGCCGAGCTGCCGCTGCACCATGTCGCGCAACACCAGCGCGAGGCCGATCATCAGGACGCCGCTCGGAGCCATCAGCCCGAAGCCGACGGGGATGAGGCAGGGACCACCGGGCACGCAGGTGGTGCCGAGATTGCCGATGAGCCAGTTGGCCGCCGGGATGGTGGCGACGAAGCCGAGGAGGGAGATATAGCCGAGCATCTGTTTGTCGCTGCGTCGAGGGAAGGCGGCTGTCTAGCGGTTCGGCGACACGAGGTCACGCCTCTTTTGGCCGCTGGGCCGCGTCGCCGACTGGAACGGCTGGCCGGAATGGCCTAGACGGACCCCATGACACGACCCGCGGATCCCTCCCTGACCTCCGATGCCGCCTCGCGTGCACCGGGGCGATTCGAGTCCTTCGCGCGCACATTCACGGCAGCCGTCGCGCGGCTCTGCCGGCCGGTTCGCCCCGTCGCGTCTCCAAGCTTTCGTCTCTTCGACAGCTGGGCCGAACGGTTCAGCGTCGCCCTGATCGGGCTCGCCCTCGTGCTGGCAGGCATGGCCTATGTCGATCCGGTGCTCCAGGGGCTGCGCGGATCGGTGACAGGTCGCTGGGCGGTGTTCTGGGAGATCGTCACGGATGTTGGCAAGTCAGGCTGGGTGCTGATCCCCAGCGGGGTTCTCATCCTCGTCATCCTCGCCGTCGTGCCGCCGGTGCGCAGTCTTGCCGACAGGGTGATGCTCGCGCTCGCTGCGCGCCTTGCCTTCGTGTTCATCGCCGTCGGTGGATCGGGCCTTATCGTCACGACGGTGAAGCGGATCATCGCCCGCGGCCGGCCGCGCTACTTCGAGGAGTTTGGCTCGCTGCACTTCCAGTTTCCGACCTGGCAGGCGTCCTATGCGAGCTTCCCCTCGGGCCATTCGCAGACGGCCTTCGCCATCGCCCTGTCCTTCGCCGCGCTGTTCCCGCGCTGGCGGACGCCCCTCATCGCCGCAGCCTTGGTTGTCGCGTCAAGCCGGGTGGCGGTCGATGCGCACTACTTTACTGACATCGTCGCCGGCTCGCTGTGGGGAGCCTGGTTCACCATCATGACGCGCGAATGGTTCGCGCGCCGGGGTCTCGTCTTCACCACCGGGCCGGAGCGGCGGCCGTTCCCGATGCCGTGGCCGCGGGTGCGGCAGGCGCTCGCGCAGGTCGCGCGGCGCCTGCGGCCCTGATCAGCCAGCCGCCTTCATCCGGTCGAAGCCCGCCGCGAGATCCGCCTGCAGGTCGGCGACGTCCTCGAGGCCGATCTGGAAGCGCAGCGCCGGGCCGCCGGGGTTCCAGGTCGTGACGCTCCGATAGGGTGCGCAGTCAAAGGGAACCACGAGGCTCTCGTAGCCGCCCCAGGAATAACCCATGCCGAAGAGCTGCAGGCCGTCGAGGAAGGCCGCGAGAGCCTTCTCGGACACCGGGTTCAGGATCACAGAGAACAGGCCGGATGCGCCCTTGAAGTCACGCTTCCAGATGGCGTGGCCCGGATGCGACGGGAAGGCCGGATGCAGCAGGGTCTTCACCTCCGGGCGGCGCGACAGCCAGTCCGCCATGGCCATGCCCTGGCGACTGGCCTCGTCGAGGCGCAGCTTCATGGTGCGCAGGCCACGGAGCGCCAGGAAGCAGTCCTCGGGGCCGGCGCCGATGGCCGTCAGGTCGAAGGTCTCTTTCAGCGCGGGCCAAGCCCTGTCATTGGCCGTGACGAGGCCCATCAGCAGGTCGGAGTGGCCGCCGAGATACTTCGTGCCGGCCTCGATGGCGATGTCGGCGCCGCGCTCGTGCGGCGGGAAATAGAGAGGCGTCGCCCAGGTATTGTCCATGACGACCAGCGCGCCCTTCGCGTGGGCCACCTCGGCGATCGCCGGAATGTCCTGCATCTCGAAGGACTGGGATCCCGGGGCCTCGGTGAAGACGACCGTGGTGTTGGGGCGCATCAGGTCGGCGATGCCGGCCCCGATCAGCGGATCATAGTAGCTCGTCTCCACGCCGAAGCGCTTGAGCACGCCATCCGCATACTGCCGCGTCGGCCTGTAGACGGAATCGGTGATCAGCATGTGGTCGCCGGCCTTCAGGCAGGATTGCAGCGCGATGGCGATGGCCGCGAGGCCCGATGGCACGACGACCGTGCCGGCAGCGCCCGAGATGTCCGTCCATGCCTCTTCGAGCGCGCGCGTCGTCGGGGTGCCCTTGGTGCCGTAGACATACTTCTGGCGGCGCGCCTTCAGCTCCTCATAGGTCGGGTAGAGCACCGTCGAGCCACGGTAGATCGGCGTGTTGACGAAGCCGAACTGCTCCGCCGGCTGCCGTCCGCCGAGCACCAGGCGCGTGCGCTCGGAAAGGCGCTTGTTGTCGGAAGGGCCAGCCATACCTGCCTCGAATTCTGGGAAGAGCCGTTGGATTTGAGGGCGGCGGTCGCGACGCCCCGCCGCATTTCCGCGGCGGGATAGCGCGCCGTCAAGCCCTTGACCCTCGTTCGAAGATGGCCTGTGATGCGAATATGCGGGGTCTCCGGGATATCCGACGGGGACGACGACGCCGTTCAGGCACCCGCGCATAAAAACCAAGCCGCAATCGAGTGGGAAAGGCTGCCACCATGAAACGAATCGTATCGACCCTCGCGCTCGGAGCCGCACTCGGCCTCGGGGCGACGGCAGCGCTGGCGCAGGCGCCGAACACGCTGCGCAACATCCAGAACAAGGGCTTCGTCCAGTGCGGCGTCACGCAGGGCCTCGCCGGCTTCTCCATGCCCGACAGCGCCGGCAACTGGACCGGCCTCGACGTCGATCTCTGCCGCGCGCTCGCCGCCGCGATCTTCAATGACCCGACGAAGGTGCGTTTCTCGCCGCTGTCGGCCAAGGACCGCTTCACCGCGCTCCAGTCCGGCGAGATCGACGTCCTGTCGCGCAACACCACCTGGACGCTGCAGCGCGACACCTCCCTCGGGCTGAACTTCGCCGGCATCAACTATTTTGACGGCCAGGGCTTCATGGTCCGCAAGTCGCTCAACGTGAAGAGCGCCCGCGAGCTGTCCGGCGCCTCGGTCTGCGTGCAGACCGGCACCACGACCGAGCTGAACGTCGCCGACTTCTTCCGCGCCAACAACCTGAAGTACGAACCCGTCGTCTTCTCCACCGCCGACGAGACGGTGAAGGCCTATGACGCCGGCCGTTGCGACGTCTTCACGACGGACGCCTCGGGCCTCTACGCCGAGCGCGTGAAGCTCGCCAAGCCGGACGACCACATGGTCCTGCCGGAGATCATCTCGAAGGAGCCGCTCGGCCCGGTGGTCCGCCACGGCGACGACCAGTGGTTCGACATCGTCAAGTGGACGCACTTCGCCATGCTGACGGCCGAGGAGCTCAACATCTCCAAGGCCAATCTCGACCAGATGATGCAGTCGACCAATCCCGAGATCCGCCGCGTCCTCGGCGTCGAGGGCAACTTCGGCGAGGCTCTCGGCCTGACCAAGGACTGGGTGGTCCGCATCGTCCGCCACGTCGGCAACTATGGTGAGGCCTTCGATCGCAACGTCGGGCCCTCCACCCGCCTCGGCATCCAGCGCGGCCTCAACGCGCTCTGGACCAAGGGCGGCTTGCAGTACGCGCCGCCCATTCGCTGAGCAGGTCCACAAAGTCGGCGAAACCGACTAGACATCATCGTCGTCCCGGGTCCACGATCCGGGACGATCTTCCGGTGAAGACAACGGCCCTCCATCGAGGGGGCACTCACCGGGCCAGAGCAGGGGATGGCGATAATGACGGACGGCACGTTGCCGGCTCGCGGGACCAGTGCGCCCAAGGTGGCGTTTTTCAACGATCCCAAGACGAGAAGCCTGATCTTCCAGGGACTGGCGCTGGCGCTGCTCATCTTCGTGGTGTTCACGGCGGTGTCGAACGCCGTGACCAACCTGCGCAACCAGAACATCGCCGGCGGGTTTGGCTTCCTTCAGCAGACTGCGGGCTTCGGCATCTCCCAGACGCTGATCCCCTGGGCCGAGGCCATGTCCTATGGCCGCGCCTTCGTCGTGGGCCTGCTCAACACGCTGCTCGTCGCCGTCGTCGGCATCGTCCTGGCGACGATCCTCGGCTTCATCGTCGGTGTCGCGCGCCTGTCGCCCAACTGGGTGATCGCCAAGATCGCCTACTGGTATGTCGAGATCATTCGCAACCTGCCGCTGCTGTTCCAGATCCTGTTCTGGTACCTCGCCGTGCTGGCGGCCATGCCGACACCGCGCAACTCGATCTCGCTCTTTGGCCTCTTCTTCGCCAATCAGCGCGGCATCACAGCGCCAAAGCCCATCTTCGAGCCAGGCTCGGGGTACATCGGGATTGCCCTGATCCTCGGCGTGGTCGCCGCATTCGCGGTCCGTTCCTGGGCGCGCAAGCGCCAGGCCGAGACGGGTGAGCAGTTTCCGGTCGCCATGAGCATGATCGGCCTCATCCTGGGCCTGCCGGTGATCGCCTATTTCCTGATGGGCATGCCGGTCTCGTTCGACTACGCCCAGCAGGGCCGCTTCAACCTCTCGGGCGGCATGACGCTCATTCCCGAGTTCGTGGCCCTGACCATCGCGCTGGTGGCCTACACCGCCGCCTTCATCGGCGAGATCGTGCGCGCCGGCATCCAGGCGGTGAGTCACGGACAGACCGAGGCGGGGCGCTCGCTCGGATTGCCCGAGGGACGAATCCTCAACCTCATCGTTATCCCCCAGGCGCTGCGGGTGATCATTCCGCCGCTGACCAGCCAATACCTGAACCTTGCCAAGAACTCCTCGCTCGCGGTCGGCATCGGCTACCCGGACATGGTCTCGGTCGGCGGAACGATCCTGAACCAGACGGGACAAGCGATCGAGATCATCGCCATGTGGATGGGCTGCTACCTGACGATCTCGATCGTCACCTCCATCTTCATGAACTGGTACAACCAGCGCATCGCGTTGGTCGAGCGGTGAGGGCCGAGGCCATGACCACCTCCTTCACCCGCTCCGAACTGCTGCAGCCCCTGCCGCCGCCGGCAAGCCTCGTCGGCCCCGTCGGCTGGATGCGGGCCAACCTCTTCTCCAGCCCCCTGCAGACGCTTCTGACCCTCTTCGGCGCCTACATCGCCTTCAAGCTGGTCTGGACTTTCGTCGACTTCACCATCATCCGCGCGGTGTGGACAGGAGCCGACCGCGACGCCTGCCTCGACGACAAGGTCGGCCGCTCGGTTGGCGCCTGCTGGCCTTTCGTCTGGGCGAAGTTCGGCCAGTTCATGTACGGCTTCTATCCGGTCGAGGCGCGCTGGCGCGTCAATCTCACCTACCTCGTGGCGCTCGCCCTGCTGGTGCCGCTGCTCATTCCCTCTCTGCCCCACAAGGCGCTCAACGCCATCCTCTTCTTCGGCGCCTTCCCGATCCTCGCCTTCAACCTCCTCTACGGCGGATCGATCATCAATCCCTGGCTGTCCTACATCGGCTGGCTCTGCCTTCTCGGCGCTATTGGTCTTCTCGCCGCCTATGCGATGAGCCGGGTCGAGGGCCCGCCCAACCAGATGTTCCTTCAGTATGGGCTCGGCGCGCTCGCCGTCGGCGTCGTGCTGCTGCTCGTGGTCCGCAGCGGCATCTTCGCCTATCCGGCCCTGCCGATCGTCGAGACGCGCCAGTGGGGTGGCCTGCTGGTGACGCTGGTCGTCGCCACGACCGGCATCGTCGCCGCGCTGCCCATCGGCGTCGCTCTGGCGCTCGGCCGCCGCTCCAAGATGCCGATCATCCGCTTCCTGTCGGTCGGGCTGATCGAGATGGTCCGCGGCGTGCCGCTGATCACCGTGCTCTTCTTCGCCACCTACATGTTGCCGCTCTTCCTCGAGCGCTCGCCGGACGCGATGGTCCGCGTTCTCGTCGGTGTCTCGATCTTCTCCGGCGCCTACATGGCCGAGACCATTCGCGGTGGCCTGCAGGCGATCCCGAAGGGGCAGTTCGAGGGCGCCATGGCGCTCGGCCTGAACTACCCGCGGATGATGAGCCTCATCGTCATGCCGCAGGCGCTGAAGCTGGTGATCCCCGGCATCGTCAACTCCTTCATCGGCCTGTTCAAGGACACGACTCTGGTGTCGATCGTGGCGATCTTCGATCTGCTCGGCGGCATTCGGGCCGGCTTCACCGATCCCCAATGGGCGACACCGGTGACGCTCTACACGGGCTTCGCCTTCGCCGGCATCATCTACTTCGCCTTCTGCTACTTCATGTCCCGCTACTCGATCTTCGTCGAGA
>VFQR01002041.1_pt1 | contig 13634 bp, 8 predicted proteins | sample 3512321 | NCBI WGS metagenome assembly VFQR01 (sample SAMN10412374, study PRJNA504923) | tailings metagenome | isolation source: Relicate 3 Philex TSF1 revegetated site | place: Philippines: Tuba, Benguet | collected 2017-08-29
CCATCGGCTTTGGCCAGGAGCTTCTCAGGATCGACGATCTTGACTGGGCTCGATGACTTTTTCTCGGCTGAATCTGTCTTCGCGGAAGCCACATTCTTTTCATTCGACGGCTGGTTTTCTGGCTTATTCCAAACCAGGCGCGGCCCACCCGTGGTCTTGCAACCCACAGGCAAAACCAGACATCCGAAACACACCAGCCAGGCAGCACCCCACACCGTCTGGCGCGGGCTTAAGGCATCCTGGTTTGAAGGTTTCTGGAACATCTCAAATCCGTTTGTTTTCAGGCGGGAAATCCTGATTTTGAAATCGCTGCAAAAACGATCTCTCAAGCCGATGGCAATGCATCAAATGCACTTCATCACTTGAGTGAAAAGGTTCTTTAACTGTTGGAGGCGTCCAAAACAGATGACTGATGCCAGGGATGTCCAACAGCAAATTGACGATTGCTGATAGACTGCAGCACCAGACTGTACAAGGCGGGAAGTCGACAATAAGGCCATGCGAATAAATCGCAAAGAAGCTAATCAGCGAGACGTGAAGGAAAGTGACGTGATTGATGGCGAGAAGGGACAGGCTTCGCAATGGTCGACTGCCAGAAATCGATCATCCGGACAATCGACCATGAAAAGAGGTTATTCAGGAAGATGTAATTCAGTCTGAAAAGATCAGCAACCCCAAAATTTTGACCAGGAAAAACTGCTGGAATCGTGTCTGAATCTAAGGGGTTTCGACGGCCTTCTCGGGAGGTGGGCCAGCGACTCGCCGGCGTGGCGGATCCAGAAATCGATAACCCGTGTTCGGATTGTTCGCGTCGTAGGCATAGGCCTCATGATGATCCAGAAACAGCTTCAAATAAGCGGCGGGAATGGCAAATCCGAGCCCTTCAGCAAACAACAGCTTCATGTTAGTCACACCGACCACTTCACCCCGGCTATTAAAAAGTGGCCCACCACTATTGCCAGGATTGATGTCTGCTGTCGTCTGAATATAGACCAGGCCTTTGACATTGCGGTTACGCGTACTCACAATCCCCTGCGAAACAGAGCGTTCCAGCCCGAGGGGATTACCAATGGCAAAAACTTCATCTCCTTCACGCTCATCATCAGCTTCTGTGAGATAGACCGGCTTAAACTTCAAATCGTCCTGCTTAGGGATCTCCAATAGCGCCAGATCAAAAAACGGGTTGAGGGCCACAATGCGCACATTATCGATCCTTCGCCTCGCAAATTCGCCACCGGCGGCCTGGTGAAAAATCGTGACCGCAATACGCGTTTCTTTTTCGATGACATGGCAGTTTGTCACACAAAAGCCACGGTCATTGATGATAAAGCCCGAACCCAAGCCTCCCGGCGTCTGGACCAGCACCACGCCTTCGCCATACTTTTGAGACAGATCTTTAATACTCGCACGAGGCAATTCGGCGGTCTGATAAAGCTTTTTCGTCTGCCCGGGAAGCGGAGTATTGACCGAAGCCGCCCCTTCTGCCTTGATCACTTCCCGCCGGCGGATCTGATTCAGTGGAATCTTGACGATATCCACGCCAATATCCAGATAGAGCGCTCCATCCTGTTCTTTCAGAACATCCCCTTCGAGCTTCTGTCCAGTCCGCAGTTCAATCACCTCACCGGCGCTGACCAGTGCCATTGAACTCGACACGAAGGCAACCGCCAGACTCATCACCCATAAGGCTCGCCTCAGCCGCAGGATTTGTGGGCGATTCGCATTCCAAGTCCGCATGTTCTTCATGTTTTCAGCCTGATTCGTCTGATGAAAAATGACGCTCACTGCTCACTCCAACCACGCAGCCGCCAGAATGCCATTAACAGAATTACGTCGCCAGATCACGAATCCGCAAAACGATAATCATTATGGCAATCCGAACAGGTCTTATTCACTTTATCGAGAGCCTGCTGGAACTTCCCAAAATCCATTTCCTTGGCAGCACTCGATGCATCTCTGGAGGCATTAATCATATTCTGAGCATGTTTTTTATAGTCATCTTCTTCGCCTGAATCGTAAGTCGAGTCAGCAGCCACGACCGACAGTGCCAGCAAAACGATCGTTTCATGCTGCACCGTCTCCTGTTCCGACTTCAGTTTTGCTTCTGTGGTAATATTACTTTTGAGCCAGTCAAACGCCTTCTGCATGCGGACCATCACCCCCGCTCGATTGGCCGACTCGCCAAACGTCTTTTTCTCTTCGACATTACCGACATCTGGTGGAACACTTCCCGAGAGAACCGAAGTGAGCTTCTCGAACACAGCATTCGATTTGTCAAAACCTTCTTTGCCGAGTGCCTTCGATGATTCGCGCAACTGTCCGCCCAGTTCACGGACATACCTGGCGTTTGCCTTCCACGACAGATCATCCGGGTGCCGTTCGACAATCGCCCCCAGTGCCGCAATCACAGCTCCGTCCGCCTGGATATCCTTGTAGTTCCCCGAATAGGTACCAGCCGACTGCAATTGTTGAGTCAGTCGGTTCCGGATGCGTTTCATTTCATCCTGAAGCTCATCCGAACTGATCGTCTGTTTCCAATCGACACTCCCCCCTGCGGCGACAGCTGGCGGTGCGACTGCAGGTGCTGCGGGAGTGACCGCAGGGGCCGCCGCATTATTCGCTTGCGCCATCGCTGGAGCAGGATTCGCTGCACCTGACGTCTGATTATTCGCTGCGATCGCCAACGGATCATCAAACCAGACATCATAAGGAATATCCCCCAGCCACTTCCTGCCCCCAGCCGACTTACTCGCACCTTCTTCAGGCCGTTGTTCGGCCGCATTACTCTGAGCGGCAGTCGATCCCTCGTTGGTGGCTGGAGCCGGCACTGCCGTCTGTGCTGGAGCGGCTGTCCCTTCGGGTGTGGCTGGTGCACGGGAACCACATCCCGTACTCGTGAATATCGCCAGACTTGCCACAGTCAGACCGACTGACAGTGAATAATGACTTTTGACCCATCGGGAACTAACCCGCCAGCCGGATGACTGCTGCATAGATGCGACACTTTTTTGTAAATCGAGAGACGTCATGAAAATGTGACACTCAGCCAAAATGAATTGATTCAGGTTCAATCACTTTCAGTATGACCCACCCATACTCAGGCAGCAAGAACAGACTGGTTGGATCGCCGATTTGGATTTTTTCGCAGTATTGGCCAGACGCTCAAGTCAGGTTCACTCTTTCCTTCGATATGCACAATCAATTCCGCAGAGCTGAAACGTTTTTTCCGGATGAGACGCGCCGAAGGGACCTGAAGTTCCGCAAGATCTTCAAGGATGATGCCTCACCTCTTAAAAACATTCCATAATCCGCCCACTGCTGGCTGTGGTTCTTTCTCAGAAAAAATCTGATCCAGAAGTTCGATGACAATGTCATCAGCACTCTTTGAATCCGCCTCAGCAGTGTAGCGCAACAGCAATCGATGACGCAGAACCGCTGGTGCCAGTGCCCTGAGATCCTCCAAACCAACGACGGGTTGCCCATGGATTGCGGCCCGGGCCTTGGCAGCCATCACCAGTGCCTGACCTGCTCTTGGCCCGGCTCCCCATTGCACATACTTCCTGATCTGCTCCGGGGCACTCGCATCCTGCGGCCGGGTCGCCCGACATAAACGCATGGCGTATTCCAGCACATAATCGGCCACGGGAATCCGCCGCACCAGTCCCTGAAACTCACTCCATTCACTGGCAGAAATCACCTGAGAAACCTGCCGAGGTTCTGCCCGATTGGTCTGCCTCAGAATTTCAAACTCTTCTTCAGCATCCGGGTAATCGACACGAATCTGCAGCAGAAATCGATCGAGCTGTGCTTCGGGAAGTGGATACGTGCCCTCCTGCTCAATCGGGTTTTGTGTCGCCAGTACAAAAAAGGGATTGGGGAGTACGTGCCGCTGGCCACCTGCAGTGACTTGCCGCTCCTGCATGGCCTCCAGCAGTGCGGCCTGTGTTTTCGGTGGAGTTCGATTGATCTCATCGGCCAGTAAAACATTGACGAAGACTGGCCCGGGTCGAAATTGAAACAGTCTCTGGCCGGTTTGCCGATCTTCCTGCAACACCTCTGTCCCGGTGATATCCGCTGGCATCAAATCCGGTGTGAACTGAATTCTTCCAAAGGTCAGATCCAGAGTCTGGGCCAAAGAACGCACCATGAGGGTCTTCGCCAACCCGGGAACGCCGACCAGAAGGGCATGGCCCGAAGAAAGCATCGCCACAAACAGTTCTTCCAGGACCTCGTTCTGCCCGACAATCACCTGATTCAATTCATGGCGGATGCGCTGCCACGCCTGTGACAATCGACGCAGGCACTCGATATCTGACTCTGAACCATCTGAATCTGAACCTCGCTCTACATTCGACGATCCCTGTTTATGCTCAGAAGCATTTTCCTCAAGATCGAATTTCTCAGGGACACCCCGGTTCAAACTCTCTTCAAACAACCGCGAGTCGTCTTCAGGCATCAGCCGATCCTCTCACACATTAATCACAGTGACGGCAGGCAGTCTGACGACCTTCAGCAATACGCTGACCTGTCGTCTGTGACCGACAATCTGCCGATTCCCAAAAGCTGACTCAGCGGCCTTCACGAATACCTTGGCAATCAGCTTCCAGATCACTCAGAAGTTCTACTGCCAGACTGACATGACCGCCCCCTGCGATGCAAGCCGTCAACCATCAATTCCCAACGGACAGAGACTTGTCATCCCTGCAGGTTGAGGCTGCTCCATTGGCCAGCCGAAAACTCCCTATTGCCCTGCCAGCCTGAGAGATCTATCGTTTTTGGCACACGGGATGCCTTCCCTCAGCATCGCAACAAAGGAATCGGCTAAGGATGGAGAAGCCAAATTGCCTGAATTGACCTCTCGCGATGTCGCCAATTTACAGAGTTTCCCCTCGGGAGCTGAGGGTGACCAAAGAGCACAACTTCAGAACCACAAACACCTTATACCCTCTTTCCCTCTGTTTCTGGCAAGTCTCGTTTTTGTAGGATCGCTTCTGGCCTCGGGATTGTGCATTGACGCAGCCCCTCCTCTTCCTATCGATCTCTCCACCGAGGTCGAGCCACCCGTTTCGGCAATGCTGCTACTTCCTGCAGCACCGCTCGAGATGGCCACGTGGGCACCAGAACCGATTGAAGGCTCTCTGGTGATCGCCGGTGGTGGCGTGCTCCCTCCTGCGATTTTCGAAAAGTTTATGGAACTGGCGGGTGATTCAACGGCGCGGCTGGTCATCATTCCCACGGCAAGCATTTACGCGGGAACTCCCGAGATTGAACCCAAAATCGACCCCTGGCGGCATCGAAATGCTGCCAGTGTCCACGTCCTGCATACCCGCTCGCGGGATGAGGCCAACTCCGAAGAGTTTTCTCGAATTCTGGATCAGGCCACGGGAGTCTGGTTCATGGGGGGCAATCAGAACTGGATTACCAGCGTCTACGCCGAAACTCGCACAGAAACACGCCTGCGCGCTCTGCTTCAGCGGGGTGGTGTGATTGGTGGGACATCTGCCGGTGCTGCCATCATGTCGCAGGTCATGATTACTGGCGGGAAATACTACCCCCAACTGGGCGAAGGGCTCGGCTTCCTCCAGGGTGTGGTCGTTGATCAGCATTTCCTCAAAAGACAGCGTGAGACGCGTCTAAAGTCAGCCCTCACACTTCGCCCCGGCCACGTCGGCGTCGGTATTGACGAAGGGACAGCTCTGGTTGTTCAAGGTCGCCGGTTTGATGTCGTGGGTGATTCTGAGGTGGTCGTTTATCTCCCGGAAAATTCCCGCAAACCACTCAAAGAAACCCGCATTTCGCATGGACGCTCGACAGATTTTGTGACCTTGTGCCGTGCGGCTATTGAGCGCGCTGCTGAAGATAAACAGCCATTGGCAGTACGGCAGTCGTCGATCGCCAGAACACAGGTTCCTCAGGGGACATTGGTCATTGTCGGTGGCGGAGCAACTCCAGCGGCTGCCATCGAGCGCTTCATCGAAGCCGCCGGTGGCCCGGAAGCCCCGATGGTGGTTGTGAGTAACGCCCTGGGAGACGAAGCACCGCCAGCTTCACAAGTCGTCAACTGGTTAACCAAAGCCGGTGCCCGCCATGTGAGCCAGTTGCACACGTCCTCCCGAGCCGAAGCTCACGATCCCGAGAAGGCCAAGCTCCTCGAAACAGCCAGAGGGGTCTGGTTTACGGGTGGTCGCCAATGGCGATTGGTTGACCGTTATCTCGACACGCCGATGCTGAGCCACTTTCAGAATGTCCTCAAGCGAGGGGGCGTTATTGGCGGTACTTCGGCCGGCGCCTCGATTCAAGGAAGCTACCTCGTTCGGGGTAATCCGGAAGGAAATCGAGAGATCAGTGCTGAAGGTTACGAACGCGGCTTTGGTTTTCTCCCTGGCGTAGCGATCGATCAACATTTTTCCGAGCGAAAGCGACTGGCTGATCTTGTCAGCCTCAAGACCCGCTACCCGGAACTGGTGGCCATGGGGATTGATGAATCGACAGCCGTGATCGTTAAAGGGACACAACTCGAAGTCATCGGGAAGCAGACCGTAACCATTCTCGACCAGACTGGGCCTCATGATCCATCCGGCGGCGAACGAAAGTTCGAACCCGCTGTTGTCCGCTCCGGGGAAGCCTATGATTTCGCCAGTCAGAAACGAATCGCTATCGCAGAGAAGTCCACACAGGTCGATTTCCCGGCCGTCATGATTAATTCGCCCTTGATCAATACGCCTCCGATCAACACGACGGAGAAGATGTCATCTGAGGCTGTCGATCTCGAAAAAGACCTCCCCTTGCCAGCAGCTACCAACTCGCCTCCAGCACTCAAGCGACCCGCGACGCGCACCTCAGCAGGCCAGTAAATAATTTGGCAGAGTGGCAGGCGTTCGATGTTCAAGCATGTCTGTTCCGAGCCGCAAGCATGGCACACAAAGCGCGTCACATCTTGAAAACCGTACCAATGACTCAGCTCTTGAGATCTTCGAACAGTGGTGTCGAAAGATAACGCTCACCTGGACTGCACAGTACAGTCACAATTGTTTTGCCTGCAAACTCCGGCCGTGAAGCGACTTTTGCTGCGGCACAGACATTCGCACCACTGCTGATTCCGACGAACAGCCCTTCTTCCTTCGCCAGTCGACGAGACCATTCAAACGCTTCGTCGTTTGTCACCGTGATCACTTCATCGATCAGCCGCGTATCAAGGTTTTTGGGAATGAAACCCGCACCAATTCCCTGAATTTTATGGATACCGGGGCTCCCTCCGCTGAGCACTGCCGAATGCACCGGCTCGACAGCAATGGCCTTGAATGCCGGATTGTGGCGGCGAATGAATCTCGTGACCCCCGTAATCGTACCACCGGTCCCCACTCCCGTCACAATGGCATCGACCACCCCGGCACTGTCGGCCCAGATCTCAGGGCCAGTCGTGGCCTCGTGAATCGCCGGGTTCGCGGGATTTTCAAACTGCTGAGGCATCCAGGTCTGTTCGCTGGCCATGACCAACTCATGAGCCCGGGCAATCGCTCCCTTCATCCCTTCAGCAGCAGGTGTGAGCACCAGCTCGGCACCCAGCGCCTTGAGTAGAACTCTTCGCTCCGCAGACATCGACTCAGGCATTGTCAGTGTCAGACGATAGCCTCTGGAAGCACAAAGAAATGCCAGGGCAATCCCCGTATTGCCGCTGGTCGGTTCGATGATATGTGTGGATCGGTTTAACTGGCCACCCTTCTCGGCGGCGTCAATCATGGCTTTGCCGATCCGGTCTTTCACACTGCCCAGTGGCTGGAAAAACTCGCATTTCCCAAGCACTGTCGCTCCCCCTTGCGAGGCAGTTTTCAGTTTGACCAGCGGTGTACGGCCAATGGTTTCCGTAATGTCGTGGAATACTCTTCCGTCAGGCATACCGATCGACTCTTTTCAGTCTGTAAAACTCAAACAATAAAACCTGATTACCCGTTTCATCGATATCGATTGAAAGTCGCCTTATGCAAAAACGTGACATCAAGGCTGGGTGAGGCAGTCAGATGCCATCGCCACTGGCAAGTTCCAGAGCAAAGACTTCGTGATCCTCAACGGGATCAAGCTCAATCAGTCGCGCCAGCGTCATGTTGTCGAGGTAACGGGAAGCAAAGTTACGAATCTCCAGCAGCACTCGGCGAAAGCGACATAATCTCGCTTGAGAACATGGGCGATGAGCCGAGGTTGAAACACAAGGTGAGGGAGCAATCACACCATCAAAAAAGCGAATGACCTGCCCCATAGTGATCTGCTCCGGTGGCTGAGCAAGAACATATCCGCCCTTTCGTCCCGGCGAACTCTCGATCCACCCCTGGGATTTCAGATCCAGAACAATATGTTCCAGAAACCGCTTGGGAGCATCATTCATTCGTGCCAGCTCACTGAGCGAAATGGGACTTTCGCCAAACCTGGCAGCCAGCGTGATGAGTATCCGCAAGGCATAATCTGCTTTTCGAGAGAGTTTCACCTGAGGACCTCAACACAAATAAATAATCTATCACCATATCTATCGTGTTTTATTTCTCTCGAAAAGAGGCTTGCCAGATTTTTTTCAGGAATTCCCCTAATCACATGCCGAAAACAACTTAGGGCAAAGGCACCCAATCGAAAACAAACAACCCGAACTACCCATTTCCCCAAACCCAACCCAGGGGGTTGATTTCCGGCAATTCCTGACGTATTCTCTCAAGTGTAAACACCACCAAATCGATGATATATTTGTGACCGGCGAAACATTTCCAAAACCAAGTTGAGAAATCATGGCACGCAACCGGCTGACCTCACCTGACCTGTTCGATCTGCAAGCAACTCTCCGTTTGCCTCTGGATCGAACTGCAGGTTGTCAGGCACCCGAGGAAGTGCTGCCCGCAAATAACCGCTGGCTGACGACCGGCTTGCCTGCACCGGTTTCTTCCGTGGAAATTCCCGCATGGGCTCGGCCGATTTATGAAGCCGCTTTCCTGACAGCTCGCATCAAGGTCCGCAATCGAAAAGTTCTCGATGCCGCTCTCACCGGTACGATGATCAACTGAATTCTCGACAGTTTTTTCTGCAACAATCAGCCTCTCCCTAAACACAAGAAGAGCCGGAACCCAGACTGGGAACCGGCTCTTCTTGTACTTGAATCGCGACTCAATCGAATTTGTGCGATCTCATTCATCTCGGAAGCATTCAGCTTCTTGGCGGCGAAAGATCCATTCGCAGATTAACGACTGACTCACATTCGCCGCCCCAAACCCCGCAAGGGGTTAGCAGCAGCAGACGGGCATGCCGTTGAAGCAGATGCAGCAGGTGCAGCCGCAGGCGACGAGAGCACAGCACTGATCGCAGCAGGCCTGAATCATTTTGCAGCAGTCGGCATCGCCTGAAGTGCAGCTGATGCAGCAGCCATCGGCTGTGGTCTCGCAAACGCACTTACACATGGACAGGTTGCAGCAGCAGACGCAGTTCCCATTCTGAACGCAGCAGACACTGCATAAGCAGCCGGCGGATTGAGCGCAGAGAGCCTGAATCATATTGCAGGTCAGTTCGTCGTCACACTTGCAGACGATCTTCATCCCGCCAGCACACTTTTCGAGTGTGATCTTACACTTAGGAACGGTGAGGCAGTTGATCTGTGGTGCTGGAACTGCTGAGACAGGTGTGGCAGTGATTGGAGCAGTGGCTGTTGTCATGTCATCAATCCTTTAAAGCTCAAGACGAACGTAAGTGACTCGCTGACCATCCATCTCCGGCTGGAACAGCACGTTCGTGATAATACAGTGGCTCCCCACCTGCACAATCTCGACCTGAGTTGCGTATATTTCCCTGAGCGATCCCTGGCGAAAATCCAGCAGCCGGTCGAAAAGTTCTCTTTTAGCCACCCCAGAAATCAATGGTGTTTCGAGAGTCTTTCAAGCATGCTTGCTCCGAGCCGCAAGCATGGCACACCAAGCGTCGTTAAATCGTGCAATCGGATTCAGAACTCCAGCACGACATCGGCCAGCCGGGTTCGATCACCCGATTGACGCAATTCTTCGAGCAGTGACCGCACATCGGGCACGAGAAAATCCCGGAACTTGCGACTGTTATTGATGGTGATGTTCACTCGCTCATCGATCTGAAACGCCTCAGCGGCCAGTCGCACCACATGCCTTTTGCCGGGCGAGGTAATGTACACACTGTTCCCCGGCGTAATGCGGAACTTCACGATCTGTGGCGAAGGGAGAGTTGTTCCTGCAGGTTGAGGGATGATCAGCGTGCGTGGGAGATCGAGCACACTCAGGCCAAAACAGCGGGAATCGGTCTTGCGAAGTGAGAGCCACTCGATATCTGCCGGAGCCGCACTGCGTGGATGCAGTTCCATCCACTCGAACATGCGCGACATTTCGTCGGAGTACATTTCGAGACCCCGGCCGTGAATCTGCACCAGCATGAGGTCATGCCGAAATCCCTCTTTGAACATGAACTCCAGCACGTTGGCGTTGATACTCATCAGATCGCGGTCGAGCTCACCCGCCACCACGTACCAACTGGTGAAGCGAGCATTCCCTTTGCTGTACTTGCAATAGGTATCCGCCCTGCCGCAAATGGGAATCACACCGGCAAACTCATCCGCATGAGACATCCCCATATCGAAGGCTGCATCCCCTCCCATGGCATGCCCGGCCAGATACACACGATCCGCATCGACCGAAAAACGCCCGCGCGCATCGGCGAGAGCCGCCAGTACCTTCAAATGGGCCACTCCTTCCCCATTGTATTTTGTCGCGCCATCCGGCACATATTCCGGGGCAATCACAATAAACCCTCTGCGACGGGCATTTCCGGGACGATCAGCAGTTCCCGCCCACCAGGTCGCAATGGCCGCTGTTGTACGATCTTCCGGCCTCAAGGCAACAATCATCGGATAGCGATGTGCCGGGTCATACTCGGGTGGCAAAATCGCCTGATAATGAAAAATCGCTTCTCCGTTATCGCTGCGAAGTGTGATCTTGAGCATGTCACTGGCCAGAGGTTCCAGCAATTCGCCATCTGCTGAGATCTGCGGACCAGGCTCCAGACCTGCCGAATCCCGAAACGGCGGCAATTGAGGGATCATCTGCCGGATCGATTTCCAGCCCACTCCTTCGAGGGCTGTGAGTTGACGGAGTGTATTCTCGCGGGTTTCTGGTGATTCCGCTTTGAGGTACTGCAGGACCAGTTGCTGGGCATCCCACAATGCCATGGTCTTGGCCAGATCTGTCGATGCACCAACCGATCCAAAAACCCATCCCGAAAAGGCGAGTGCAAGTTTTTCTTCGGCTGAAAGTGTGGCATCTTTGTCGGATCGCAAAAAGGCCTCCAGCCTCGGCAACGTCTCAAACGAAAGACCATGGCTCACTTCCGACCTGAGGATGGCCACCCGCTCGCGCAGCTCTCGATTCGCGATTTGTGCCTGATACTCACCCAACAGCAGGCGGGCCAGTTCGATCTGCTGGCGAGCCAGATCATACTGCTTAATAAAGGCTTCGATATCCCTCATCACCACCGGGCCCAGTTGTTCGGCAGGAGCCAGTCTGGCCACACTTTCGGCGAGTTGATGCTGACCTTGTTTCTTTCGCTCCTGCAGTTGCTTCACGAACTGGCGCCCTCGCAATTGAATCAGTTCGACGCGCATACGATCGACCTGATCTTTCAGTTCGGGAAACTCCAGCGCGACTGACTCCAACTCCTTTTGAGCTTCGGCATACAGCTCGCCCTGCAGATAAAACCGGACAATCGCCAGTCGATCCTTGGGTCGAGTTGGATCAATGGCCTTCCTCAGAATGTCACTCAGGATTTCTGTCGGCAAACTACTCGTCGCCACACCCGATTCCCACTGATGGGTGAGTGCATCAATGAGTGCGTATTTCGGGGTCAATCGACTGATTCCCTGAATCACATTCTCCGGCCCTTTTTGTGTGAGAATTTCCAGCCGCCGTCGACCAAACTCATCAAAGGAGGTCACATTTCGAAAGCCACCCAATTGAGCCAGCACCTGTTGCTTGCCGGTTTTATGGTGCTTGAGCTCAAAGACTTCCCACGGGAACAGATCGGGCTGCCCAACCGTTTTCTCGGCATCAGGGATCTGTCGTGTCGGCACAAAAATTTTCTGCCAACCTGCATCCACCATAATGATCGGATAGATCGGAATCGGCCCTGGCGTTTTAGCCTGCAGTTGAGCAAGCCCCTGGATCGGCGTCGCCTTGCCGCTGATGATCATGCCATTCTTGAGACGAATCTCAGCCCCCTGGGCAGAGTTGGCTTGACCGGGACTGATGACCAGAACAGGGCCGTTTGCCAGAAACAGTATGAGAGCCATTAAGGCCATGATTCTCATCAGTTGATTGAAAGATGAGATCCACACCTTCAGTTCTTCCACTGGGCCTTGAATTTGCAAAGTCTTTGACCACCACACTTCAGTCAACCAGTTTCATCAGCAGTAAGAATCAGTGAAAAATCAATATCAGCCAAGAGGTTTATCGGCCTTGTCCTGCCGAGGGTGCCGTCGAACCTTTCCCTCATTCAGTGAGTGCCGTGGAAATTTATCCCGGCACTTTTTCTCAAGGGACAGCTTCCGCCGGGATGATCTCAGGAAGTTTTCTCTCGCCCGGCTTTTTGCCAGGTTCTATCGGCGCAAAATCCATCTCGAGCATCCATGCGAACAGATGCACCACCAGACGGCGATCGTCAGGTCTCTGCTGAATCACATACCCCCCTGTAGTTTGAGGTTCGACAGTCCCATACACCAGTTGACCTGTCCGGTGATCCACCACACTGACGCGTAATTCACTCTTGAGAAAAACCCGCCCATCGACTGTCCGGGGTGGTTGTGTCACCCGGGCCCAGAAGACACTGATGGGCAACTCTCCCAATTGTTGGGGATCAATGGCTGTCTGCGGCACCGAAACCATCCACTCGACTCCCCCGGTGTGCGCATCAATTCCATAAAACATGCCATCCACCGGGATGGCTGCCAGTTCGGCGCCAATAACGCGCAAGCCATCCGAAGGATCCACTTCCTGACTGGCCACGACCAGATACTGATCGGATTTACGCCTGACAATCAGTGGCCCGCTGGATAATCCTTCATCAATTTTCGAGGTAATGATCTGTTTTTTCGATACACGCTCGATAACCCGTAGTTGACCACCCGCATCAAGCGTCGCAATCTGCGGATATCGATTCTCGGGAGCATCCGGCCCATGCCGAAGATCCAGATCGCTCCGGCTGGCCGGTTCGACCATCGCCACACTGGTCGTCATCGGCAGGATCTCTGTCCAATTCAACTCGGGCTGCAGCCAGTTGTGATAACTCAGCAGCAGGTTTGCCTCCGTCCTCACCAGGCTGACGACTTCACTCCCTCGCTGCCAGAGTCGATCTGTGGAGATCGGCCCAGCCACTTCCGTCAGGAGATCGCCACTCCGGAGGCCATACACCGATGTATTGCCCGTCGGATGTTCATACAACGTCACCGCCTTCTCATCGATCGTCACTTCGACCATGCGGGGCAGATTCTGGCGGCTCCAGACGATTTCTCCCGTGGTAATACTTGCTGCAAACAACCGGGTTCCAATCTGATAAATCACCAGATAACCAGAGACTCCATGAACCTGGCCGGA
>VFQR01002043.1_pt1 | contig 13617 bp, 6 predicted proteins | sample 3512321 | NCBI WGS metagenome assembly VFQR01 (sample SAMN10412374, study PRJNA504923) | tailings metagenome | isolation source: Relicate 3 Philex TSF1 revegetated site | place: Philippines: Tuba, Benguet | collected 2017-08-29
GGGCGTGTTCTAAGTTACCGTGGATAAAATTAACTGGGTTATTAATTTCGTGGGCAACTCCCGCCACTAGTTGCCCTAAGCTAGCCATTTTTTCTGTGTGGATAATTTGCAGTTGGGCAGTGCGTAATTCATTAAGTGCTTGGGCGAGTTGATTTGCTTCTTCGCGGGTTTGACCAAGCAAACTAGATTGTTGAAACAACTTTGCTTGACGTAGTGCTACACTCGCTTGAGCAGCAACTTGGGTGACAAATTCTAACTCAGCTTCTTCCCAATCACGTGCATGGGTGCATTGGTGAATGCATAATAATCCCCAGAGTTCATCACCTTCCATTAGTGGGACAATAATCTGTGCTTTGACTTGGAATCGCTCAATCACATCAAGATGAGGTACTTTTGAGCCAACGCTGTTGACATCAGAAATTACTTGCATTTGTCCTTGGCGATATTGCGGTGCATACTGGTCGCCGAAGCAATAGTCTTGCACCTTGACGGCGAGGGCAGAATCAAACTTGGGTAGCACATCTTCAGCAATGAATTCACCACTGCAAAAACCCACATCCAGGTCAAAGCGAAAGATACCGACTCGATCTGCTTTGAGCGATCGCCGCACTTCCTGTACTGTAGTCTTAAAGATTGTCTCTAAATCCAAGGATTCTCGAATTTTCACGACTAAATCGAATAAAATCCGCCGCTGTTCAGCCGATTTGTGCATTTCGTCAGCGCGAGTTTGAATTTGGGTCACCATCTCGGAACTTTGCATTGCTACTCCGAGTTGGCTGGCAACTTGTCCTAAAAATTCTACTTCCACACTACCCCACTGACGCGGTGCAGAATGTTGATAGGCAGCCAGCAATCCCCACAGATTCCGTCCCACAAAAATTGGAGTTAAGGCATAGGCGCGAATCTTGAATTGCTCCAAAATATCTAGGTGACAGCGCGAGTGTCCGGCTTGGTAGATGTCGTCCACAGCAAAACTTTCGTTGTTGCGGTAGCGTCCGCCTTTGGTTTCTTGCAGGTGGGTATCTTCCCACACTAAATTTTTGCCAAATAAATTAATGCTGTCCCACTGTGCCTCGACCATGCCGAAATGACTGACGAATTCGCCACTCCAGTTTTCATTAAAACGATAAACGCCGACTCGCTCAACTCGTAACAGTTTACACACTTCTTGACAAGTAGTTTTCAGGATTAAATCAATATCCAACGAGGAGCGAATTTTACCGACGACTTCCGTGAGGGCACGTTGGCGAGCGATCGCATTTTGTAACGCCGTCGCCTGTTGTTTCGACTGGGTTAAGTTTTCGGCTTGCTGAATCGCCACTCCCAGCTGTGCCCCCACCTGTGCCAGAAATTCAACTTCATAATTTGCCCATTGACGCGCCCCTGAATGCTGATACGCTGCTATGAGTCCCCACAGTTTTGGGCCAATGAAGATCGGCGCTAAAACATATGCCCGAATTTTAAATTGCTCCAAAATGTCGATGTGACACCGCGAATGCCCAGCTTGATAAATGTCGTTAACAGCAAAACTTTCGTTATTGCGGTAGCGCCCACCTTTGGTGTCTTGGAGGTGGGTATCTTGCCAAACGAGATTTTTGCCAAATGGATTGATTCTATCCCACTGTGCCTCGACCATACCGAATTGGCTGACAAATTCACCACTCCAGTCTTCATTGAACCGATAAATCGCCGCCCGTTCTAACTTCAGCAGTTTGCAGAGTTCTTGACAGGCAGTATCGAGAATAATTTCGGTGGTTACAGAGGAGCGAATGTTTCCCACTACTTCCGTCAAAGCACGTTGCCGCGCAATTGCATCTTGCAATTCTGCTGTGCGTTGTTTGCTTTGTTCTAGAATTTCTGCCTGCTGCATTGCTACGCCGAGATGGCTGGCGGCTTGGGCTAAAAATTCGACTTCGTGAGAATGCCATTCCCTGGTTGTGGAATGTTGATAGCCTGCCAGTAAACCCCAGAGTTTTGCACCAATGAAAATAGGTGCGATGGCATATGCGCGAATTTGAAACTGTTCTAATACTTCAACATGACAACGAGCATGTCCAGCATCGTAAATGTCAGCCACAGCAAACGGCTCATTTTTGCAATACCGTCCTCCTTGAGTTTCTTGCAAATACGAATCTTGCCACACCAAGTGCTGTCCAAAAGGATTGAGTGTATCCCAGCGTGGTTCTGCAAAGCCAAAACTATTGATAAAACTACCACTCCAATCAGCATTGAAACGGTAGATTGCCACTCGCTCAATCTTCAATTGCCGACAAATATCTTGGCAAGAAGTCGAACACAAAGATTCTAGGTTTACAGATGCCCGAATTTTCGCTAGAATTCTCCCCAAAATTTTCTGATACTGAACTGTTAAGTGTAACTGTTTGTGACAATCTTCTACATCTTGGAGGTTTAAAGTTTTGTAATCGTTTGTTGTCATAAAGTGTAGGTAATCATAAAGTCCCTACCTTTAGTATTCCCAGTTTAAAAGGAAAGCTTAGCTAATAGCACAGAACTAGCAAGAATGCTACCGCGCCGCTATTTCCATACTTTTGTGGTAGAATTTCCCCTTACTACCCATATTATTTTTGCTAAAAATTTATTGATTTTTGCTGAAGCTTCACATTAGTAATATACATTTACTAATGTAAGCCAGTTATCTCGGAAGAGATACAGTTTTTGATGTATTATTATGCGCTTAAACATAGGTTTTGCAAACGGATTATTCTGAAATTGCAAAATATAAATTATCCACTATTGTGGGGTGGGCCGGAAAGCCCTCCCAGTCCATAGGGCGGGTGAGACACCCACCCCACAAGAATTGATTGGATATTTTTTATTTGGAAGTTCCTAATATTTTGAATATCACTCTAGAACCTAGTAATTGAGAAAGCGATCGCCCTTGGGGAAAAAGTTTGCGATCTACTGAGTTTACACAACTATCATACAGACAAGGGTTATTTTCTCACTGATCCCTGCCTATGGTACTTGGGCTGGGCGTACTAGGGAAATAAGTTCAAAAATCAAAGCGGATTACTATACCCGGCTTTAAAATACAGTTTTTATTTAATCATTAGTCTAAAATCTGGGATTAATTATTGTCGAAAATTGGGATTGCGATCGCTGATTTCCACTCTAGGATTATTAAATTGAGCGTCAACGACAACTATCTAAAGAGTGAAAGTTTTATCCCAAATTACAGCCATTAGTTAGTTGCGTAAATTAAGTAATAGTTAAAGAATATTACTTATACTACCAATACACATTTACCTTTCTTAAATATTAATAAATCTCATGATGCATTAAGCTTGACCGTATTCACCTTTTTCAGTAATCATAAAGACACGGCTATCAAGGCCAATTAATACAATATTTAAGTGCGATTTTATTAAGCATAAAATCGCTGGACTTTCACAACTGTCTTTATTATTCCAATATATCAGATGACCATAGTATCTCTTTTTATTCTTAGTGTTATCTGCAGTTCTGGAAAAATCTCACAAAAAGTGAAAATTAAAAAGCAAAACTAATGTTAAATTCATACTTGTGTTGATTTTTGCCTTTTACCTTTCGCCTTTTGTCTTTTGCCTTTTGCCCCGTTGAATCAATTTTTTTCCTGGAGGATATTGTAATGTCTAGTGTGTTTCCTTGGTCATCACTAAGAGTAGCTTTGCTAGTTCTGGGAATGACAACTGCTACAGTAGCTCCCATCGTAATTTCTACGCCAGCGTCATCCCAAAATACTGTTCCCAGTACTACACCATCGCCAACTCCAACAGTTAATTTGTCAGATGTCACTTCAGATTACTGGGCACGTCCATTTATTCAAACTCTAGCTGATAATAATGTAATTAGTGGCTTTCCTGATGGCAGCTTTAGACCAAATCAATCTGTGACTCGTGCTGAATTTGCCGCCCTAATTCAAAAAGCTTTCGGTAACCAAAACCGCATTCGCCAATTGAGCGCAGGCGGATTTAGTGATGTTCCTGCCGGTTACTGGGCGGCTGCCGCAATTCAGAACGCCTACGAAATTGGGTTTTTATCAGGTTATCCTGGGAATGTATTTAGACCAAATCAACAAATACCCAAAGTAGAAGCGATCGTTTCTATCAGCAATGGTTTGGGCTTGTCTGCTAGCGATACAAGTACTCTTAATACCTACTACAGCGATGCTTCAGCTATTCCGAATTATGCCGTTAGTAGTGTCGCAGCAGCAACACAAGGTAATCTTGTTGTCAATTACCCAGATGTTAAACAACTCAATCCCCAACAAGCCCTAACTCGTGCTGAAGCAGCCGCACTTTTGTATCAAGCTTTAGTGAGACAGGGACGGCTACAACCGATTGCGAGCAATCTGTCAGCTGCTCAGTATATTGTCGCTGGATCTGGTACAGGCACTCAAACAGGTAACGACATTGTTTCTTTGGCTGCATCCAGTAATTCTTTTTCAACACTGACTTCTTTATTAAAAACAGCCGGTTTAGCAGAGACTCTTCAACAGCCCGGCCCTTACACAGTTTTTGCTCCTACTAATGATGCATTTGCCGCTTTACCTGCTTCTACCCTAGAACAATTGCAGCAACCACAAAACAGAGAAGCTTTGGTGAAGATTTTGAGTTATCACGTAGTTCCTGGGGCGGTAACTGCTAGCCAACTCACAAACGGCGACCTGAAAACCTTTGAAGAAAGACCTGTAAATATTCAAATCGATCGCGCAAACAATCAAGTCGCAGTCAATAATGCTAGAGTGATCCAAGCTGATGTTCCAGCCAGCAATGGTGTTATTCATGCAATCAACCAAGTCCTCATCCCCCCTGATCTTAATCTCAGCCAGTTAAATCAGCAGCCCACAGAAGGGGGCACCACTAATGGTGGAACATCTGGTGTAGATGTAGGTAGAGCTACTCGTGGTGGCAGAAGCTACATTGGGGTTGCTGGTAACATTGGTTTGACGGGTGGTGATACAGCTTTAAGCGAAGGTAACTTTACAGTTATCAGCAAACTTGGTGTGACAAATTACCTATCGGTCAGACCATCGGTGCTGTTTGGCGACGATACAGTATTTCTGGTTCCCTTGACTTATGATTTCACTCCACGTACAGCAGCTTCTGTGGGCGAACGAACCTACACCATATCTCCTTACTTGGGTGCCGGTGTAGCTATTGAAGCTAATCTCGATACTGATATTGGATTATTGCTAACTGGTGGTGTGGACGTTCCTCTGGGTACTCGATTCACGCTTACAGGTGCTGTAAACGCCGCTTTCATGGATGAAACTGATGTCGGCTTGCTATTAGGGGTTGGTTACAATTTCTAAGCATTACCGAATATGAGCGCCCAAACAAAGGGCGCGTTTTTTTTCACAACACATAGGAATTTGCAGTAGGGTAGCACAGTTAGCTGTGCTACCCTACTGCAATTGGTACAGAAATTTGTAGGGGCGCAAAGCTTTGCGCCCCTACCAAGTACCTCACGCTTATCGGGAAATGATATTAGGCGTGCTAACCTAAAATTTCAACTTTCTTGAAAAATTCTCTACTTTTGACTGGAAAATCATGGTTCCTTCTAAACGAGTTTATTTATTATTACTATTAGGAATTGCGATCGCCCTCATCCTATCCTTTTTTCTGACGATTTTTGCAACCATCGCCATAACTTTGTTATTTGATGTCGTAGTTCTCCTATTCATGGTTGCAGATGGTTTGCAGGCGCGGCGTTATCGCGTGCAAATTAGCCGCGAATTACCGCCACGCCTATCCATTGGGCGGGATAATCCAGTCATATTAAAAGTAACATCCCAAAATGCCAACGCTCAAATTCACATCCGTGACTATTATCCAACAGGTTTTGGTGTATCTGCACCTGCACTGGAGGCCACTATTCCCAGTAATAGCACCCAGCAATTAACTTATACCGTTAACCCGACACAACGAGGAGAATTTCCTTGGGGAAACATTCAAGTCAGACAATTGGGACTTTGGGGGTTAGCTTGGGATGATTGGCAGATTTTACAAAGTCTGCCAGTGAAAGTTTATCCTGATTTAATTGGGTTGCGATCACTCACAATTCGCTTGACATTGCAATCATCGGGGTCAATGCGCCAAGCTAGGCAAACGGGTATCGGTACAGAGTTTGCCGAATTGCGGAATTATCGCACCGGTGACGATTTGCGGTTTATTGATTGGAAAGCTACCGCCCGTCGAGTTGGTGCTTATGGTAACTCGCCGCCGCTAGTGAGGGTTTTGGAACCAGAACAGGAACAAACTGTGCTGATTTTACTCGATCGCGGCAGGTTGATGACAGCAAAAGTCCAAGGTTTGCAGCGCTTTGATTGGGGTTTGAATGCAACTTTATCCTTAGCTTTGGCAGGTTTACATCGAGGCGATCGCGTTGGCGTTGGTGTATTTGACCGCCAAATGCATACGTGGATTCCCTCAGAACGCGGTCAACTTCATTTGAGTCAAATCATTGATCGGCTGACTCCCATTCAACCAGTGTTATTTGAATCTGATTATTTGGGCGCGGTGACAAATGTTGTGCAACGACAAACTCGCAGGGCGCTTGTGGTGGTGATTACTGACTTAGTTGATGTCACCGCTTCTATGGAACTGCTGGCTGCACTTTCCAAACTTGCACCCCGCTATTTGCCATTTTGCGTGACTCTGCGAGATCCACAAGTCGATCGTTTGGCACATACTTTTAGTGAAAATGTTACAGGTGCTTATGTACGTGCAGTGTCATTAGATTTATTGGCACAGCGACAAGTGGCATTTGCTCAGTTGAAACAAAAAGGTGTATTAGTATTAGATGCACCAGCAAATCAAATTGCAGATCAGTTGGTTGAACGATATCTGCAATTGAAGGCACGAAATCAACTTTAGGCACCCCACAAGTAGTGGTAATTAATTTCTTGGAAGTCCCCAAGGACACCACCAAATCTAATAGGTCTGCAATGCTCTAAACCATTTATTCAAAACTGTACTGATGGTTTTCTTAATCTGGTGCTTGCGGTTCCACTTCTGGAATGCGATTTCGTACTCTTCGCCTTTCATTTGAAAGGTATTCCAGACATCAAGCCCGAATGGCAATCCGCAGAATAGTAAAATGTACAGCGACCAAGAAATTCCACCACCAGCGATTAAATCCACGAGTATCAAAAAGCCATTTAAAATTGCATAATTGCCTAGACGCTTTTGAAATCTCCTTTGGCGGTAGGCGTCAAAAGCTTTTCTTTGTTCGACTTGACTTTGTTGGATTAACCAATCGCGTTCTGCTAATTTTAAAGATTCAGGTGAAATTTCTAACTCAGCAGCAATTTCTAATAGCTGTTGATAAGAAAATTCTGTGTCCTGATCGTCAGCTTGACGAGCGATCGCTAAGTTTAAAATTTGTTGTACATCTTCTTGGCTATAAGACCGGATGCTTTGAGGTTCAAAGGCCGTCATAATTCTTTTTGTGATAAAACTTTCAATAGGAACTTACTACCCAATAGATTTTAACTAGCTAAGCTAGTACTCTTTCCATTATTCTTAGATTAACAAATTTATCGCAATCGTATTTGAGTTGTGAAAATATAAGAATCCGATTTGATTTCTGAAAAAATCTCAGTATGTGTAGGGTGTGTTACGCTACGCCCTAACCCACCCTACACATACTGAGATCTTGTTAACTTTGAACTTTTGGTTGTTGAAAAGCATAAATATCTTGAATAACTTGTACCCAACCGTTAGCAACAGATTCGAGAATGCGATCGCCTTTTTCTTTGGTTGCAGTTGTACCATCGCCAATGACTCCACTTTTACTGATATCTCGCGTCACCCAAGCCACAGGTAACTTGCCCTCCCAACTGAGTAAACTACTTTCTGCTTGTTCTGGTGGATACTCTGCAACAGCTTTTTCTAACTGCACTTGTTCTGGCAACAGCGATAACATAATGCTAGTTTCGGCATCTCCGGCGTGCATTCCTAGTGCTGCTTCTTTCGGTGTCAATAATTCTTTAGTAATATTAGGTACACGCCAAGTAAACAGCGGGAATACTAAAAAATCATCATACTGGACGTGCAAATCTCGTGCCGCCATTTGCATGACTTGGGGTTGTCCACCGTGGGAGTTCATTAACACCAATTTTCTAAACCCAGCACGGTAGATACTTTCTCCCACTTCCATAATAATTGCCGTCAGAGTTGCCGTGCTAAGGGTAATCGTACCAGGGAAATGCCAGTGTTCATTAGATTTGCCATAATAAAGAGTTGGTAGAGCATAAGCCGGAATACTAGCATCAAGCTTTTCCAACGCCTTACCCAGCACCCCCACACCAATAGCAGCATCTACAATTAACGGCAGATGAGGACCATGTTGTTCAATTGCCCCTACTGGTTGGATGATAACCACATTTTCCTTATTTGCCATTGCCTGGATTTCAGTCCAACTGAGGTAGGGGAAAAACCGTTGTGGGGGAATAAAGCTGTGCATATTACTGAAATATTTATATTTTAGGGCATGGGTAAATGAGCTTAAGGGTTGAAACTCTCAACTTACAGCAATTTTCAGGTAAATAGACCATGCGGTAGGGGCGCAAAGCCTTGCGCCCCTACGACAGATGTAGTTCAAATAGATAAAAACTGTTGTAAGCTTTAAGCTTGAACTTTAAGTCTTTGAGCTTGAACTTTAAGTTTTAAATCTCCCTCATCATCTTCCATGCCCAATGACGGCAGTTGCTCCATTTGGGAAACCCATGCCCACCAATAATGAAGACTCTCCAAATATCCAGATATTACCAGATGTAGCAAAGCATAATAACGAAATAGCAAGCTGTGACAGGGATGTAAGTCAATGGTTGAAGAAAATGGATCTATTCGGACATTATCGGTTGATATTGGCGGTAGTGGCGTTAAGGCAATGGTTTTGGATATTACGGGTAATCCAATAACCGAAAGAGCGCGTTTAGATACACCCCAGCCTGCTACACCAGAGGTTGTAATTAATGCTATTGCTGTGTTGGCGGCGGCTCAAGGTGAATTTCATCGCGTTTCGGTTGGTTTCCCTGGTGTGGTGCGCTGTGGTGTCACGGAAACAGCGGTAAATTTGCATTCAGATTGGATTGGCATTGATTTGGAAACGGCATTATTGAAACGCTTAAACAAGCCTGTACGGGTGATTAATGATGCAGATATGCAAGGACTGGGGGCGATCGCTCTTAAAGGTGTAGAGTTAGTAATTACTCTGGGTACTGGGTTTGGTTCGGCTTTATTTGTAGACGGTAAGTTGGTGCCGAATATGGAAATGGGACATCATCCATTTCGCAAAGGAAAGACTTTTGAGCAACAATTAGGACGTGCAGAGTTGGAAAAAATTGGCGAGAAAAGATGGAATAAGCGTTTAGAAAAGGCGATCGCATCTTTGCAACATCTGTTCAATTATGATTATCTATATATTGGTGGTGGTGAAGCCGTAAGAGTAAATCTTCAGTTACCGTTAAATGTGAAACTTATCCCCAATATCACTGGTTTATTAGGCGGTATTGCTTTGTGGCGAGATGAGAAAAGGTAAAAAAGTTTTGCCATATCCACATCTGACTGTCCTAAGTACAGTGTTTCGTTAATCAAGAGCAAATTATCTTTGCCCTAGCTCTGTATAGCTTTGCGTTAAATTTTTAAGCTGTTTCACACTGAAATTGCATAACTAGGGCGGGCTTTCCGGCCCACCCCACAAGAGTTTGATTGAATCTGATTCTGCAATTTGGATGTTTTTTAGCTTACCCCTCAATTGATGACAAATTAACGCAAAGCTGTAATAACAAGTAAAGTTGCTAAAACCAGATAATACTGCTACAAGCAGCATGTATCCATCAAGATAATATTGATCGATCAAAAGTTTATAACCCCTCCAAGGGAGGACAAATTGTTGGGAATCAAGAGTTTATCATTGTTGCCAAATACTACGCTAATGAACGTCCAAAAAATTAACTCCAGAAATTCAGTAGTATTTTGGCTTGCAGCGTAAACATGATAAAAGCAGCATCAGCATACCAAGTGTGAGCCAAAGATAACTAGACAAATTTCTGTGATAGCATTCCCATGCGATCGTATAGTATGTTATTGTCTAAACCGTTGATTTAGATAAGATATCTGACAAGTTGATAGCTAGAGAAAAGACAAAAAAAGCACAAAGGCTAATGATACAGCAGAATTTTGAATTAGAATAGCCTTTCTCCCTAGCTTTGAAACCTTTATGGTGTACTTGAGTAACTTGAAATCTGCTGTATTAGTCTGAATTAAACAGAATAGGAGGTAAAAAAATATGATACATGTGAAAAAATTACTAGATGATTTTTTGATTTAAACAGTATGCAGTATCCCGGACAGCAGTACTGTTATTTGTTAAAAGAAATATTGGTTTAACTAAAATGAACGACAATGACTGAAATGGGCCTGATGATGACGGGCGTTTTAACAGCAAGACAAACATCTGGGCCTAATTTGCCAGAACAGCAATTATTTCAGATGGAAAATGACATCAACCAATCAATGCAGAGTCAGTTAGAAATAACTGCTCAAGTCACACCACCTGAATTTATGCAGACAGATGGAACTTCGCACGCTTCTTTAAGAGCGATGGCGCTAGATAAAGAACATGCACTTCCAAAAATTAACAAAAAGAATCAGTTTCTAGCTTCTTCTGATTTAGCAAAGCCTCAAAAGTATTCTCAATCCATAGGGAAAAACCGTGCAAAGTCTGAGGGTAAATTTGAGAAATATAGTACCCAAGCTTTACCAACTCTCTATTTCGGTAGCTCTGGTGTTGCTGTCAGAGCTTTACAACGGCTTTTAGTATCTAACGGATATACGGTTAGAGTCGATGGAATTTTTGGGGCGCTGACTGAAACTGCTGTCAAAGCATTTCAAAACCAGCGTGACTTGTCAGTGGATGGAATCGTTGGTCAACGAACCTGGCGGGCGTTAACAATTTAGTAAGACTTACGCAAACTCTACGAACTCTTGGCGTTCTTGGCGTCTTGGCGGTTCGATAAATTAAGCTTTTTAGCTATTTTTGCGTAAGTCCTGTTTAGTTAAGAGTTGGGAGTTAGGAGTTAGGAGTTGGAGTTGGGAGTTGGGAGCTATAAAATTTTTGATTATTCATAATTATTAACTCCTCACTCGTCACTCGTCACTCCTCACTCCTAACTTATTTAAGTCCTAACTGATTATCGATACTTATGCTGCTCTAATAACTGTTGCGCTCTTGGCTTGTAAATTAAATAGAATAAAGCCTCTATATAGCGCAACAAATCTTCTCGATTTTCCTTGGAAGTAAAGTTCCAAAAGCCATAAATTCGTGCTAATGATAACAGCTTAGTAGTGTGAATTTTCCAAGTGTAGGTAGTGTAAACTCGGTCAATTCCTCGTTGGGAAATTTCATGCCAATACTGAGAATTTTGGTCGCATTTAGTGACAAAATCAACAATTTTTGCTGCTGTTTCTTCTAAATTGGTGGGGTTAATGTAAAAGCCATTAACCTTATTCTGAATAATTTCTAGTGGACCACCAAATTGTGTGGCAAAAGTTGGTAATCCTGAAACCATTGCCTCTAAAATTGTTAAACCAAAAGCTTCAAATAAAGCTGGTTGCACAAAAATTCCTTGGCGGTCGGCAATCACTCGATAAATTTCACCAGAATCAGTTTTAGATAAGCGCACGCCCAACCAGCGAATTTTTCCGTGGAGATTGTATTGGTTAATTATTTGGTAAAGTTTGACAATTTCATCTCGTTCTTCGTTGTCGCCGGATTCTTCTACACGCAATTTCCCGGCTACTAAAATTAAGTTGCAATGTTCTTGTAATTCTTTACTTTGACCAAAGCATTCGGCTAAACCTGTGAGGTTTTTGATGCGGTCAAGACGCGCCATTGAAAACAGAGGACGCTTGTTAGGATCGTCGAGTTTGCCAAAGATTTGGCTGGGGTCTTCTAAGGTAAAAAGTGTTTCTGCAAGGCGTTGGCGATCGCTTTCTACCCGATCTTCAGTCCGGGTATAGGGAAAATAGTAATTTTCGTTGACTCCAGGCGGTACAACATTAAATTTGGGACTGAATAATTCAATGCCATTGGTTACGTGGTATAACTCAGGCATGGTGAAGCATTTATAAGATTCGTACTGTCCCACACTATCGGGTGTTCCCACAATTTCTTGATAGGTGCTGCTAATCACGAAATTGGCAGCATTCATCGCAATTAAGTCAGCGGTAAATTGCAAGGAAAAATGATATTTATCTTCCAAATCTTGCCAGTAAAGGTTACTAAACAAGTATTTAGATTTTTCCAAAGCATGGGCAATATTACATTGCGTGACTTTCATCCGTCGCGCCAACAAAAATGCTACTAAATTCCCATCTGTATAGTTACCAACTATTAAGTCAGGTCTACCTTGAAATTCTGCCCGCAGTTCTCTTTGGGAGTCAACGGCGAAAGTTTCCAGATAAGGCCAAAACTCAAACCGGGAAATCCAGTTTTGAGTCATGTTCGGATTAAATTCTCGCAGAGGTACTCGCAAAATCCAGGCGTTTTCTGTGCCGTAAACTTTTTCTAGTCGCTGATTACAAAGGGTACCGTCACTGTTAGGAATCAAGCGACTGAGAATAATCACTTTTGGCTGGACGTTTAATCCTTCTAAGCCAGCTAGCAAGACATCTTCTTGTAGTTGTTTTTCTAGACTTTTTGCCTGGTCAAGGACGTAAACCACCTGGCCACCAGTATCGGGACGCCCCAGAACGCCCTCTTGACCGAACCATCCGTGGGCGGAGACGAGGACGATTCTAAAAATCATCGGCACGCGAGAAATGAAGGCTTCTAGGGTCTGAGGATCGGGAGAATCAATCAATTCATCGAGAATATTCAGGGTGTCTCGCACACGGCCTGCGGTGTTACCCCAACCCGGTTCAAAACCCATTGTTTGCAATTGGAACCGGAATTGTTCGTAAGCTTCATCTTCGGGGCGATCGCTGACAAAACTTATAGCTTTCTTTACTTGCACAGAAAGTTGCTGCTGGGATTGAATGCGATCGTTTACCAGCAATTGGACACCGTTGTATTGGTGCAAGCGCAAGAAATTCAACAAGCTTTCTAGCAACTGTTTCGAGTCTTGAAATATTTTGCTGGATAGATAGCGGTTGAGAAATTGTACCCCCTTACCAATATTCTTTGGGTCGCGGATGACTGGGGTGTAGTCATAAAATGGACCGAAATCCAATTCTAGCAGGTCGCCCTCGTTTGGATGATATTTGTTCACCAGGCGATCGCGCAAATCGAGTAAGTCCTGCACCGTCATCGGCTCAATGCTCAAGTCTGATGTTAACCAATAAACTTCTTGACTGGCAATTTTAGAACGGATGATGAAACAGAAGTTTGAGTCCTCCTGAATAATTTCCTGAGTATAGTAAATGAGTTTACCTAAGTCAGATGTAGTGTAAAATGCCTCAGGTTTCTGGTACTTGGAACAATATTCTGCATATACATTGAGTATGTCATTTCGCAGCAAGTACTTATTTTCTTGTTGGCGTAATTCACTAATGAAGGAACGCAAATCATTTTTTTCTTCACTATCTAAGACTGCTTGCAGCAATTCAG
>VFQR01002044.1_pt1 | contig 13614 bp, 7 predicted proteins | sample 3512321 | NCBI WGS metagenome assembly VFQR01 (sample SAMN10412374, study PRJNA504923) | tailings metagenome | isolation source: Relicate 3 Philex TSF1 revegetated site | place: Philippines: Tuba, Benguet | collected 2017-08-29
GTTCTGATTTTCTTGCTCTGTGCCGAGAGCAAATAGCACTGCTGGCCCAAGGGCTGGGAGCAACTTTAAGTATTGTGTACTTAACACAAGAATTGGTAGAGACTCCCTCTGGTGAGGCAAAACTGATTCCTGTAATGATTTACCCGGAAACAGCATTATTACCGCAAACAGAGGAAACTGCCGTCACAGTACCGAAGCAGCTTCAAGTTGGTAATGTATTGGTATTACCTAATCATCAGCAAAGGTTATTAACACCAGGATCGGAATCTTCAACTTCGTCACAGGATTCTGAGATACCGGATGCGTCTGGGCCTCATTTCCAAGAGGAATATCTACTCAGTGGTAACCAAATTGTTTTACCTCTGGTCTATGAGGGTGTGATGATGGGGTTGCTAGTAACTGGTAGGAAAGATCGGGAATGGAATGAACACGAGCAAAGTCAGATTCAACGCATAGCCCAAACACTGGCGATCGCTTGCATTTTAGATCAGCGACGAGCATGGTTACAACATCAGCTGCACGAACAACAAATTCTTCAAGAAAAACAGCAGGATTTATTAGATAACCTGCTGCATCAGTTTCGTAACCCATTAACAGCCTTGCGGACTTTTGGTAAACTTTTGTTGAAGCGACTCAAACCAGCAGACACTAATCGAAATGTAGCAAATAGCATAGTGCGAGAAAGCGATCGCCTCCAAGAATTACTACAACAATTTGAGCAAGTAATTGATTTGACGCAGGCAGATTTAGCACCATTGCATCTACCTGAGGAAGTATTTCTAGAAGCAACTGTGCAAAAAGATGCAAAGCCGCCCCTATTATTGCCTGGAACTGGAGATAAAGCAGTTGACTGCTCCTTAGCAGATATATTAGAACCATTATTAATATCAGCTAAAGCCATAGCACAAGAGCGCAAACTAAAACTAATAACCGAATTTAAGCACAATTTACCTCTAGTACGTGCCAACATCAAAGCATTACGAGAAGTGTTAAATAACATTATCGATAATGCATTGAAATACACTCCTGCTGGGGGTAAAATTTTGATTCAAGCTGGACAAAAAAAAGGTAATTTTCAAGGAATTGTCATCAGTGACAACGGCCCCGGCATTCCACCCGAAGATTTAGAGCATCTTGGAGAACGACATTACCGTGGTGTACAAGCGCAAACAGAAATTCCCGGTACAGGTTTGGGGTTAGCGATCGCTAAACAGTTAATAGAACAAATGCAGGGCGAAATCGAAGTTTTCAGCCCTGCAATCAACTCTAAATTAACTTCACCTAATAGACCGGGAACTACATTTATTATTTGGTTACCGGAAGTTGAGAGTTAGGAGTTGGGAGTTAGGAGTTGGGAGTTGGGAGTTAGGAGTTGGGAGTTAGGAGTTGGGAGTTAAAACCTTGCTTTAATTCGTTCTTCATAACTCTTAATTCCTAATTCCTAACTTTTCACTATCTTCAATTCCTAACTCCTCACTCCTAACTCCTCACTCCTAACTTTTAACTACCTAAGTGAAACCAACAAGTTTTGATTGATTGTCATTTGTAAATCGGTGTCTGGGTCAATTGCGATTAAGTCAACACTATTCCTACCGAAGAATAGACCAATCAACGCTCCGATACCAGCACCACCCAAGACTTCTTCTGTAGCAATGGCGCGATCGCCAGTGACGGCAGATACCGCAGCGGCGGCTCCTGCGCCCAACACGGTATTCTGAATGATTGATCCAGTACTAGTACCCTTTTTAACAGTTTCAGTTTTGGTAATCACTTCAGAACTAGCGTTCAGTTGATATTCTTGACCTGTGGTCAAAACTAGTTTTTCAGCAACGAATTGAGAACCGCCTGTGGCAGGTTTGAGTTGACCAACAACTTGACTACCAGCCGGAATCACCACAGATCCTTCTTGGGTAACTACACTTTGGGATACTGTCAGTGTCAAAGGTGCTGTTTCGTCCTTGGTGACCAGAATTTTTTCTGCTTTGTCATACTTGACAGGGATCGCAGTTCCTTGGGGAATTGTCACAGCTACAGGTGTTGGGGTAGTAGAACCAAGAGCTACAATGTAGGGCGAGTTAATTGCTGAGGCTTGATTAGAACTAACCAATGCTTGGTAAATAAAAGCTGCTACTTGGGCGCGAGTGGCGGTTGCAGTGGGATTCAGGAACTTCACGTTTGGATAGTTCACCACGATTTGCTTCTCAGTTGCTGCTGCGATGGGGCTACGGGCGTAGCTAGCAATGTTGGAAGCATCGTTGAAGTATTGCAGAGTGCTTTCAGTATTACTACTGGCAGTATATTCCAGACCGTTAGCGAGGGAAACTAAAACCTGTTGGCGGGGAATAGCTTGGTTAGGCTCAAAGCGATTGCCGGGGTATCCTGATAAGAAACCAATGGTGTAAGCTTGCTGAATAGCGCTGTATCCCCAATAATTGCTAGGCACATCAGTAAAATTGATTGGCGATCGCTGTTGTGCTTTTTGGAAAGCTTTGTTGACCATAGCAGCAAATTGAGCGCGTGTTACTGCTTCTTCGGGGCGGAAACTACCATCAGGAAATCCCGCAATCACACCTCGTTGTGATAATTCTTGAATAAATGGTGCTGCCCAATAATTAGATGAAACATCATAAAAAGTAGTTTGAGCAAAAGAAGGTGCGGCTGTCACAAAAGGTGCTACAGTTCCAACTGTGACGCTTAAAGCCATGAGTGCAGCCGTGCCGGATTGCAAACGATTTAAAGTAAACATTACTTTTAAACTCCATTAAAATTATGTTTTCTACTGTTAATTATTTAGACAATTTCTGAAGTTTTAGGTTCCCATAAATTTCTCTATTTTAGAAGAGGTATTACTTCAGAAATATACTCAAAATAGACAATTAAAATCAGAAAATATCTGTCAAAATAGCTAGGTAATAAGTAATAGTATAATCAAAGCTTTATCTACAGCACTTTGCAACAGGCGTGAGGTACAGATAATCGTAGGGAAGATGGCTGTGCCCGTACCCGTGTAGTTCATTTACCTGAAATCCGCTGTAAGTATTTGCAAAACTATGAATATCCAGTAAGACGATATACAGATGGAATAGTTGCGTGGAAATAGATTTTTTGGGGTTAAAAATGAAGGCGATCGCACACTATAGTTAAAGTGGCGATCGCCTATGAGTGATGATTAAATTCACGACTAGAATAAAGTTAAACCTATTAGCGGTATAAGGTTAAGTTAGAATTGAGTGTCAGTCTCAAATCTTGTGCAGGTCTGATAACAAATGCATTCACTTCTTTTTTCCGCAACAGGACACTTGCTCCAGCACCCGCAGCCGCACCAATCACAGGTTTTAAATCATCAACTCTGTTGTTACCAGTAATTAGTGAACCCAAAAGACCAGCACCTGCACCAAGACCTGCATCTGTTAATACTTGACCTGTGCTAGGGCCTTGTGTCACTCGTTGAGTTGTGGTGTATGTCCGAGAAGTTGCATTAATTGACTGACGGCGACCATTAGAAAATTCTAACTCTTGGGCTATGAAGCGCACGCCTTTTCCTTGGTTATCATTATTTTGTGAATAACCATCTAGATCGACAGGTTCTAGGCGTCCAATTACTTTAGTACCAGCAGGAATCAAGACATTTCTATTCCTGTCAGTAATATTGTTTGCTATTCTCAAGGTTATGGATTTACTTTCTCCTGGAACGATAGTAATTGTTTCTTTGTCGTAGTTAACAGGAAGATTCACTCCAGAAGGAATGGTAACGTTTCCATATTGTTGCCCGACATTGTATTGTGCATTAGCAGGAGCAAAAGGAATCATGGGGGTAATGACGGTGGTGGTAACAGCCATTGCCATGAGTGCAGCAGTTCCGGATTTCCATTGATGTAGACGAGTCATAGGTGAGTTGACCTTTATGTATGTGATGTGTGTAATGACGAGGGTTTACTGAGTTTGTTTCAGACTATTCTTGAACATGACTTTAGTCATATTCCGAAGGTAAAAGCATTTATTTAACTGGAGTATGCGCGTAGGTATAGTTCTTTGGAGATATCCCTTGTCAGGATTTTTACTCAGCTAATCTGCGTTACTAAATAGGAGGCGAGATACTTTTGATGACACCAAATTAGTTTAATTGTTTCCTGATTTTGTTTTATTGTTTACGTCAACATACTTATGCCATTGCGAACTATTACTTCCATTCTATAAGACTTATATAACTCACGTCTAATGTGAATTAAAAACAGTTATAAATTTGGTTATCGTTAAAATCAGCTGTTGATACCTTGGTCTAGGTCAAGCGATCGCACTTAGCCACTTCACAATACTAGGACGGGCGATTGTGCCCATCCCATCAAGATGTTCAGCTTTTCTGAGGTTTGATTCTGGCGATCGCCTGTTTTAAAATTCGTGGCAACCAAGAAACATAATAATATAATTGGTCTGCCTGACTATACATTGACAATAACTTTGCTCGATTTAATAAAGTATTTAATCGGGCTGATTTGAGCATTTTTCCAGATTTATCTGCCGGCACAGTTGGGATTGAACCGCTAACAGAATACTTTTGTAAATGTGGAGGTAAGCGCCAGTTAATTTTCGGATCTGGCTGATGTATTACTGGCTCAACATTTCCCCGCCATGCAACTCCCATGATTTGCATAGTTTGATATACCATTGTGTTCCACCCTTTATTTTTCAAGTAGTCCAATCCTTCGCCAACATCAGGAGAAGCTAAATCATGAAATAAAATTAAAGCATCTGCTTCTGCAAATTGTTCGCAAATCATTACATCATTCAGTGGTGCAGGTGCTTCGTGATGACCATCTATAAATATCAATGACCATTGACGTTGAAATTTATTTGCTAATTCTTCTACTGCTTGAGGGCTATATCCTGGTATCAGATTTACAGATTCCTTGACGCTTGCAGACTTGAGTGAATCTGTGACGCTTTCATAAAATAATTGTTTGGATAGCATCGGATCGATAACATCTAGCTCCACTCCTCCTAAAGCTAAATGACAAGCTGACCAACCCATCCAACACCCTATTTCTAAAGCTCTTTTTCCCTGAAATTTTAAGGCTGTATTATACAGAATATGAGCTTCATCTCTACTGACAAATCCTGTACCCGACTGTCGCCGATCTACGTACCAGTTATGAGCAATATCGCGCCGCAGATAAAACCAAAAACTATCATATGTATTTCCCAAAATCATATTAGGAAAACATGAATCTGGCTGAATAATGGAAAATCCTGGTGAAACGTAATCTCCCTCTGGCAATAATTCGCCTTTTATCACTTTTACTGTTTTTTCAATCATCGGGTTACTGCCTGAGTATTTGAAATTTTAACAAAACAGAATTTAGGAGTCAGGAGCCAGAATAGGCTAAACGCCCCGCTACCGCTAACAGAATTGAATTTGAGTGTGACTGCCGGATGGCGCAGCGTAAAGCCTTGCCCTAAGGAAGACACTGTGCCAACGGCATAGCTTCGCTTCAAGCAAGTCTGCTAGGGTCTGAATGAACTCTTTTTAGTCTTCCAGCAAATTCAAAATTTTGTGTTTAGCAACTTGGAAAATAGCAAAGCGATCGCCAGAATATCATCTCAGCACTACATTTGTGCTGATTTTTTCCCATCGCATACAGAAATTCCTTCATTGCTCTAGGTAAATATATTGGACTGTTGATACTTAGTCAAGTAAGAAACTTCTAAGTCATAAAATATCCCAATATTTCTTGTAGGATGGGCATCTCGCCCCTCCTGTGACCTGGGTGGACAAGCCAGGACGAATAGAATTCGTGGCTACACAGGCAAAGTCTACCTCCGCAGACTAACGGAAATTAACCCAAGTTCGCAGTTTTTTTTCGTCCTTGCCTGAACATAACTTCAGTGGCTTGAAGCTTCCTGGTGAGAGCAATGAATATAGTTGCTTGTCGATTTCTTCTATTGGCGGCACTGGTACATGTTTTTGCTGCCGTAGGTCTGGGTTTCCAATTCTGGCTGGGCATTTTGTACTCATGATGTATCACTAAGAACATCAATTCCGATGTTTTTAGATTACATCTTATGCTTCCTTTTTGCTTAAGTTGACACCAATGAGCATTGCTGTGCCCCTACAACAGATGTGGTTCAAATACATGAAAACTGCTGTAATATCCTGAGTTGGGCAATGCTATGCGCTCGTCATCCTTATAAAGACGTTGCATTGCAACGTCTCTATAATTCTGCTGAATTAAATATTTATACTTTGGGGAATTTGGGAAGGTAGCAAGAATTTATAAGGCATTATTCTTGTACGATTTCTTTGGGTAATTTCTTGCTCAATGGCTTTGAGTTGATTTTGAAAATTCACTAGTGCTGAATTTATTTGTGGCTTGGATTTAAAGTATGAGTTTGAGTATTGCCCTAGTTGTGTATAGTAAACAGAACCAAGCAAATAAGTTACTTTCAGTTGAGTTTTCGCTTGGTCTATGGGAGGTAGCATACTCATAAAGTCGCCTTGTTGGTCGGGATTTGTCGGCGCTGGAGAGTAACTAGCTAGAGGAAAAGCAGGTGCATAGGTCATCAATTCGCCTTGGGCAAAATTAACCGCAGCGTGTTGGGCGCTAGCTGTAAAAATAATGGTGGAAACAGCATCAATTAGATAATCTAAAGTTTTAATTGTGCCTGAAGCATCTTCACCAAAATTCTGGAGGCGGCCTCCTTGTTGGGAAATTAATTCTTTTGCCCAATTTTGTAACGCTTGGTCTGCTAGTAGCTGTTGTCCAGTGATATAGTAACTACCCAAATAGGCACTCACCCATTGATGAATAGCATTCCAAATTAGCAGTCCATCATCTCGATAGGGATATTCAGGTAGCTGAGAAATTTTATCAACACCGCGACTTCTTAGGGTGTTGGGAAACATTACATCGTTGAAATGATGCAAATAATCTTGGGCAGCTTGAACAGTGAGTTGGCGATCGCTCTCAATTGTACCAGCTAAAAGTGCATCTACTTGACGGCGATCAGCAATCAAAAGTTGATGCGCCCCATAATTGATTAATATAGTTCCTTCAAAGTGAGGTTCCAGTAAAATCCTTAAATGATGGTTTGCTGGTAACCGTCGCTTAGTAGCAATGACAAAAGGTTCGATAAATAAGTGAGTGCGACCAAGATGGCTAACTAGTTCATGGTAATTGCTGTCTGCCATTTGCACAATACTTTTGGCGATCGTCCAGTTCTCGCCATCAAGAGGCGTGAATACTGGGCGTTCAGTTTGGCATTGAATAGCTAATGGGATTAAAGACCGAGATGGGTTGCTAGATGGTGGTACTACAAATAATGCTAAAGGTGAATAAATATATTTTTGTTGATTAGGAAAACTGCCATTTTCCATATTTTTTAACTTAGAATAATCAGCTTTATAAAGCCGACCTTCTTGCCTTGCAGCTTCCAGAGAATCGTTGGCAATGCCGATAATTTGTTGGTATTGCTCGTTGCTAATTTGTAAAGTTTTTTCTTGTTGTAATACCTGTTGCAGCATCAGCGGATTTGGCCCAGCAACCTGCATATAACCAAAAACTAAATCCTCTTTAAATCTAGAATTAATCTCTGGTAAAGGTATTTTGACAAACAGTTTATTATAATATTCAATACTTCGGTTTATTCCAGACACCTGTGTAGAAAAATCAACTTCCATAGAGGATGATTGACTATCTTTTAATTGCAATAATTTAGCATCAGAATTAATGATTTGCTTAAAAGCAGAACTTAATAAATCCGTGATAGAGTCTTCTAAACTAAATGGCGCTAAAAATTCGACATTTCCCGGATTTTTCTGAAATTCATGTAGTTCAAATTCTTCATCAATACATCTAAGTTGTTGTTCAAAGTCGGATATTTCTTCAGCATCAAATGACACAACATTAGATGTATCATAGTTCACAATTGCTTGGGTAATTTCTTGAGTAATTGATGCCAATTTTAAAGCAATTTTTTCTAAATCTTCGCAACTTTCAGCAGCTTTAATTTTTTGCTCTATATCTTCTAAAGCTTGCACTTTACTATCGAGGGCATCATCATGGAGTCCGTAAGATACATTAGAATCTGAAGGTTTGGGAAACTTCGTTAAAGTATCATTTACCAAAATCAGCGTTATTTTTTGAGCCACCGCAAGTACCCATTTTAAATTAGGTAACTCTTGAATTGGAACCTGTATTTTAATGACTGGCAATGGCAGAGCGCCGGTCATCGCTAGAGGAGGAATATAATTATAATTGTAGTCATATTGCATGTATTGTAATGAAGCTTTACCAAGTTTTACTAATTTATATAAAAGTATCAAAAGACTTTGTATGTCTGTTTTGGCAAGGCTTAAAGAAGAAGATATTACGTGAGAAACCAGAGACATATTTGCTCCCAATTTTAGTTAATTTTTCATTAGTAAAACTAACTAAGTATATCTTTATAAGACATATATAGTTGATATTTACGAATTCATCAAAGATAGCACAACAGATAAAAAGTCAGTAATTAAAATAGCTTTTTTATATTAAAATTAATTAAAAATATACGAAAGTTGTCTTTCTATTTATTAAAATTGTTTGCTCAATTCAGTCTCATAAATAAATTACAACTAATGTTTCTGGCATATGTAAATCCTTATAATTCAGTATTGGATTTCATCAAGATAACAAGAAAAACAGTGCATTAATTACATAAAAATGTTGGCTGCTATTTGATAACGACACCCCTATTTTTCTGCCTCAATTTACTTTGGCAAATACTCCGCTAACAAATTTTCTTGGATACTCCAGAAGGTAGCGAAATTATAGTATTTTTTGCACTCTCTCGATATATGCGTCGGTCTACAGTTTCATCACCATTAGTTAGATTCTGGCGCATCTTTACACAGAATTTGTATGAAATAATTAACGCCAAAAGCTGCTAAGAGCTACTAAAAATTGTTGCTGCGTGACCAGTCATATCATGTCTAGTTAAAGACTTATCACTAGGGCTGACGTGGTGGACGCTCTGACAAACAAAGATTTGAATAATAAGTGATTATCCAGATTTGATATCAAGAGCCTGTAATTGTTTAATACGTACTAAGGGTGATATCATTGGTTACAGAATAACTTTACTCAGTCCAAATAACATTGGTAATAATACTGAGTTTCAGCAGAATTTTACTTAAAATAGATTAAAAAAAATAGCAGTCTGTCAAGCCAACTTTGGGTACTATGAAAAAATTTCAGAACAATACAGGACTTACGCAAAATTGTAAAAGGGACTGGGATCGGGCTAGTGGTATATCAAAAATTATCCCCTGCCATATGTGGGAATGTTTTCCCAGTCCCCAGTCCCAGAGCAGCTTTTACCTAAAGCCACCAACTTTTTCTTTAATGGTGATGGTGATGGTGATGGTCAGCTAGTTGGGGATTAACTACCAAAGTTTCCTCTGACAATAATTGTGCAATATGAGGGTCAGCCCATTGGGCAGCGATCGCTAAAAATTCAGGGTGATCGTTAACACAAGCCATTTGTACGTAGTTAGTACCAGGGTGCTGTTTTTCCAAAGCATGGATGATGTGGTGTACATCCAACAGAGTTTCGTGGTTTTCCGTAGCAAAGCCTATGGGCATAAATACCACTACTTTTGCACCCAATTGAACCAAGTTACTTGCTGCTTGCTGTGCATTTGGCTGCGTCCATTCAATTAGAGGCGTGTCGTGATTGAGCCAACCTACGGAGATTAAAGGATAGCGATGAATCAACTTATCCCGTACTAAATCGTATAGCGCCTGACTTTCGGTAATTCCAGAGGTAAAACCTTTGGCTTTATGCGGACAGCCGTGATTCATCAGTACAATACCTATTTGAGAAGGTAAGTAAGCTGCTGCTAAATCAGCGTTAATTTTTTCCTCAACGAGATGAGCCATCAAATCAATGTAGGCTGGTTCGTTGAAGAAAGAAGGAATATAGCGCTGTCCTTGAACCCAGTGTTCTTCACCATCAGTCAACTCAGCAAGAGCATTGTTAACTTGTTCGATCGCAATCCCACTGGTAAAAATAGAATCAACAACTAACAGTGGATAAATTAGGAGTTTATCAAAGCCTTGGTTTTTGATTTCTGCTAAAACTTGTTTTGGCAGAAAAGGGGCACAGAAGTTGAAAGCTTTGAAAACTTGAACCTTATCACCCCATTTTTCTTGTAAAACCTTTTCAATTCCAGCCCGTTGCTGTTCAAAGATGGCGTTGTGTGGGGAGATAAAATCGTGGTGTGTGTGTCCCCACTCGTGGCGGTCAAATAGTGCCAAAAGTTTTGCTAAAGGCGGATAAATCCAGGTTGGTACTGGTGCAAATTTTGCTGTGAGTAGATTTAAAGCCTGTTCGTTATAATTGGCGAAATCTTCGTAGCTTTCGACTTCACCGTAGCCCATAAGTAATACGGCTACACGGTCTTTACTTGATAATTGCTCGTGAGTATGTTGTAGTTTTTCCGGCGTTGCAACCACAATAACTTCCTCAATATAACCGCAGAGAATTTAAAGTTAGGGAATAGCTGGAACACTTTCCCTACTAGTAAATTATTATCCCATCCAGGGGGATAGGATGGGTGGAAAAATCAAAATAATACATCAAAAGACATATAGCAATCCGATTTGATTTGGAGAATCACTCGCAGAGGTAAAGGACTGGGGATTGGGGACTGGGGACTGGGAAGAAGGAATAAAGGTGTACCTAGCTTCCCAAAAATCAGATATGAGTCCTATATAAAACTTAGGTGGGCATGGGGCATGGAAAATTCAACCAGTACCCCATCTGCGTTAATAAATGCGATCGCACCTCAAGTTTTCTCAAAGTGCGATCGCTCTAGAATTGGGTTAAGTAATCGCCAAATTGTTGATGTTGCCGCTAAAACCAGTAATGTCAATCACAGCATCACTGGCAGCCTGGAAGCCTGCGATACCGTCGTTGAGTGCCACAAAGCGACTGCTACCAACGGTGAAGGTAGCCGCGCCATTGGCGACAAAGTTGCTGGTGTTCAACAAAGCAGCTACATCTGTGGCACTGAGGCTGGCAGCTGACCCCAGCTTGCGGAGGTTGGCAGCACTGACGGCATTGAGGCCATCAAAGATATCAGTGCCAAAGAGGGAGTCGTTACCACTGCCACCCAACAGCGTGTCATTGCCAGCATTGCCAGTGAGGGAGTCGTTACCACTGCCACCATCAAGAAAATCGGGGCCAGCATTGCCAGTGAGGGAGTTATTGCCACTGTCGCCAAGTTGACGAGAGCCAATGAGTAAATTCACAGTGCCTGTGGTAGTGCCACCCTTACCGTCGCTCAGAGTGTACTGGAAGCGACCAGAGCCATTGCTGGTAGGGTTCAAAGTGATGAAATCATCAGCTGGATTGGCGGGAGTGCCGTTGCTGTTGAAGACTGCCGTGCCGCCGACTGCGTTGCTTACCCCGGTAATGCTCAACACATCTCCCGTATCGATATCGCTGTCGTTGACGAGGAGGTTGTTGACTGTAATGGTGAGTGATGTGCCTTGGGTGGCAAGTAAGGAATCAGCCCCTGCTACTGGGTTATCATTCAGACCGTTAATTGTGACTGCGATCTCTTGAGCAGCCGTTCCGTCAAGCGATCGCACTGTAAAAGTATCGGTCTTAGTTTTCCCAGCACCGAGATATTGTACTGTACTGTTGGCGACTGTGTAGTTCCAACTTCCAGTATCAGTGATGCTCAGACTGCCTAAGTTGCTTTGTGCTGAGGTAACGGTGGTGTTGAATTTGTTTTCGCCTGTATCGACATCGCTGACGCCCAGAGAACCGCTAGCCGTGAGGTTGGGGTTACTGGCATCTTCAGTAACCGAGGCGGTGGCAGTTCCAGAGATAGTAGCGGCATCATTAACAGCAGTGACAGTGAAACTACGAGTTTGACCTCCTAAGGTTGCTATGCCATCAGTCACATCGTAGGTTAAATTAACTGCACTATTAAAGTTGGCTGTTGGGGTGAAGGTATAAGTCCCATTATTGTTGTTGACTAATGCACCGTTGGTGGCGGTCAAGTTGATAACAGAGAGGGTATCCCCGTCCACATCACTGAAACCTGCTAATAAATCAGCAGTATTAATAGTGATGGCTGTATCTTCGGCTGTGTTGCTTAAGCTAGCAGTAGGCGAACCAGTTGGGGGACTATTCAGCACAGAGACTCCCGTCAGAGTAAGAGTAAGAGTGCTGTCACTGAACGCTCCAAACTCGTCAGTAACGCGATAGTTAGCGATCGCGGTAAGGGTTTGAGTATCGTCTAGGGTAGCGGTGGGCGAACCAATGGGGGCGTTTCCCGAAAAGGTAATGGTGAGGGTGCTGTCGGTGAATAGTCCGGACTCATCAGTAACTCGATAATTAGCGATCGCAATATCACTCGGATTTGCAGACAGAATAAAGACAGCTGGATCGAAAAGGTAACTACCATCGGGGTTGAGTGTCAGACCAGCAACCGGAGCGAGTAGGCTGTAGGTCAGGATCGCACCCTCATCAACATCGCTATCGTTAGCGGCTACCGACCCCTGAATCGGCAGGTTGTATGAGCTAATAGCCGTATCGGCTACCGCCACTGGTGCGTCATTAACCGGCGTTACGATTAGATCGAAGATATCACTCACACTGGCATTTGTGATATCAGTGGCAGTCACTTTGATGGAAATAGTGCCATTAAAGTTTAGGGGAGGCGTACCGCTGAAACTCGTACCATTGAAGCTTAACCAACCGGGTAAAGGCTGACCATTGGCTAAAGTCGCCGTATAGGTTAGACTATCTCCTGCACCTAGATCCACATCCCCAAAAGTATTATCCGGCACAATGAAGTTAAAGGGACTGTCCTCTTGAATAGATTGGTCGGCGATCGCATTTACTAACGTAGGCGCATCATTATTAACTGGTGTCACCGTCAGATTGAAGGTAGTACTCACGCTGGCTTTACTGGTATTGGTGGCAGTGACTTCGATCTCAAGGGTGCCATAAAAGTTTAGGGGAGGCGTACCACTAAAACTCGTGCCATTGAAGCTTAACCAACCGGGTAAAGGATTGCTATCGGCTAAAGTTGCCGTATAGGTTAGACTTTCTTCTCCATCTACATCATAAAAGACATTAGTCGGCAGAATGAAGTTAAAGGCGGTATCCTCTTGGATAGATTGGTCGGCGATCGCCTTGAGTACCTTCGGTGCTGGAAAGGTAGTTGGGCCAAACAAGTTGTCATTGTCGCCTGCAACCCCCGCATCGTTGGCTGCCACATTGTTCGTAAAGCTGACATTGGTGCCAGTCACCGTAGGAGCAGGTCTGCCAGTTGCTCCCGTCTGATCGGCACGAACGACAAAGATGGCTTAAAAAACTCCTGGGGTTGGCTTACTGGTTTTCTGCGGCGGGGGGAATCAGGTACTATCGTCGCAGTTATGTTTGCAGTTCAACCATCACTTGAAAAATCACAGGTTTTATAGTCTTCAAAGGGTGCGACTCACGCACAAAGATGCAAATAAAATCTGTAAAATCATCCTGCATTTATGCAACGCCAAAGCTGTTATAAGACTCCTATTTGATTTTTGAAAAAACTCGGTACACCTTAATTTACTAAAA
>VFQR01002045.1_pt1 | contig 13611 bp, 10 predicted proteins | sample 3512321 | NCBI WGS metagenome assembly VFQR01 (sample SAMN10412374, study PRJNA504923) | tailings metagenome | isolation source: Relicate 3 Philex TSF1 revegetated site | place: Philippines: Tuba, Benguet | collected 2017-08-29
ACAACTCGGCCGTTCTCGTCCGCAATCCCGACTACACCGGCCCCTGGCCGGCCAAGGTCGACGAGCTGACCATGGATCCCTCGCTCGGCCTGCCCGAAGTCGGCATGCCGGCCTTCCTCGCCGGTGATCTCGCCTTCACCTACCTCAATGCCGGCCAGATCCCGGTGATGCGGCAGCGCGCCCCGGACCAGATCCGGACCAATGCGGTGTTCGCCACCTCCTACATCTCGTTTGACCTCGACGCTGCGCCCTTCGACAATGTCGATGTGCGTCGCGCCTTCTACTATGCCGTCAACCGTGAAGAGCTGACCTCCACCGTCCTCAAGGACATCGCCATCCCGGCCGGCTCCATCCTCGCACCGGGCTATCCCGGCTACAGCGAGAAGGTGGCGAGCCAGGCCGTGTTCGATCCGGAAAAGGCCAAGCAGTTCATGGCCGATGCCGGCTATCCGAACGGCGAGGGCTTCCCGGCCATCGAAATCTGGTACCGCCAGGAAGGTGGCTATAACGGCGCCATCATCCCGCCCATGGCCCAGTACCTGCAGAGCCAGTTCAAGCAGATCCTCGGCATCGACATGGCCATCAAGGTCATGCCGACCAAGGACTGGATGGAAGGCATGCTGGCGCGCAAGAACAACATCTACATCGCGCCCTACGAGTACGACTATCTCGACCCGTCCAACTTCTACGGCATCTTCTACGATGGCGGTCGTCACAGCTACAACGTGGATGCCTATGACGAACTCGTCGCCCAGGCCGACTCCGCCTCCAGCTGGGAAGAGCGCGTCGCGCTCTACGAGCAGGCCGAGCAGGTCATGATCGACCAGGGCCTGATCGTGCCGCTGGTGCACCCGATCATCATGGCCGTGGTCAGCGAGAACCTCTCCGGCGAGGGCGTCTCGCCCAATTCGCAGGGCTTCACCCCGCTCGATCGCATCGGCAACTTCCTCTACTCGCACATCTCCGTCGCCGAGTAAGGTCGCCACCCGACTGGGCTCTCCGGCATCGCCGGGGAGCCCGCCCCAACCTCGCCAATCTTCCCGCACGGACCTGCATGTCTCTGCTCGAAATCGACCAGCTCCAGGTGAGCTTCGCCCAGCAGGGCGGCAGCATCGCCGCCGTCCGCGGCGTTAGCTTCCGCCTCGAGGATGGCGAGAGCCTCGGCATTGTCGGGGAATCCGGTTCGGGGAAGTCGGTCACCTGCATGGCGCTGTTGCGCCTCCTCGCCCCCACTGCACAGATTTCCGCCAAGACCCTTCGCCTCGCCGGCGTCGACGTGCTCAAGGCCCCCAAGCGCGATCTTTCGCAGCTGCGCGGCCGCGTCGCGGCCCTCATCTTTCAGGATCCGATGACGGCCTTCGATCCGGTCTTCACCATCGGTCACCAGATCGTCGAAACCATCCGCACCCACCGCTCCGTCGGCAAGAAGGCGGCGCTCGAGGAAGCGCGGCACTGGCTCGAGCGCGTCGAGATCAAGAACGCCGCGGACGTGCTCAACTACTACCCGCACCAGCTCTCGGGCGGCATGTTGCAGCGCGCCATGATCGCCATGGCGCTATCCTGCCGGCCCCGGCTGCTGATCGCGGACGAGCCGACCACCGCGCTCGACGTCACCATCCAGGCGCAGATCCTGCAGCTCATCAAGAGCCTGCAGGCCGAGCTCGGCATGGCGCTGATCATGATCACCCACGACCTCGGCGTCGTCGCCGAAACCGTCGACCGCGTCATCGTCATGTATCAGGGGCAGGTGCGCGAGGAGGGGCCGGTCGAGGCCATCTTCGATCACCCCCGCGACAGCTACACCCAGGCCCTGCTCGCCAGCCTCAGGGCCGGCGAAACGCGCGAGACCTCGCGCCGCGTCGACGACGGCAGCCAGCCGGCGCTGGAACTGCGCGGGCTGAAGAAGAGCTACTTCGTCCGCCGCCGCGGCCGCTTCACCTCCACCCTCGTCGAAGTGCCCGCCGTGCAGCATGTCGATCTGCGGCTGCCGCGCAACCGCATCATCGGCGTCGTCGGCGAATCCGGTTCGGGCAAGAGCACCACCGGCATGATGGCGATGCGCCTGCTCGAGCCCACCGCCGGCGAAATCCGTGTCGAGGGCGAGGATATCGCGCGGCTCGACCCGCGCGGCCTCAAGGCTTTCCGCCGCCGCATGCAGGTCGTGTTCCAGGACAGCTATTCGGCGCTCGACCCCATGCTGACGCTGACCGAGATCGTCGCCGAGCCGCTGCACATCCACGGCATCGGCTCGCCGCGGCAGCAGGCCGAGGAGGCCCTGGGCTGGCTGGACCGCGTCGGGCTCGACCGCAGCTTCGGCGGCCGCTATCCGCACGAGCTTTCGGGTGGCCAGCGCCAGCGCGTCGCCATCGCCCGGGCGCTGATCCTCAAGCCTGCCGTGCTCGTCGCCGACGAGCCGACCTCGGCGCTCGACGTCACCGTCAAGGCGCAGATTATCGCGCTGCTCGAACAGCTGCAGCAGGACATGGGGCTGAGCCTCATGTTCATCAGCCACGATCTGAGCGTGGTGCGCTCGTTCACCGACAGCGTCGTCGTCATGTACAAGGGTCGCGTCGTCGAACAGGCGCCCACCGCCGCGATCTTTTCCGACGCGCGCCACCCCTATACCCGCGCCCTGCTCGATGCCATTCCGGCGACCGATCCGCGCCGCCGCCGGCAGCGGACCTTCCTGTCGCCCGACGACATCGCCGCAGCCATTCCGCGCCTCAGTCAGTCCGACATCGCCGCTCCCGTGCCGGCCAGCGCCACGCCGCAGCTGGTGGCGGTAGGGCCGGAGCATTTCGTCGAAGCCGTGGTCAGCGCATGAGGGAGAGCCGCAGATGATCCTCTACATCGTCAAGCGCCTGGCGTCCGTGATGGTCACCTTCTTCGTGGTCTCGCTCATCGTGTTTCTCATGATGCATGCGGTGCCCGGCGGCCCCTTCGACGGCAACGACATGCCGGTCTCGGCGGCCGTGCGCGACAAGCTGATGGCGCGGCTCGGCCTCGATCAGCCGCTCTGGGTGCAATATGTGAACTACATGAAGGGCGTGCTCGTCCTCGATTTCGGCGTGCCCTACCAGGCGCCGGGCGAAACCGTGCTGTCGCTGCTCGCCAACGCCTGGCCGCCGAGCCTGATCCTGGGCGGCCTCGGCGTGCTGATCGGCGCGCCGCTCGGCATCCTGCTCGGCATGGCCGCTGCGCTCCGCCGCAACACCTGGATCGACTACGTGGCCTCCACCGTCTCGGTGATCGGGCTGACCATCCCGGTCTTCGTCATCTCGATGATGCTGATCCTCATCTTCGCGGTCTGGCTCAACTGGCTGCCGGCCAGCGGCTGGGGCCGGCCGGAGCGCTGGATCCTGCCCATCATCGCCTATGCTGCCATCCCGCTCGCCACCTATGCGCGCTACACCCGCTCGGCCATGCTCGACACGCTCAACCGCCCCTTCGTCACCGCGCTGCGCGCCAAGGGGCTCAGCGAGCGCCGCATCATCTTCCAGCATGTGCTGCGCAACTCGGCCATTCCGATGGTGACGGTGTTCCTGCCCATGTTCATCGGCACCGCCACCGGCTCGATCTTCGTCGAGGCCATGTTCCGGGTGCCGGGGCTCGGCTCTTATTTCGTCTCCTCGATCACCAATCGCGACTACCCGCTGGAGATGGCGCTGGTCCTGATGGTGACGCTCGCGACCTGCATCGCCTTCCTCATCTCCGACATCGCCTATGCCTGGCTCAATCCCCGCATCCGGCTCGGAGACGACAGCCAATGAGCCTTGCCCTGCCCGAGGCCCAGAAGGCCCGCCACCGCAGCCCGGCCTGGTTCGCCTGGCGCCGCTTCGTCGCCAACAAGGCGGCGGTCGCCGGCGGCATCGTGCTCTCCATCCTGATGCTGATGGCGATCTTTGCCCCCTTCATCACCAGGGGCGATCCGACCGCGCAGGACTATCTCACCCAGGCGCTGGCCTTCCCCTCCGCCGAGTTCTGGTTCGGCATCGACCACTTAGGGCGCGATTTCTTCACCCGGGTGGTCTACGGCGCCCGCGTCTCACTTTCGATCGGCTTTGCCGCCGCCGGCTTCTCGGTGCTGATCGGCATCCCGCTCGGCGCGCTCGCCGGCTATTTCGGCGGCCGCATCGACTGGTTCGTCATGCGCATCATCGAGCTGTTCTCGGTGGTGCCTTCGCTGCTCGCCGCCATGCTGCTGGGCGCGCTGACCGGCGGCGGCTATTTCACCATCATCGTGATCGCCGCGCTGTTCGGCTGGGTCAATGTGTGCCTCCTCGTCCGCGCCCAGGTCAAAGCCTTCCGCGAGAAGGAGTTCGTCCGCGCGGCGCAGGCGCTCGGCGCCTCCCCCGGCTACATCATCTGGCGCCATCTCGTGCCCAATTCGATCTCGCCGATCATCGTCGGCTTCGTGCTCGCCATCCCGCTCGCCATGATGCTCGAAGCCTCGCTGAGCTTTCTCGGCATCGGCGTGCCGCCGCCGACCCCCAGCTGGGGCCAGATGATCAGCAACGGCATCGATTTCGTTTTCTTCTACTGGCACATGGCGCTGTTCCCCACGGCGGCCCTGGCCATCACCGTGCTGGCGACGACGCTGTTCGGCGACGGCCTGCGCGATGCGCTCGATCCCACCCTGAAAGGCCGCTGACCTTGTCCTCCAATCTCGCCCGCCACTTCCTCCTGCGCGACGATGTGGTGTTCCTCAACCATGGCTCGTTTGGAGCCTGCCCTCGGCCCGTCTTCGCGGCCTATCAGGGCTGGCAGCTCGAACTGGAGCGCGAGCCGGTGGATTTCCTCGGCCGCAACCTCACCGCCCGCATGCGCGTGCCGCGCGTCGAACTCGCCGCGGAACTGGGCACCTCGCCCGAGGACATCGTCGGGCTGGTGAACGCCACCGAAGGGCTCAACATCGTCGCCCAGTCGCTGCCGCTCGCCGAAGGCGACGAGATCCTCACCACCGACCATGAATATGGCAGCCTCGAAAAGACCTGGGCCTATGTGGCGCGCCGCACCGGCGCCGTGGTCAAGCAGGTCAAGGTGCCACTGCCCCTCACCAGCGAAGCCGAGTTCACTGCGGCCCTGCTCGCGGGGATCACCGAGCGCACCCGGGTGCTGTTCCTCAGCCACATCACCTCGCCCACCGCGCTGCGCTTTCCGATCGAGCCGGCCATCACCGAAGCAAAGAAGCGCGGCATCTGGACGGTGATCGACGGCGCGCACACCCCCGGCCACATCCCGCTCGACCTCGTCGCCATGGATGTCGATTTCTACGCCGGCAATTGCCACAAATGGCTGATGACCCCCAAGGGCTCGGCCTTCCTCTATGTCCGGCCGGAGCTGCAGGGCCTGCTCAATCCGCTGGTGATCAGCCATGGCTGGACGACGCAGTCCAAGGAGCCGGGTGCAAAGGGCGCCTTCGGCAACTCGCCCTTCATCGACCAGATCGAAGTGCAGGGCACGCGCGACCCCTCGGCCTGGCTGACCGTGCCGGCGGCGCTCGCCTTCCGCCGCGAGCATGATTGGGCGCGGGTCGCTGCAGGTTGCCACGAGCTCGCGCAGGAGACGGCGGCCCGGCTCGGTCGCCTCACCGGCCTCGACCCGCTCAGCACGCCCGAATATTCGGCCCCGCAGATGGTCGCCATGCCCATCCCGGAATGCGACGCACCGGCACTGCACCTCAAGCTCTTCGAAAAACACCGGATCGAAATCCCGGTCTTCAAGTGGCAGGACCGCCATATCGCGCGTCTTTCTGTGCAGGGCTACAATTCGCGCGAAGAAATGACCATGTTGATCAAGGCGCTGGCCGAAGAATTGGGCCTTCCCGCCACCGATATTTGACCCCGCCGGCTGACAAAGCCCGCGAACTGTGCTGCAAGGGGCGTCACGGGGAGCCTCTCCCCCACGCCGGAGGATGGCATGCTGGATCAGGATGGAGCGCTCAGCTATCTCGAGCCGCTCGAGCGCCGCACCCGCGGGGTGGCGGTGCTCGATGCGCTGGCCGAGATGGTGGAACGCGCGGGGCTGAGGCTCGGTGACCGGCTGCCGCCGGAGGTGTCGCTCGCCGCGACCCTCGGGGTCGGCCGCTCCACCATCCGCGAGGCGCTCAACCGCTGGGAAGGCCTCGGCATCATCAAGCGCCGCCGCGGCCACGGCACCTATCTCACCGCGCGCGTGCAGACCTCGCGCAGCCTCGTGCCCACCATGGTGCGGCTCGAGGGCGAGGCGTTGCTGCGCCTGCTCGAAGTCCGCCGCACGCTGGAGAACGAAGTGGTGCGGCGCGCCACGCTCGCCGCCTCGCCGGAACAGCGCCGGCAGATCGTGCAGCTCTGCGACACCCTGCTCGCCGAGGTGAACGCCGGCCGACCTTGGCGCGATGCCGACCACGCTTTCCATGGCGCCATCTACGATGCGTCGGGCAATCCGATGTTCGGCCAGATTCTCGCCAATCTCGACCATGCGCTGCAGCGCGGGCCGGACTCGCCCTTCGGCCGCGACGCCTTCGGGTTGAAGTCTTTCCCGCCCCATCGCGACCTCGCCTCCGCCATCGCCGCCGCCGATGCGGACGCCGCCTGCCGCGCCATCAACCACATCCTCGACGTCGTCGAAGCCGAAATCCGCGACCTCATCGCCGACACCGCTACGGACGCCTGACCCGGCAAGGCACAAATTCGCCGGGGCAGGGTCACGCCACGCCCTTGGCCGCCCTCGCCTTTAGTCGGTGAGCACCCGCCTCGGCTTTACATCCGCCCCGGCGCGCCACATGCTCTGCGGCATTGGAATTCGGGCACGCAAGCAACATCAACGGCCCGGCGTTCCGCGCCTGGAGGAGGCCCGAATGAAGATTACCGCCATCGAGACGGTCGTGGTGCACGCCGTTCATCGCAACTGGATATTCGTCAAGGTTTTGACCGACCAGCCGGGCCTCCACGGCTGGGGCGAGGCGACGCTCGAATGGAAGACGCGGGCCGTGCGCGGCGCCATCGACGACCTCGCGCCCTTCGTCATCGGCGAGGACCCGATGCGCATCGAGCACCTCGTCAACAAGATGACGCATTTCAGCTTCTGGCCGCTCGGCATCATCGGCCTCACCGCCGTGTCCGGCATCGAGCAGGCGCTGTGGGACATCAAGGGCAAGGAACTCGGCGTGCCGATCTGGCAGCTGCTCGGCGGCCGCGTGCGCGACAGCGTCCGCGTCTACACCCATATGCGCCGCGGCAATCTGCAGTCCCGTGTCAGCACCGCCGACATCTCGGCCTTCTGCGACGCCGTGCAGGAGACGGTCGAGATGGGCTACAACGCCATCAAGCTCGGCTTCGTCCCCTATACCGGCTACGACGCGCCGCTGCCGGCGGTGCGCCATGTCGAAAAGCTCGCCGCCGCCGTGCGCGAGCGGGTCGGCGACGGCGTCGACATCATGACCGATTTCCACGGCCGGCCGGACTCGCTCGACGCTGCCAAGGCCTTCATCGACGTCATCGCCCCGATCAAGCCGCTCTTCGTCGAAGAGCCGATCCAGCCCGGAGATACCCCGGCCATGGCCGATCTCGCCCGGCGCGTCGATTGCCCGCTCGCGACCGGCGAGCGGCTCCTGACGCCGCGCGAATTCGCCGAAGTGGCCGAGACGCGCGCCGTCGCCTATGTGCAGCCCGATCTCGCCCACTGCGCCGGCTTCACCGGCGGGCGCAAGATCGCCGCCATCGCCGAGGCGGCGCATATGGGCGTCTGCCCGCACAACCCCATGGGCCCGGTGGCCGGCGCCGTGGCGCTGCAATTCGATGTCGCCACGCCCAATTTCGTCATCCAGGAGGAGGCCGTGGGCATGGTCCCCTGGTTCGAGGAGATCTGCTCGGTCTACCCGCTGCAGCTCGAAAACGGCAGCTGGAAGGTGCCCGAGGCGCCCGGGCTCGGCATCGAGATCGACGAGGTGGCCGCCGCCCGCCACCCCTTCGCCCCCGAGGTCATTCCCGCCCTCGATTCCATCCTCCCCGACGGCCGCATCGCCAACTGGTGAGCGCGTGTCAGCCCCTGCGGATCGGAGATCCCGATCCGCAGCACGCCGCCGCGATGGCCGACACGTGCCGGTGATCGGTACCGCAGCAGCCGCCCAGCACTGTGACCGACGGCAGCAACCCCCTTAGTCCAGCAATGCGTTGCGCCAGATCTGCGGGGTTGCCCTCATCGAGCACTTCGCTTTCGTCCAGTTCGGCGTGACTGAGCGTCGAGGCGTTGGCCCTGATGCCGCGGATGCGTTGCGCCCAGTCGGGCCGGGTATCGAACAGCTGCGCGAAGTGCAACGGATGCGCACAATTGATCATGTAGTAGGCCGGATAGGCGCCACTCGCCCGATCCACCGTCTCGATCGCTGCGCCGAGGGGGCAACCAGAGGCAAGGCGCCCATCCGTCTCCACGGTGAAGGAGATCGCGACGGCAATCCCCGCAGCCCGTGCCGCAAGCGCAATGCCGGTGGCTTCCTCGACGCTGCCGAGTGTGTAGGCCACCGCCAGGTCCGCTGCCGCCGCGGCAAAGCTCACCAGTTGCGGCGTGTGATAGTCCTGCGCTTCGGTTGCCGTCGCCTGTCCTGCCACATATCCGTCCCCGCGCGGCCCCAGCACACCGGCGACCACGATGGGTGCCACGCGATCCTGCCACGCCTCGGCCAGTGCCCGACAGAATGCGACGGCATCGCGGTTGATCCGGTCAAGGTCCACTGGCCCGTAGCCGAGTTGCTGCCCCCAATCGGCATTGGCCCGCCAGGTCGGCGTGTCCAGCACGAAGCCGGCACCATGCGCCGCTGCCAGCGCGAGATGTCGACCATAGTAATGCCGCAGCCAATCGCGGTCGGGCTCCGACTCGAGCAGCGGAAACGCTGCAAAGGCGGGCAGTTCCCGGCCTTCGTGAAAGACGAGAGTGGTTTCGAGGCCGCTATCGCTGAGATAGAACGGGCCACCTGCGCCAGGCAATGTGATCGTCATGGGTCTGGTCCTTGGGTTTGACATGGCGCGGCTTGTCGCAATAAAGCCGCTGTCTGGGCCAGACGACTCGCGGTACTGTTGACGTGGTTTCGCTTTGCCTGCCAAATCAAGCACTTGGCGCTCTGCTCGCCGGCCGTCCATGCCCGGCCGCGTGAGAAACCGCACCAGCAGTACAGTTGACAGGACGGGGCCATGGCGAGGGGCGACGATACACGAAGCAGAATTCTCGACGCCGCGCACGAGGCCGTGGTCGCCAAGGGGTTCGGGGCGACCTCCATCGACGAGTTGGTCGCTGCAACAGGCGTGTCGCGGAGTGGGTTCTTCTACCATTTTCGCGACAAGACCGAGTTGGCCAAGGCGCTGATCGAGCGCTACATCGACGAAGACGAGCAGGTCTACGACGCGATCTTTGCGCGCGCACGGGAGCTGGTCGACGATCCTCTGCAGGTGTTTCTATTGGCGCTGCGTTTCCTGGCCGAGGCCATGGCCGACCTGCCGCAGGGGCATCCCGGCTGCCTGGTCGCCGTGAGCTGCTATCATGACCGGCAGTTCGATGGGTCGGTGCGCGAAGTGAACCGCACAGGCGCTCTGTTGTGGCGTCGGCGCTTCCGCCAGATGTTCGATCAGATCGCGGCCGTCTACCCGCCGCGCACGGTCATCGATGGCGACGATTTTGCCGATATGGTCTCCACCGTTCTCGAAGGCGGCATCGTGATGTCGAAAGCCCTGGACGATCCTGCCATCCTGCCACGACAGATCCTGCTGCTGCGCGAGTTCGTGAAGCTGACCTTCCAGCCGTCTGCGGGCATGCCCCGCTAGTGTCGCCAGCGCTCATACGCAGGCGGCCGCGACCAGTTTTGCGGCTCCGCTATAATACCAGTTCAAGTCCAGCCAAAAAAATGTCATGAGAGCGGATATCTCTGAAGCGGCTTGCGAGGGCGAGGTGGAGCGTCTGCTGGAAAGACTGAAGGGCGATATGGCCGGCCCCGGGTCGGCCGTGCCGTTGCACAAGCAGTTGAGGGACGCCATCGAGGGAGCGATCGTCGACAACCAGCTGCGCCCCGGCGGCACCCTGCCCGGGGAGCGCGTCCTCGCCGAAGCACTGTCGCTGTCGCGGGTGACCGTACGCAAGGCCATCGAGACGCTGGTGGAGGAGGGGCTCGTCCATCGCCGCCACGGCGCCCGCACCGAGGTCGGTTCGCGGGTAGAAAAGTCGCTGTCGACGCTCACCAGCTTCTCCGAAGACATGCTCTCGCGCGGCATGAGCCCCGGATGTATCTGGCTTTCCAAGCAGATCACCCGCCCCTCACCCGCCGAGATGATGGCGCTGGGCCTCTCCGGCAGCCAGCAGGTGGTGCGGCTGAAGCGCATCCGCACCGCCGACGGCATGCCGATGGCGCTCGAAACCTCGGCGGTGCCGACGCGCTTCCTGCCCTCGCCCGATCTCGTCGCCGATTCCCTCTATGCCGCCATGCAGCGGGTCGATGCCATGCCGCAGCGCGCCATCCAGCGCATGCGCTCGCGCCGCGCCACCGCCACCGATGCCGCCCATCTCGATTGCGCGGAAGGCGAGCCCCTGCTCGTCATGGAGCGCCGCTGCTTTCTCGCCGACGGGCAAATCGTCGAGTTCACCGAGTCGCGCTATCGCGGCGATGTCTACGACTTCGTCGTCGAGCTGGAGCGCTAATACCAGTTAGAAACTGGTTGTAATCTGGTATGACCGCGTTATCGTTGCTGCCGACAGAGGGGGTCTGCCGGTGCAGCGTGACGATCTGAAGAACTGCCTGCTGGTGTCGTGCCAGCCCGTTCCCGGCGGGCCGATGGACCATCCCGAAATGGTCGTGGGCTTTGCGCTGGCGGCGCTGGCCGCCGGTGCCGGCGCGCTGCGCATCGAGTCCCTGCCATACCTTCGGGCCGTGCGCCCCGCGACCCGTGCTCCCATCGTCGGCATCATCAAGCGCGACCTCGTCGACAGCCCGGTCCGCATCACCCCCTATATCGCCGATGCCGAGGCTCTGGCCGATGCCGGCGCCGACATCGTCGCCTTCGACGGCACCGATCGCGTGCGGCCGGCTTCCGTTGTGGATCTGGTCGCCGCCATCCGCGCCAAGGGCAAGCTGAGCATGGCCGATTGCTCCAGCCTCGAGGAGGCGCGGGCGGCGCTGGCGGCCGGCGTCGATTTCGTCGGCACCACGCTCTCGGGCTATGTCGGGGGCCCCGAGCCCACCGAGCCCGATCTGGCGCTGATCGCCGAGATGCGGCAGCTCACGCCTTATGTCATCGCCGAGGGCCGCATCCGCACCACCGAGCAGGCCAGGGCCGCGGCACGGGCCGGGGCCTTCTGTGTCGTCGTCGGCTCCGCCATCACCCGCACCGAGCATGCGACCGGCTGGTTCAAGGCGGCCGTCGATCACGGCTTTGCCCAGCACGCCGAGGCGGGCCAGCCCCTGCTCACCATCGACATCGGCGGCACCAAGATCCTCGCGGCGCTGGTCGCAGGTGCAGAAGTGCTCGACGAAGTGACGGTGCCCACCGCGCGCGACGCCGGGCCCGATGCCTGGATCGCTGCGGTAGCCGCGGCCAGTCGCGACTGGCTCCCGCGCTGCGCCGGTGTCGGCGCGGCGGTGACCGGCCTGATCGACGACGGTCGCTGGTCGGCACTCAACCCCGCGACCCTCGGCATCCCGCAGGGCTACCCGCTCGTCGAGCGCCTGCGCGAGACCTTCGATCTTCCGGTCTTTGCCGCCAATGACGCGCAGGCCGCCGCCTGGGGCGAGCATCGCTTCGGTGCCGGGCTGAACGAGGATTGCGTCTTTCTCACCATCTCCACCGGCATCGGCGGCGGCTTCGTGCTCGATGGCCGGCCACGCCTTGGCCTTGCGGGCCATTTCGGCCTCCTGCGGCTGCCCTCCGGCGATGCGCATCCCCTCGAAGACGAGGTCTCCGGGCGCTGGCTCGCCGCCGAGGCCGCAAAGCTCGGCCATGCCGCCGAGGCGCCGGAGATCTTTGCGGCGGCGGGCCGCGGCGAGGGCTGGGCCGAGGCGCTCATCGACCGCTCGGCGAGCCGGGTGGCGCTGCTCTGCCGCGACATCCAGCTGATGTTCGATCCCCGCCGCATCGTCATCGGTGGCGGCATCGGCCTCGCCGACGGCTTCCTCGATCTGGTGCGCAGCAAGCTGCCGGCCGACCCGGCGCGGCTGCGACCCAGTATCGTTCCAGCGCAACTCGGGCGGCATGCGGGGGTGATCGGCGCTGCCGATCTCGCACGCCGCGAGGACTGAAAGCCGGTGGCCGAACGGGAAGCGGCCGCAGGTTCGGACTGCATACAAGGAAGGGAAACATGACCAAACGCACCAGAGCTGCCCAATCGCTCGCCGCCTTCGTCGCGGCGCTCACGCTCTCCACGGCCGCCATGGCCCAGGTCACCGTGCTCGGCTGGCCCGGCGGCTCGGAGGAGACCGCGCTGCGCGCCGCGGTCGATGCCTATAATGCCAGCGAGGGCGTCGCCGACGCCGACAAGGTCGAGCTGCTGTTCTTCAACCGCGACGGCTTCTTCGACAAGCTGCAGGCCGACATGGCGGCAGGCTCGGACGCCTTCGACGTCAACCTCATCGCCACCTACTCCATCGGCCGCTACGCGCCCTACATGGAGCCGATCGATCTGGGCGACGCCGCCGTCGCGACCTTCGGCGAGTCGATCCTCTCGACCATGCAGTTCGACGGCCAGCAATATGGCGTGCCGACGGACCTCTCGGCCCACTTCATGTACTACCGCACCGACCTGATCGAGGCGCTCCTCGCCGATGACGCCGCCAAGGCGAAATATGCCGAGATTTCGGAGCAATATCTCGGCAAGGCGCTCGAGCCCAAGGACCCCGACAGCTGGACCTGGGAAGACTGGGCCGCGACCGCGCTCTATTTCACCCAGTCCATCAACCCCGACAGCCCCGTCCGCTACGGCACCGTGCTGCAGCTGAAGAACCTGCTGTTCAACATGATGGTGTTCCAGTCGTTGCCGCGCGCCTATGGCGGCGACTGGCGTGACGAGTCCGGCGCCGTGACCATCGACTCCGAGGCCTACCGGACCGCGCTCGAACTCTACAAGACGCTCTACGACGCCGGCACCACCCCGCGCGATTCCCTCAGCTACGAATACGCCGAAACCAACGCCGCCTTCGGCGCCGGACAGGCCGCGACCGCGCTGCAGTGGAACGCCGCCGCCGGCGAACTGACCGATCCCGAGAAATCCCCCGCGGTCGCCGACAGCGTCGGCATCGTCGCGCCCCCGGCCGGTCCCGCCGCGCGCGCCGACCACATCCACGGTCTCGGTCTCGGTCTGAACAAGAACGCCAAGAACAAGGACGGCGCCATCCGCTTCCTGCAGTGGCTCGCAACGGAAGATGCGGCGCTGCTCTATGCGCGTGCGGGCGGCTCGCCGGCCCTCGCGCCGGAGGTGGTCGCCAAGGTCGCCGACGAGCGGCCCGATCTCGTCCAGCTCGGCGAGTTCGCCAGCGCCTATGGCTATGTCATGAATGGCGGCACCTCGGCCAATGCCCTCTCGATCTACGAGCTGCAGGCCAAGGAGTTCACCGCCTACTGGTCCGGCCAGCAGGATCTCGACACCACGCTCGCCAAT
>VFQR01002046.1_pt1 | contig 13599 bp, 7 predicted proteins | sample 3512321 | NCBI WGS metagenome assembly VFQR01 (sample SAMN10412374, study PRJNA504923) | tailings metagenome | isolation source: Relicate 3 Philex TSF1 revegetated site | place: Philippines: Tuba, Benguet | collected 2017-08-29
GGCTGCAGTGGTTGCAGCAGATCAAAAGATTTCCAGCTTCGTCCCAGTTTCCCCGTGCTTTTGAGCACTTCTTTCAGCAGAACCTGAGTGATGGCAATATCCTGCTCGTCGGCTGGATTTTCATCAGGAATGATATGGATGACGGCATCTTCCCGCAGATCGTGAAGTGCCAATTCGGATGGATCCAGAATCCCTGTCTGACGCAAAGGCTCAATAAACTTGGTGAACTCACCAATCATCTGCTCGATGCGCTGCTCACCTGTTTCTGTGGAGCCGAGTGTTGATTTGAGAGTCTCCCAGGCTTTGGAAGTATCGCCCATATCACCATTCATATCGATGGATAAACCAAAAGATATGAGAACATCCGCGGGGACATCTGCCGGCTGTTTGGCATTGAGAATCGCGAAGAGTGATTCTCTTAATTCATCGATCAGAGTGCGCCAGGCTGCTGTGTGGGCCAGGTAGACCGGTGGAGTTTCTGCTTCGTTGCGTTGCCGGGCCATTTCGGTTTTTTCGTCATTGAGACGACCGAAATCAATGCGGGCGACAATTCCATCCCGGCTGTATTGCCCTTGCCGGTAAGGGAAGGGGGCCGTCCAGCCCTCGACACACACCACCATCAGCACGAGAGAAATCATAACCAGCAACAGACGCAGCAGGATGTCAGCCTGACCCATCTGTTGCGAAAAACGATTCAGCAATGAACTGGAACTGCCCAGATTGGCAGCTCGACCGATGCGTGTCTTGCGAGGCGAAAACAGTGGCATAGATGTTATTCCCCGGAAGCGGCACCTTCAGGAAAAGTGCCGCTTCTGATTTCCACTTGCTTTCTATCGGCATGAGATTTCAGCCCCTATCGGGTTTGAAATTCATTCAGAGAGCAAGCGGAAGTTGATCGGGGTTTCACTCCTGCACAGCGGTGCTGTCTATGGGATCCGGGGGACTGTGATCTGCAGTCTGGGTTCCAGTTAAGGCAGAACCGGCAATAGGGTTGGACGTACGATTGCCCTCGAACTGTGTTCGAGGACGGGAGTCATTTGACTTCCCATTATCGTAAGCCGCAACGATACGCCTTACCAGTGGGTGTCTGACAATGTCCCCTCCAGAAAGCTCGATGACGGAGATTCCTTCGACATTCCTCAGCCGCTGGACAGCATCGGCAAGCCCGCTGGTCACGTTATCCGGGAGATCAATCTGGGTAGCATCACCTGTCACCACAATTTTTGATCTTTGGCCCATACGCGTCAAAAACATCTTCATTTGCACAGTGGTTGTATTTTGTGCTTCGTCGAGAATGATGAAGGTGTTGTTCAGTGTACGGCCTCTCATGAATGCCAGGGGCGCGATTTCGATCACATCGCGGTCCAGATATCGCTGCACCGTGTCAAAATCGAGAATGTCTCCCAAAGCATCCAAAAGTGGTCGCAGGTACGGATTGACCTTTTCCAGCATATCACCGGGGAGAAAACCGAGCTTTTCACCCGCTTCAACAGCCGGTCGAACAAGCACGATCTTGCGAACCTGCTCGTTTCTCAGAGCGTTTACTGCCATAGCGACAGCCAGATAGGTTTTGCCGGAGCCGGCCGGGCCCGAGCAGAAGACGAGATCATGCTGGCGGATCGCTTCGATGTAAGCCGCCTGCCCCTGGCCCATGGGGAAGACTTTTTTGGCTTTATGGAAGACATCAATCGATGATTCCGCCCCGAGCAACGCTTCGGCATTGCGCCGATTGAGGACTCGTTCAAACTCTTCATCGGAAAGCACGCCACGCCTTTCGATGGTACCCCGGAGTTCGCCAATAATATCGCTGCCTAAGTCCACCTGCTCAGAGGGCCCGGACAAGCGGATTTCGTCTCCGCGAAAGACCACTTCAATACGCAGTTTCTCACGAAGTTTACGCAGATTGCGATCATTCGGGCCAAAGAGGAGCTTGAGATGCTCGTGATTCTGAAATGCGATTTTGCGATCTGTCATCCTGATTCCGCTTCAATAACGTCTTTCTCGTCGAACTGCTTTCGGTCTGCTTAAAAGTCGAGTAGCAATTGCCAATGGTACACAACCCGCAGGAGCGACCACGGTCTCAATTCCATTTTCTTGGGATAAGTCTCATCAATTATTGCCAAGGTATTGAGAATGGCCATTTTGAAACCAATTGGCCAGCCTGATGAGAAATCCCCCCCAGTGTGCTCGATCATTCAACGTTTTGCCGGATTGGCAGTTCATTCATCGCCAGTCGCTTGTGTGTCCAGGGATTGATGTCCGGCGGCAACTTCTGCTGCCAATGGACACATGGAGGCGCGCCGGGTTCAAAAATTTTTCTTTGAACCCATATTTCGATTGAAGAACGTTCCGCACAGAGACATGACTGCCGAAAACTCATCGATCAGCCATGATCCCGACGCTTTTCTTGATGCAATTGCTATCAAGTGCATTACCCGAATAACTCGATTTTACTGATACGCGGGTTGGTGCCGCCGCGTGCGGTCGTGGGCGGAAACCAGGCCAGGATGGCCGGTCTACGAAACGACAGGGATGTTTGAACATGTATGAAGCGTTTTTCCATCTGGCTCGCCGACCTTTTGTCGGGACTCCAGATCCGAATTGCTGGTTTCCGACTGAGTTAGTGCAGCATGCTCACGATGCGATCCTGCTAGGGCTGCGCGAAAGAGCCGGGGTGGCCATACTCAGTGGTGCGGCAGGTGTTGGAAAAACGTTGCTATGCGAGCGATTTGCCCGTGAGTTGGGAAATGATCACCCGGTCGTTTTTTTAAGGCATCCTCGTTTTGCGACGCGCCGCTCGCTGCTGCAGACCATTCTTGGTGAGTTGGAACTCCCTTTCAGTCGATTGAGCGAGCAGGAGTTGCGTCAGGAGTTTGAACGTTTCCTGAATCAAATGGTCGAGCAGGGGCATCAGTTCTTTCTCATCTGTGATGAAGCTCATCTGCTGGAAGACAAAATCATTGAGGAATTGCGAGCCTTCAGTGATCTCCATTTTCATGGGCAATCGGTTGTGAGGTTACTGCTGGCCGGTCAGTTGGAACTCGAAGAGCGTTTAGCGACGCCGGAACTTCAATCATTGGCACAGAGAGTCACGACACATTCCGCATTGGAAACGTTGAATCGTGCTGAATCGCATGAGTTTCTGGATTATCGCCTGACATGGGCAGGTGGTCGGCTCGAAGAATGTTTCACGCCAGAGTCCCTCTCCTTAATCGCCGAAGTGAGCGGTGGATCGCCACGTTGCCTGTGCCTGTTGGCCGATCATGCCCTGCTTTTGGCCTTTGCTCTGGGAGAAAAGCCAGTTTCAGTATCAATCGTCGAAAACGCACTGAACGACCTCAAGCATCTAGCGTTGCCATGGCAATTGAAAATGGTCCGCAGTACTGAGCTTTCTCAGTCAGGACATACGGATGAGTCAGCGAGTCTGCAGGAAACCAGCGACGCGATCATCGACAAGGCTGCAACTGGTATGGCTGCAACTGGTGCAGCGACTTCCCCGACTGTCCTGGAAGAAGACGCTGAGTCTGTCAACCATCGGGCCATTGACAGCTCTGCAATCAATCCTGTGCAAACCATTGAAACAGGGACAATTTCCGAGATTCAGGCTGTTGACGACTGGGATCAGCTCGAACTCTCTTCCATTGAGATTGGTGCTGGAGTGGAAACAGAAAATCATCCGGCAGCAGTGCCTGATCAGGATGATTTTTCGGCGATTGAAGAAGAGTTCGCAGAGGAATCTTCGCGACTGGCACAGTCATCCACAACCGGCTTACCAGGGAAGTTTGATGACTGGTCAGCCATGAGTTCTGAACCTGAACTCAAGGGGCAGCACTTTGCCGCCCAGAGTGTGGAGCGACAAGAGACTTCCATTGGGCAAGCCACGTTTGACGACATCGCCATGGATGACTTTGGCTTGGAAGATATCTCCAGCCATGCAATTGAACGTCGTTTCGAGAATCCTCAGGCGAGATCCGAAGTGTCCGCTGTGAGTGATGATGTACCAGCATTTGCCAGCCATCACGAAGAGAGTCACGCTGCGTCTCTTGACTCGACGGCTCCAGTTTCGGAACAGGAAGCACTCGAACTGCGCCTTGAAAGGATGTTGGCCAAGTGGCGTCTGGCCACGGATCAGGATCAGATCAAAGGGCCGCACACGCCATTTTCCAGTCAGTGGAAGCTGTTGGATCAGGTTGATTCCCCCGAGTCACCACAGAATTCGACCGGTTCTGGTTCGACCAGCCTCAGTTCGAATCACGAAGACATTGATGCCATTGATTTTTCGCATGATGAAGATCCCGCCTTGTACGTCGCGGAAGATCATTTGAAATCGACCTCATCATCGAATGCGACAGCAGATCTGAAGGGGGCCGATCGTCTCGAGGCAGAATTCATCGAGACCGAAGTTCCATCCAGTCTGTTTGTTCACCCTTCCTGGGGTGTGTCACAAATTCCACAGGACTTTGTCCCCTTTTCAGATCCTACAAAGCTGTTTGAGGCCATCGAGAATCATGAGCGACCGCCTGAAGTTGCCATGACCAACGATGTGATTCCAGTGATTCCGCTTCCCGAAGCAGAGCAGGACGTCGACACCGCTGCCTCTGAGCCGGCAGGGCCAGTCGAAGTAACATCTGCTGATCGCATGATTGATACTGAGCCGTCTGGAATTGCCACTGCCATTGATCAGATTCTGCCCTGGATCGATGTCGCGGAAGGCCGCCACTCCGAACTCGTTGCGGAACAGGCTCAGGAGTTGGATCGGAAGTATGCCGAGATCAGCTCGACGACAGAGCATCGTTCGGAAATGTCGCCTGCCGACCGACAGGCTGCACGACTGGCAAAGTATGTGGCTGGTGATATTGATGAGATTCGGGAGCGGGCGCTGGCTGCCGAGGCGATGGATCTGGCCGAAGGAACGCGGGCAGCTCTGAACGTTCTCTCACAAGGATCAAACTCGGGCAACAGCCAGGTCCCCCAGCAGGATCAGATTCCTCAAGAGGCTCTGGAGCCTTGGGAAGCCGATTTGCGTGGGGCAGAAACCGAATCCGACGACTGGCAGAATTCACCTGATGAATCTTTGCTGAGCGAAGATCCCTTGTTACGCGATGAGTATGATCCTGTACGTGATGCCGGTGACGAGATCATGAACGGGATGAATGAAATTCAGCATCAGGCATTTCATCCTCTGCAGGATGCCGAGAGAATCTTCTCGAAAATCGATGGCCATCCTGAGCAGGAAGCAGGGGAGTCGATCGATACCCCTGAGCTTCAGCCGACATTGGCAACGAGATACAGAAACCTCTTCAGTATCTTGAGACGCCGAGCCACCGGGCAACGTCGCTAGTCGAGTTCCAGATTCAAACTCGATGCTGGTTCCGGAAATGGCTTTGTCTGCACCCGAGGGCTATTTGTGGAATCAGAGACAGCATCATCTGTTTTTGAAAGAGTTTCGTGATGCTCTTGAAGAGCAGTTTGAGATGCTTGCGTTTGAGTCCTGGCCCAATCGATAAATTGAGAATTCAACTGGTCGAGATCAACGGTTTTCGTCAGTTGACAGAGAATGAGGGCCGAATCTTTCGCGGCAGTCGACCGGCGTAATCTCCGATAGAACGATTCCAGTACTCCCTGTTGCTGCAGGTAAATGCAGAACAGCCTCGAGTGGGCATACTCGATGGCTGGAGCATTCGACGTGGCAAACGGCTGGCTGATCAATACTTTCAGCGCAGGAGCCTGTGATCGATCGAGTGCTTCGCGGAAATGTTGATATCTCCAGTTGGGCAGACCTTTGAGTGCTGTGCCTGTCTCGTTGAATTCGCATTCCTCGTGCAATGAAGCAAGGCCTTCATCAAACCACTCAGGACAGTTTTCAAAATCACTGTGAATCAGTGCATGTGTCAGCTCATGAGCTAATGAACCAATCCCGGTTTCCAGATTGATGGCAATGCAGTGATCATCTCGTGAATAAAAACCTGCGTATTCGACAGGTCTGAATCCTGGCCAGCGTGGACGGAGTGAATTCCACCGTGCCGCCGATTTCACAAGAATGATTTTGATGGGTTTGTTAACTGGTGAGTCAAAATAGCTGATGGACAGGGCGTGTTGGCTGGGGAGCAGGACATTCGCATAGATCCACTGCAAATCTTCCATGGAACCATCGCTCGCCAGGACAAAGGGGGCTCGAGCGAGGATCTGAAAGTCGGTTCCTAATTCCATGCGGAGTTGATTGGCAGCTTCCTGTACGTTTTTGGTGATTTCTTCCTGGGGCGGGGAGTCGTTATCGAGTTTTTCGGCCTTGTGATCCCTGTTGAACAAACTGGATACGGGTTGCCACCACCCGGATGAAACTGGCGATGCTGCCACAGTCGACGGATGGTTTTGCCATGCCGATGTCTCAGGAGAGAGAGCGCGAGGTCTGGTCAGCCAGAAGCAGCACCCGATAATCGCGAATGGGCCGAAAATCAGCACCACATGTCGCGTTCGTTGATGTGCTGGGGCAGTCGCCATAAACACCAGATCTCAAATGAGCAGGCAAAATTGAAGAGCTGATCCTCACGTCGAGGGCAATAGTCATTCGCTGGGAGTAAGTGTCCGAAGAGAGGATTCATCAATATTCAGGTGGAGTGTTTCCGAATCGTCGATTTCCCGGCGCAATGTCAGATCAGATATGACTGGGCATTTTCAACAGGCGGCCTGTTTCTCCTCGCTTTAGGAAAAATGACAGAAATCCTGAGGAAAGCACCGGGTAACTTTTCCACCACAGGAAGGCTCTCCTGACTGAAAGAATCGAAAGAATCGTTCAGGTCATGGAATGGTCAGGTAGACTGGGCAAAAAAAGTTGAGGCGAAACTGACCGATTCCCCCCTAAAACTTCCTTTTCCCAAACTGCTGATTCCCCTAGGCTATGTGCTCATGCAAACTAGACGGGTGCCTCAAAGTTCCAGCATTTTTGACATAAGACCTTGCGTCATCGAAGTATGCGGTTTTTTGATGAGATGATTTCATGGCCTGTGAACTTGATTCATGGTGGCACAGCGAGCTGATCGTTGAATACGCTGCTGCCTGATGGAGAGTGAACAAGCCGCCTCTAACGTGGCCGACTTATAACTGACGGAACCTCATGTACGCACAGAATTACAAGCATTTGGGCGCTCATCCGGAAATTCGTGATGGGGTTTCAGGGACTCATTTTGCTGTGTGGGCACCGAATGCCCGCGAAGTTAGCGTGATCGCTGATCTGAATTTCTGGAGTCATGGGCAGAACTGGTTGCAATCCAGTGACGATGGCGTCTGGCGGGGCTTTATTCCCGGGATCAAGCCCGGAGATATCTACAAATACAGCCTGAAGACGGCCTCCGGCTTGAGACTCGAAAAGTCTGACCCTTATGCCTTTGCAGCCGAGTTACCACCACGAACTGCTTCTGTCGTTTCCGATCTTTCGGGCTTTCGTTGGAATGACGAAAAGTGGATTCGTCAGCGGGAAATGAAGAATATCTACGAGCAGCCTATCTCGGTTTATGAGGTCCATCTGGGATCGTGGCGGAGGCCCACGGATGGGCGACGATACTTCAATTATCGTGAACTGGCCGTGCAACTTGTCGAATACGTCAAGCCACTGGGTTTTACCCATGTGCAGTTGCTGCCCGTGACGGAGCATCCTTTTGATGGATCATGGGGCTATCAAACCACAGGTTATTTTGCTCCGACCAGTCGATTTGGATCACCTCACGACTTCATGTTCTTCGTCGACTACTGTCATGAACACGGCATTGGTGTACTCATGGACTGGGTCCCCGCTCATTTTCCGACCGATGCACACTCGCTCGGAAATTTCGATGGGACAGCACTTTATGAACACGCTGACCCTCGCAAGGGATTTCATCCCGACTGGGGCACCCTGATTTTCAATTATGGTCGCACGGAAGTGGCTGATTTTCTGCTCTCCAGTGCCAGATTCTGGATGGATGTCTATCACGTGGATGGCCTGCGGGTCGACGCCGTGGCCTCCATGCTGTACCTCGATTACTCGCGTAAAGCCGGGGAATGGATGCCGAATATGTTCGGCGGGCGCGAGAATCTGGAAGCCATTCAGTTTTTGAAAGATTTGAACGTTGTGATCCACCAGGATTTTCCAGGCGTGCTGATGGTGGCCGAAGAGTCGACTTCCTGGGGTGGTGTTTCCCGTCCGGTTTATACCGGCGGATTAGGTTTTGGCTTTAAATGGGATATGGGCTGGATGAACGACACTTTGCGGTATTTCCGCAGAGATCCCATCTATCGCCGGCACCACCAGAACGAACTCTCATTCCGGATGGTGTATGCCTTTACTGAGAACTTCATGCTGCCACTTTCCCATGATGAAGTGGTACACGGCAAACGCTCGTTAATCAGCCAGATGCCCGGAGATCATTGGCAGCAGTTTGCCAATTTAAGAGTTCTGTATGGCTATCAGTTCACCACACCAGGCAAGAAACTGCTCTTTATGGGTGGTGAAATCGCCCAGTGGACCGAATGGAATCACGATGCTCAACTCGATTGGGAACTCACCAAATTCCAGTTTCATCACGGCATCCAGAAACTGATTGCGGATTTGAACCAGCTCTATCGATCCGAATCGGCTTTGCATTATGGCGATTGTGATGCCGAGGGCTTCTCGTGGATCAGCGCTGATGATTATCAGAACAGCGTTTATTCCTGGGTGCGATACGGCAGTCATCCCGAGAACCTGCTGGTCATCATGATGAATCTCACACCGATTCCCCGACACAACTACAAAGTCGGTGTCCCGTTAGCTGGTTTTTATAAGGAAGTTCTCAACACAGACTCCAGTATCTACGGGGGTTCGAATGTCGGGAACTCCGGGGGCGTCTACAGCGAAATCGGACAACTTCACGGGCATGGCCAGTTTATTCAGGTGACCTTACCTCCATTAGGCATGATTGTGCTGAAACCGATCACACGGCCCGCCGCTGTACTCGAAGCCACGGCAGGAAAAGAGGCAAAAGATTAAATCGCTGCCAAATACACTTCAACTGCCCTGGCAGGGAAGTGCGGCAACGTCGCTGCTCAAGCTTTACCAGGACGGAAGAGTTTCGCTGAATAGATCTTTCGGATTCGTCCGTACAATCGATTCATGTTTCGCCGGACTTGCACTTCTTGCCGAATCCAAGGCACTCGGAACCTGCTTACCGCAGTTTTGAGGGCAAGTTTCTGATATTCCCTCAAGAATATTGGAGACGATCGTGCATCGTGACCAGAAAATCGGTCTCGCCCTGGGCGTCCTGCTGATCGGAGCAGTGGCGGCATTTTTCTTTCGTAACGAACGCTCAACAATGGACGGAGTCCCAGTGATCTCCGACGTTGTTGAACTGGATGCTGTGATCGCCGAGAAAAGCTTCAGGCCTTACCTGGGGGATGCCAGCCGCTCTTCAGACCGGACTGTGGCCCGTCCCGTCAATGATACCCTCATCATTCCACCGTTAAATGATCCGTGGGAAGGATCTGCATCTGGCAAGATCGAAACACCAGTAGCGCCGACCGATAACCCTAAGCAGGCGATGAACCGTGCGTCTGATGAAACGACTCAGGAGTTGCCGGTAATTCCCTGGCCTGATGATGTGCTGGAAGTGCAGTCCGTTGCGCCAAAACAGACCGGTAGTTCACCAGCAACTGATAGAAATCAGGGCTTTCGAATCGAACGCCAGGACCAGCGGGGAATGACTGAGGCTACTGGCGATTCGTCGATTTCAAATCACTCTGGAATCGATCGCTATCAGCGATCAAGTGGCTATGGCCCGGGAGATGCCGGCAGACCAGATTCTGAGGCCATCACGATGGTGACCCATGTCGTCAAAAAGGGTGAGACTTTATCGTCGCTCTCACAAAAGTATCTGGGACGTGAAAGTCGTTATCTGGAAATCTTTGATGCCAATCGAGACCAGTTGCGGGATGCTCATGGCGTGCGAACCGGAATGACACTTAAAATCCCTGTCACGAGGAACTCGAGAAACATTGCGGAAACTCCTCGACAGACGAAGGACGATGCTGCATCCCCAGCGCCCGCCAATGGAGAGAAACGATTGTTTGTGCCCTTCAAGCCGCGTCCTGCCAACGCTGCCACCTGGGGGCCAACCACGGAGTTACCCGAAGCGGCACCCCGCCGCCTGAGTCAGCAACCACCCGAATCCAGCGTGTTGCGTTAAGAATGTCAGTTGGCTTTTGGCATTCGATTCCCTCACATTCTTCAGTGCCGCAACGCGAAGAGTGTGACTGAGCCCAACAACGACATCACTTTGTGGTTGCGATCCGTCAGCAGGAGTGTGCCTCCAGAAAATGTTGGGGGATGCCGATGCGCGGACGGAGAAGTTTCGTCTGCGGGCAAAACTCGGCAACCGCAATCATTTCCCGGTCTTCATTCAGGATGCAGACATTGGTAGGAATCTCTGGTTGACTCTCTGACGTTGAGTGCAGGGCCTGCAGAGCATCACCCGAAATGTTTTTGCCATGCTGCAGGTCTACGACGGCCTGGCGCGTGGCCACCCAACGCTGAGATTCAGTAAAAGCCAGCATGGGGTGGAGCATTAGCGGCCGGAGATCAGCGAGGCTGAAGCCATTCGGCAGGCTGTCAAGCTGCAGTGCGCCATCGAGGTGAAATGGTCCAATATGTGTGCGTGTCAATGCGGACATATAGGCTCCGCACTGAAGTTTCTCCCCGAGATCTCTTGCCAGGGATCGAATGTAAGTGCCACTGCCACATTCGATCTGCAATTCGATGTCCGGGTTGGCGTACTTCGTTAACGCGATTTGATGAATTTCAACCGTTTTAGGCGTCAGCTCAAACTCCTGACCAGATCGGGCCAGGTCATAAGCTCTTTTCCCTGCCACATGGACCGCACTGAAGCGAGGGGGAATCTGCTGAATCTGGCCACGAAAGTGAGTGAGTTCCTGTTCGATCAACTCGCGCGTGAGATGCTGCGTATCGATCTGGGCGGAGAGTTCTCCCTCGGCATCGTCTGTTGCGGTGGTTTGCCCGAGATGGAAGGTGGCAGAATATCCTTTGGGCAGCGCCTGAACATGCTCTGTCAGACGAGTTGCCGGGCCGATTCCAACGACCAGAACACCTTCTGCGAGTGGATCGAGAGTTCCGGCATGCCCGACCTTCAGGGGGCGAACAGCACGTTCGATTTTGCTGACCACATCGCGGGAGGTCATTCGCAGTGGTTTATGGATATTGAGAAAGCCCCACTTCATGGTGGCGAATATCGCTCTGAAAAGACATGTTTCGGGGTTAAGGCATATTCGAGGGTTATGGCAGAAAAAAGCCCTTGTCATGATGTTCATGACAAGGGCTTCGAGGGGTGGCTTACCGGGATCGAACCGGCGACCTCCAGAACCACAATCTGGCGCTCTAACCAGCTGAGCTAAAACCACCACACAGAACAGTTGCACCGTTCTCGCTGTAATTTATCTTCGATTGAGGCAGCCAGCAAGTCAAAAGCACAGGGTGGTCCTGGGGGACAATTTTCTTTTGACTGGAAAATCTGCCATTTCCCGAACCGAGTTCTTTGAAACAGGATTGGGAATAGCCTGTCCACTTTGACACAATACAATCGAACTGGTTCGAGCTTGCAGGCTGAATCGGAGAAAGCACTGGACGTGCTTTCATATTGAGCTGTCGCGAGAAGCGTCATCCCACGGAAAACGGCAGGAGCACCCGGAATTGATTGAAACGACATCTGCAGTGTTGAAAATCGATCACCTTGTGACGCAGTTCCGTACGGAAAACGGCTACTTTACCGCAGTGAATGGTTTGACACTGAATATCGAAAAAGGGCGAATTCTCGGACTCGTGGGAGAATCTGGTTCAGGCAAGTCCGTCACCTCGCTCTCGATTATGCGCCTTTTGCCAGAAAGCAGCGCGAGGATTGCCGAGGGCACGATGACGTTTCTTGGCAAAGATCTGGTGAGATTACCCTCGCGGCAGATGCAGGAACTGCGAGGCCATGACATCAGCATGATTTTTCAGGAGCCGGGGACATCCCTTAACCCGGTGTATAAGGTCGGAAGTCAGGTCGCTGAGGTCTTGTTGCTACACCAGCAGGCCACTTCCGGGAATGTCATGCAGCGAGTGATCGAGCTTTTTCATGAAGTGGGCATTCCTCATCCCGCTGAGCGAATTCACAGTTATCCTCACGAGATGTCTGGCGGCCAGAAACAGCGTGTGATGATTGCCATGGCGCTGGCTTGTAATCCCCAGTTGCTGATTGCCGATGAACCCACGACGGCGCTCGATGTCACGATCCAGGCGCAGATACTGGGGTTGATTCGAAAGTTGCAGCAGACACGGCAAATGTCTGTGCTATTCATTACTCACGACCTGGGGGTGATCGCAGAAATTGCAGATGATGTCGCCGTCATGTATCGGGGGAAACTGGTCGAGCAGGGACCTATTGAAGAGATCTTCACGAATCCGCAGCATCCTTACACCCGAGGATTGCTGGCCTGCCGCCCGACGCTTGAGTCGCAGAAGAAGCGGTTGAACACGGTTGCTGATTTCATGGACGTCGTGGAAAACCAGGCGACTGGTGAGTACACAATCGTGCCAAAGCATGCCCAAAGCGAACGGTTGGTACTCGCTGAGAAGAACGCACGGGATCGGTTATTTTCTCCCAGGTCCGAAGTGATTTCGTTAGGCTACGACGTCTCGGCAATTCCTGAAAACCGGTTTATTCCGGAAGGGACCAAGCCTCTACTATCGGTGCGTGATCTGCAGGTCTATTATCCTGTCCGCACTGGTTTCCTGCGTCGGGTCACTGGGCATATTAAAGCTGTGGATGGAATCAGTTTTAATGTGTATCGAGGCCAGACATTGGGGCTTGTCGGGGAATCAGGCTGTGGAAAAACCACGACCGGAAGAGCCCTCATGCGGCTAATTTCGTTCACGGGTGGGGAGTTTGACTTTAATGGAATTCCCTGGAGCCAGCTTTCGGAGCGAAATTTAAGGCCTCATCGCCGCAAACTGCAGATTGTCTTTCAGGATCCGTACGCATCGCTGAATCCTCGCATGACCGTCGAGGCGCATTTGACGGAAGCGATGGCTGTGCATCAGCTTGGTGCCAATAAAAATGACCGCCGCGACATGGCAGCCCAGTTGCTTGTCGAGGTGGGTCTCAAAGAAGAGCATCTGCCCAGATATCCGCACGAATTTTCCGGGGGTCAAAGGCAACGCATTTGTATTGCCCGGGCACTGGCTGTGGAGCCGGAATTCATTATTTGCGATGAATCGGTGTCGGCACTCGATGTCTCGGTTCAGGCGCAGGTACTGAATTTATTGAAGGATCTGCAGGAAAAACGTGGGCTGACTTACATCTTCATCAGTCACGATTTGAGCGTGGTGAAGTTCATGTCGGATATGATCGCCGTTATGAATCAAGGGCGTCTTGTGGAGTACGGCCCGTCAGAATTGATCTACGCTGATCCGCGGGATGAGTACACCAGGCGTCTCATCTCAGCCATCCCTCAGGTCTCTGAGGAAAAACTCAGGCAAAGGATTGCGGCTGGCAACAAAGAAACGGCTTTATGATGAGCGAATTTGCAGCACTTCGC
>VFQR01002047.1_pt1 | contig 13597 bp, 11 predicted proteins | sample 3512321 | NCBI WGS metagenome assembly VFQR01 (sample SAMN10412374, study PRJNA504923) | tailings metagenome | isolation source: Relicate 3 Philex TSF1 revegetated site | place: Philippines: Tuba, Benguet | collected 2017-08-29
CCCGAAGTCGCAATTGTAGTGCCCGAAGTCGCAATTGTAGTGCCCGAAGTCGCAAATGTAGTGCCCGAAGTCGCAAATGTAGTGCCCGAAGTCGCAATTGTAGTGCCCGAAGTCGCAATTGTAGTGCCCGAACAAGCAAATGTGGTTAGCGAAACCATTTCTAAAAATCTTGGCAACAGATGAATCATCTGTAGGGTCACACAGCTGTTATTGGTGTCAACTTAATGTGAAACCCTTGTAAAAACGCAATTTTGAATTTACTAACTTACCATCATGCTTCGCGTTATCCCACCCCGGCTTTGCTGGCGCAAAACCTCCCCTCAGAGCAAGCGGGGAGGGGATTAAGGGGTGGGGTAAAACGGCTGCGGGACAAGCATTTGAGCTTAAGTTGACACTAATGCACTGCTGTATTCCCTTACCGTAAAACCCAGCGGCGAAACAGTTCTACCATAATCCGCCATTTTCCCTGAGTTTCCTCAACTACATCATGACGCTTCAAAGTATTCAGCGCTTTTTGTAAATCAGCGTCATTCATGCCTGTAGACTGAGCTAAAGTATCCAGACTTAACCCATCTGGATGAGGTGCAAGTAATTGTACAATTGTTTGTTGACCGCCAGCATCCCGCGCGGCTTGACCCCAAACTCCATCAAAGTAGTAGCTTCCCCGTTGGAAAAATTCAGGGTCATTAATAACTGCTTCCACATCTTCTATTGTGAAAACTGGGTCACGGGGTCGTCCTTGCTCAAAAACAAAGTCATTGTAGCGGCGCACTAGCTGAAAACCCACGAGTTGCACTAAATATGGTTGACCGTGTGTCAAAGCATAAATTTCATCTAAAGCTTCCAAGATATAGTCGAGGGAGAAGTCTTCATTACCTGGGTTAGCGAGAATTTGGCGAGTAGCTGCACGTTCTTGAAAGCCTACATGAATAGGAATGACGCTGGCAAAGAAGGGTTGAAAATAATCTGCTGTCATTTCCTCTAAGGTGTGCAAACCAGCAAAGGCAAAGGCAATTTTAGAACTCATTTGCACCAACCCCCGCAGAAAACCCATAAAATCTATAGGAATTTTTCCGGCTTCAATTAAATCTTCAATTTTCTCAAACTCGTCTAAGGCAATGATTAACCCACCGTCTAGGTTTGCTTCCACTTGTTTTAAATAACGTTCAAAAGTCCGGTAGGGAAGATTTAGTAAATCAGCATCAGCTGGGGATGAAAGTTTTACAGTTCGAGAAATTTCATCACAAATTGCCATTAATACTTCACCGACACCTTGGGGGCTATCTCCTAAACGTAGCAAGTTGACATAGGCTAGCTGTATTTGTGAGCCTAGACAGTTAGCAGCGTTAAGCAAAATAGAAGTTTTGCCCATCCGCCTGTGACCGTAGAGAACTACAGACTGGAGTTGATTACCCATTACCCAAAGTTCTTCTAACTGTTTGATGATATCTTCTCGCCCAACAAAGAGATGACCTTCAACGGGGTCGCCTACAAGATAAGGATTAACCACAGGCTTGGTGATGGAAATTTCTCCCACTTCACCAGTGATTTGTAAAAGGCTTTTTTGCCAAGTTTGAGCAATATCTATAATTAAGCCTTGCTCTGCTTGCGGTAGTGTATCGGCTTGATTTAGGATTTTTGTGAGTTCGCCTAATGCTCGATTGAGAGCTAAAGATTTGGCTAAACGTGAGACGCTACGTTCAACAAACTGGACATCTTCAACAACTCGACGCAGATGAGTGAGAACTTCCCAGGTATCTGGACGTAAAAGCGGTTCCTGTGGAAAAGAAGGAAGTTGGATAGCAGCAATAGAAGATGGTTTTTTGGCTTTGTGAAACGTTGCTAGAGTTTGGGCAAGGGTGTACATTTCCTCACCATAAAGGAGAGAACGCACTACAGCAAAAGCCTCTATTGCTTTGGCTGGTTGTTTTTCATGCAGATGCCAGAAACCAGCAGCAGCAGCACGGGCGGGAGTATCTAAGCGAGTGTCTACTGTTAAGGGTAGGGAGATTGGTTCCTTGAAATAACGAAAGAATACAAAGCCTTTAACAAGTTGTAACTTGATTTGTTTTATCAAATAACCTGAAGCAAAACCTACTAATTTCCAATCAAAGGGATCTGTCGCTAGCAAAGAAACACGCCAAATAATCTGTTCTGATGGAGTTGTAATAAGTACTTTATTGACTGTTTGGAAAACAGGAATGAATTGTAGGGTATATGCCAGCATTTGATTGATATTATGTAAGCCTGTTTCCCAATCATTTTGCAACCAATTTTCCAAACGCCAGACAAGATTAGGAAAAGGAAGCGGAGTGATGCGGGGGAGTAGCCAGCTAGCGTTTCGGATGATTCGCAAGTTTAAAAGTGAGCCAATAAGCCAGGTTTCTGGACGTAGTACCGCCAGGCATACCGTCACGCCGAATGCCACACCTCCTGCCACACCCTCCGCCACGGCAAATGCCACGGCCAATGCCACGCCTATCGCTACGGCTACCGCCACGCTTCCCGCTACGCAGAACACCACACCTACCGCCACGCTTCCTGCCACGCCGAACGCCACGCCGAACGCCACGCCTTTGACCACGCCGAACGCCACGTCGAACGCCACGGTTTTTGCCCCGCCGAACGCCACGTCGAACGCCACGCTTCCTGCCACACTTCCCGCCATACCTACCGCTATACCTAGTGCCACGCCGAACGCCACGCTTCCTGCCACGCCGAACGCTACGTCAAAAGCTATGCTCAACACCACGCCAAACGCCACGCTTCCTACCACGCCGAACGCCACGCCGAACGCCGCCTCAAACCAGTCAACGTGAACATTTAGAGTCTGAAAAATTAGATTTATAGCTAGAAGCGTAACTATTGTTAAAACTAATCCTTGGAAAACTAACTGACGTTGGATAGGATTTTGAGGTAATAATTTCCATCCTTTTTGCCAATTCATTTCTGTTTCAGTAATATATCCACCCCCAAATTCATCCACATACCACCGCAAAGCTTGGGGAAAGAAAAACACCCAGTACAAAAGGCGCAGATAATCTAAAGGGTTCCAGAGGGAGAGGGGACGCTTTAACTTGGGTTTTAAGTCTAAGCGGGGTACAGGGGTCATTATTTAACCTCCATCATCACCCGTGAAGAACCTAAACCCCCAGCCCCCTTTGCACAAAAGGGGGAGTAATCTTGCTCCCCTCTTCGTAAGGGCTTGAGTATATGCACAAGTCTTTTAGAGTTACTACATAACGTAGAATAGGTTAATTTTTTGCAGGTCGATGCAACTAAGGCGCAGGTCGATACAACTGAGATGCTGGTCGATACAACTGAGATGCTGGTCGATGCAATTGAGATGCTGGTCGATGCAATTGAGATGCTGGTCGATACAACTGAGGTGCAGGTCGATGCAATTGAGGTGTAGGTCGATGCAATTGAGATGCAGCCCAAGAGACTTGTGTGTACGCCGCGGCTTCGCAAGGGAGAGGTTGAAGCACAAGTAAAAGCGGTGTCATTCATTGCAAACTCTCCACATACCGCGAATAAGTTTGATAACACAATTGCATCAGTTTACGAGGATGTCCGCCACTTTGTTGGATGAGTTGGATGATTTCCTCTTCAGTAAAATTCACTGAAGTATTAGCCAAACGGTTGGTTATAAAATGACGGGCGCTGATTTCATCCCAAGGTTTTATATTTTCCTCTTGGCAAATACCTGTTAGTGGAGATGTCTTGCGATTATCCTGACTATCGTTAAATAGCTTTTCCAGAGGTTCGCTAGCAGCTAAAATCAACCGCAAAGAAGCATCACGACCTTCAGCTAAACCGCGCAATTGATCCCGAACTTGGCGAGTAAAGCCGTTTTCAATTAACTTCCCTAAATTATCTATAGCTAATAGCACTTTTTTATTTTGCAAATTGCGAGTGAGTCTATAGCCTTTACTTTCAGGAATACCAATTTTATCGCACAAAGCAATGTAGAACTCATCTTCATCATGAACTCCATTATTTAAATCTAAAAAAACTGGCTCACGTGGTAAGCGCAAATAATTTCGTGCCTGTTGGCAAATCACCCATAACAAAGATGACTTGCCGATTCCTTCTTCTCCTATGAGGGCAACACTACTATTACTGTTAAGCACTTCAAATACCCGCAATATTTCCCGTTCCCTTCCAAAAAACTGTTGTGAATCTTCTATTCTGCCGCCTTGGGGAATAAAAGGATTATGATTTTGCTGCAATAAATTAGCTGAGTGTGATTGATTTTTTAGTAGTGGATTAGTTGGTTCTACAATTGGTTTTTGGAAAAGTGAAGCTTGTTCTGAATACTTTTGATATCCTTCTTTAATGGGATTTTGGAAATTCCTTTTTGTAACCGTTATTACTAAATATTTTGTAATCTTTTTGCATAACTTTGCACCCACCTCTCTCACATATTCTGCACTATAAGAAGCATCATTAACAATTTCTGTATACTCCTTCCCCTCCCACATCCCTAAAAACAGCTTTTGTTCCAATTCATTTAAGACTTGCTTATCGTTTGCAAGCAATCTATTAATGAATTTTAATGCTTCTTGTGAGTCCATTAGGTGTAGTTGAATTGGCAGAGCAAATTTAAAATCAGTCAGTAGTGTAATACTTTACCCTACAAACCTACATTTGCCTACTTTCCCTTACAACAATTTAATCACTCAAACTCCCTACTAACGCCTACCTATAGAACCTGTGTCTCAAGTGATGATGGTGTTACAGCAAAAAACTTGAGGAGTTGGAAAAATGGCAACTTTTAAACAACAGGTTATACTTGCTCTCATCGCTGCTACTGGCGCTATAGTGGCAACGGTAGCACCTGCATTAATTGAGGGTGACAAAAAATCTTCTTCAGAACCACAGCCCACTCGCGCCACTACTTCTACATGTGACAAAGTGAGTCCGGCAAAAGTATGCGTTGATAATGTCACTGTGCAGGTTAATAGTAACGAACTTCAGCAAGTGAAAAATGGCGATCGCTTACTCCTAAAATCTAGAGATACCCTCAGATTATCAAACGTTTATTATTGCATACCATCCAAAGCTACAGTTAATCAAGTAGAAGTAAAAGGACATCTATTTAAAAATGGAGTTGAGAGTTATAAAAATAGTTTTTTAACTCCTAGTACCTTTCCCATTAATGCTGCTTGTCATCATATTGGGAACTTCCAAAAAACCTGGAAACTTGAACCAGGACAGCATCGAGTCAGCATACCCATCATTAAGTATATTGGCAGCCATAGAATTGTTGACGGTAGTTTCTACTTCGACTTGGATGTTGGACAGTAGATTTAGTAGGACTTACGCAAAAACTCTCTGAAACTCTTATTTCTCCGTGCCCTCTGCGTCCTCTGTGGTTCGATTCTCCGTTACCTGTGCGTAAGTCCTGTTTAGTTTGAAAATAGGGAGTGGGGGTGCGGAGTGGGGAGATAAGGGAGATAAGGGAGACAAGGGAGACAAGGGAGAATAAGAACTCCGCACTCAACAGTCATCAGTCAACAGTAAACAGTCAACATTTTGAAAATGTTTAACAATTAATTGGTGAAAGAATTTGGCCGATCGCTTCGTTTTTTTAAAATGTCCAAAAGTTTGGTAAATTGGCTAGGAGGAGTTGCTGTAACTTCAATCATCTCTCCAGATATGGGATGCTGTAATTTGAGTCGCCAAGCGTGTAGTGCTTGACCAGGCAAATTTACTCCTACTGAACGACCGGAACCATAAATAGGGTCGCCAACAATGGGATGACCGATTTTGGCGCTGTGGACGCGAATTTGATGGGTGCGTCCAGTTTCTAGTTGAAAGTGGATTAGTGTGTAATTACCAAGGCGTTCTAGGATTCGCCAATGAGTGACGGCTAGTCGTCCGCCTTGTTCAACGGGTATGATAGCCATTTTTTTACGGTCTTGGGGATGGCGACCGATGGGTAAATCAATTGTGCCACTTTCAGTTTTTGGCGCACCGTAAACTATACCTAAGTATTCTCGGCGTGCGGTTTTGGCTTTGAGTTGTGCTTGGAGATGATGATGGGCAAGTTCTGTTTTAGCGATGGCGATCGCTCCTGTTGTATCCTTATCTAAGCGATGGACAATTCCCGGACGTTGGATTCCCCCGATTCCTGGTAAATTAGGACAGTGCGCCAACAGAGCATTTACTAAAGTCCCGTCTGGATGACCTGGTGCGGGATGAACCACTAAGCCCGCAGGTTTGTTGAGAATGATTAACTGGTCATCTTCGTAGAGGATATCTAGGGGAATATCTTCTGCTTGTAGTTTTAAAGGTTGGGCTTCTGGGATTTCTAGAGTAATGCGATCGCTTACCTTAACACTAATCTTTTTAGAAGTGCAAACTTTACCATTCAGTTGCACATTACCTTCTTCGATTAACTGTTGGATGCGGGAACGAGATAAATCTGGTAATTCTTGCGAAAGATAGCGGTCAAGACGAACACCCGCGTCATTACTATTTTCTGGGATTTGTAAATGAAATTCGCTCACAATTGCTTTAAATTAATTCCCCATTCTTTAACTGAAATACTAATTTATCCAAAATTAATATACCATTTCCGAATCTACATTTTTTAACCTAGACGCGCAGCGGCTTGCAATCTGGAGGTATAGGACAAGCTTCATCTTCAATTAAGTCGCTGTTAAGCCGAGAGTAAGAAACATAAAGTAAATCTGGTATTGGTACCCAGTCTTTACCCTGACGTTTTAAAGTAATTGCCCATTCAATACCAAATGCCTATAGGAATCCGCTTTGATTACTGAAATTATTTGCGTAGAAGGGAACAGGGAACAGGGAATAGGGAATAGGTAAGAAGGAATCAAAATGTACTGATTTTTTTCAAAAATCAAATACTAGTCCTATATTATGACTTGCAGTCAGGAATTATTTATCTGAGGTAATCTAAAAATTAGATGTAGATGAGCCAAGCTGAACATCAATAAATGAGAAAACTTAGATGAAGAATCTTGCTATATTTGACAACAGCAAATTTAGTAGAAGCAAATGCGATTGATTTTATACAGTAAACCTGGATGTCATTTATGTGAGGGTTTGCAGGAAAAGCTCGAACAAATCCAAAATTTGAGTTTTGAGTTGGAAATTCGGGATATTACAACTCGCGAAGAGTGGTTTGGTGCGTATCAGTATGAAGTGCCGGTACTTTTTTTAGCGAACCGCCAAGGCGCAGAGGTACTTTTACCGCGTCCTTCTCCTCGTGCGAGTGTGCAACATTTGGAAGAAATGTTGCGTAAGTATTTAGCCAATTAGAAAAAAATAATGCAGAATAAGCGCAAGAAAAGTTTGTGACGAGGTTCGCAAAATGAAATTGCGGGAATTACTAACGGCGGTAGACAGTGTTGAAAAATTACCCAGCCATCCGGCTTTGGAAGCTGCGGAAGTTAGGGGTTTGAAGACGAATTCCCATGCTTGTGGTGTGGGAGATTTGTTTATTGGAATGCCAGGAACACGAGTCGATGGTGGGGAATTTTGGCCTAGTGCGATCGCATCTGGCGCTGTGGCAGCTATTATCTCTCCCCAAGCAGCACAAAAACATCCTCCTACAGATGAAGCTGTGGTGATTAGTGCCAGTAATATCACTCAAGCTTGTGCCCAGATAGCCAGCGCTTTTTACGGTTATCCAGGGCAAAAACTCAAGCTGGTTGGTGTCACTGGAACCAATGGCAAAACTACAACCACCCATTTAATTGAATTTCTGCTGAATAAAGCTAATCTAGCTACGGCTTTAATGGGAACTCTTTACACTCGTTGGCCTGGTTTTGAACAAACTGCTGTCCACACAACCCCCTTTGCGGTGGAACTGCAACAGCAACTAGCTGAAGCTGTAAATGCTGGAAATGAGTTTGGGGTAATGGAAGTTAGTTCCCACGCTTTAGCACAAGGTCGAGTATTAGGCTGTAAATTCGAGGTGTCGGTATTCAGTAATCTTACTCAAGACCATCTGGATTATCACAAGGATATGGAAGATTATTTTGCTGCCAAAGCCTTGTTGTTTAGTCCTGAATATCTCAAGGGACGGGCAATAATTAACGCTGATGATTCCTACGGTGAGCGGTTAATTGCTTCATTAAATCCAGAACAAGTTTGGAGTTATAGTGTCAACAACAACAACGCCGATCTATGGATGAGTGACTTAAGTTACGAGCCGAACGGTGTCAGCGGAACCTTGCATACACCAAAAGGCGATGTAGCCTTTCGATCGCCTTTAGTTGGTCAATATAATTTAGAAAATCTTTTAGCAGCAGTAGGAGCAGTTTTACATCTAGGTTTAGATTTGCAGTTAGTAGCATCCGTCATCTCAGAATTTCCCGGAGTTCCCGGTCGCATGGAACGAGTGCAAATTAGTTCCCAGCAAGATATTAGCGTCATTGTGGATTATGCTCATACTCCAGACAGTTTAGAAAATTTACTCAAAGCAGCACGTCCATTTATACCAGGAAAGATAATTTGTGTGTTTGGTTGTGGCGGCGATCGCGATCGTACCAAGCGCCCAAAAATGGGTAAAATTGCCGCAGAACTAGCCGATATAGCAGTGGTGACATCGGATAATCCCCGTACCGAAAACCCAGAAAAAATTTTAGAAGATATTTTGGCGGGAATTCCCCAAACAGTACAACCAACAGTAATTGGCGATCGGGCCATAGCAATTCGCACCGCCATTTTACAAGCACAACCCGGTGATGGAGTATTACTCGCCGGTAAAGGTCACGAAGACTACCAAATTCTCGGTACTGAAAAAATCCATTTTGACGACCGAGAACACGCACGCGAAGCCCTACAGGCAAGATTAGGATAATTTGGGCATGGGGCATTGGGCGTTGGGCATTGGGCATGGGGCAGAGGCGAAAAACTCATCTCCCCATCTCCCCCATCTCCCCCATCTCCCCCATCTCCCCATCTCCCCCATCTCCCCCATCTCCCCATCTCCCCATCTCCCCATCTCCCCATGCCCCATTTTTCATCCTTCACATTTCTTTCCGTGGCTATTTCGTAAAAAATGCACATATAAAGGTGAAAATCGAAGACAGAATTATTTGTTTGCTTCATCCTTATTGTGCTTGACTCATGAATGTTTCTTTGGCTAAGGATCTGTCTGTTTATCAACTGGTGATGGGAGTGCAAGCGCCTCCTAAACCATTGTCCCTCAGCCCTGCTACCCTGCTATCACTGGTGAGAGCGCAAATTGACTTACTCATTGAGCAGCAAATTGCAGCTACTTTATGGGTGAAGCTACCACCAGAAAAAATTTGGCAATTAGAATTAGTCCGTTATCAATCTTCTGTAGGTGCGTCTAGTTTTATCTATACTTGCCAAATTGAGGATATTAACAAAGGGAAAGATCAGGGAGACAAGGGAGATGGGGGAGATGAGGGAGCAAGAGGAGAAAATATCCCCTCATACCCCTCATCTCCCTCATCCTCCTTATCCCCCCATCACATCCCCGTTTACTTACCACCCCATAGCCAACTGCGACGGGAAAATTTTCTGATGGTATTGTCTCCCCAGTTTTGTAGTTTAATTTTGGCTCATCGACCTTTGAAAAAACGCAAAAATCAAACTTCTGGGAAAGTAACTACTAATAAAAATCAGCCGTTGTTAATTATTACTAGTGTTGAGGGGAGAATAATTCAGCAAGTCTTAAATGGTATTCAACAAGCAATTACGCCAGAATCATCGCCCATTATACCTGCTGATTTTATTTGTCCAAGTGTGCCGGAACCTGTATTGATGAATCAATTATTGGCAAAACAACTCCTACGCCAAGATGAAATTAATCGGCAAATCGTCACAGTACGCACTACAAAATTACAGCAACAAAATCAAGAACTGCACAACAAGGAACAACTAAAAGATGAATACTTGAAAAATGTCTGTCAGGAATTACGTATACCGTTGACGCACATGAAAACTGCACTCTCGTTATTGAATTCGCCTAATCTCAAACCACCGCAGCGACAACGTTATTTGCAGATGTTAAATACCCAATGCGATCAGCAAAATTCCTTAATCACTGGTTTGTTAGATCTTGTGCAACTCGAACATGATTTAGACGCTACAACTTTAGAATCAGTGCGTCTTTCAGATATTGTCCCTGGAGTTGTCAGTACATACCAACCTGTAGCCCAAGAAAAAGGAATTATGCTGGCTTACACTGTACCTACTGAACTTCCAGCTGTTTGGTGCGTTAGTGGTGGGCTGAGGCAAATTGTGATTAATCTGCTGCACAATAGTATTAAATTTACCCCAAATGGCGGTCAAGTTTGGGTGCGTGCCCGCCTCCAAGGCGATCGCGTCCAACTAGAATTCCGTGACACAGGTATTGGCATTCCTGAGAACGAAATTCCCAAAATCTTTGACCGCTTTTATCGCGTGCGAACAACAGCAGCGGAAGATCATGGTGGTGCTGGATTAGGATTAACGATTGTACAGCAATTGCTACTACGTTGTGGTGGTTCTATTGTTGTGAAAAGTAAAGTAAATGAAGGTTCCACATTTACAGTGCAATTAGCCAGTGTTGCAGATAGTCCAGCAGCGATCGCTACTGCTAATGAATAAACCTCTTGCAAAAGTGCTTTTTGCACTCTTGTAGTCAAAGGGGAAAGGGGAAAGGGGAAAGGGGAAAGGTTAAAGGGGAAAGGGGAAAGGGGAAAGGGGAAAGGGGAAAGGTTAAAGGTTAAAGGGGAAAGGGGAAAGGGGAAAGGGAAAATACCAAAACTTTCGCTCTTTCCCCTTCCTCTTTTACCAACTTCTGCAAGAAATCTAATGATAGAGGAAAATTGAAAACTCAGAATTCATCGAGTCAGAATTCAAAATTAAAATAGCCTCACGATCTAGCTAGCAGGCTTAAATGTCGTACTTGATTAACTTGCAATCTGTTGTAAGTTTTGGATTTTGGATTAAATAATTCAAAATTCAAAATTCAAAAATCGTTGAATTTTTTACTAGCTTATTGATTCTAAATTCTGAATTCTGAATTCTGACTCCTGAATTCTATCTATTTACTCGAAGGTGTTGGAATAGCAGCAATAATTTGGCGGAGCATCATCACTTGCCAATTTGGAACAGGAGCTAGTAATACAGTACCAGTTCCCTCAAAAGTATTGACCAAAAATTCACCAGAAGTCATGGAACCTAGAAAAGATTTGGTAGCTTTTTCAACGCGATAATTTAACGTGTTTGTGCGAGCGATCGCAAAATTTCCATCAACTACTAATCGGTCATTTCGTAGATTGATGACTTCCACAGGGCCTTGTGCAACCATCACCACTTTACCCCTACCTTTGACTTTTGTTTGAAACAATCCTTCGCCACCAATTAAGCCTGACACCAATTTGTTGCGTTCAACTCCTACTTCTACACTCCCATCACTCGCCCAATAAGCGCCACTATCTAAAATCCATTCACTACCGTCTAATTCTAAGATGTGATAACCAGATAAAGAAGGTTCTAAAGATAATTCACCTGTACCTGTATATGTCGGACGGAAAATATTTTCTCCTGTAGCTAAAGACTTTAAAAACCCACCTGCTGAAGGAGCTTTAGATTCCATTTTAATGTTGCCATGTATATAGTACATAGCACCAGATTCAGTACGTACTGTTTCGTTTTGCAAAGTTATTTTGACTAAACGTAAACTTTCTCGTTCAATAACTTCAAAAATTGCCATGATTTTCCTTTTGATTGATGTCGAAATGTATACTTAAATTTGCAGCAGAATTTATATACATTTTTGGCATCTATTTTTACAAATGGCAAGTTAGATAAATCTGCATAATTTAGTTAAAAACCGCGATGGATGACGTTGCACTGCAACGTCTCTACAGGGCGCACTGAGAGATTTATTGTTGTTGTGAATATCAATATTTGTTCTGCATTAAGTAGAAGCGATCGCACTTACTCACATCTTTGTATTTAATACCTCAAGTTTTTATTACTATTGACTCTTAATAAATAGTACGTACAATTATACGTAACAACTTATTAACATGAGCTTTTCACTGTTGGCTGAAAACGCATAACCTATGGTTCTGGGGAATTTTGGCAATATTTACTCAGATGAGCTAATTACTGCCACTGAGTTGAATCGTCAGCCTGGGCGAGTTCTAGACAAAGCTTTGGAACGTCCAGTGACAATTACTCGTAACGATCAGTCTTTTGCGTTGCTGCGTCGGGAGCAAGTAACTTCTCTGGTGAAGGCAGCTACTCAAAGTAAAACTGTTTTTGAAGCATTAACCGTGGCTTTTTCTCTATTACTAAGCAAAGAAATCGGCTTTGAACATTCTTATGGATGGTTGAGTGTGTTTGATTCCGATGAATTGCAAGAGTTTATCAAGGAGCTAAGTGAAGCTTTTCGGTTGATAGATTCTTCAACTACAGCATGGGAGATGATTGACGCGCTCATCCATGAATGGCATGAAAGTGCCATTGCTTACTCTAGCCCCGAACTGGCAGCAGCTTTTAGTGCCGAAACTGATGAAGTGGCATTAACTAAGCCATCTGCCGAGAGTGCTGTGTGAGAGAGTATGTCAGATAACCAACAAGAAAATCCCATACTAAAGAATTTAGAGCCGCCAGAAGTTAAACTGACGGCTCCTGAATTATTTGAGGTAGAAAGCACTTGGTTGGTAGTAGCCAAAAATCGCCGGGTGAATAGGGATTGGGAAGCTTTAATGCAGCGTCATCCAGAAAACACTCTTCGCTGTTATGAAGATTTATGTACAGCACCAACCACTCGACAACCAGGGCGTGTTTTCCCTTTGAAGGGCAAACTTTACAAGGGGGCATGGGAATACGAAGTGACAAAAGGGGACAGACTATTTTATGTTCCTGACCTTGAACAGTTGAAAGTCGTTGTTTACTATGCAGGAAAACATCCTTCCCCTGCACCTATTCCGTAAACTTAATTTTTTCTGCATTAAGTAGAAGCGATCGCACTTAAACTTTGTTTGAAATGAATATCTTGCTCAAACCCTAGAACAGGGTAGCCAACACCATTAAAGAAAACAAGCATCATACCTCAGAATTCTGCCAAATGGAACGTTGGAGATATCATTGTGGACTTGTATGAAGTTTGGAGAGGGGGGTTTTGGCAAGGTTTATAAAGTGCGACACATTCATGGTAATCCTCTGGTATTCGCTGAATTTGTAGCGGGAGGAAGTTTGCATGATTGCATTTACCTAAAACAGCAATTCATCTCACGACTCATGCGAAGGGAAGCATTCAGTTTGCTTGGGGTCAGCAACGCCCTCCTAGTTTTTCGCGATCGCTGCTAACTTCCAAGGGGAGGAAAATTGTTAATATTTCTCCATAGTGTGGACGTTGACGAACAATCAGTTTCCCACCGATCGCCTGAAACAAATGTTTCGTTGCGGCCATATTCAAGCTAATAGTACCTGTTTCTGGCTGAAACATCAGCAGTTGACCAAGGGCTTTGCGAATTGGTGGTGTTGCTGGTGTAGTAGATTTATTTGTATCTTTAGATAACAGTTGGGGCGATAATTGTAACTTTAGTTGATCTCCAGCGGGAATTACTTGTACCTGAATGTGGCTACC
>VFQR01002049.1_pt1 | contig 13589 bp, 11 predicted proteins | sample 3512321 | NCBI WGS metagenome assembly VFQR01 (sample SAMN10412374, study PRJNA504923) | tailings metagenome | isolation source: Relicate 3 Philex TSF1 revegetated site | place: Philippines: Tuba, Benguet | collected 2017-08-29
GCTATCGCATGTGTCACCGGGGCCAGCTTTGATCGCCTTCTCCCTCGAGGGGAGAAGGGAACCGCGGAGAGACCGGCGAACAGGCCCATAGGCGACAACCCTCACCGCCAACCGCCGCCATCCCCGCCGGCCATCCACAGCCGAGTGCTCGGTCGCGCGACAAAAACACCGCTGCCGGGTGCCGTCCGGGGCCGGCATCGGTTATGGTCCGCCCATGCGTCGCCGCAGCGTCATTGCCGGTCTGGCCGGTCTGGCCGCACTGCCCTTCGCCACCATCGCGAGGGCGCAGCCGCTCGAGCTCGCGAGCCTGCAGCTCGATCCCGCGTCGACGGCCGATCAGAGCGCGGCGCTGCAGGATGCCATGCTGCGCGCCGCGAGCGAGAAGCGGCCGCTGGAGCTGCCGGCCGGCACCTTCTTCGTGCAGAACCTGCAGGTCCCGTCCAATCTGGTGCTGCGCGGCGTTCCGGGCGCCACCACGCTCGCCGCCGCCGGGGCCGCGCCGATCGCCCGCATCGCCGGCAGCGCCTATGTGCGCTTTGCGGATCTGGGCTTCAATTTCGGCAATGGCGGGCCCGACGGCGACACGGCCGGCCTCGTCGAGATCGAAGCCAGCGAATATGTGCAGCTCGGCACCTGCAGCTTCGTCGGCGGCATGGCGAGCGCCATCGCCGTGCAGGATGCGGCGGTGCGGATCGATGGCTGCGACATCACCGGCCCGGCCCGCGCCGCGGTGTTCGCCACCGCGTGCCGCAGCCTCCATGTCTCGGGCAACCGCATTGCGCGCTGCGGCAATGGCGGCATCGTTGTGGTCGGCGGGCCGAACCGGCAGGGCAACGCCATCATCACCGCCAACCGCATCGCCGGCATCGGCGCCCGGGCCGGCGGCAACGGCTTCAACGGCAATGCCATCAAGATCGTGCGCTGCGACGATGTGGTGATCGCCGACAACCAGCTGCTCGAATGCGCCTACACCGCCGTCCGCCTGGTCGGGGCCGGCAATGTCAGCGTCACCGGCAATGTCTGCCGCAATTGCGGCGAGGTCGCCATCGTCTCCGAAGAGGGGCACGCCGGCATGGCCGTCGCCGACAACGTCATCGACGGCGCCGCTTCCGGCATCAGCCTTTCCGGCCGCGCGCCGGTCGGCCATGTCGCAACCTGCACCGGCAATGTCGTGCGCAACATCCGGCCCACCACCGCCGAGAGCACCGCGACCCCCATGGGCATCCATGTCGCCGCCGGCACCAGCGTCGTCGGCAACATGATCCACACTGTCGAAGGCATCGGCATCCATGCCGGCGACGGCACCTCGCTGCGCCGCATCATGATTTCGGGCAACACGCTCGAAGCGGTGCACACCGGCATCGCCATCACGCTCGCCCAAGACCCCGCCCCCGACCAGATCCTCGTCAGCGGCAACCTCATCGGCACCACCCGCGACCACGCCATCATCGCCCTCACCCCCAACGCGCAGGCCAATGACGCCCCGGACGCCGACCCCCCGGCCCCCAACGCCCTCGCCTCCGACAACCTCCTCCGCGACGCCCCCCACCACCCCCAGATCCGGCTGGAGGGCAACCTCATCGGGGGGTGAGGGGGGGCGTGTATGCGCTGGTGCATGACGGGGACAGCTTCATCCGGCGGCGCGCCAGCGGCCGACAATGCTCAAGTGCAGGCAGAACGGCTGACAATAGGCCGTTGGTGGAACAACGGCGTCGTTCGAAGCCGCTTGCTGTTTTCGGACGTCTGGCGCGCAGGTAGGTGCTCCACTATGTCATCGCTGGAGATCACCATTTCGCCGTAGGTGACCGCTGATATGTGAAGTGCGGGTCGTCCAAGGTTTCTATTGTGAGCCAACTTCTGCTATACTGGCGCGGGATTTGAGGAGAGTGCGCGATGGATGATCTGTTCGGGAACGCCGAAAGTGAGACCGGCAGCCCGACAACGGACGCGGCTTCAGCTGCCATCGCCACGGACGAGCTGGGGCGTCCCAGGAAATTCCCAATGGCGATCCAGGGCGGTATGCTCGAGGCTCTAGGCATCAACATGTACACGACGATTGGCAAGTGCTTGGTCGAGTTCGTGGCCAATGCCTACGATTCCGACGCCAAGAAGGTCGATATCACCATTCCCTACATCGCTATTGCGACGGAGCGCGAGCGCATCCGGAAAGAGGCAAAGAAGAAGGTGGAGGGGCATGAGGCCGATCCCTTCACCGTCCTGCTCGAAACCTTGCCCGACCACATCGAGATCGTCATCTCGGACGATGGCCACGGTATGTCTCCCGAGGACGTCTACAAGAAATTCATGCCCCTGAACCGCAAGCGCAGGGTAGATGAGAACGGCAAGGAAACGCGCAATCTGACCGAATCCGGCAAGCGCAACGTGATGGGACGGAAGGGCTTGGGCAAACTGGCGGGCTTCGGTGCCGCAGCTGAGATCGCCATCACCACCAAGCGCAGGGGCGACGACTATTCCACCACGTTTGTGATGGACTTCGATGTGCTCAAGAACAGCACTAATCTGGCCAACATCGAGATCCCCGCCACCTACACGCACAATCTAGACGTGGATGCGAGAGGAACTACCATCAAGCTCAGGCGCCTCAAATGCGATGCGGTCAAGCAGAAGGGGGACACGATCGAAGATGCCCTGGCGACGGCGTTCTACGGTATCGAGCCCGAGGACTTCGCCATTCTAGTCAACTCAGTCCCGTTGTCCGTGCCGTTGGCGTTGTACGAGTTCGAGTACCCTTCAGAGGGTCGCAACGAGGATGGCTTGTTTGAGGAGAAACTGCTCCTCGATGATGGATTGATCGAACTGCCATTCCAGTACGTCGTCAAGTTCCGGGCTCGTGAGCGCGGCGAGGGGCAGGAGGACATGGTGATCGGCTCGCTGCCGGCGGACAAGCGTGGGGCGCGGATCTATTGCAACAATCGATTGGCAGCCGGCCCGACGCTCAGGGGCTTGCCCACTGGCATGCATAATTTCTACGCAACGGACTACATGGAATGCTTCGTAAAGGCCGATGAGCTCGATCGGGCCTCAATCGACTTCGTCAACACCAACCGCACTGAGCTGCGCGAGGACAACGAGGTCGTCCAGAATTTGATGGAGCGCGTGGTCGCCATCATGAAGGATGCCGTTAAGGAGCACGGCACCTGGCGCGAGAAGTTGGTCGATGCAAAGGTCGATGACCGCGTGAGGACCGACAAGCATCTGCGCTGGGTGCAAGGGCTACCGAAGAAGCAGAAGAAAGCGGCGAAGAGCGTTCTCAAGGCGATAGCAGTCACCCATGACGTGGACTCCGATGCGTTCAAGGAAATCGCACCCCACATGATGCATGCCATGAACGCAAGCGACGTTCTAGCGCGGCTGATCCATCTGCGGACCGATCCGATCAGCATCAACAAGATCGCCGAGCATCTTGACGAGTGGCAGGCTGTCGAGCGCCAGGATGTGGTGAAGCACTACCGAGCGCATCGAAGTGCAATCGTGGGGTTGGCGAAACTGATCGACGATGGTGAGCAAGGCAACAGCAAGACGCCTAGGAATGAGAAAGAGCTGCACCAGCTGCTCAAAAAGAACCCGTGGTTGGTCAGGCCGGAGTACGGCAATTTCACGTCCAGCGATGTGCAACTGACGACCACCCTGTCCAAGGTTGCGCAACGACTTGGCATCGACGAGTTCGCGCCGCCCCAAGCCGAGATCAATCAGAAGGGCGACACCAGACCAGACCTTGTTTTCGTCATGGGCAACGACCCGCACCGGCCGTATGAAGTCATTATTGTTGAACTAAAGTCTACGACGATCTCACTGAATTACGAGCACTACCAGCAGCTCAAGGACTACATGTGGGATACGAGAAGCTGGCTGGAGGCCGAGTTCAAGGATCGCAAGGTTCAGGTTAAGGGGCTGTTGGTCGGCAAGATGCCATCGTTGCAGGCCACGGCGAGCGATCAGGTTCGTCTTCTGAGGCAGATCGAGGACGATAAGGGCGTCGCCGATTTGCAGGTACTGGGCTTAAACTCGATGCTCGAGCATTCACGCGTTGTGCACGTGCAGCTCATCGATGCATTGAACGAGGAAGACGAGGAAGACGACGAGGAGGGCCTAGATGCTGAGATCGTGGTCGAAGCCTCGTCCGAAGCACCTCAGGCGGCAGCCGAATAGTATTGCCGAGCGACAGCCTCGTGCACTGACTTACCTACGGCGGTGGCCAAATGCACGGGAACGCCATTGCCGATCTGTCGCGTGATAGAAAGTGGCTTGCCGGCGAACGTCCAGTTGTCTGGAATTCCCTGAAGACGTGCGCCTTCGCGAAGCGACAGGACCCTGTTCTCCACGGGATGCACATATCTCCCCTTCGACGGATTCTGAAAGGTGCAACGCAGGGTGTTCGATGGTCCGTCGAGGCGCACGCGACCCCACACGTCTGTGGCATTGCAGCCTATGTCGAACCACGACTCCGGGCAGAGCTCCGGGTTTGTCAGCATCAAGTTCCTTTTGTCACCACCTGCAGGGATGCGCGAGATGCGGTCCAACGCCAATTGGCTAGGCGTCGGCCAATAGTGCATTGGGTCGTTGTTCTTGATGGGTCGAGAAATGACGAACGATGCCGACTTGCTTGGCTCCACGGGCGTCGGCCGATGGACAGGCCCAATCTTGGAAGCAATGGTGAATGCGCGCGCCCGCCGTTGCGGTGTTCCAAAATCGTAGGCATCCAATTCCCAAGTATCGACATCGAAGCCCCGCTCTAGAAATCCATCGCGCAAGGCCGCCCAATGCGTGGATCTCAAGAACGGCGGAACGTTCTCGACCACGACGATCTGAGCTTCACTGCGATCAACCCAGGGTAGAATGGAAAGGGACAATGAGTTCCTGACGTCCAAGGGATCACGACGCCCGAGGGTGCTGAAGCCTTGGCATGGAGGACCGGCGATCAACGCAACAGCCTTCGGTATGGCCCTGTCTTCGGTCACGGAACCCACGACTGCGTTTTTAGAGATATTGCGGTGATAGCTCTCGATAGCATCCGGAGCGAGATCGATCGCTAGTACGGGATCGAAGCCGGCAGCGATCATTCCGGCGCTAAAGAGTCCGGCCCCGCTGAACATATCGATGAAGCCTGGACGCATTTCGATAGCCCCCTTGACGCGCACGTGTGAACTATACATTTATATAACACAACTGCAAGTTCAAAAGGCGTTCGACGTATGGCTGCCAGACGAGCGCTCACCCCGGAAGAACGAGAAGATATCACCGAACTGGTTAACAATTACTGCGCGAGGACGGCAGTTTCCGACAGTCACTTGGCCAGGAAGGCAGGCGTTGACCAGCCGATGGTTCATCACGCGAGAATGGGCCATCTGAAGCAGCGCACCGCCAGACTCACACGTCTTGAGTTATACATTTATATGGAGAATGCCTGTCATGCCGCGCCCGACGGGCAGCCCGCTGCTCATCCCGTGCTTCAAGAAGTGAACCAGGCCATTCGCGACTTCATTGCCGCCGGCGGTGATCCGATGCTGCTATCCAGGGGCATTCGAATGCTCGCCGGCGCTGCGAATGGACAAGACGAATAGTCTCTGATTGAAGGGGCGGAGCGTTCCCGCCGCCTCCGCAGATGATCTGCGTCATAGCATTCTTTGTGGGGTGGTCTGGATGCGCCTAACCGACGCCTTTGGCGGCAGCTTCTAGGCAACCCAAACCGAAAGTGGGGCGCGAACCGGCCAGTCCAGCGGCGCGAGGCGAACGTCCGCTTTGGGCCAAATGCACCCGCCCTCTCCGCCCACCCCCCCTACAACGACGTATTGCTCTGCGCCGTCACCTGCCAGCGGCCGTCGGGGTTGCGGGAGAGGCAGATTCCCGCCGCATAGGGCTTGTCGAGGCCTTCGTCGCCATAGGGGATGAAGCCGGTGCCGCCTTCGGGCAGGTGCAGCGCGATCCATTGGCCGCGGGCCTCGGTGTCGTAGTCGAGCGCATAGAGCGCGCCGGGCCCGAGCGTCGCCACCACGGTCTCGGACTCCACCGCGGCATAGACCTCCGTCTCGGCCGCCACCTTGATGAAGGCGCTGGAATTGATCCCCAGCTGCTCGGCCACCGCGGCCACCTCGGCGGGGTCGAACACCTCCAGCGCATAGCTGCACACCGCGTCGCCGGCCAGCGGGTCGCGCGCCCAGCCGTCGACATAGGTCAGCGAGGCCTCCCAGTACTGCAGCGCGGTGTCGATCAGCGCGTCTTCCTCGCTCATCCCCTCGGGCACATACCAGTCGCCGCCGGTGTTGCGGCCGAGTTCGGCCAGCGCCGCATTGGCGTCGATCCAGGGGCCCAGCGTTTCGACGCTGCGCGGGATGTGCATGTCGAGCGCGCCGGAGATCACCGTCACCGTCTCGCCGATGAACGGGGCGGCAGCGCCCGGCTCGCGCGATTGCGCGGCGCGCAGCAGCGCCGTCGCGTCCTCGATCAGCCGGTCGGACGGCTCCACCAGCTCCGCCGGCAGCAGCGTCGGCGGGGTATAGGGCTCCCCGGCCGCCGCCGGAGCCAGGGCCAGCGCAGTGAACAGGCAGGCAGTCGCGAAACGCAATTGAAGTCTCCTCCGATATCCCTGGGCACGCCGGAGCGCCCCCTACTCTCGCTAGACGCCGCTCCCCGTCGGCGCCTTTGGTCGCTTTCAGTCGGTAAGGCCCGGTGCCGCCCGCAACTCGCCCACCACCGTGCCGCGCACATTCTTCACGATCTGTGTCGCGAAGCGGTCGAGCACCGCGCGCTGGGCCGGGTTGGGTGCGGCATGGCGCAGCAGCAGATTGGCCACCATCACCTGGCTCGCCGCCATGTTGCCGTCGTCGCATTTGAGCGCATAGCCGAGCCCGAGGTCGCGGATCGCGCCGCATTGCACGCCCTCGGCCCCGCCCTTCTGCATCACGCGGCCGCCGAAGGCCTGCATCACCACGGTGTCGAGATGGTCGGTGCCGGCCACCAGCAGCGGATGGCGCGTCGCGGCATCGAAGATGCGCGTCGCGGCCTGGGCGAGGTCGGGCGGGAGGCCCGTGCCCGTCGCCATGCGGGCAAAGCCGGTCGCAAAGGCCGAGAGCGGCGCCGCCCACGTGGGGATCGAGCAGCCATCGGTGCCGCAGCGATCCTCGCTCAGCGCCGTCCCGATCACCGTCTCGATCGCCTGCCGCACCGCCTGCTGCACCGGGTGCGCGCGGTCGACATAATGCTGCGTGTCCACCCCCAGCGCCCGGGCGACGCTCAGCATGCCGGAATGCTTGCCCGAGCAATTGTTGTGCAAGGGCGAGGGCAGTTCCCCCGCCGCGCGCAGCGCCACGCGCGCCACGCCATTGGTCGGCTGGTGCGCGCCGCATTCGAGATCGCCGGCGCCGAGCCCGATCTGGCCGAGAAACCGCGTGACGCCGGTCACATGCAGTTCCTCGCCATGATGCGAGGCGCAGGCGAGCGCCAGCTGCTCGTCGGTCAGCGCAAAGCGCTCGATCGCGCCCGAGGTCACCATGGCCAGCGCCTGCATCGACTTGATCGCCGAACGCGGGAACACCGGCCGCGCGAAATCGCCGGCCGCCGCCACCACCTCCCCCGCCGCATTGCAGATCACGAAGCTGCCGCGATGGCGGTTTTCGACGAAATTGCCGCGCGTCTGCTCGACGAGCACGGGGTTGGCGTCCATTGCTGGCGTCCTTCAACAAAGAAAAGGCCCGGGGTTCCGTTGTGGAACGCTACCGGGCCGTCAAAGTCAACGTCTTGGAGGTCAGTCGGGAGAAAGAGTGGACGCGGATCCGGCGCTTGCATGCCACCGGAGCGCGGGAGGCATTCAGATGTCCCAGTCGTCCAGCAGTTCGAGGTAGCGGGCATTCACCCACCCCTCGGTGTCCTGCTGCTGCACGAGGCACCAGTCGGAGCCGCCCTGAGGGGAAACGATGCAGCGCTCGACCCAGACCGAGGTCTGCGGCGCCACGGCGCCGACCTTCACCGAGTAGGAGGCCGGCCACTTGCGGACGTTCAGCACGTCCCAGTGCTTGACGCCCACGACCACGGCGGGACCCTCGACATGGTAGCCGGCGGCCATGGCGGGCTGCACGGCGAAGGCGGCGGCGCTGGCGATCACCACACCGGCGAGGGCGGCGACCAGCAATTTTTCCTGCGACTTGTTCATTGCGGGCTCCTTTCGGGGGCCGGGTATCTCGTCTGTTGTCGCCACCATGCCGTGGTGGCTTTGAACCGATGCTGATTTGGACGTTCAGGTAGCGTTCAGGCTTGGGGCCCAATTCGGGCGGCGGCGCCGCCCGTGAGGTCGAGCGCGGCTCAGCGGCCGAAGTGGTGCACGAACAGCTGGATGGTGTCGTCGCCCATCATCTTGACGGCGAAGACGTCGTCCGAGCTGTAGGCCTTCTCGCCAAGTGCCCGACGCAGCACGGGATTCTCGGCGATATGCCGGCGCAGATATTCTGCGTTACCCTCGCTGCGCAGCATGCCGAAGCTGTCGCAGAGCTCGGTCACCCACACGCGGTAGTGGGTATCGATCCCCTGCACCTGCTCGGGATAGACCCGGCGCATGTAGCCGAGATGGCTGTCGCAGTTCACGGTGCTGGGCGTGGGCTTGCCGGGATAGTTCGGCACATGCGTCAGCACCTGCGCCTGCGCGATGGTGGTGAAGGAGGTCAAGGCGACGGCGGCAAGGGCGATCAGGGCGGTCTTGGTCATTGTTCTGCTCCTCAGGTTCGGCCCCGCAGGGCCTTGGGTTCTGTCCAGTCCGGGTGCTTCCCGGTGACGCTGGAGAGGAGGATCCCGCCGGGCCCTTGAACTCGCCCTGAAATGACCATTCACACGCCGTTCACGGCCCGGCGACCGCCCTGCGAGGGCGATTTACGTTTGCCCGCAACGTGATAGGCTTGTCGCAAAACAGGAGGGAGAGGCAGATGGCCAGGGTTCTCGTCACCGGCGGCAGCGGCAAGCTCGGCCGCGCCGTGCTGAAGGATCTCGTTCAGAACGGCTACGAGGTGCTGAACCTCGACCAGTCGCTGCCGCGCGAGGCGATCTGCCCCACGGTCCGGATCGATCTCGCCAATTTCGGCGAAGTCGCCGCGGCGATCATGGGCGGAGTGGACGAGCGGCGCGGCCCGTTCGATGCCGTGGTGCATCTCGCCGCCATCCCCGCGCCCGGCCAGTTCGCCAACGCCCGCACCTTCGGCAACAACGTGCCCTCGAGCTACAACGTCTTCGAGGCCTCTCGCCTCGCCGGCATCCGCAACATCGTCTTTGCCTCCAGTGAGACCGTGCTCGGCCTCCCCTTCGACACCCCGCCGCCCTATGTCCCCGTCGACGAGGAATACACGCCGCGTCCCGAGACCGCCTATTCGCTCGGCAAGGTGCTCGACGAAACCATGGCGCAGCAGTTCTGCCGCTGGGATCCCCAGCTGAAGATGGTCGGCCTCAGGTTCTCCAACGTCATGGATGTCGAGGACTACAAGGCGTTTCCGGCTTTCGATGCCGATGCCCGGCTGCGCAAGTGGAACCTCTGGGGCTATATCGATGCCCGCGACGGCGCGCAGGCCGTGCGCCGCGGTATCGAGGCCCAGTTCACCGGCTTCGAGGCCTTCATCATCGCCAATGCCGATACGGTGATGCGCCGGTCCAACGCCTCGCTGATGGCCGAGGTGTTCCCCGACGTGCCGCACAAGGGCCAGCTCTCACCCAACGGGACGCTCCTCAGCATCGACAAGGCGCGGCGGCTGCTCGACTACCACCCGCAGCACAGCTGGAAGAACCACGTCTGATGCTCCGCCTCGGCGGGCACGGGCTGCCCATTTCCAGTGACGATCCCGTCGCCTTCGCCCGCGCGCATCGCGACTTCGGCTACAGCGCCGCCTATGTCCCGGCGAGCCTCACGGCGGACGACTCCACCGCGCTGTCGGCCTTCGAGGCGGCCTTTGCCGCAGCCGACGTCGTCCTCGCCGAAATCGGCATCTGGCGAAACCTCGTCACGCCCGACGATGCGGTGCGGGCAACCAATCTCGCCTATGCCGCCGACAAGCTGGCGGTGGCGGATGCGGTGGGCGCCCGCTGCGCGGTCAGCTACATCGGTTCCTACAAGGCCGGCACCGACTATGCGCCGGCGGCGGAGAACATGGGCCCCGAGTGCTTCGAGGCCTGTGTCGAGACGGTCCGCTACCTCATCGACACGGTGAAGCCCAAGCGCGCCAAGTTCGCGCTCGAGATGATGCAATACTCCCTGCCGGACAGCGTCGACAGCTATGTCGAGCTGATCCGCGCGGTCGACCGGCCGATGTTCGGCGCGCATTTCGATCCGGTGAACATCATCATGACGCCGCGCGTCTACTTCAACAACGGCGCCCTGATCCGGGAGTGCTTCGACAAGCTCGGCGCGCATGTCGTTTCCTGCCACGCCAAGGATATCCTGCTCCACCACCAGGCGGCGCTGCATCTCGACGAGGTGATGATCGGCGATGGCGTGCTCGACTATGCCACCTACCTGAGGGAGCTCGACCGGCTGCCGCGCGAGGTGCCGCTGATGCTCGAGCATCTCGAGGGCGACGCCTATGCGGTCGCGCGGGATCGCCTGTTCGCCATCGGCAATGGTGCGGGGGTCGCTTTCCACCACCGCGATTAAGTTCAACTCTTGTTGAGTTGCGGCGGCGGTCGCATGCTGCGCCGTTGCTGTTTCAGGTTTCACCGCCCCGGAGGGGTTCTTGGCCGCCTATATCCTGCGCCGGTTGCTGCTGATGGTCCCGACCCTGCTCGGCATCATGGTGCTGTCCTTCGTGGTGATCCAGTTCGCGCCGGGCGGGCCGGTGGAGCAGATGATCGCCCAGCTCAGCGGCCAGAACGTCTCGGCGCTGGAGCAGGTGACGGGCGGCGGCGGCGACTTCGCCGGCACGATCCAGGGCGACGGCGATTCCGGCTATCGCGGTGGCCGAGGCCTGCGCCCCGAGATCATCGCGCGCATCGAGCAGCAGTTCGGCTTCGACAAGCCGCCGCTCGAGCGCTTCCTCACCATGATGTGGAACTATCTGCGCTTCGATTTCGGCCAGAGCTATTTCCGCGACATCGCCGTGGTTGACCTCATCGCCGAAAAGCTCCCGGTCTCGATCACGCTGGGGCTGTGGATGACCCTGCTCGGCTACGCGGTCTCCATCCCGCTCGGCATCGCCAAGGCAGTGCGCGACGGCACGAAGTTCGACGTCTGGACCTCGGTCGTCGTCATCGTCGGCTATTCCCTGCCGAGCTTCCTCGTCGCCGTGCTGCTGATCGTTCTGTTCGCGGGCGGCAATTTCCTCAACATCTTCCCGCTCCGCGGCCTCACCTCGCCGGGCTTTGCCAGCATGCCGTGGTACCAGCAGATCCTCGACTACATGTGGCACATCACCCTGCCCATCCTGTCGCTGGCGCTGGGCGCCTTCGCCAGTTCCTCGATGCTAGTGAAGAACTCGTTCCTCGACGAAATCCGCAAGCAATACGTCACCACCGCGCGGGCCAAGGGCGTCACCGAACGGCGCGTGCTCTACGGCCATGTGTTCCGCAACGCCATGCTGCTGGTCATCGCCAGCTTTCCGGCCGCCTTCATCGGCGCCTTCTTCGGCGGCTCGCTCCTCATCGAGAGCATCTTCTCGCTCGATGGGCTGGGGCTGCTGGGCTATGTCTCGGTCCTCAACCGCGACTATTCGGTGGTGTTCGCGACGCTCTACATCTTCTCGCTGCTCGGGCTGGTCATCAACCTCGTCTCGGACCTGCTCTACATGGTGATCGACCCGCGCATCGACTTCGAAAGCCGGGACGTCTGATGCAGATCGCCCTGCCCGGCTCCCGCAGCGCCGCCATCGCCTTCGCGCCACCCGATGCGGTGCGCAGTGGCAGCATCGCAGCGACGCCGCCGCCCATCTCGCTGAACCGGCGTCGGCTCAAGGCGTTCGCCGCCAACCGGCGCGGCGTCTGGTCGCTCTGGATCTTCCTCATCCTCTTCGGCCTCACGCTCATTTCCGAGTTCATCGCCAATGACCGGCCGCTCGTCGTCTCCTATCGCGGCGAGTTGCTGTTCCCGGTGGTGGTCAACTATCCCGAGAGCAAGTTCGGCGGCTTTCTCGCCGAAACCATCTATCGCGACCCCTTCATCGCCGACGAGATCAACGCCAATGGCTGGATGATCTGGCCGCCGATCCGCTACGCCGACGCCACGGTCGACGAATCCCTCGCCACGCGCGCGCCCTCCCCGCCCTCCTGGCTGATCCCCGAGGAGACCCGCTGTTCCCGCTACCCGCTCGGCGTCGACGACCCGAGCTGTACGCTGGGCAACATGCACTGGCTCGGCACCGACGATCAGGGCCGCGACGTGGTGGCGCGCCTGCTCTACGGCTTCCGGATTTCGGTGCTGTTCGGCCTGTTGCTCACCGCCATGACCTCGGTCATCGGCATCGCCGCTGGCGCCGTGCAGGGCTATTTCGGCGGCTGGGTCGATCTCATCGGCCAGCGCCTCCTCGATATCTGGGGCTCGATGCCCTCGCTCTATGTGCTGCTGATCATCTCCAGCGTGCTGGTGCCGGGCTTCTGGGTGCTGCTCTTCGTCCTGGTGATCCTCGGCTGGACCAGTCTCGTCGGCATCGTGCGCGCGGAGTTCCTGCGCGCCCGCAACCTCGAATATGTCGCGGCTGCCCGGGCGCTCGGTGTCTCCAACCGCGCCATCATGTTCCGGCACCTCTTGCCCAACGCCATGGTCGCGACGCTCACCTTCATGCCGTTCATCACCGGCGGCTCGGTCACCACCCTCACAGCGCTCGATTTCCTCGGCCTCGGCCTGCCGCCCGGCTCGCCCTCGCTCGGCGAGCTGCTGGCCCAGGGGAAGAACTATCTGTTCGCGCCCTGGCTCAGCCTCACCAGCTTCGCGGTGATCTCGCTGATCCTCATCCTCCTGGTGTTCATCGGCGAAGCGGTGCGCGACGCCTTCGATCCCCGCAAGACCTTCGCGGCCCGCTGATGACCACGCCCCTGCTCTCGGTCGAGGATCTTAAGGTCGATTTCCACATCGACGACCGCGTCGTCCATGCCGTGCGCGGCGTCTCCTTCACCGTCGCGCGCGGCGAGACGGTGGCGCTGGTCGGCGAAAGCGGGTCGGGCAAGTCGGTCACCGCCCTGTCGCTCCTCCGCCTCCTGCCCTACCCCGCCGCCTCCCACCCCGGCGGCCGCGTGCTGCTCAACGGCAAGGAAATCCTCCATGCCGACGAGCGCGAGGTGCGGACCGTCCGCGGCAATGCCGTATCGATGATCTTCCAGGAGCCGATGAGTTCGCTCAACCCGCTCCACACCGTCGAAAAGCAGATCGCCGAGACGCTGACCGTCCATCGCGGCCTGTCGCGGACGGCGGCGCGGCAGCGCACCATCGAACTCTTGGACGAGGTCGGCATTCCCGATCCCGCGACGCGGCTCGACGACTATCCGCACCAGCTTTCCGGCGGCCAGCGGCAGCGGGTGATGATCGCCATGGCGCTCGCCAACGAGCCCGATCTGCTGGTCGCCGACGAGCCGACCACGGCGCTCGACGTCACCGTGCAGGCGCAGATCCTCGA
>VFQR01002050.1_pt1 | contig 13585 bp, 8 predicted proteins | sample 3512321 | NCBI WGS metagenome assembly VFQR01 (sample SAMN10412374, study PRJNA504923) | tailings metagenome | isolation source: Relicate 3 Philex TSF1 revegetated site | place: Philippines: Tuba, Benguet | collected 2017-08-29
TGCCTCAACCCAACCTACAAATCAGGATATTTTTCGATTTGGCAAAGGTATTGAATAAAGAAGATGGTTTCCCAATCCCCATCATTGTCAGTAATTATATAGGAATCATATTTGATTTATGAAATATTACGTAGGGTGGAATATAGGACTACTATTTGATTTTTGAAAAGATACGTAGGGGAGCCAGCGCTGTGCGTATTTTCCCCCCGTTGAGGCGACTGGCGTTGCGTTAGCGACAGCGTAACGCACAATTATTAAGACTTTGGTGCGTTACGGCTTACGCCTAACACACCCTACAAATACTTAGATTTTTTAGAAATCAAATATGATTCCTATATCACTTATTTAACCAGGATTTAGATCCCCGACTTCTTCAAGAAGTCGGGGATCTGGGCACCAACTAACCTTTAAGTAAGTGGTATTCCACCCTACAGATTGAAAATCAACTCAATATACCCAACAATATGTTAGACATAGGAGTGAAAATTAATTCTGCGTTGCCCGAAACCCTTGGTAGGGGCGTACCGCTAAAGCGGAACCCGAAGGGTACGGCCGTACCCTACGGGAAGGCGGAGCCTACGCCCTTACATCATTTCCACTCCTATGTTTATTTAGTAACTGGTTTAATTCTTTGGGTACTACATATAAGTCTAAATCTTCCAGTAGTCACTAAACGTATAACTCTGTTCTGGTTCAAGAATTTGTCTAGTCATAATTTAGATAACTTTTACACCTTGTTGGATACTTAGAGCATATTTCATGTTCTTAGATTACATCTTTTGCTCACTTTTTGCTTAAGTTGACACCAATGGGCAATGTCGTGCCCCTACCATAAGTCCTAAGTAAGTCAAATTTAGGTATTTGACAGCTTTTTTTCACCATTTAATCTAAACTTCAGTCATAAATATATCTATGGGTGAAAAAGTACTTAAGTTCTGTGCTAAATCTATTTTTGTCTGTAGAGGAATTTGGGTATGCCAAGACGTAAGCGCGGAGTTATACTCACTTCTATTGGTTTACAGAAGTTTGAGGAAGCAAGGCACAAGTTTGAGTTTCAAGATAATTTTGGCAAGAGATTCACTCTTGAAGAGTTAAGCCACCGCACTAACTTAGATCCTCTAACAATCAGAAAAGTTTTAAACCGTAGGAAGGGAGTTGACAAGCGAACACTTGAGGCTCTCTTTCTTGGTTTTGACAGCTGCTTATGCGAAGGCTACTATTCGACCTCAGATCTCAATTGCCGTCAAGATTGGGGGGAGGCTGTTTCTGTCTTAGCATTTTACGGACGCACAGAAGAACTCAGTACTCTGGATGAGTGGTTGCTCAAAGATAGCTGTCGATTAGTAACCATTCTCGGAATGGGTGGAGTAGGGAAAACTAGTCTGTCGATCAAATTAGCAGAACTAATGCAGGACAAATTTGATTGTATTGTCTGGCGATCGCTCTATGATGCTCCACCCATTGATACATTCTTGGGTGGCATCATTCAGTTTTTGTCTGACGAGCAAGAAACTGAGGCAGAATTGCCAGAAAGCGTCAGCGAGAAGATTTCCCAACTGCTTAACTGCTTTAAGGAAATGCGCTGCTTGGTCGTGTTCGATAATGTAGATGCTGTATTACGTGGTGGAAGTCGAGCAGGACAATATAGCCTGGGATATGAGCAGTATGGCGAACTCCTAGAACGAGTAGGTAAAGCAGACCACCGGAGTTGCTTGCTATTGACAACGCGAGAAAAACCTAAAGAAGTCGCCTCTCTAGAAGGAGAAGCCTTACCAGTGCGAACTTTGCGATTGGGTGGACTTAAAGAAGGAGAGGGAGAGGAAATTCTTAAAAGTAAGAGGCTTAAGGGTTCAGAAACTCAATTGAGCGCACTAGTCGAACGCTATGGAGGCAATGCCCTAGCCTTAAAAATTGTGGCAACTACAATTCAAGATTTATTTGATGGTTATATTTCTGAGTTTTTAAAGGAGGAAACCACCGTATTTGGCGATCTTCGTGATTTATTAGAGCAGCAATTTGAGCGTTTATCTGATGAGGGAAAACATGTAATGTACTGGCTAGCAATTAATCGGGAGCCAGTGACCCTCTCCAAGTTACGAGAAGATTTAGTATCGCCTTTTCCCCAACTCAATTTAGTTGAAACACTAGAATCTTTGGGACGGCGATCGCTCATTGAACGAGATACAGCCTGCTTCACCCTACAGCCCGTCGTCATGGAGTATGTGACAAGTCGCTTGGTTGAGCAAGTTTGTCAGGAGATTGCCAAACAGGAGTTTTTGCTTTTTAGAAGCCATGCTCTGATCAAAGCTACTGCCAAAGACTATGTCAGAGAAACTCAAATTCGTCTCATTCTCTATCCCGTGATTAACCGATTAATTCCATTGTTGCAAGGTAAAAAAAACTTGGAATATGAACTGACTCAAATCTTACTCAAGCAGCGAGAGAAGTCACCTTTGGAGCCAGGATATGTAGCAGGTAATATTCTTAACTTACTCAATCAATTAGGAACTAATTTAAGCGGCTATGATTTCTCTGGTCTGAGCATTTGGCAAGCTGACCTCCGAGATATAAATTTGCAAAATACAAATTTTGCTTACGCCAATCTAGCCAGATGTACGTTTACTGAAACCTTTGGTGCGATTCATGCCTTAGCCTTTAGTCCTGATGGAGAACTTCTGGCGGTAGGTGACAGTAATGGAGAAATTTATCTGTACCAAGTCAGCGATGTGCAACCAGTTTTGATCTGCACGCGACACAAGAGTTGGGTAACATCACTGACGTTCAGTCCTGATAGTAAGATTCTCGCTAGCGGTAGCACAGATTACACAATCAAGCTATGGGATGTTAGTACTGGTCAGTGTCTTCGCACCTTAGAAGGACATACCAATGAGGTTTGGTCGGTTGCATTTAGTCAAGATAATTGCACATTAGCAAGTGGCAGCGATGACTACACCGTAAAGCTATGGAATAGCAACACTGGAAAATGCTGCAAAACACTCCAAGGACATTTTAGTTGGGTACTCTCTGTTGTTTTTAGGACAGACGCTCAGCTGTTGAGTGGTAGTGACGATCGCACTGTTAAATTGTGGGATATCAACACCGAACAGTGTATTCAAACATTTCAAAAACTTCATCATGGTGGAATACGGTCAATTACCCTCAGTCCAAATGGTCAAATACTGGCAAGTGGCAGCGAGGATCAAACTATTAGGCTATGGAAAACTCAAACTGGTGAATGTCTCAAAATACTTCTGGGGCACTCTAATCGAGTGTTTTCAGTGGTCTTCAGTCCCCAAGGTAAGCTTTTGGCTAGCGGCGGTCACGATCATAGCGTGAAATTATGGGATGTTGATACCGGTGAATGTTTCAAAACGCTTCAAGGACATTTCAGTTGGGTCTTTGCAGTTGCCTTCAGTCCCCAAGGTAAGCTTTTGGCTAGCGGTGGCCACGATCAAACCGTGAAGCTATGGAGTGTGGATACAGGTGAATGCCTCAAGACCCTACAAGGATATACAAATCAAATACTCTCTGTTACCTTTAGTCCTGTTAACACCAGCTTGCCAAGCATTGGTCAAATTGTTGCTAGTAGCAGCCGCGATCGCACTGTGAGATTATGGGATACCGCGACTGGTGAATGCCTCCAAGTCTTAAAAGGGCATTCCAACTGGGTTCATTCAGTTATCTTTAATCCTCAAGGAAATATCTTAGTTAGCAGTAGTGGAGATAAAACAGTAAAGCTATGGGATATTCGTTCGGGTCAAATCTTAAAAACCTTACAAGGACATCGTGCAGCAGTTTTGTCCATTGCCTTGAGTCCAGACAGCCAGACCATAGCAAGTGGTAGCGAAGATTGTACTATAAAACTATGGAACGTTCGTCCTGGTCAAATCTTAAAAACCTTACAAGGGCATGACGCTGCGGTTTGGTCAGTTGGCTTCATCTCTCAAGGAGAGATCTTGGCGAGTGGCTCCTGGGATCAAACGATCAAGTTATGGGATATCCACACAGGTGACTGCCTCAGAACATTGACAGGACACACAAGCTGGATTTGGGCAATTGCCATCGCCCCCGATGGTAATACCCTGGCCAGTGCTAGTCCAGATCGAACAATCAGGTTGTGGAATCCCCACACGGGTGAATGCCTGAAAGTTTTGCCAGCAGACACAAACTGGTTGCAATCCATCGCCTTTAGCCCTGATGGCAGGATACTGGCTAGCACGAGTGACGACCTGACAATCAAGTTGTGGGACGTTTCCACGGGTAAGTCTCTGAAAATTTTGCACGGACATACAGGCTTGGTTTGGTCAGTTGCCTTTAGTCCCGACAACCAAACCTTAGTTAGTGGCGGTGACGATGAAACCATTAGACTTTGGGATATCGCAACAGGCAAATGCTTAAAAACCATGAGAGCGAGTAAGCCCTATGAGCAAATGAATATTTTCGGAGTTAAAGGTTTAACTGAGGCGACAACTGCCACGTTGACCTCTTTAGGAGCAGTTCTCTAGTACCATTTTGGATTGGGAATTGCTTTGTGCGTCTCAATTGTGGGAATTCATCTGTGGCATTCTTTTTTCAAAGTTTAGTGAGACATGACTGTTCGGGCTGCTTCTAGGGTGCGATCAATGTCTGCTTCTGTATGAGCTAAAGAAGTAAATCCGGCTTCAAATTGAGATGGAGCTAAATAAACTCCATGTTCTAACATCCCCCGATGGAAGCGAGCAAATTTACTTAAGTCAGACTTCTTAGCATCCTCATAATTGCCAACCGGGCCTTCGTTAAAGAAGAAACCAAACATGCCGCTAATCTGACCACCGCAGGCAGCATGACCTGTTTCTTTGGCAATCTTCAGCATCCCGTCTGCGAGTCGCTTCGTCAGGCGATGGAGATACTCGTAAGTTCCTGGTTGTTGCAACAACTCTAGGGTTTTAATCCCTGCCGTCATCGCTAATGGATTACCAGAGAGGGTTCCGGCTTGATACACGCTTCCGGCTGGAGCAACCATCGACATAATTTCTTGGCGACCGCCATAAGCCCCCACGGGCAGACCGCCACCGATGGCCTTACCTAAGGTAGTCAAGTCAGGAATAACACCAAATTTCTCTTGCGCTCCGCCGTAGGCAATCCGAAATCCCGTCATCACCTCGTCGAACACCAACAGCGCTCCATGCTCTTGGGTAAGTTTTCGCAAACCTTCAAGAAAACCCCCAGCAGGCGGAATAAAACCTGCATTACCAACCACAGGTTCAAGAATTACACCGGCAATTTCATCGGGATTTTGCTCGAATAATACTTTTACGGCTTCTAGATCGTTGAAAGGAGCAGTCAACGTGTTGCTAGTCACGGATTTGGGCACGCCAGGAGAATCGGGCAAGCCGAGAGTGGCAATACCAGAGCCAGCCTTCACGAGAAACATATCGGCGTGTCCGTGGTAACAGCCTTCAAACTTGATGACTTTCTCCCGCCCCGTAAAAGCTCGCATCAAACGAAGAACAGCCATACAAGCTTCCGTGCCGGAGTTGACAAAACGCACCATCTCGATACTGGGAACAGCATCGATTACCATTTGTGCCAGTACATTTTCTAGATAGCAGGGCGCACCGAAGCTAGTTCCTTTATCTAGAGCATCGTGCAGAGCAGCAATGACTTCAGGATGAGCGTGACCGCAGATAGCAGGTCCCCAACTGCCGACATAATCGATATATTGATTGCCATCTACATCCCAGATGTAAGCGTCTTTGACGCGATCGAACACGATGGGCTGTCCGCCTACAGATTTGAAAGCCCGCACGGGAGAACTGACTCCTCCTGGCATTAATGTTTGGGCAGCAGCAAAGATTTCCTCTGATTTAGTAATTTTTAACTGAGTTGTTGCAATCATAATTTTTTCTCCTGAGATATTTGACCTTATTAAAAGTGACAAACAAAACGTGCATATCTTATTTCAGCTCGAGCATGATTTCATTGCGTCTGAATGCAGGCAAAATGAAGGGAGAGTCATAGAAAGCATAAATCGGTTTACCTTTTGGCTCGATACCTTGCTGAGCGAGAAAAGCAGATAATTTGGCTTCCTTTTCCTTCAATTGTTCATCCCCAGCCGAGCCGGAGAAACGGATTACCGCTACTTTGTTGCTGGGAACTTCTTTGATAGTAATGCGGGAGTCTTTTGGTTTGGGTAGCGTTGCCAGCGTATATTCTGAAGGCATGACAAACTGTACCGTCCAAGCGCTTGTGGCGATATTTTCTGCCGCTTCTTGTTGAATTACAGGCGCTGTCATAGCGATTTTTTCACTTGGCTGTGATTGGGTGACGGGCGCAGTCATGGCAATTTTGGTTACAGATGTGTTTTCCCCAAATATGTAAGTGGCAAGAATAGAAAATCCAGCTTTGTTTGCTCGATCTCTTTGAGCTTGAATGACTGTTTCAGCAACAATTTTTGGTTTGTATTGCCGTATTTCAATATCACCGTCAGATTGCAATACGTAATATTTTGGTTCTTCGGTTTGACTCATCAGACTTTCACAAATAACTAAGATTAATGGCATTAAAAGAATAAAAAATCACAATCTGACTAGCCATCCACTCCTTGTACTAACCGTCCATCTTCCATGTGGATGATGCGATCGGCAATATCGAGAATTCGATGATCGTGGGTGACGAGTAAAATGGTGCAACCCTGCTCTTTAGCTAAACGCTGCATGATATCTACAACATCACGACCCGATTTTTTATCGAAGACATGCGGACATTCTGCTTTGCTGTTAAGAAAGTCAACAATTGGAAATGCGATATTTTTTAAACTTCAACTCAAAACTTAGAAAATATCAGCAGGGTCGGCTGCTCGTAACTTTTGCATGGCGATCGCTCCTGCTCCAATACACATGATGAAAGTCAACACCAGGACGGTTATGGCGCGAGTTAGTTTCATCGCAGTCGGTAAAAACGTTACGGACTGAAAAAAGACGTAAAATCCACTTGAGAGCAAAAAACCAGGAATAAAGCCCAAAACCGCTAAAATAAAAGCTTCTTGAACGATAACTCCAATCAGATATATATCGCTGTAACCCATTGCTTTTAAGGTTGCATATTCGGGCAAATGATCTGAAACATCGGTATAAAGAATTTGATAAACAATGACTGCTCCCACTAAAAAACCAATTGCCACACCGAGATTAAAAGTCGGGCCAATAGCGGAGCCTGTAGACCAATATGCACTTTCACGGGCGGTGAATTCAGCGAGGTTTAGTACTAGTAAATCATCGGGTAGTTTGGCTTGCAAATCAGCCTGGATCTGCGCTATGGAGGCATTTGATTCTACGTCAATAATACCCAAATCGATGTCGTTTGCTTGGCGTTGGGGAAAAAGCCGCAAAAAAGTAGAATCGCTGGTGATGAGATTGCCGTCAGCAGAAAAAGAAGAACCGAGCTTAAATAATCCAACTATTTGAATTTGATAATCGTTAGTTTGGACGAAAAGCGGATTCTGTTTTTTCAGTAAACTAGGAACGTCCCCAAGCTGAGGAACCAATCCAGCTCTGTCAAACAGCGCTCGATTTAATAACTTCAGTTTATTCAGTTGTGCATTGAGTTCTGGTAAATCAAATGCTGGCTGATTCGGATCGATTCCATAGACAAAAATTTGACGGCTGGCTCGATTTTCCGGATTTCGCCACGATGCTTGACCCACATATAGCGTGGCAAGGGATTTTACACCGTCAATACCTGCTATTTTATAGAGTTTATTTCTAGAAAAACTTTTGATAGATTGCAAGTTATCGGACAGTTTATTAACTAAAAATAAATCTCCTTTAAGTGTGGTGTAGGGACTAACTTGGGAATCAAACAGTGCATCCCTGACTCCTAGTTGAAAAAACATCAGAAAATCAGCAAAGGCAATTCCCGCTATCGCAACTAACAAACGAGTCTTTTGACGGCTCATTTGCCGCCAAGCAAGTGGGGTTTTGCGGAATAATTTACCTAAGAAAAATACTCGGATAGTCAAGTCGCTACACTCCAATTCAAAATTGAAAACCTTATTCTTACATAGGGCTTGCTGAAGAAGTCTTTTGGTGAGGGCAGGGAATAGGGAATAGGCAATAGGCAATAGGGAATAAGACTCGCTAACGCTGCGTCAAGATTGCTGAATTCAGAATTCAGAATTCTGAATTCTGAATTCTGTTTTCTGTATTCTTCTTCATTTTGCCTGTTCCTTCTTATTGGTTGATATTGTTATTCGCCTGAATGGCAACCTGTACTTGCAAATTAGTTAAGTTCGCAACTTGTTTGCTAGCTTGGGGATCGAGTGCAATTCTCACTTCGATGACTTTGCGATCAAGGTTTTCTCCTGGTTCGCCGCTAGTTACTTCTTGTTGCATCACTTGTAGTCCAATCAGTCGAACGGTTCCGCGCAACTCTTGGGAGAAGGACTCGCTGGAAATCATTGCCTGTTGACCTTCACGAACTTTGCCAATATCAGTTTGATATATTTCTGCGATCGCTTCCATCGAGCTGGTTTGTCCGAGTTCGGCAATGCCTTTTTCGCCAACGACTTCTCCGGGTTTAGCGTTAATATCGAGAATGCGACCTGCTATGGGTGCGCGGATATAAGCTTCAGCGAGATCGGCTTCAGCTTTTTTGGCTGCGGCGATCGCTTTATTAACCTCGGCGTCGGCTGCTTGCACGTCTACCGGACGCACCTCAGCAATCTCATCTAAGGTTGCCTTAGCTTGCTCGATTTGCTTGCGTAGAGTATCTACACTTTTATTTTGGTTAGCTCTGGCTTCAGTAAGCTGTGCTTGCGCTGTTTCCTGAGCAAGTTGTTTTCGATCTACTTCTACAGCAGAAATCGCTCCATTTTGGTAAAGCGAGGAATAACGATTATACTCACTATTGGCAGTTTTGACTTCGGCTTGCCAGCGAGAGATGGTGGCATCTCTCGTAGCGATTTCGCCCTTTAACTCTTCTTTGAGGCGATTGATTTCAGCTTTTTGGGCAGCAATTTCTCCTAATTTTGCACCAGCTTGCACCTTGGCTAACTGTGCCTGGGATACTTTGACTTGTGCTTGCGCTTCCACTAGCGCATTTTGCAGCCGATCGCGCGAATCCATGATGGCGATCGCTTGACCGGCTTTAACGCTACCGCCCCGCTGTACGAGTAGTTCGGCTACGCGATCGTTGCTTAATGTCGCAGGTACGGATACTTCGATCACTTCCGTTGCTGGTTCTATCCGTCCTAAAGCGGTAACTTCCTCAATCTTTGGTTTGGGTTGCACAACTTCAACGGGTTTGTTAGTTGGTTTTGATTGAGAAATACCGTAGAAAGTGATAATTCCTGTAAGGGCAGTACCAGCGACAACTACAGCCAGCATCCATTGTGTTGAAGGCTTTGAGAGCGATTGTAAATTCATGTCAATGCTTCAAATTTCAGTGAGGACTTTAGTAACCCAAAGCAGGCAAGCAAGGGAAATAGAAACGCCATCGAGCATAGGATCTTTAAGGGAATTCCAAGAAATAAATTACTACTATTTGTGGGGTAGGCAACATGAGCGCCCAGTTTATATGGCGGGCGAGACGCCCACCCCACAATAAATAATTGAATATTTTGTATTTGGAAGTCCCTAACCGTTGAAAGTCATTTGCATCCCAAGGCAACCAACGGTTTGACGGCAAAAGTTAAACTACAAGAGATGTCAGGCTTGCCCAATCTTGAGGCTTTAAGAATACTTCGTACAATTGGGCTTCTGGGGTGTTGGGTTCGGGTTGATAGCCGTATTCCCAACGCACTAATGGAGGTAAAGACATCAAAATTGATTCTGTGCGTCCGTTAGTTTGTAGACCGAAAATCGTGCCGCGATCGTAAACTAAATTGAATTCAACGTAGCGTCCGCGCCGATATAATTGAAAATTACGTTGGCGATCGCCGTAATCCATTGACTGCCGCCGCTTGACAATTGGCGCGTAAGCAGGTAGAAAAGCTTTACCACAATCCTGCACGAATGCAAATAATTCTTCCCAATTGCGGGTTACTGGTATGCCAAGGCGATCGCTGTCGTTTGCCGCTGTTCCTTTGGGGTCGGGGCCTTTATAAAGTTTACCTTGACCGTCTTGATAGTCAAAAAAGATCCCGCCAACGCCGCGCATTTCTTGACGATGTTTGAGATAAAAATACTCATCACACCAAGGTTTAAACACTGGATAATATTCGGGAAGGTGTGCGTCACAAGTCTGCTTTAATGTGCAATGAAAATGGGCTGCGTCTTCAGCAAACGGATAGTAAGGCGTTAAATCGATGCCGCCCCCAAACCACCAAACCGGGCCAGCTTCAAAGTAGCGGTAGTTGAGATGAACAGTTGGCACGTAAGGATTGCGCGGATGCAATACCATTGAAGTTCCGGTGGCATAAAACTGATGTCCCTCTGCCTCTGGACGTTGTGCCAAGATTGAAGGCGGCAGGTGAGAACCCCAAACTTCAGAAAAGTTTACTCCACCTTGCTCGAATACTGCACCATCGCGGATGACGCGGGATCTGCCGCCGCCCCCTTCAGGTCGTTCCCATGTATCTTCTTGAAACGTGCCTTTGCCATCTAGCTGTTGCAAACCCTGACAGATTTCGTCTTGCAACTGTCGCATCAACTGACTGACTCTAGTCTTGGCATCAACTGGGGGTAGAGGTTTGGCTTGAGTTGCTTGAGGAGTCAAAGTAGTCTTCATAAGATAAACCTATTTTTCCTATTTCCTAATAACGAACATTTGAACCAAGAAAGGCAGAGGACAGCAGGCTCCAAGAAAATTCTGATCCCTGACCTCTGCCCGTGACCGTAGGGAACAAGGTGCTTCTGTGCAGGAGTACCGAAATAATCTAAAATCTAAAATCTAAAATTCTGGCGTTGCTGATTAGTGGGATGATTTTTACCTCACGCAAAGGCAAGGCAGTGCGTTGGGCGGGTTTCCCGACTTGAAGCAACTGCCGCGCAAAGACGCAAAGAATAAACCTTTAGCCTTGGTCAAAAATCTCAATTCATCCCGCATTTATGCAACCCCGAGTTCTTAAAGTCCTATCTTTAATGCATTGACCTGCACCTTTGATGCATCGACCTGCACCTTTGATGCATTGACTAAGAATTTTGGCATTGCTGATTGAGGGGATGATTTTTGTCTCACGCAAAGGCAAGGCAGTGCGTTGGGCGGGTTTCCCGACTTGAAGCAACTACCGCGCAAAGGCGCAAAGAGCAAGAGTTTGAAAAATAGAATTTTATGATTTCATCCCGCATTTATGCAACGCCAGAAAGTTTAATTGCCAAGTTTCGCTAACCAAGGAGCAGCATCTTTGGCATGATAAGTCAAAATCAAATCAGCGCCAGCCCGTTTAAAGCCAGTCAATGTTTCCATGACCACCCGTTCTTCGTCAATCCAACCGTTGAGGGCAGCGGCTTTCACCATCGAGTATTCGCCAGAAACGTTGTAAGCTGCAACGGGTAGATTGCTTGCTTCCTTGACGCGCCAGATAATATCCATGTAAGCCAAGGCTGGCTTGACCATTAACATATCTGCACCTTCGGTAATGTCGAGTTCGATTTCTTTTAAGGCTTCACGACCGTTACCGGGGTCCATTTGGTAGGTTCGGCGATCGCCAAATTGGGGCGTAGAGTCGGCAGCATCCCGAAAAGGCCCGTAGTAAGCCGAAGCATACTTAGCAGCATAGGACAGAATCGGCGTATCTTGATAACCCGCTTCATCTAAACCCGAACGAATAGCTTGCACGAAACCATCCATCATTCCTGAAGGCGCGATGATATCTACGCCAGCTTTGACTTGTGAAACTGCCGTTTTTTTCAGCAATTCCAGGGTTGGGTCGTTGAGAACTCGACCCGTCAAATCTCCTACTTCTAAATAACCGCAGTGTCCGTGACTGGTGTATTCGCACAGACAGGTATCGGCAATGACGATTAATTCCGCGACTGCTTGTTTGACGGCGGTAGCAGCTTGCTGCACGATGCCGCAATCGTGCCAACCGCCTGTTGCGTCTAAATCCTTGTCTTCAGGAATGCCAAATAAAATAATGGCTGGAATGCCCAGGTCGTAGACTTCCTTGGCTTCTTCCACGATTTTATCTACAGAAAGTTGGTAAACTCCTGGCATGGATTTGACTTCATTGGCGATCGCCTCACCGGGTACAGCAAAAAGCGGGTAGATTAAATCGCTGGTTGTCAGGACGTTTTCGCGCACCATCCGCCGCAGTTGGGGATGGCTTCTCAGCCGACGCGGGCGATGAATTGGAAACATAGTATTAAAATCAGAAGTCAACGTTTTTTAACTGCGGTGGACTGTCTGGAAAATTTCAGTCAAAATCTCTGTAGCTCCGTGTTGCCGCAAGTTATGAGCTAATTGAATACCTAAATTTTCCGCCTCGCTAGCAGTGCCCGTAACCGAATCTTTGACTACACGTTTGCCATCTACGCTGGCGACTAACCCTGTTAATGTTAGCTTATTTTCATCTAGTTGCGTATTAACACCGATTGGTACTTGGCAGCCACCTTCTAGTTCTCGCAAGAACGCACGTTCGGCTAAAACGCGATCGCGGGTAGGGATGTGTTCGATTGCTTTGAGTAATGACAGTACTTGCAAATCTTCAGCGCGGCATTCAATCCCTAACGCTCCTTGTCCGACGGCATAGAGAGAGAGTTCGGTTGGCAGAATTTGATGAATGCGATCGCTCATTCCCAAGCGCTGCAACCCTGCTGCTGCCAAAATCAGCGCATCGTATTCTCCATCATCCAGTTTTGCCAAGCGCGTATTTAAGTTGCCGCGCACGTCCTTAAAAGTAAAGTGGGGGAAGTGGTAACGCAACTGTGCGAGGCGGCGCAGGGAAGAAGTACCGATGACTGCACCTTCTGGCAGCGTATCGATTTGCTTATCTTTATACTTTTGATGTACGACTAAAGCATCTGCGGGGTTTTCCCGTTCTGTTACGGCTGCTAAGGCTAACCCCTCTGGCAAGCAAGTCGGCAAATCCTTGAGAGAGTGAACTGCAAAGTCAATCTCCTGGTTGAGCATTCCCAATTCGAGTTCTTTGGTAAATAATCCCTTATCGCCAATCTTGGCTAATGCCACATCCAAGATGTTATCGCCTTGGGTGGACATGGTGTGGACTTCAAAGGAAATATCAGGAAAGTGCTGCTGGAGTTGTTCTCGAACCCAGTAAGTTTGCACGAGTGCGAGTTGGCTTTTCCGAGAACCAATGCGGATGGTGCGAACGGGAGTGGAAATGTGAGATGAAGCGGGTTGAACTGGAGTCATAACTTTTAGTTAAGATCGTTTGACGAGTAGTTGAGTTGCTTGACTGTCTCGAAAAAGAAAGCAACATTCTCTTCGGGAGTGTTCGGTAAAATCCCGTGACCGAGATTGAGGATGTGCTTTTGGTTCCCCGCTTTGCGGATTGTGTCGAGAATGCGATCGCGAATCAGCTCTTTAGTACCAAACAACACGCAGGGATCGATATTTCCTTGGACTCCAATATTTGCGCCGAGTCGCTGCCGCGCTACTGCCATATCTACAGTCCAGTCTACGCTGACGATATCAACACCGGATT
>VFQR01002051.1_pt1 | contig 13584 bp, 13 predicted proteins | sample 3512321 | NCBI WGS metagenome assembly VFQR01 (sample SAMN10412374, study PRJNA504923) | tailings metagenome | isolation source: Relicate 3 Philex TSF1 revegetated site | place: Philippines: Tuba, Benguet | collected 2017-08-29
CGGTTTCGTCGCGCAGCCAGTTGCGCTCGTCCGTTTCCGCCTCGCCGTCCTTCTGCACGTAATCGAACGCCCAGCGCATGATGACCGCGAGTTCGTCGGCAAAGGCCGGCTCGAACGACGCAAGCCCGTCCTGCGCGATCCCGATCAGCGGCGTGCCGATGGACTGATGCGCGCCGCCTTCCGGCGCCAGCGTCACGCCTGAGGGTGTCGCGGTCAGGATGAAACGCGCGTCCTGATAGCAGGCGTAGTTCAGCGCATCGAGGCCGCGCTGGATGAACGGGTCATAGAGCGTGCCGACGGGGATCAGCCGCGCACCGAAAATCGAATGCGACAAGCCAAGCGCGGACAGCATCAAAAAGAGATTCATCTCCGCGATGCCAAGCTCCATGTGCTGGCCCTTCGGCGAATATTCCCACGCGAAGGTGGACGGAATCCGCTCGCGCCGGAAAACGTCCGCCATTTTTTCCTTGGCGAACAATCCGCGCCGGTTCACCCACGGCCCGAGATTGGTGGACACCGTCACGTCCGGCGATGTGGTCACGATCTTCTTCGCGAGTTCGCTGTCGCCTTTGGCGATCTCGTGCAGGATTTCGCCGAAGCTCATCTGCGTGGAGATCGAGGCCTTCGCGGGCGTTGGAATCTCCGGCACCGCCGCGCGCGGCGCCACGAGCCGGCGGTTTTCCTTCGAGCCAAACGGAACGCCGTCGATGAACGCGCGCAGCTTGGAAGCGTCCTCGTCCAGTCCCTCGAACGGCTCCCACTCCTGCCCTTCGCGAATGCGCATCGCCGCGCGCAGCGTTTCCACCTGCGTTGGCGTCATCAGGCCCGCGTGATTGTCCTTGTGGCCGGCAATCGGCAGGCCGAAGCCCTTGATCGTGTAGCAGAGGAAGCAGACCGGCCGGTCATGCTTGATGCTGTCGAAGGCGTCCATGACGGCGGGAATGTCGTGCCCGCCGAGATTGTTCATCAGCCGCGCGAGTTCCTCGTCGTTGCGTTTCGCGATCAGCGCGGAGACATCGCCCTGATCGCCGAGGTCGTCCATCAGCCGCTTGCGCCACGCGGCCCCGCCCTGAAACACCAACGCCGAATAATCGTTGTTCGGACAGCGGTCGATCCAGTCGCGCAACTTGTCGCCGCCCGGCTCCTTGAACGCAGCCTCCTGCAGCGATCCGTATTTCAGGATCACCACGTCCCAGCCCATCGAGCGGAAAATTTCGACGAAGCGTTCGTACAAACCTTCGCGCACCACCGCGTCGAGGCTCTGCCGGTTGTAGTCGATGATCCACCAGGTATTCCGCAGCCCGTGCTTCCAGCCTTCGAGCAGCGCCTCGAACACATTGCCTTCGTCGAGTTCGGCGTCGCCGACGAGCGCGATCATGCGGCCCTCGGCGCGGTCCGTCATGTTGTGGGCGTGGACGTAATCCTGCACGAGGCTCGAGAACAAGGTTTGCGCCACACCGAGGCCGACCGATCCCGTGGAAAAATCCACGTCGTCGATGTCCTTGGTGCGCGACGGATAGCTCTGCGCGCCCTTGTAGCCGCGGAAATTTTCCAGCTTCTCGCGCGTCTGCCGCCCGAACAGATATTGAATGGCGTGAAAGATCGGACTCGCATGCGGCTTCACCGCGACCCGGTCCTGCGGGCGCAGCGTATGAAAATAGAGTGCCGTCATGATCGTCGCGAGCGACGCCGACGACGCCTGATGGCCGCCGACTTTCAGCCCGTCGCTGCTTTCGCGCAGGTGGTTCGCGTTGTGGATCATCCAACTCGCGAGCCAGAGAACTTTCTTTTCGAGTTCGGCGAGGAGTTTCAGTTCTTCAGCGCGGCTCATTCAACGCAACCATTTTTCGTAATCCGGATGTTCGCGGGCCATATCGTCGAACAGCCAGACCATCCGGTCAACAAACCACATTTTGCACAGGAAGGCGGTGACGCAGCCGACCAGATAGGCCGTCACATCGGCCGTCAGCAGCCCCGCCGCCATCAGCATCATGCCGAGCGCGCCGCCGATGGAAAGCAGCGTCGCCGCGTTGGAATGATAGACCGGCACCGGCTTGATCACGCGCGCCATGAATACGCGCTCGCCCATCACCGCGCGCGCCGCCCAGCTTTTGGTCGAGGCCGGCGGCGGGAACAGGCGCGGGTTCAGCCACAGCCAGATCACGACCAGACCGATCGGGAAAACGGCGGTCCAGCCGATCCAGTGAAAGCTCCAGAGCGACAGCGCCAGCAGCGGAAAACTGGCGACCCGCGTCCACACGCTCCACGGATTGGCGTGCCGGTCCCACACTTCCGGCGTCATGTGGAAGAGATGGACGAGCATGTCGAGGAACCGGTCGAGCATGAACCGATCCTATCACCTCGCCGCAGTCCAGACACGCTCCAGAAATCCGTACATCCGCCGCGTCGCCTCGCGCGTCACCGTCTCGTCGTAGCGATAGACGGAAACACCGCCACGCACCGGCGATTTCCGCAAACCATCCGCCTGCGAACAGTCCCAGCAATGGGTGGCGTTGGGAAAGAGATGCCACTCGAAAGGCGCGCCTTTGGCCTTCGCATTCTCCAGTCTGGGCAGGCAATCGCTTGCGGGCGTTTCGGTATCCTCGCCGCCCATCAGCACGAAAGTGGGGCGCGCAATATCCGGCCGCACGATTTCATAGCCGTCGCCGGCGAGCGTGCGGATCGTGTAGCAGCCGGGATAGATCGCGATATAGGCGGCGACCGGATTTTCGCCGTGCCCCGCCGAGGCGGATTTGCTCGCCGCGAGCAGGCCGACCATGGCACCCCATGAGTAACCCACATGCGCGATGCGCTTTGCGTCGATGAAATCGAATTGCCGGAGGTGACGTGCCGCGCGCACAACGTCACCGATGCCTTGCGAGAAATTCACGCCGCCCTTCGATCCGGCACAAACGCTTTCGACCCCGCGCGGTTTCAGGCTGTCAAGGATCAGCACCACGTAACCGCGCGCCACCGCCTCGCGCGCCGCCTGCACGAAGGAGCGGTTGACCCAGTTGAGCGACGCCAGCCCGTAGCACTGGTGGTGCAGGATGAGTGCCGGAAACGGGCCATTGCCCTCGGGCTTGTGCAGGCCCATTTTTGGAAAGTCGGAAAGCGGTGTCGCCTGCGAAGGCAGCTCGAGCGAGCGTTGCGCGTGGGCAGCGAGGGAAAAAAGAAGCAGAGCAACAGCCAGAAGAATTCGCATGGCGACATTTATAGTCGTCATTCCGGGGCGCGGCGAGCGAAGCAAGCCGCGAACCCGGAATCCATAAACACCTCGCAACATTTTTAGCACTGGGATTATGGATTCCGGATACGGCGCTGCGCGCCGTTCCGGAATGACGGCTTAGGCCTTCCGCTTCTCCATCAACCCGACGAAGCGCTCGAACAGATAACGGCTGTCGCGCGGGCCGGGCGAGGCTTCCGGATGATACTGCACGGAGAACACCGGCTTGCCCTTGAGCTGAAGTCCGGCGTTGGAGCCGTCGAACAGCGAGACATGCGTCTCCTCCGCGTCCTTCGGCAGTGAATCGCGATCCACCGCGAAGCCGTGGTTCATCGAGGTGATTTCCACTTTGCCGGTCGTCAAATCCTTCACCGGATGGTTCGCGCCGTGATGGCCCTGATGCATCTTCATCGTCTTGGCCCCGAGAGCGATCCCCAGCATCTGGTGGCCAAGACAAATCCCGAAAGTCGGCGTGCCCGAGTCGATCAGTTTCCTGATCACCGGCACCGCGTATTTTCCTGTCTCGGCCGGATCGCCCGGACCATTCGACAGGAAAACACCATCGGGCTTCAGTGCGAGAATGTCGTCGGCGCTCGTCGTCGCCGGCACCACCGTCACCTTGCAGCCGTTGCCCGCAAGCAGGCGCAGGATATTCCGCTTCACGCCGTAGTCGATCGCGACCACATTATATTTGGTGTCCGTCGCGCGCTCGTAGCCCTTGCCCCACTCCCACGGCTTCTCGTCCCAGGTGTAGCGCTGGCCGGTCGTTACCATCGGCACCAAATCCATACCAACAAGGCCCGGCCACGCAGCGGCTTCTTTCTTCAGCGCGGCGAGATCGAACTTTCCGCTCGCTTCATGCACGATCACGCCGTTCGGCATGCCCTTGTCGCGGATCATCGCGGTCAGCGCGCGCGTGTCGATGCCCGCAAGTCCGATGATCCCGCGCGCCTTCAGCCACGCATCGAGATGCCGCGTCGATCTGTAGTTCGACGGATCGGTGATGTCCGTGTGCAGGATCACGCCGCGCGCACCCGTGGCGGCGGCCATGTTCACCGTTTCGATATCCTCGTCGTTGGTACCGACGTTGCCGACATGCGGAAACGTGAAGGTGATGATCTGACCCGCATACGAAGGGTCGGTCAGGATTTCCTGATAGCCCGTCATCGCGGTGTTGAAACAAACCTCGCCCACCGCGGAGCCGGTGGCGCCGATGCCGAAGCCTTCGAGCGCCAGACCGTCGGCAAGCACGAGCATGGCTGTGGGGGCGTGTTCCGCCCAGCCGGAAGCGTCTTGTTTGGTTGTCATAAGCGGCCTAGATAGCGGTGAGTCTCTGCCGGGTCAAAGCACTATCCACAATCGTCGTCCCGGCCGAGCCAAGCGAAGCAAGGCGAGAGCCGGGATCCATAAACACCGGCCATGCAATATGGGCATGTGTTTATGGGTCCCCGCTTTCGCGGGGACGACTGGAAGAGAGAAGCCGATGCTCCGGGACAAGATCAACAACTCCATGAAAGACGCGATGAAGTCAGGCGACAAATTGCGCCTGTCCACGGTGCGTCTCATCAACGCGGCCATCAAGAATGCCGAAATTGAAGCCCGCACGTCGAACAAGCAGGTCGACGACGAGGCGCTGATGGGCCTGCTCCAGAAGATGATCAAGCAGCGGCAGGAATCGGTCGAGCTGTACGACAAGGGCGGCCGCAAGGAACTGGCCGATCAGGAGCGCGGCGAGATCGCGATCATCCAGGAATTCCTGCCCGCGCAAATGTCGGATGCCGACATCAATGCCGCCATCGCCGCCGCCATCGCGGAAACCGGTGCCGCCGGCATGAAGGACATGGGCAAGGTGATCGGCGTGCTGAAGGGAAAATTCGCCGGCCAGATGGATTTCGGCAAGGCAAGCGGCCTGGTGAAAGCGGCGCTTTCGAAATAATGACGCTCGACCTCTACCTCACCTACGTCCTCGCCTGCATCGTTATCGCGCTCATTCCCGGTCCCAACGTCACGCTGATCGTTTCGAACTCGATCACGCACGGAACGCGCGCAGGCCTGCTCAATGTTGCGGGCATCCAGTTCGGACTGGCCATTCTTCTGCTCGTCACGCTGGCGGGTCTTGCCACGCTGATCGCGGCACTCGGGTCGTGGTTCGAATGGTTGCGCTATGCAGGCGCCGCTTATCTCATCTGGCTTGGATGGAAATTGCTGCGCAAGCCCGCCGGGCAGGAAAACGATCTGCGCCCGCAAGCCAGCGGATTTTTCCTGCAAGGCCTCGTCGTCATGCTCAGCAACGCGAAGGTGCTGATGTTTCTCGGCGCGTTTCTTCCGCAGTTCATCGACGAAACGCAAAGCTACCTTCCACAGGTAGCGTTGCTGTCCGTGACTTTCATCGCGGCCACCACCCTCTTTGACAGCCTTTACGCATCACTCTCCGGCAACGCCCGGCGTTTCATGACGCCCCGCCACACGCAGATGATCTCGCGCGCTTCCGGCGTGTTGATGATCGGCGGCGGCGTGTGGCTGGCGCTGATGCGGGCGAAATAAAATCAGGCGCCGTTCCGCTGCCTGAAACGCTTGCGGACAGGCCATAACGAATTGCCCTACTTCGTGGTACCACTCCCGCCATGCCTCGCGCGAAAAACATCCTCTTCATCATGTGCGACCAGCTGCGGTGGGATTATCTGTCCTGCTACGGCCATCCGCACCTGAAGACGCCGAACATCGACCGCCTCGCGCAGAACGGCGTGCGCTTCACGCGCGCCTATGTGCAGTCGCCGGTCTGTGGTGCTTCGCGCATGAGTTTCTACACCGGCCGCTATGTGCAGTCGCACGGCGCGTCGTGGAACGGGTTTCCGCTCAAGGTCGGCGAGATGACACTCGGCGATTACCTGCGTCCGCTCGGCATGGATTGCGCGCTCGTCGGCAAGACGCATATGGAGCCGGACAAGGAAGGCATGGAGCGGCTCGGCATCGATCCCGCCTCCATCATCGGCGTCCGCGTCGCCGAATGCGGCTTCGATCCGTATGAGCGCGACGACGGATTGCATGCGCTTGGACCGGACGGCCGCTACGATCCGCGCAAGCCGCGCTACAACGAATATCTCAATGACAAGGGCTATGCGGGCGACAATCCGTGGCACGACTGGGCGAACGCCGCCGAGGGCGAAGGCAACGAACTCGCCTCCGGCTGGGCGATGCGCCACGCATCGAAACCCGCGCGCGTGCAGGAAGAAGATTCCGAAACACCTTACATGACGCAACGCGCGATGGATTTCATGCGCGAGCATGCGGACCGGCCGTGGTGCCTGCATCTTTCCTACATAAAACCGCACTGGCCTTATATCGCGCCCGCTCCATACAACGACATGTATGGTGCAAAGGACGTGATCCCCGCCGTTCGCAGCGAGGGAGAAAAGAAAGACCCGCATCCGGTCTATCGCGAATTCATGGATTATCGCGTGAGCAAAAATTTCTCCCGCGATGAAGTGCGGGAAGAAGTGATTCCCGTTTACATGGGGCTGATCAAGCAGATCGACGACCAGCTCGGTGTTCTCTTCAAATTCATGGAAGAGCGCGGCCTGATGCAAAACACTTTAATCGTGTTCACCTCCGACCACGGCGACTATCTTGGCGATCACTGGCTCGGCGAAAAGGATCTGTTTCACGAGCCGTCGGTGAAGGTGCCGCTCATCGTCTGCGATCCGTCATCGAAAGCAGGCGGAACGGTCTGCGACGAACTCGTGGAATCGATCGACCTGATCCCGACATTTCTGGAAGCAATCGGCGCCGATCCCGCGCAGCAATCGCATCGCCTCGAAGGCCGCTCGCTGATGCCGTTTTTGCGCGGCGATCATCCCGCAAGCTGGCGCAAATTCGTGATCAGCGAATACGACTACTCGGTGCTGCCCGCCTCGGAAAAACTAAAGCTCGCGCCGAAAGAAGCCCGCCTGTTCATGATTTGCGACAAGCGCTGGAAATATATGGAAGCGCCCGGCTTCCGCCCCATGCTCTTTGACATGCAAGGCGATCCGCAAGAGTTCAACGATCTCGGCGCCGACCCCGCGCATGAAGAACAGCGCGCGCGCATGAAAGCCGCCCTCTCCGCCTGGGCGTTGCGCCAGTCCCAGCGCACCACGCGCTCCGAGCAGCAGATTCTGCAATCGCGCGGAAAATCCACGCGCAAGGGAATTCTGATCGGGGTCTGGGACGAAGCGGAATTGCCCGATGAATTGTGGAGCGGGTATCTGAACGATACGCCCGCGCGCAACGGCTAGAGGCCGCGTGAATTCATCTGCCGCTCCACTTCGGAGCCGATTCTTTTGGCCGCTTCGAACAGCCGCGCGAGATAGAGCTTCACCACTTTCTCTTCGTTCAGTGCCGACAGCGCCCACACGAAGCTGACGCACGCGATCACCCGGCCGCCCATCATGACCGGCACGGCAATGCCGTCGGTTTTTTCCTCGCCCGTTACGCGCAGGGTAAAACCCGGCGCACGCGTTCCGTAGCCCTTCGCCCGCGTCTCCGCGATGATCGCCTGGACATGCTCCGTCTCGTGCACCAGCCGGTCGTGCGGCCGCTTTGACAAGGCGAGATCGGCAAGGATCGCCTCCCGCTCCGCGTCCGGGCAGAAGGAGAGCCACGCGCGGCCGAGCCCCGTCTGGAGCATCGGCACGCGATATCCAACGCCGGTCATGTTGATGAGAAACGGCGTCCTTGTCCGCGACGTGTCGAGGATGTGCATCTCGCCGCGGTCATAGATCGCAAGATCGGACGGCCACGAGATCTGCTGGCAGAGCTCGTTCAGCACCACACCGCCGACATCCATCAGCAGGTTCGGCAGCACGGTTTGCGGCGGTCCCGCCATGCGCGTCGTGCGCCGCCATGAACCGTCCGCCATGCGCCGCCGCACGTACCCGTGGTTTTCCAGCGTGGACAGAATGCGAAGCAGCGTCGGCTTCGGCAGGCCCGTCCGGCCATGCAATTCGCGCAGCGCGAGCCCGGTTTCGTTCAAGGCTTTCAGCACCTTCAGACCGCGCTCAAGTCCCCGGATCGTTTCCTGCGGCATCGCCACCCCGCTTTTGACCGGCACCAATCATGACCGCCCCGGGCCGCGGCCGCAACGTTCCGGCTGCCGGAACGACACGAATTTGGCGTGCAGGCCTGTATCTTCCTGTGGCCTGATCCCGTGAGATAACAAACAAAACAAGCTGCCAGGGAGAGACGTCATGCACCGCCGAATGTTTCTGAGCGCCATGTTGGCCGCGTCGCTGGTTACGGGCGCGATCCCGGCACAAGCCCAGTCCGACCAGCCGATCAAGATCGTGTTTCCCTTCGCTGCCGGCGGTGCCGGCGACGCATTGGCGAGACTGATCGCCGACCAGTTGCGCGAAGGCCTGAAGCGCAATGTCGTCGTGGAAAACATGACCGGCGGTGCGGGCCGCATCGGTGTGCGCTCGGTCGTGAATTCCGCCCCGGACGGCAACACGCTGCTGCTGACACCGATCGCGCCGGTGGCGATCTACAATCACGTATACAAGGACCTTGAATACAATCCGTTCACCGATCTGCGCGCGATCGTGCAGCCCGCGAAATTCGAATTCGCCATCGGTGTGAAGGACGACAATCCTGCAAAAAACCTGAAAGAACTCGTCGAATGGATCAAGCAGGATCCCAAGCGCGGCAGCTACGGCACGCCCGGTGCCGGCACGCTGCCGCATTTCTTCGGCGTTCTGTTCGGCCGTTCCGCCGGGATCGAATTCGTGCACATCGGCTACAAGGGTTCGATCCTCGCTGTCACCGACCTCGTGAGCGGCCAGCTCCCCGTGGTCGTCACCACCACGAGCGATCTCCTCACGATGCATAACGCGGGCCGCGTGCGGATCCTCGCGACCTCTGACACGCAACGCTCGCCGCTGGTGCCCAACGTGCCGACCTTCAAGGAAGCCGGCTACGACATCGAGGGTGCCGCCTGGTACGGCGTTTTCGCTTCCGCCAAAACACCGGACGCCATCGTGAATCGCTACAGCGAAATCATCGCCAAGGGCATGGCGACGCCGGAGGCCAAGGAGCGTCTTCTGAAAATCGGCCTCTATGCGACCAGTGTCCAGGCGGCGGAATTTTCAAACATCCAGAAACAGGACTCCGCGCGCTGGGAGCCGGCCGTGAAAGCGTCGGGCTTCAAGCCGGAGAATTAGCCGAGCGCTCGCTCCGCGTTCGCCAGAATCATTTCCCAGCCTGCGCGGGTCTGATCTGCCCACTCCGGCGGGACACCCACATGCGTGAGCGTTAGTTCACATCCGCTGCCGGACGGCACGATTTCGATCGTCACCGTCGTCATGCGCGGATCGAACTGCGGAACACCGAATGTGAAGACGAGCTTTCGCGGCCGGTCGATCTCAAGATATTCGCCGATATGTTCGATGTCATCCTTGAACTCGCCGTTGTCTCGCCGGTCGATGAAGCAGAATTTTCCGCCAACCCGCGCGTCGATCTCGGCCTTGATCATTTTGCTTTCGGGCGTCGTGAACAGGAACCGGTTTGCGATGTTTGGGTCGAGCCACGCATCGAACACGCGCTCCGCTGGCTGTGAAAATTTTCGCGTGACGGTGAGAACCGGAAAGCTCACTTCGCCTTCTCCGCCACCCGCTTCATCGACGCGAGACCCTGGTCCATCGTCGTTTCCATTTCCTTCCGCATATTCATCAGCACGCACATCGCACGCCCGATGAAATTGTTTTCGCCCGTGACCGCCCAGGTGACGCGCGTCTGATTGCCGTCCGGCCGGAAGGTGAAGTTCGAATTGCTGCTGCCTTCGAACGGCTTCACAAAATCGACGCGGATGTTGATTGCCTCCGCGGGCCTGCTTTCCACGAGGGTCATCTTGCCTTCGCCGACCTTGTCGTTGCCCGACCATTTCATGACGGTGCCGGCACCGGATGCCGGACCGGAAAATTCCGCCTTCGAATTGGGATCGAGTTTCGCCCATGGCGACCACGCTTCCCATTTGCGGAAATCGTTCACCTGCTCGAACACGACAGGTGCAGGCGCCGCGATGGTCACCGTGCGTTCGAAATAAACATCGGGCGCCAGCAGCGCGACATAGGCCGCGAACAGCGCAACCACCAACGCGATGCCGGCAAGAATTTTCCTGATCATGATTTTTTACTCCGTTGCTGCACTTCTGGTCGTAGAACGTGACGAAAATGGCACAGACTATTTCGCGAGCTTCTCTCCGTAATGCTTGTGCAGCTCCTGCCACAACGCCCAGAAATCCACGTCGCGGCGATTGTTCATCACGTCGTTCAGGATGGCGAGATGCGCATGCCAGCCGGGCGATACATTCTTCAGGTCGTTTGCGGTCAGCTTGCTATGCGTGAGCGTCAGCAAGACTTCGCCGTTCGATTGCTCGGTGAGTTCGTACCTGACCTCGGAATGTTCGCCGAAGGTCATGTGAAGCATGTGCGGCGGATCGACGTCGAGGATCTTGCCCTCCCACCGATGCCCCTCCTCGTGCATCTTCCGGAATTGCTCCGGCGGCTGCGTTCCCGTCCTGGAAATATTTTTATGCTGGAACAACAGTTGCGCCTTGCCGCCCTTCTTCAGTTCGTAATCGCCGCCGGCGAACCACTGTTTGCGCTTGTCGGATTCGGTCAGGTACGCCCAGACGCGCTCGATCGGACCGGGCAGCAGCCGCTCGAAGCGGAGGGTACTCGCATCGAGCAGAACGCCGTCTTTTTCCAGAAGCTTACGCATTACTTTTTCCTTCCTGTTGCCTTGTCTTCCTCACGCAGAATTCTTTCGAGCGCATCGAGACGCTTGTTCCAGAAGCGGCGGATGCGCTGCAGCCATTCGTCCATTTCCTCGAAGCCGTCCTTGTCCAGCGAATAGAGCCGCCGCTGCGCGTCGGCGCGCACGCGCACGAGCTTTGCGTCCTTCAGCACCTTCAGGTGCTGCGAGACGGCGGGCGCGCTCATGTCGAAGCGGGATGCGATCTCGCCCATGGCGAGTTCCTTCGCGGCGAGCATCTCCACGATGCGCTGGCGGGTCGGATCGGCAAGGGCGTTCAGGGCGAGCATGGGCTTAAAATAAGCAATTACTTAATTAAGTCAATACTTATTTTAAGGCGGCTTTCCTGCCCGTTGCGGAAGGGTTCCTTGGCTCGCATAAAAGCTGCATTTACAGTGGAACCCTGCAATCAGGGGTCGTCTCAAATGGCGCAGGAAGACGCGGCATCGGTCGTCGTCGTCGACGACGAACCCGAGATTCGCGGCATGATCGCAGATTATCTCGGCAAGAGCGGGTTTGCCGTTCGCCGCTGCGCGAGCGGCAAGGAGCTGGACGCCGTGCTTGCGTCCGGCCCTGCGGACCTGGTCGTGCTCGACGTGTCCATGCCCGGCGAGGACGGCATTTCCATCGCGCGGCGCCTTCGCACGACCGGCTCCATGCGGATCATCATGCTGACCGCAAGCGCCGATGTCGTCGACAAGATCGTGGGGCTGGAAGTCGGCGCCGACGACTATCTGACCAAGCCGTTCGACCTGCGCGAACTGCGCGCGCGCATCCGCGCGGTGCTCCGGCGCTCCGGCGTGCCCGGCGAAAATCCGGGGGAGCCCGCCGGCGGTGACCGGACCTGTTTCGGCAAGGTATTTCTCGACCGGCGGAAACACTGCCTGCTGGATCGTGACGGCAGCGAGCATCCCCTCACCGCCACCGAATTCGATCTGCTGAAGACATTCGCCGACTGCCCGAACCGCGTCCTTTCCCGCGAACAGCTGCTCGATCACGCAGCGAGCGGCGAAGATGAAGCGCTCGACCGCTCCATCGACATCCGCATCACCCGCATCCGCAAGAAAATCGAACTCGATCCCGCCAAGCCGCAGGTCATCAAGACCGTGCGCGGCGTCGGCTACATCTACATTCCGCCGAAGGACTGACCATGCGGTTCTTCTTCCGCAGGAAAAAACCGCCGGTCCGGCATCTGAGGACGGTCGAGGAAGACTCCGCCGTGTTCGCCGCGGTTGTCGCATCCGCCCTCGACGCGGTGATTGTCGTGGACGAGGCGGGATGCGTTATCTCGCTCAATCCCGCCGCCGAGGCGATGTTCGGCTACACGCTTGAGGAATCGGTGGGACGGTCCATCGGCGAACTCATCGTTCCCGACCACATGAAGGCTGCGCACGAAAGCGGAATGAACCGGTACCGGAAAACGCGCGAGCCGCATGTGCTCGGACGCCGCGTTGAGATGGAGGGCAAGTGCAAGGACGGCACCATTATTCCGGTTGAACTCGCCATCACCGAGGTCACGATCAGGGACCGCCTGTACTACACCGCAAACCTGCGCGACCTGTCGGAAGCAAAGGCGGCGGCGGCCGAGATCGAGCGCCAGCGGGAAGCCCTGCATCAGAGCGAAAAACTGGCGGCACTGGGTTCGCTGCTCGCGGGCATTTCCCATGAGCTGAACAATCCGCTTTCGATCGTACTTGGCCAGGCAATCATGTTGCGGGAAGAGGCCACGCAAGGAGCCGGCGCCGGCGAAATCCTGCAGCGTGCGGAAAAGATCGAGACCGCCGCCGAACGTTGCGCGCGCATTGTAAAGTCGTTTCTGGCCATAGCCCGCCAGCGCAAGGCCGAGCGCAAGCCGTTCGCGGTCGCGCCGATGCTCGACAATTCCATCGAGTTTTTTTCCTATGGCCTGCGCAGCAGCGGCATCGACATTGCGCGCGACTACGAAAAATCGCTGCCGGATGTATTCGCCGACGAGGATCAGGCGCAGCAGATCATCGTGAACCTGCTGGCCAATGCGACGCAGGCGCTGGAGGGCAGCCCCGGCCCTCGCCGCATTCTCGTCAACGCCCGGCGCGGGGAAAAGAACACCGTTTGCATCCTCGTTGCCGACAGCGGTCCTGGCGTATCGCCCGAGAACGCCGCCCGGATATTTGAACCCTTCTTCACCACCAAGCCGCTCGGCGCCGGAACGGGCATTGGCCTTTCCGTCTCCCGCGGTCTTGCCCAGGCACAGAACGGCTCGCTCACCTTGCAGCCCTCGCCGCTCGGCGGCGCCGCGTTTCAGCTTGTGCTGCCTGTCGCCGAAATGGCCGCCTCGCAACCGCTGCCTGCGCAAGCCACGAAGCCGCCTGCTGCTGCCGCCTCCGGCCGGACCGCACTTGTGATCGACGACGAACCCGAGATTGTGGTTCTGGTTTCCGAGGCACTCAGAAAGGCAGGTTACGTTTGCGCCTCCGCCGGCAATGGCCGCGAGGCACAGGCCATGATTCTCTCCCGGGGCGGCCGCTACGACGCCGTGATTTGCGATCTGCGCATGCCGGACATTGACGGTCCCACGCTTTATGAATGGATCG
>VFQR01002052.1_pt1 | contig 13572 bp, 11 predicted proteins | sample 3512321 | NCBI WGS metagenome assembly VFQR01 (sample SAMN10412374, study PRJNA504923) | tailings metagenome | isolation source: Relicate 3 Philex TSF1 revegetated site | place: Philippines: Tuba, Benguet | collected 2017-08-29
AATATCAGTTTTTTGTGAAAACTGAGTAGTTGGAATATCTGGTTGTATTGGCGTTGGACTAACTGGAATATCCGTTTTTTGTGAAAATTGAGTAGTTGGAATATCTGGTTGTATTGGCGTTGGGCTAACTGGAATATCTGGAATATCCGTTTTTTGTGAAAACTGATTAGTTGGAATATCTTGTTGTATTGGCGTTGGACTAACTGGAATATTTGGAATATCCGTTTTTTGTGAAAACTGATTAGTTGGAATATCTGGTTGTATTGGCGTTGGACTAACTTCTGGTGCTTCAGCGACTACTTGTTGTTTTTCAACATTATTAGGCAAAGAAAATTCTCTCAGAGAATTATCTGCTAATTCATCTGTGTGTTCATCTAATTGATTCTTTTCTCCTAATGACGAAATCGTTTTTGAAGTAGACGGTTCTACACTCGATAAACTAGATGGTAAATTAGAAATTAATTGTGATTTTTCATTGGCTAAGTTTTTAAACAAACTTGATTTTTCTTGAACATCAGTCCGAGTATATGCCATGATGTTAGGCGTGGTATTACTAACATCATCAATATTAATTGTAGTAGTATCTAAAGCAGTATCTTCTTGTGAATTTGCAGAATAATTATTTTCAAGAGAATCTGGAGTTTGAGATTTCAAGATATGATTTTCATCGGTTGTTTGTCGAATACCTTCATTAACTTCAGAGAATAAAGGTTCATTTGATGCTATGAAGTTATCTTGATTACTTTTATCGTCAGCTTGTACAACATTTTTAACCGCAGATGATTTGACTGATTTTTTAGGTGTAGATTTTGTTTTTGTTTTTGGTTGCTGCTGAGATTTATTTTTAGTTTGAATTGTATTTTTGCTTGAACTTTTAATATTTATTTCCGGCGAATCTTGATTAATTATATTATTTTCAACGACGTTTGGCAGTATATGTGGAATATCATTTTTTCCTAATTCAGTGTGCTTAAGATTATTATTTTCTTCTGAATCTATTGGCTTAAAAGGGTCAAAATCAATAAATGGAAATCCGCTATCAATATCTGGATTATCCCAATTATCCCAGTCTATTACTGGTTGAATCGATGGTTCTAGTTCACGAGATAATAAAAATTGAGAAGATGTAGCTAATGGTGATTTTGTTTGTATGGGACTGAGGAAATTACTGCGCGAATGCAGAAAATCAGACTCTTTTCTAAATATGAGTCTCTGAGTGTTAGATAAAGATGATATTACACCGAGTGGACGAGTATTGTTTGTTAATAGAGGTTTGATGATTTGCATAGTTATACCTGAAAAATAGGAAATTAACTAGAAACGAAATATCCTGTTTTTTCATTTCGGTCTACAGAATTACCTCCTCCCGTAGTTCTGGCAACTTTTAAGCCTTCATAAGCTAAAGTTAATTCTTCAATAGCAACGGCTTTACCATCAGCTTGGAGTGCAGGTGTTTTCCAAGTTACTGGAATAGCACCAATCAAAGTCCAACTCATCATCGTTTCACCAGATTGATTAAAAATCAGAATGTTAACATTCCGTCGGGATGTTCTTTTTTGTTCATCAAAAACTGCATTTATCCAGTTCCAAAAACCTGGATGGTCGGTAACTCCACGTTTAAGAGTTATGTCTGCAAATTCTGTATGACCTAAATAAATTCTTTGCTGGTCGTTGACGCCGCCTTCTTGAAAAACGTTTTTCTTAATTTGAACGCTTAAACCAGTACATTCAGTAAAAGATGCAGCAATAGAACTATCTATTTCCACATAAAAACGATTACTAGTAACATAATTTAATTCGTGAGTAACTTTGCCGTTATTACCATTTCCAGCCATTAAAACCACCTTTGAGAACTATAATTACCAATTCTTTCGCGCTGCGATCGCAAATCCTCTTGCAAAAGTTTATACACTTGTTCTGTGAGTTCATGCAACAGCAGCGAATCGTTGAGGTATTTACTCGCAGTTTGAGCCACTTTACTAGCATCAGAAGTTACTGAGACTCCTGCGTATCCAGCAGCACCACCAACGTCTCCATTCAATGTGAAAAAAGTTTGTTTCTGATATGAATCCATAAATAAAAAAACTCTCCTAGAATCAAGGCTAAAGGTACTGCATCAGAATCAAAAGTAGCCAAAAGTCGAATTAGTCATTAGTCATTAGCGTTGTTACCAATGCCCTATGCCCTATGCCCAATAAATATATAGTTGGTCAGTTGTGTTACAAGTGCGATCGCTGTAGTCTAGATGTTGGTATCAAGCAAAATCTCATGTAGCTACTGGTTGGGCATTGAAAAATTATGAAAGAACGCATCATTCAGCCCAAAAAAACTATCGCAGATTCCTTCTCAATACCTGCACTCAAGCAACCAACGCGGGGTTTTGGTTCCCAGTCCTCTGGCGCTTCATTCCAACCACTACCAGATAACTCTCTTGCACACGACATTAGTCGAATACCACTGCGTCGTCCCCAAGTCAAACTCACAATTAATCAGCCAGGAGATATTTACGAGCAACAAGCTGATACAGTGGCGCAGGAGGTGGTGGGAAAATTGGGACAACTAGAAAATCATGCGTCTATCCAGCGCCAACAAATGCCACAAGAGGAACAATTGCAAATGCAACCTCTGGCAAATTCCATCACGCCTCTGGTGCAACGGGAAGAAATACCAGAGGAAGAGGAAGAAGAATTACAAATGAAATCTCTGGATAATAGCACCCTGCAACGAGAGTCAGCACCAGAGGAAGAGGAAGAGGAAGAAGAATTACAGATGAAGCCGATGGTGCAGCATCAGGGTAAAGCTGGGATGGCTGCTAACCCAAACTTGGAAACCTCTATCAACCAAGCAAAGGGTAATGGACAACCGATGGCTGACAATATCCGCGAACCGATGGAACAGGCCTTTGGTGCTGATTTCAGTGGCGTGAAGGTTCACACAGATAGTCAATCAGACAAGTTGAATCAATCAATTCAGGCGCGTGCTTTCACCACAGGACAGGATGTGTTCTTTAAACAAGGGGAATATAATCCGCAGAGTCGGGACGGACAGGAATTGTTAGCCCATGAGTTGACTCACGTTCTCCAGCAGAGTGGGGGGATGGTGCAGCGATCGCACTATTCCTCTATACTGCACAATTCACCTCCCATGCAACAAACCAACTCACGACACATAGGGGAAATCCAGAGAAAGCCAGTAAAAGTAGAAGGGAAAAATGATGCAACCCATATAGACGATGTAACGGGTGTGGAGTTGCGACAGGTTGGTGGTGGGGCGTTTATGGTTCTCAATGGTCGGCTGAAGGGAGCGGAGGTGCGATATGACTTCGATGAGGGACATTACTACACTGAAGATGAGGACTATAACCCAACACCAGTAGAATTGGGAGAAGGAAGAGGAGGGAAGGAAGACAACAAGGAAGAGAAAGTCGAGCTAGTCGATCCGAACATTTTCGCACTGAGAGCCGATCTCCAAGAGTATAGGACAGTCAGTTCAATGGAGAGCCTAAAAGAGATACTAACGGAAAAGGCAAATAATCCAGAGTTGAAACGTTTCGAGAGGGAGCGGGCGGAAGATACGTTGGAAAGGGTTACTAACCTTAGCAAATCAAGTGCTGATTCATGGCCCGCACTGGAGGTATCTGGACAAGACGTTATTCAAGGAAACCACCGAATTTTGGTAGCTATAATTCGCAAAGAGAAGATAAAGGTCAAGAGATAAAGGTTTACAGAAACGTCTGCATAGAACACAATTTAATGCGATCGTCCGATGTTTTAGTGCGATCGCTTTAGAGAAGACATCATTCTACACTAGATGTTGATATTAGTAAAATACTCATCTAGCTACTTGTTGGGCATTAGAAAAATATGAAAGAACACAAAATTCAGCCCAAGAAAATCACCACAGATTACTTCTCAATACCTAGACCCTCTTGCACACGACATTAGTCCAATACCACTGCTTCGTCCCCAAGTCAAACTCACAATTAATCAGCCAGGAGATATATATGAATAACAAACTTTTAATTATCTGAACGAATAAAAATTATAATCAATAAATCTAAGCACTGCTATCAGCTATTTAAACCAAGGAAGATGTTTATCTGCCTGACTACTCTCACTGCTTGTCAACCAATTGTCATCAAATTTTGACTCTCATAAAGTTTCCAACATCCTCTCAGGTTAGTTGTATATCCAGGATGGAGTTTGAGTTATGAAACAAAAAAATAAAGTCGTTTTAGGGCTGTTAATACTATTAGTATTCGCCACTATCTTTTATCTGCTGAATGCATATCAAGCAACATTTGGCGAAAGAGATAGCTACCGGATGATCGTAGGTATGAATGACTTGATACTATTTGACAAACCATTAGGAGCTAGAAGGCTTTATGGCAGTGATATCTCTTTTGCCTATTATGCATTAGTAGACTTTTTTAGACCTATTTTTAAAAAGAATTTGCTTTTAATTGTTCCTTTGATGAACTATATAAATGCAGTTTTTGGCATTTTGATGGTCATACCTTTTTTCTTGTTAGTTAAAAGATATTGGGGAGTCAGTATAGCGTTATTAGCAAATGTTTTACTAATTTTACTTCCAGTGTGGAGGATAACTGCACAATACGCACATCCTATGGTTGGATCTGTAGTATTCATGTTTATAGGATTAACTTTGATTAGTTATCGTTCTTCCCTAAACTCATTGAGATTATTTTCAAATAAATTAATCTTAATTTTATGGGATATATTAATTGTTGCGGCTTTTGCTTTGTGTTTAATGTTCAGGCTGGATGCAATACTAATGTTTACTTTGATTCCAGCGTGTCTATTTCTTGAAGGCTATACTTTAAAAAAGATTGTTTTCCCTACGATTTTATATAGTTTTTTACCACTGGTCATTTTTAAGGTAATACAATTTCAACTGCCATATATTCATCTTGAAAAGAATGGTGGAATATTTGAGCAAATTTTATTATGGAATAATCCTGTGAGATACGTCGATCAATTTTTGCGTGGTAATCTACTATTTATTTGGGGGTTGAATCCTTTATTTTTTGTCATCTTTTTGATATCTTGCGTCTATTTATGGCGTAAACGTAGTTATCAAGATTTGTATTTTATTTTACCAACGGTATTAATAAATTACATATTTTGGCTGCCAAATCCCGCTCCAGCCCGTCATTTTATTTATTTATCTCCTGTTGTAGCAATTAGTATTGCCATTTTCTTTGCAGATATATTCCCCAAAGTAAGAGCCTTTGTACAAAATCATCAAAAAACAGGAGTAGCCATCGCTGCACTTTTCATATTTGCTGTTGTGATTAGCAATCACTATTCTTATTCTGCGCCGTTATCAAAGAAATACTCTTACGCAGTTACAGAACTGGGAACAAAACTACACGAATTAGAGCCAAAAGGTAAGCCAATTTTTGTAATTGGCGATACTATTCCCGCAGCTGCTCAAATGCAATTAATATCAGCACAGACAAAGGTGAAGGGTCAAAAATCGAATATCCTTACAGATGATTCTGTGGTGGCTCAGAAAAAATCTTCCTTGAAGCCTAAACTCGAATACATACCTCTATTATCTGTAGATAATGGAAAGAATAAGTTTATATTTTACGCCCAAGGTTGGAAATCAAGAACAAACGAAATCAAGAGATTTTTCTCAGAAACCAACAAATACGACCAGTCTTATATTGTAGTGAATATGCTAGATAAAACTGGTGAAAAGGTTGATTTTGATACATCTAGCTTGCCTAAAAATTCACAAGTTCTAAAACTGTAACCATACAGTGTTTATAAAACAGAAGGGTAGGGCCCCTACTGTTGCAGATTGAAGTTGCTCTCACTAGTAGTACGCCAAGGCAACTTGGCTCTTTAAAGGGGAAGGTGGGGCCCCTGAAGGGGATAAGGGACAGGGGGAAAGGAACTCATGTTTTTTATCCCTTGCCCTTTTCCCTTTAACCTTTACCCAACCTCCACCTAACATTTTTGGGTTGGCAGACCACTAGGGCGGGCTTTCTGGTTCACCGGAAAAGGGTTTGATTTCCAAATCCTAAACTCTACCCTGTTGAGAGTTCGCCGTTCTCTTTTGAAAAACTTCAGTTGTGAACTTAGACGAACTTTTAATGGTATATAATGAGGGATTGTGTCGAATTAAAGCTAGACAATGCCTAAACTCAAGACTCGTAAAGCAGCAGCGAAGCGATTCCGTGCCACCGGCAGCGGCAAAATCGTCCGTCGCAAAGCTTTCAAAAACCACCTTTTAGAACATAAAACTTCTAACAAAAAGCGTAATCTGTCCAAGACTACACTTGTAGATGAACGCGATGAAGATAATGTACGCTTGATGCTCCCATATTTGTAAGTCTTTCAGGAATTAAGTTATGACACGGGTAAAACGCGGTAACGTAGCTCGCAAACGCCGCAATAATATTCTCAAATTAGCTAAAGGTTTTCGCGGTTCCCACTCGACTTTGTTTAGAACTGCTAACCAACAAGTAATGAAGGCGCTGCGGAGTGCCTACCGCGATCGCAAAAAGAAAAAGCGCGATTTTCGTCGCCTCTGGATTACTCGCATCAACGCTGCTGCAAGACTACACGGCTTGAGTTACAGCCAGTTGATCGGAAATTTGAAAAAAGCTGAAGTCCAACTAAATCGCAAAATGTTGGCACAACTAGCAGTACTCGATCCTGCAAGTTTCGGCAAAGTTGCTGAATTAGCCAATCAAGTTAAAAGATAAAGGTGGTAACGGATGAATAACCGATGTAACAGTAGGCAAGTAATTACTCGGTTACATCTGGTATTATCCGCTACTATTATTTTGATTTGCTGCTTTTGCTTTGTCGGCACAGGATTAACGGCATCTGCCGCCGAAATGCCTGAAATACAGCGACGGGGTTATTTAACTGTTGCAGTTAAAGATAACTTGCGTCCTTTGGGATTCAAAGATGATAGCAGCAACTTGCAAGGCTTAGAAATTGACTTGGCACAGCAGTTAGCAGTTGACTTGCTAGGTAAAAAAGATGCTGTCAAATTTCAACCCGTAGCGAATCGCGATCGCTTGTCTGTAGTTTTAGACAAAAAAGTTGATTTAGCGATCGCTAGGGTAACAGCAACTCCCTCACGGGCCCGCGTAGTTGATTTGAGCGTTCCTTACTACTTAGATAGCACTGTATTAATTACAAAAGATGCTTCTGTGCAGCAGTTAAAGGATTTGGGCAAACAAAAAATTGCCCTACTCAATAACTCCACTACAATTGCCAAAGTCCGGTACTATTTGCCAAACGCCGAGTTAGTGGGAGTGGATTCCTACCAACAAGCGCGAGAGCAAATAGAAAATAATGCCGTTGTCGCCTTTGCCGCAGATGCTAGCGTTCTGAGCGGTTGGGTGCAACAATATCCGCAATATCGATTACTAGCCACCAAGCTATCAACTGAACCATTGTCTGTGGTAATGCCCAAGGGATTGCAGTACGATGAATTCAGACGACGAGTCAACGGAGCGATCGCTCGTTACATAGCACAAGGTTGGCTCGATGAACGCGTTAAATATTGGGGTTTACCGTAAGTGAGTGCTGAGTTAGGAGTTGGGAGTTGGGAGTTAAGAATTATTCTCTTATCTGCTGGTTGGTGAACGAAGTCGAAGCGCATCTCCCCAATAGGCTGATAATAGATACAGAAGCAACTTTTAATATTTGTATTTGCAGGCAATGGATAATAATCTAGCCGTAATTTATCTGTCAATTTTGGTAGGTTTGCTCACGTTTACTGTTGTGGGTGTTTTTCGTCAAATTCTCAAAACTCGCAAGATAGAAAGTTCTTTCGCTAAGTTAAGGAAGAAACTAGAGAAAGAAAAGGGTACGACTCAAGAATATTATGAGTTAGGGAGTATTTATTCCGAAAAAAAATTGTATTCGCAGGCGATCGCCTTATTTCAAAAAGCTCTGAAAGCTGCCCAAGAAGAGGAAGAAGAAAATATTGCCCCCATTTACAATGGACTAGGTTATGCTTACTTTACTCAAGAGCAATATGACCTAGCAATTCGTCAGTACAAAGAAGCCCTCAAATTTAAACCAGATTATGTGACAGCGTTGAATAATCTCGGTCACGCCTATGAGAAGAAAAAATTAACTACTCAAGCATTACAAACTTACGAGGAAGCACTTAAGTTTGCTCCCAATAACTCTATTGCTAAACGCCGCGCTGAATCTTTACGTCGTTTAGTTTCTGTATAAATTGGGAATTGGGCATTGGACATTGGGCATTGGGCATTGGTTGGTTATGAATTACTCTCCTTGTCTCCCTTGTCTCCCTTGTCTCCCTTGTCTCCCCTACTCCCCTCCATTCCCCAACTAAATTAATTTACCCTTAGCCCCTAAATTTATCGGTTTTCATGCTTACGCTTGGAAATAGATAACTACATGTCTTCTATCATGAAAAAGATGATTAAGCGGCTAAGGTATTTTTTTGGGCTAGCTTTTGCCATTATTGTTGTCATTTCTATTTCATTTGGATTAATGGGAAAATTATCTGCTGAGCAGACTTTAATTTCCCATCCTTTAAGTGCGTTAACTGAAGTAGAAATTAATACGGCTGTGGCGGTTGTTAAAAGAGAAAAAACTTTGAGCGAAATGGCAGTTTTTCCACTGATTGCTTTACAAGAACCAGATAAAGAAGAAGTGCTAAATTTTATGCCTGGTAAAGCTTTCAAGCGCCAAGTTTTTTTGGTCATCTATGAGCGTTCCCAAAACAAAACTTTTGAGGGAGTGATTGATTTAACAACCAAAACCTTAAATTCTTGGAAAGAAATACCCTCCGTCCAACCTGCACTCGTTAATTCAGAATATGAACTGGCGACTCAGGTCGTTAAAGCTGATTCCCGATGGCAAGCAGCTATGCGAAGGCGGGGAATTAATGATTTTGACCAAGTTAAAATTAGTTGGTGGGCACCAGGAATTCTCAGCAAACAGGAAGAAAAAACAGGCGATCGCCTTTGTCGGGGATTATCTTATTATACAGGCAAAGGCTGGAATTATTACGGTAGTCCCATTGAAGGGGTGGTAGCAACAGTAAATTTAAATACAGGTAACATTGCAAGTATTGTTGATAGCAAAAAAGTACCTTTTTCTCAAGAAAATTGGAACTACGATGTGAAATCTTTGGGAAAATTATTTTCACCTCCCAAAGCATTAAAAATTCTCCAACCCAATGGTCAAACTTTCCAAATACGTGACAATGAAATTACCTGGCAAGGTTGGAATTTTCGTTATTTAATGCATCCTCGTAGTGGATTAGTTCTATACCAAGTTACACACAAAGATTCAGAAAATGTCCGGCCAGTTTTATATCGCGCTAGCCTATCGGAAATGGTAGTTCCTTATGGAGATACTGAGCCTACTTGGTCATTTAGAAATGCCTTTGATGTTGGGGAATACAACCTTGGTTTATTAGCAAATAAGATGGAGTTGGGTAAGGAAATTCCTGAAAATGGTGTTTTGTTAGATGCGATATTTGCTGATGAACAGGGAGAACCTTATAAAATGCCAGGGGTTATTGGTGTCTACGAACGCGATAACGGCATCCTCTGGAAACATTATGAATATAATACTCAACGTAACGATGTCCGTCGGAATCGAGAATTAGTGATGAAAATGACGGTGGCAATTGACAATTATGATTACACCCTCAATTGGATTTTTCGCCAAGATGGAACTTTAGAAGTACAAAACGAATTAACAGGTATTGTATTGGTACAGGGAACAGCCGCCGAAAAACAATCCCCAGAAAATTCCTACGGTCAACTAATTGCAAAAAATATTATCGGAGTCAATCACCAGCACTTTTTCAACTATCGCCTAGATTTGGATGTCGATGGTAAAACTAATTCGGTGATGGAAATGAATGTTAACGCTTTACCGATGGATGAAAAAAATCCTTTGGGAAATGCAATGGTAGTCATAGAAAATCCGTTAACCAAAGAAACGGCTGCTGTACGGGATTTGGATTTAAAACACAGTCGAGAATGGATGATTATTAGTGCAGATAAAAAGAATGCCCTTGGTGCTGCGCCTGGATATATGCTGATGCCAGAAGCAAACGCTATGCTTTTTCCTGTGGAAGGCTCAAAAATCCGCGAACGCGCAGAATTCGCCACACACCATATTTGGGTAACAAAATATAAACCAGGCGAACTTTATGCTGGCGGCGATTACCCGAATCAAACTCAGCCACGAGAGGGTTTGCCTAGATATATTGCAGATGACGAATCGTTGCTGGGTGAAGATATCGTGTTATGGTACACAATGGGCGTGACTCATATTCCGCGATCGGAAGATTGGCCTGTCATGCCTGTCCACCGAGTTGGATTTAAGCTAGCACCCAGAGGTTTCTTTAGCCGCAATCCAGCCATTAATTTACCAGAGTAAAATATTCTTTTTCTTAATTTTTTTTGGTTGAGTTTTTTGGTAATGTGTAAACCTGTAACTTAAAGGAATTCGTAATTTATAATTCGTAATTCGTAATTTGCAATTTATAGCAGGCAACAGCCAATAGACAACAGTATTCAAAGTCTCTTGATGCTGATGTTTAGCAATCAGTTGATGTCCTAATCTCACTAGCTGCTGCTATACCTGTTGGAGATTTAGACACTAATTAATTCCCAAGCATAAAATTACAGGTTTTTGTGTGCTATTTCACTAATAATTACGAATTACTAATTATTAATTGGTTGAATCCTGATAAGCTACTTATAGTTCAAAAACTGGCAATTTTCATTCAGAGGATAATTCATGAATTTTCCAGAAATTAATATTCCCGGTAGTGGCAAACTTCACGCTCGTTTAATTACTTCTTTAGGCGAAATTGTAGTGAGTTTAGAGGAAGAAAAAACCCCCAACACTGTGAAAAATTTTGTTGGTCTAGCAACTGGAACAATCGATTGGAAAGACCCAAAAACAGGTCAATCTCTCAAGGGTACTCCTGCCTATGATGGGGTTCGCTTTCATCGAGTCATTCCTAGTTTTATGATTCAGTGCGGCGATCCTCTGACTCGTTATCTCGATATGGCTAACCGTTGGGGTACTGGTGGGCCTGGATATAGATTTGAAGATGAGTTTCATCCAGAATTGAAACACTCTAGTGCAGGGATTCTCTCAATGGCAAATGCGGGGCCCGGTACTAATGGTTCGCAGTGGTTTATTACAGAAGTACCAACACCTTATCTTGATGGCAAACACAGTGTTTTTGGTAAAGTTGTGCAAGGTATAGATGTAGTCAACCGCATTGCCAATGTACCTACAACTAGAGACCGTCCCAATCAAGAAGTAGTGTTAGAAAAAGTAGAAATTTTTCGACAGTAACTAATTTCATGTCTGTTTAATTGCTAATCAAACAACTATCCGTTTGTGGTCTGTAAGAGCCTCGGATCTAATAATAAGTGTTAAACGGACTCTCAAAAAACCTTGACACTGTTGACTGTTGATGGTTGACGGTTAACAGTCATCAGTCAACACTCAACAGTAGAAGAATAAATTATGACTCAAGCTTTACGCAAACTAGTTTCATTGATCGCAGCGAATTGATAACAAATTTGCCGAAAAATTAAGATTTATTTTAAATAAGCAATAGTAATGTTGTGAAATTCAGACGCTAGATTTCAATCAGGAACCCAGTTTGGGCGACGCTTATGCCTACAGACTCCAGGCAAAATCCTTACAAGTCTTCACTTCATTGGAATACAAGTTTTGCGACAATCAAAAACGATTGAATAAATAATCATGCACTTATAGTCCATCGCTAATCGGACTTCGTGTTATTTAAGTTGGACAGGGAGAAGACACAAATGAAATTAGCTTACTGGATGTATGCAGGCCCGGCCCATATCGGCACTCTCAGAATCGCTAGTTCTTTCAAAAACGTTCATGCAATCATGCACGCACCACTAGGCGATGACTACTTCAACGTTATGCGTTCCATGCTAGAACGGGAGAGGAATTTTACCCCAGTCACAACCAGCGTAGTCGATCGCAATGTTTTGGCACGGGGTTCTCAAGAAAAGGTGGTAGATAATATCACCCGCAAAGATGCTGAAGAACGCCCAGATTTAATTGTCTTAACTCCCACCTGCACTTCTAGTATTTTGCAAGAAGATTTGCACAACTTTGTAGAACGGGCGCAGCTGGAAGCAAAAGGTGACGTAATGCTGGCGGATGTGAACCACTATCGCTACAACGAACTGCAAGCAGCCGATCGCACTCTGCATCAAATTGTGCAATTCTACATTGAAAAAGCCCGCAAAAAAGGCGAATTGCCACAAGGCAAAACCGAAAAACCATCCGTTAACATCATCGGTATTTCTACCCTTGGTTTCCACAACCAGCACGACTCCACCGAACTCAAGCGGTTAATGGCTGACTTGGGAATTGAAGTTAATACCGTAATTCCGGAAGGCGCTTCTGTTAACGAATTAAAGAAAATGCCCCAAGCCTGGTTTAACTTAGTACCTTACCGCGAACTCGGCTTGGCTGCGGCTCGTTATTTAGAAGCAGAATTCGGAACACCTTACATAGACATTACACCGATGGGTGTAGTGGAAACTGCTCGTTGTATCCGTAAAATACAGCAGGTAATTAACGCCCAAGGCGCTAATGTAGATTACGAAGACTTCATCAACGAACAAACTTTGCATGTATCCCAGGCTGCTTGGTTTTCTCGTTCCATTGACTGTCAAAACTTAACTGGTAAAAAAGCAGTGGTATTTGGCGACAACACCCACGCCGCCGCCATTACCAAAATTTTGTCACGGGAAATGGGGATTCATGTAGTTTGGGCTGGAACCTACTGCAAATATGATGCAGACTGGTTCCGGGAACAAGTGAGCGAATATTGCGATGAAGTGCTGATTACAGACGATCATGGCGCAATTGGCGATGCGATCGCCCGCGTTGAACCCTCAGCGATTTTCGGCACTCAAATGGAACGCCACGTAGGTAAGCGTTTGGATATTCCCTGTGGTGTAATTGCTGCACCCATCCACATCCAGAATTTCCCCATTGGTTACAAACCATTTATGGGCTACGAAGGTACAAATCAAATTACAGATTTAATCTACAATTCCTTCACCTTAGGAATGGAAGATCATCTGTTAGAAATCTTTGGAGGTCACGATACTAAGGAAGTAATTACTAAAGGAATTTCTGCTGATTCAGATTTGACTTGGACAAAAGATGGTCAAGCAGAATTGAATAAAATTCCGGGATTTGTACGCGGCAAAGTGAAGCGTAATACTGAAAAATTTGCCCGCGAAAGAGGTTTCAAAGAAATCAACGCTGAGGTATTGTACGCTGCGAAGGAAGCTGTCGGGGCTTAGTTTAGCACTTCATCGATAAGATAAAGGGGTAAGGAGTTATGTATACTCTTTGCCCTTATTTTTTTGTTTAATTGTTAAATATAGTGGCACAACTTCAATTATGAGATATGATAAAATTATTATAATTTTTTATATATTTATTTTCACTAACTAAGTAGGTCGGCGGGAAAATTTATAAGTATGTAACGAGAAATTAAAAAGAGCTA
>VFQR01002053.1_pt1 | contig 13570 bp, 14 predicted proteins | sample 3512321 | NCBI WGS metagenome assembly VFQR01 (sample SAMN10412374, study PRJNA504923) | tailings metagenome | isolation source: Relicate 3 Philex TSF1 revegetated site | place: Philippines: Tuba, Benguet | collected 2017-08-29
CGTCCAGGTGTCGAGGTAGTCCAGCGGCAGGCCGTTCCAGGCGATGTTGGCCACGTTGTCGAGCAGCTTGCGGTTGCTGTCGATGCGCAGCGCAAAGCCGTTCACCAGGTTGTCCTTCGCGGCCCGCAACTCGTCGTCGGTGGGGCCTTCGGCCAGGAAGCGCGTGAGTGTCTCGCGCACCACGCGCACGGCTTCATCGGCCTGGTCGGGGCGCGTGGTCATGCCGATCTGGAACGCGCCGGCATGGCGGCCGGGCGAGAAGCCGCTGTACACGCCATAGGTGAGTCCGCGCTTTTCGCGCACCTCGAGCGTGAGGCGCGCGGTGAAGCCGCTGCCGCCCAGGATGTGGTTGCCCACCAGCAGCGCGAAGAAATCGGGGTCGTCGCGGGCGATGCCGGGCTGGCCGATCAGGATCTGCGCCTGCGCCGCCTTGAACGGCAGGCGCTGCTCGGCCGCCTGCGCCAGCGGCGCCACTTCGGGCACGGTACCCAGCGGCGCGCAACCGTGCGGCGCGATCGCGGCCAACAGCGGCTCGACGATGGCCTGCGCACCGGCGCGATCGACCGCACCCACCACCACCACCTGCGCGCGGCAGGCGGCCATGTGCTGGCGGTAGAAGGCCTGCATGTCGCTCACCGCAATCGCTTGCAGGCTCTCGGGGGTGTTGTAGCGGCCGTAGGGATGATCGCCGTACACCGCGCGCGCGAACGCCTGCCCGGCCACGGTGGCGGGGCGGTTCTGCGCCTCGCGCAGCGCGGCCACGGCGCGCTCGCGGTCGCGCTGCCACACGGCCTGCGGCCAGGCGGGTGCCGCCAGTTGCTGCGCCGCCAGTGTCACGGCGCGCGGCAGGATGGCGGGGTCGGTGAGGCTGCGCAGCTGCACCGAGAAGCGGTCGCTGCCCGCACTGACGCCGAACTGCGCACCCAGGTCCACCCAGGCGGCGGACAGCGCGTTCTCGTCGCGCGCGGGTTGGCCGGCATACGCCCGCACACCGCCATCGAGCAGGCCCGCGGTGGCGCCGGCCAGGCCGGTCTTGCCCGCGGGCTCGCGGCGGCTGCCGCCGTCGACGTCGATCTGCACGTCGACCATCGGAATGCCCGGGCTGCTCACGAGATAGATGCGCGCGCCGCTCGGGTGCGTCCAGTGCTCGATGGGGATGGCGGCCTGCGCCCAGGTGCCCCAGGCGAACGCGGCCAGCGCGAACAGGTGGTGTGCGATGCGGCTCATTGCGCGCCCTCCTTCGCGACAGCGTCTGCAGACTCGGGCAGCAGCAGGCCGGTGTTGAGGGTGCGTTCGGTGAAATAGCGCTGCGCCACCGCCTGCACCTGCGCCGGCGTGACCGCGCGCAGGCGGGCGATGAGTTGTTCGCCCGCGTCCAGTGGCAACCCGTTGATCCAGTAGCTGCCCAGTTCCTGGGCCTGGCCCATGATCGAGTCGAGCTTGTAGACCTCGCTCGCCGTCCACTGCGTCTTGACACGCTGCAGTTCCACCTCGTTCACGCCCTCGCGCGCGATGCGCTCGATCTCCAGCTTCAGTGCGGCCGCGGCCATCTCGGGCGTGACGCCCCGCGCCGGCACGGCCGACAGGGTGAACACCTGCGGGCCGCGACCGAGCAGGCCGTAACCCGCGCTGGCGCTGTCGGCCACGCGCTTGCCCGCGTTGCCCTGGCCCTGCACCAGCGCGCGGTCCAGTCGCGCGCCGCTGTAGCCGTCGAGCACCCCCGCCAGCGCCGCCAGCGCCAGCGCATCGCGGCTGGCCTCGTCGTCCTGGCCGCTGTAGCGCGGCGCATGCCAGGCCAGCACCACCAGGGGCTGGTCGGTCACGCCGCGGTACACCAGGCGGCGCGGCCCCTGCTGCGGCGGTTCGGTGCGTGGCTTGCGCGCGGGCACGGCGCCCGCGGCAATGCGGCCGTAGTGGCGCTCGGCCATCTCGCGCACGCGTTGCACGTCCACGTCGCCGGTGATGACCACCGCCGCGTTGCCGGGCACGTACCAGCGGCGGTGGAATTCGCGCGCGTCCTGCGGCGTCATCGCCTCGATGTCGCTCATCCAGCCGATCACGGGACGGCGGTACGGACTGGCCTGCCACACCATGGCATTGAAGGCCTCGAACATGCGCGCGCGCGGCGACTCCTCGGTGCGCTGGCGCCGCTCCTCCTTCACCACCGCGATCTCGCGCGCGAACTCCTCGTCGCTCCAGCGGTTGGTGGCAAAACGGTCGGCTCCCAGTCGCATCACCTCTTCAATGCGGTCGGCCGGCACCTGCTCGTGGTAGGCGGTGGCGTCGCGGCTGGTGAAGGCATTGAGCCGGCCACCGAGCGCGGACACGCGTTGCGAGAACTCGCCCGGTTTGAGCAGCTCGCTGCCCTTGAACATCATGTGTTCGAGCACGTGGGCCACGCCGCTGGTGCCGTCCACCTCGTCCATGGAGCCCACGCGCACCCACAGCATGTGCACCGCGGTCGGCGCGCGCCGGTCGGGTCGCACGATCAGCGTCATGCCGTTGGAGAGGGTGAATTGCTGCGCGGCCGGGGTGTCGGGCGGCGTCTGTGCGGGCGCCGGGGCCACCAGCGCGGCCAGGAGGGAAAAGGCGAGCAGAAGTCGTTTCATAGAATGGACCTGATTCTCCTGGTTCCAAAATGTTCTCGTTCTTTCGCAAGAAAAGCCCCGCACCGACACCCGAGCACGCCCCCGACCCTGTGCCTGCCCCGGTGCCGGCCGGCGTCGTCGCCCCCCCGCCCCCGCGCCAGGGCTGGCTCGACAAGCTGCGCGCCGGCCTGCGCAAGACCGGCGGCAGCATCGCCACCGTCTTCACCGGCACGCGCATCGACGAGGACCTGTACGAGGAGCTCGAATCCGCGCTGCTGATGGCCGACAGCGGCGTGAGCGCCACCCAGCACCTGCTCACCGATCTGCGCCGCCGCGTGAAGGAAGCCAAGGCCACCGAGCCCGCGGCCGTGAAGGCCCTGCTGGCCGACGCCATCGCCGATCTGCTGGCGCCGCTGCAGAAGCCGCTGGTGATCGGCGAGCACAAGCCGACGGTGATCATGGTCGCGGGCGTCAACGGCGCGGGCAAGACCACCTCGATCGGCAAGCTCACGCGCCACCTGGCCGACGAGGGCGCCAGCGTGCTGCTGGCCGCGGCCGACACCTTCCGCGCCGCGGCGCGCGAGCAACTGGCGGTGTGGGCCGACCGTAACACGGTGGAGATCGTCACCCAGCAAGGCGGCGACCCGGCCGCCGTGTGCTTCGACGCGGTGAGCGCCGGCAAGGCGCGCGGCAGGGACGTGGTGCTGGTCGACACCGCGGGCCGCCTGCCCACGCAGCTGCACCTGATGGAAGAGCTGCGCAAGATCCAGCGCGTGGTGGCCAAGGCCGAACCCACCGCGCCGCACGAGGTGCTGCTGGTCATCGACGGCAACACCGGTCAGAACGCGCTGGCGCAGGTGCGCGCCTTCGACGACGCGCTCAAGCTCACCGGCCTCGTGATCACCAAGCTCGACGGCACGGCCAAGGGCGGCGTGCTCTGCGCCATCGCGCGCGAGCGGCCGGTGCCGGTCTACTTCATCGGTGTGGGTGAAAAGCTCGAGGATCTCGAGACCTTCGACGCGCGCGAGTTCGCGCAGGCCCTGCTGAGCTGAGCCGCGCCGCTTCGCTCAGTCGAGCGAATCGTCCGCGTATTGGCGCCAGTGGCCCATGGCCTCGCGCATGGCCAGCACCTGCCGCTCGAAGCGCGGGCAGGCCTCGCACAGGGCCAGGTGCAGCCGCAGCCCGACGCGATCCGTCCACGGCAGCGCACGGTCCTCGCGCGCGATCAGCAGCGCGGACACTTCCTTGCAGGTGCGGCGAAACGGGTACAGCGGCTTCATGGCGTGCGGGGGCGGGCAAACCAGTTGAGTTCCAGGCATTCGCGCAAGCGCAGACGGGCCCGGTGCAACTGGACATAGAGATTGGTCGGCGTGAGCGAGAGCGTCTTACAGATTTCCTCGCTCGACAACTCCAGCCATTCGCGCATCAGGAACAAACGCCCTTGCGCGGCCGGCAGTTTGTCGGTGCAGGCTTCGAGCACCGCGAGGAACTGGCGCGTGCGCAAGTCCTGCTCGGGGTTGCCCCAATCGGCAGGGGCTTCCATGAAGTGGCCGTCGGCGTGGAAGGCCATGTGCTCCAGCGGGTCGGCCTCGTCGTCCTCGCCCTGGCCGAGCGCCACCTCGCGACCCTGCACGCGCAGCAGGTCCACCACCTTGTGCTTGAGGATGCCCACCAGCCAGGTCTTGAGCTGCGAGCGCCGCTCGAACGCCTGCGGTTTCGCGATCGCGGCCAGCACGGTCTCGGACACCGCGTCCTCCGCCCAGGTCTCGTTGCGAAGCTGCAGCCGCGCGAACTTCAGCAGGTAGGGCCGCAGATCTGCGACTTCTTTCTCGAACGGGGGCGTCTGCATGGCGCGGCAGTGTAATGAAAAGGCGTGTCGGTGCGACGGCCATCCACGTCAACCCGTGGAGCCCGCCATGCCATTGCCCCCCGCCCTCGACCGCCGCAGCCTGCTGCGTCTGGCCGCGCTCGGCCTCCTGTCGCCGGCCGCGATTGCGCAAGCGCCCGACCCGACGGCCACGTCGCCCCGCCTGCGCGGTGTCGACCGCCAGGGACGTGCCTTCGACCTCGCCGAACAGCGCGGCCGCGTCGTCATGGTGATGTTCTGGTCGACCGCCTGCGCGGTGTGCCGCGACAAGATGCCCGAACTGCGGGCCAACCTGCGCGGCTGGCAGGGCCAGCCGTTCGCGCTGGTGGGCGTCAACACCGACACCGCGCGACGCAGTTTCGACGACTGGGAGGCCCTGGTGGCGCTCACGATCGCCCCAGATCAGCGCTTCCCGCAGCTGTGGCGTGGCGACCCGCGCCACCAGGACAGCTTCGGTGCCGTCGGCGTGCTGCCCGCCACCTACCTGATCGACAAGCAGGGCGGCCTTGCGCACAGCTTCCACGGCCGCGTGCCGGCCGAAGCCTGGGACCGGATCGCCGACCTGCTCTGACGCACCGACGAACGGCACACAGGAAGGGCGTAAGAAAGTCCGCACGCCAGCGACCGATGCGCACCAGAACGTTTGCACTGTGCCATCGCGCGGTGGACGCTGGGTCCCGCAAGGAGTGCATGACCATGAACCAACGCCAATTGCTCGCCGCTGCTGCCACCACGCTGATGTCGATGGCCGTCCTGTCCACGCCCGCCCTGGCGCAGAACGCGGCCAAGGAGAAGTGCTATGGCATCGCCATGGCCGGCAAGAACGACTGCGCCAACCTCGCCGGCACCCACTCGTGCGCGGGCCAGGCCAAGATGGACAAGGACAAGGGCGACTGGAAATACGTACCCGCGGGCACCTGCAAGCAGATGGGTGGCCTGTCGGCCGAAGAGGCCAAGAAGGCCACGATGAAGAGCTGAGCCCGCTCGACGTTCCCGAGTCGCCGCCATGCACGAGACCACCATCTCTTGCGGTCCCACCGCCCCGGTGGGCATCGGCTGGCGCGCGCCCCACCAGAAGGCCCTGCTGGAACAACGCCCCGCGCTGGATTTCTTCGAAGTCCACGCCGAGAATTTTTTCGGCCGTGACCCGGCCCTGCTTGCCCCCTTGCTGCGCGCCCGCGAGCAGCACGCGCTGAGCCTGCACGGCGTGGGCCTGTCGCTGGGCTCGGCCGACGGCATCGATCCCTGGCATCTCGACCGTCTGAGCGAACTGGTGCAAGCCACCGAGCCCGCGTTCGTGAGCGAACACGCCTGCTTCGCGCGCGGCACCTGGCAAGGCCGCGTGGTGCACGCGGCCGACCTGCTGCCGCTGCCCTTCACGTGCGAGGCGCTCGACGCCCTGAGCGCCAACATCGGCCGCACCCAGGACCGGCTGCAGCGGCCCATCGCCATCGAAAACCTCTCGGCCTACCTCGCCTGGCCCGAGCAGGACATGGACGAAGCGGCCTTCCTCGGCGCGCTGTGCCGGCGCACCGGCTGCCGGCTGCTGGTCGACGTGAACAACCTCTACGTGAACGCGCTGAACGATCAGCGCCGCGGCCGCCTCACCGATCCACCACGCGCCGTGCGCGACTGGCTCGACGCCATCGACCCTGCCACGGTGAGCGAGATCCACCTCGCCGGCCACCACGACCGCGGCGACGCGGTGATCGACGACCACGGCAGCCGCGTGATCGCGCCGGTGTGGGCACTCTACCGGCACGCCATCGCCCGCTTCGGCGCGGTGCCCACGCTGATCGAGTGGGACACCGACCTGCCTGCGTTCGACGTGCTGCTGGACGAGGCGGCACAGGCGCAACAGCATGCGCGCGTGTCACTGGGTCGTGGGCAGGTCACGGAGATCCCCGCGTGAGCGCGCTGGCCGCTTCGCAGCGCGCGCTGCTCGACGCCTTGCTGCAGCCGCACGCGCCAACGGACGACACGCGCCGGGATGCCACCGGCCTCGGCATCTACCGCGCCAATGCGCACGCGCACGCCGAGCGCACGCTGGCCAGCACGTACCTGGTGGTGCGCGCACTGCTCGGCGACGAGGCCTTCCACGCACTGGCCCGCGCCCTGTGGCACCGCCACCCGCCGCCGCGCGGTGACCTCGGCGAATGGGGCGAGGCACTGGCCGCGTTCATCGCCGGCGAACCCGACCTCGCCGCGCTGCCCTACCTGGGCGACGTCGCCCGCACCGAATGGGCCCTGCACCAGGCCGCACGCGCACCCGAGGTGCCCAGCGACCCCGCGGGTTTTGCGCGCCTTCAGGACCACGACCCCGATGCCTTGCACCCGCGCCTGGCCGCGGGCAGCTGGGTGCTCGCGAGCCACTGGCCGGTGCTGGCCATCATCGACGCCCACCTGCACGGCGAGCCCGGCTTCGACGCCGTGGCCCGGCGTCTGCGCGACGGTGTGCGGGAGGCGGTGCGCGTGTGGCGCCAGGGCGGGCGTGTGCGCGCCTGCGCCATCGACACCACCACCGCGCACTTCGAAACCCTGCTGCTGTGTGGCCACAGCCTGGGCCAGGCGCTGCACCGGGTACCTGTCGACATTGAGGCCTGGCTCACCCACGCGGTGCGCAGCGGGCGCCTGCTCGGCCTCGACACACCGCCCGCGGCACGGCCGCATTCCACCTCGAACGACGCCACGGGAGACGCCCCATGAACCCGCCCTCACCGCTTCACCACGTTGCCACCGCCTGGCAGCCCATCGGGCGCCTGCTCGACGCCCTGCAACACCCGGGCGCGCTGCTCGCGCGCCTCTACATCGCGCAGGTGTTTGTCCTCTCCGGCCTCACCAAGCTGCGCGACTGGGACACCACGCTGCTGCTCTTCACCGAGGAGTACCACGTGCCGCTGCTGCCGCCCGGTCTGGCGGCGGTCATGGGCACCGCAGGTGAACTGGTGCTGCCTGTGCTGCTCGTGCTTGGCCTGGGCGGGCGCTTCGCCGCGCTGGGGCTGAGCGTGGTCAACGTGGTGGCCGTGCTCAGCCTGAGCGAGATCGCGCCCGCCGCATACCAGCAACACCTCACCTGGGGTGCATTGCTGGCCGCGCTGGCGCTGTTCGGGCCGGGTCGATGGTCGCTCGATACCTGGTGGCATCCGAGGACGCCGCCACGCTGATGCCGCGCTCAGTTGCCGCGGCCACCGCCACCGCCACCGGGGCCGGGGCCCGGCGACGGAATCACCCCCGGCCCGCGGCCGGGTGGCGGTGCATCGGGCAGCGTGATGCCGCGCTCGCGGGCCCGTTGCACCATGCGCTCATGGTGCTCCGCACGGATGCGCTCCCGCTCTTCGTTCGTGCGTGCGGTGCGCATGCGCTCGCGGTACTCGTTGCGTTCGGCTGGCGTCATCATCTGGTACCCGTACATGTCCTGATCCCGCAGGGTCTCGCGGGTGCGGTCCTGGTTCTGGTCGCGCGTCTGGTCCTGCGCCTGCGCGCCCGCGCCGATCAAGGCAGCCAGCAGCGCAGCGGTGAGGGTGTATCGGTTCACGTTGGATCCTTTCAAGGGGTCACATACCAAGTCCGGCGCGGGGCCATCCCCGCGTGTCCACAATCTCGCACCAGGCACCGCCGGCGTGTTTGCGCCAGCGCAAGTTCGATGACAGGGCTCGGTGAATCCGCGTCCATCCCCCGAGGCACGCATGATTGAAGACACCTTGATGCATCGACGCCATCTGCTGCTGGCCACCGGCGCCTGGCTCGCCTCACCGGCGTTGTGGGCGCAGGGCGCCAGGGCCGACTGGCCCGCCATCGAGCAGGCCGCGCGCGGCCAGATCGTGTACTGGAACGCCTGGGGCGGCGGCGAGCAGATCAATGCCTACATCCAGTGGGTGGCGCAGCAGGTGCAGGCGCGCCACGGCATCCGGCTGCAGCACGTGAAGGTGAGCGACACCGCCGACGTGGTGCGCCGCGTGCGTGCCGAGAAGGCCGCCGGCCGTGGCGCGGGCGAAGGCACGGTGGATCTGGTGTGGATCAATGGCGAGAACTTCGCCACCATGAAGCGCGAGGGCCTGCTGTTCGGACCGTTCGCCGAACAACTACCCAACTTCCAGTGGGTGGACGTGGCGGGCAAGCCCACGGTGCGCAACGATTTCTCCGAGCCCACCGAGGGCTTCGAGTCGCCCTGGGGCATGGCGCAGTTCACCCTGTTCGCCGACAGCCGCCGCCTGCCCACGCGCCCGCAGAGCATGCAGCAACTGCTGGATCTGGCGCGCGCACAACCCGGCCGCATCACCTACCCGCGACTGCCCGACTTCCACGGCACCACCTTCGTCAAACAGGCGCTGGTGGAACTGGCGCCCGACACCAACGCGCTGGCGCGCCCGGTGAGCGAGGCCGCACTGGCCGCGCAGACCGCGCCGCTGTGGCGCTTCCTCGACGCGCTGCGCCCGCACCTGTGGCGTGGCGGCCGACAGCACCCACCAAGCGCCGCGACGGTGCGCCAGATGATGGCCGACGGCGAGCTGCTGCTGGCCATCACCTTCAACCCGAACGAGGCGGCCGGCGAGATCGCCGCGCGGCGCCTGCCCGACAGCGTGGTGAGCTGGCAGTTCGCGCGCGGCACCATCGGCAACACGCACTTCATCGCCATCCCGTACAACGCGCGCGCCAGCGCAGCGGCACAGGTGGTGGCCAATGTGCTGCTTTCGGCCGAGGCACAGGCGCGCAAGGCCGACATCGCACACTGGGGCGACCCGACCGTGCTCGACGTGAAGCGTCTGCCGGCCGACCAGCAGGCGCTGTTCGCCAGCGGCGCGCGGCCCGGTCAGGTCACCGAACCTGCCCCCACATTGCCCGAGCCGCACGCATCGTGGATCGAGCCGATCGAGCGCGAATGGCTGCGCCGGTACAGCGCGTGATGGTGCGATGAACCGCCTGCTCGCGCTGGCGCTGCTGGCCGTGACCGGTCTGCCCATCGCGGCGGCCGCCTTCGCCGCGCTTGCCGGTGCCAGCCGCCCCGCGGCCTGGGCCGACTTGCTGCTGCAGCCCGCGCTTGGACAGGCCGTGGCCCTCACCGTGTGGACCGGCCTGGCCGCCACCGTGCTGTCGTGGTGGCTGGCCGCGGCGCTGCTCTCGCGCGCCTTCGTGCAGCGCCGGCTGCAAGCGCTGTTGCGCCCTGTGCCGGCCATGCTGGCCATGCCCCACGCGGCCATGGCCATCGGCCTGGTGTTCCTGCTCTCGCCCAGCGGCTGGCTGCTGCGCGCCGTCTCGCCCGGCCTCAGCGGCTTCGATGTCCCACCGCCCTGGCCCACCACGCAGGACCCGTGGGGCCTGGGCCTGATCCTCGCGCTGGTGCTCAAGGAGGTGCCGTTCTTCCTGTGGACCGCGGCCACGCAGCTGCAGCGCGCCGACGTGGCCGCGCGCTGGCAGGCCGAGCACGCGCTGGCGCAGACCCTGGGCCACGGCCCGCGGCGCGCCTTCTGGCGCGTGGTGTGGCCGCAGCTGGCGCCGCGCCTGCGCTGGCCCTTGCTCGCGGTGCTGGCCTACGGGCTCACGGTGGTCGACATGGCGCTGGTGATCGGGCCCGCCGCGCCGCCCACGCTGGCGGTGCTGGCCTGGCAATGGCTGGGTGATGTGGAACCCGCCACGCACGCACGTGGCGCGGCCGCGGGGCTGCTGCTGCTCGCGCTGGTGCTGCTGTGCGCCGCGCTGTGGGCGCTGGCGGCGGCCTGCGCGCGGCGTTGGCGTGCCGCGCCCGGCCGGCTCGCCACGCCCGAGCGCGCCGTCACGCGCCACGCGCCCGGTCTCAGCGCGCTGCTCGCGGTGTACGCCGTCGTGATCGCAGCCCTGCTGGTGGGCAGCGTGAGCGGCGTGTGGACCTTCCCGGCCTTCTGGCCGCAAAGCCTGAGCCTCGACGCCTGGACCTCGGTGGCGCGCAGCAGCGCCACGCTGGGCCACACGCTGTGGCTGGCGCTGGCCAGCTCGGCCCTGGCGCTGGCCTGGAGCGTGGCCTGGCTCGAATGCGCGCCGCGCCGCTGGGACAGCGCCGCGCGCGCGCTGCTCTACCTGCCGATCCTGCTGCCCGCGGTGCTGTGGGTGGTGGGGCTGTATGCGCTGGGGTTGCGGCTGCGCTGGGAAGGCAGCGCCCCCGGGCTGCTGCTGGCGCACACCGTGATGGTGCTGCCCTATGTGCTGATCGCGCTCAGCCCGGCCTACCTCGGCTTCGACCCGCGCTACGCCCAGCTCAACGCCAGCCTGGGTCATGGGCGCTGGCGCCTGCTGTGGTGCGTGAAGTGGCCGTTGCTGCGCCGTGCGCTCGCGGCCAGCGCGGCGGTGGGCTTCGCGGTCAGCGTGGCGCAGTACCTGCCCACGCTGTACCTGGGGGCGGGCCGCTTTGCCACCGTCACCACCGAGGCGGTGAACCTCGCGGCCGGCGGCCAGCGCTCGCTCACCGCGGCGTACGCGGTGCTGCAGTTCGCACTGCCGGTGCTGGGCTTTGCGCTGGCGGCCTGGGTGGGGCGGCCGCGCCGCTTCAGAATCGCGGAATGACGTTGACGGTCCACCTCGAACGCCTGGGCACGCCCGAGCGCTGTTTCCTGCAATCGCTGCACCTGTCGGTCGCGCCGGGCGAGATCCTCACGCTCATGGGGCCCAGCGGCTGCGGCAAGAGCTCGCTGCTGGCGGCCATCGCCGGCACGCTGGGCGAGGGACTGCGCTTCGACGGCTCGGTGCATCTCGACGGCGAGCCGATCGACCAGCTGCCCACGCACCGCCGCGGTGTGGGCCTGCTGTTCCAGGACGACTTGCTGTTCGCCCACATGAGCGTGGCCGAGAACCTGCTCTTCGCGCTGCCCGCGGGGCCACGGGCGCCGCGCGATGCCGCGGTGCTGGCGGCGCTGGCAGAAGCCGGCCTGCAAGGCCTGGGCGAGCGTGACCCGGCCACGCTGTCGGGCGGGCAGCGCGCGCGCGTGGCGCTCATGCGCGCGCTGCTGGCGCACCCACGCGCCCTGCTGCTGGACGAACCGTTCTCGCGGCTCGACGCCGCGCTGCGCGAGCAGGTGCGCAGCTTCGTGTTCGAGCACGTGCGCCAGCGCGCCATTCCCGTGTTGCTGGTCACGCACGACCGTGACGACATCGCCGACCCGGCGCACGTGATCGACCTGGGCCAGCATGCTTGACCGCGCCATCCAGCACGGCCTGCGTCCGCTGTTCACGCGGGCCGCGCGGCAACTGGTGCGGCTGGGGATCAGCGCCGATGCCCTGAGCTTCGCCGGCTTCGCGCTCGGCATGGCTGCAGCGGTGTGCATCGGCTTCTCGCAGTTTCACGCAGGGCTGGCGCTGCTGCTGGCCTCGCGCCTGATGGACGGGCTCGACGGTGCGGTGGCGCGCGCCACCACGCCCACCGACCGCGGCGGCTTTCTCGACATCACGCTCGACTTCCTCTTTTACGCCGCCATCCCGCTGGGCTTCGCGTTCGCCGACCCCGCCGCCAACGCGCTGCCCGCCGCGGTGCTGCTGGCGAGCTTCATCGGCACCGGCAGCAGCTTCCTGGCCTTCGCGGCGCTGGCCGCGCAGCGCGGCCTGCAGGATTCGGCCCTGCCCGGCAAAAGCTTCCCTTTCCTCGGCGGCCTGACCGAGGCCACCGAGACCATCACCGCCTTCGCGCTGATGTGCCTGTTCCCGGCGGCGTTCCCGTTGATCGCGGGGATCTTTGCCGGCCTGTGCGCGATCACCACCGTCACGCGCCTGGTGTGGGGCTGGCAGCGCTTGCGTTGAGCGCACGCTGACACGCGTACCGGCTGCAAGATTTCCAGGCGCACCGCGACCGACCCGCATCCCCAACCGAAACCCCGTCGTGAACCTTCGCAAAACCTTGCTGCTGCTGGTCCTGGCCGCGGCCTTCGCGCTGTTCTGGGCCCTCGACCTCGGGCGCTATCTGAGCCTGGAGCAGCTCAAGGCCAGTCAGGCCGGCTTCGCCGAGCTCTACCAGCGCCACCCCTGGCAGGTGGTCGGCGCCTACTTAACCGTCTACGTGCTGGCCGCGGCGCTGTCGCTGCCGGGCGCGGCCCTTATCACCCTGGCCGGTGGCGCGCTGTTCGGTCTGCTGTGGGGCACGGTGATCGTGTCGTTCGCGTCCAGCCTCGGCGCCACGCTGGCGTTCCTGGCCTCGCGCTTCCTGCTGCGCGACGCGGTGCAGCAGCGCTTCGGCCGCCGCCTGGCCGAGATCGACCGCGGCCTGGAACGCGACGGCGCGTTCTACCTGTTCACGCTGCGGCTGATTCCGGTGGTGCCGTTTTTCCTCATCAACCTGTTGATGGGGCTCACGCGCATGAAGACCCTCACCTTCTACGCGGTAAGCCAGGTCGGCATGCTCGCGGGCACGCTGGTGTACGTGAACGCGGGCACACAGCTGGCGCGGCTGGATTCGCTGCAGGGCATCCTGAGCCCGGCGCTGATCGGCTCCTTCGCGCTGCTCGGCGTGTTTCCGCTGATCGCGCGTCGTGCGGTGGCCGCGTGGCAGCGGCGCCAGGTGTACGCGCGCTGGCGCGGCGCGCGCCCGCGCCATTTCGATCGCAACCTCATCGTTATCGGTGCCGGCGCAGGCGGGCTGGTCACGGCCTACATCGCCGCCGCCGTGAAGGCGCGCGTGACGCTGGTGGAAGCGCACAAGATGGGCGGTGACTGCCTCAACTACGGCTGCGTGCCGAGCAAGGCGCTGATCCGCAGCGCGAAGCTGGCGCACCAGATGCGCCACGGCGCGCGCTACGGCCTGCACGACACGGAACCCACGCTGTCGTTTCGCGCGCTGATGCAGCGTGTGCGCGACGTGATCCGTGACATCGAACCGCACGACAGCGTGGCGCGCTACACCGGACTCGGTGTGGAGGTGCTGCAGGGACATGCGCGACTGGTGAATCCGTGGACGGTGGAGATCGCGCTCAACGGTGGCGGCACGCAGCGGCTCACGGCGCGCAGCATCGTGCTGGCCACCGGCGCGCGGCCCTTCGTGCCGCCGCTGCCCGGCATCGACCAGGTGGATTGCGTGACCAGCGACACACTGTGGGACCGCTTCGCCACGCTCGACCACCCGCCCGCGCGCCTGGTGGTGCTGGGCGGCGGGCCCATCGGC
>VFQR01002056.1_pt1 | contig 13564 bp, 11 predicted proteins | sample 3512321 | NCBI WGS metagenome assembly VFQR01 (sample SAMN10412374, study PRJNA504923) | tailings metagenome | isolation source: Relicate 3 Philex TSF1 revegetated site | place: Philippines: Tuba, Benguet | collected 2017-08-29
GAAGGCGTCGAGCTCGGTCTGATCCGGGCCGATCTGGATGTGCGGGGAATGGCCACAGCGATGACGTTGATGATGGAGTCGTACTGCTACGACATCTTCATCCTCGACCCCCCCGAGGGGCCGGTGGATCGGGCCGAGGTGGTCGACCTGATCACGACGTTGTGGGCGGATGCGATCGGCCTGCGGGAGAGCGACGAGCGGCCGAAGCTCGCCGGCCCGGACGGCTCGCGGCATTGAAGCGACAGACCGCCGAGATCGGGTAGGGGTGCACGACAGTCGCGCGCTGCTACCCGATCCCGAGCGTGGCGCGAGCGCGCCCGTCGACGGTCAGGCGGTGAGCGCGGCCTTCACCATCGCGGCGATCTTGGCGCCGTCGGTGGTGGAGCCGGCCTTCGCACGCACGGCGGCGACCACGCGGCCCATCGCCTTCATGCCGGTGACGCCGTCGGCGGCGGCTGCGGCCACCTCGTCGGCCACGGCCCGGGCGAGCTCGTCGTCGCTCATCGCCGCCGGCAGGTAGGCCTCCAGCACCGCCGCCTCGGCGCGCTCCCGTGCCGCCTGCTCCGGACGACCGGCGCCGGCGAAGGCGTCGGCGGCCTCGTGGTGCTTGCGCACCTCCACCGCCAGCACACCGACCACGCCGGCGTCGTCGAGCTCCGCCGCCTCGTCACCCGCCGTCTCCGCGACGGCGACCGACGACAGCGCCTGGCGCAACGCCGACAGCGCGATCGAGTCGCGCGCCTTCATCGCTGCGGTGAGCGACGCCTGCAGCTGCGTCTTCAGCGCGTCCACGTCAGCGCTCGATCTGCGCCTGGAGGGAGCGCACCCAGTCGTCGGCCTCCCGCCAGCGGGCGTCGGCGTGCTCGCGGCTCTCGGTGGCCTGCTCGCCGCCCGCGGGGTACGAGCCGAGGAACTTCACACGCCCGTGCTTGGAGCGCAGCGACCGCACGGCGTCGGCGAGCAGCTCGTCGGCGATGTGGCCGTCGGCGTAGATGATGAAGCAGTAGTCGCCGAGCCCGCCGTTCTTCGTGGGCCGGGAGATGAGGTTCGACAGGTTGATCCGCCGCGCCGCGAACTCCTGCAGGATCGAGATGAGGCTGCCGGGCTCGTCGGCGCGCTGGTACACCACCATCGCCGTGCGATCGTGACCGGTGGGAGCCGGGATCCCCTGGCGCGCCACGAGCACGAACCGCGTCTGGTTGTCGGGGTGGTCGGCGATGTCGGCCGCCAGCACCTCGAGGCCGTACAGCTCGCCGGCGATGCGCGGTGCCACGGCGGCGTGGCCCGGGCCCATCTCCGCCACGGCACGCGCCGCCTCGGCGGTGGAGTTGGCGGCGCGCACATCCGCATGGCCGACGCGTTCGCGCAGGTAGGCGTGGCACTGCGCCGTCGCCACCGGGATGGAGAGCACCACCTTCACGTCCTCGAGCCGCGACCCCGGCGGGGCGAGCAGGCAGTGCTCGATGTCGAGCACCACCTCGCGCTGGATGAGGAGGTCGTGGTTGAAGGCGAGCTCGTCCTGGGCGAGGTTGACGGCGCCCTCGATCGAGTTCTCGATGGCGACGAAGCCGAGGTCGACCTCGCCGCTCGACACCGCGTCGAGCACGTCGGGCATCGTCCGGCACGGCACCAGCGCCAGCCCGGCGAGGTCGGGCTGCGACTTCAACGCCTGCTCGGTGAACGTGCCGAGCGGGCCGAGGAAGCCGACGCGCGCGTCGTCCCGGATCGAGGTGCCACTCATGGGCGCCAGGCTACGCCGCGGCTCCGGCGACACCGCCGCAGGTTCTGCGGCGGCCGCTCTCCGTGCTCTCCCACGTCGCTGGAGGCACCCGCCTCCTCCACGGCGGCGACGATGGCGCGAGCCGCACGCAGCGCCGCCACAATGGGCTGGTGGACGAGGCCCACCTGCGCCAGCTGATCGACGACGTGCGCGCCGGCACGGTGTCGCCCGACGCGGCGGTGGCCGCGCTGCGCCGGCTGCCCTTCGCCGACGTGGGCGACGCGCTGGTGGACCACCACCGCGCGCTGCGCCAGGGCATGCCGGAGGCGGTGTACGGGCCGGGCAAGTCGCCCGAGCAGTGCGTGCGCATCGTGGACGAGCTGCTCACCCACGGCACCGGCCCCGTGCTGCTCACCCGCGCCGACGCGGACCAGCAGAAGGCGGTCCTCGCCGCCCACCCCGACGCCGAGGTGCACAGCACCACCGTGCTGTGGCGGGCACCGGGCACGGTGCGCGAGCACCGGGTGCTCGCGGTGAGCGCCGGCACGGCCGACGTGCCCGTGCTGGACGAGGCGGTGATGACGCTGCGCGCCCACGGCTTCGCCCCGGACCGCCTCACCGACGTGGGCGTCGCCGGGCTGCACCGCCTGCTCGCCCACCTCGACCGCGTGACGGCAGCCGACGCCGTGATCGTGGTGGCCGGCATGGAGGGCGCCCTCGCGAGCGTGATCGGTGGCCTCACCGGCGCCCCCGTGGTGGCGGTGCCCACGAGCGTCGGCTACGGCGCCGGCCTCGACGGCGTGACCGCGCTGCTGGCGATGCACGCCTCGTGCGCCAGCGGCGTGGCCGTGGTGGGCATCGACAACGGCTTCGGCGCGGCGTGCGCCGTGGCCCGGATGCTGCGATGACCACCGCCTGGTTCCACTGCTTCGCCGGCACCGCGGGCGACATGACGATGGGCGCGCTGGTGCACGCCGGCGCGGACCAGACGCGCGTGATGGAGGTGCTCGCGGCGCTCGACCTCGATGGCTACGCGCTCACCTTCGAGCCCGTGCTGCGCTGCGGCATCGCCGCCACCCACGCCGTGGTCGTCACCGACGCCTTCGGCCACGAGGTGCCCCCCGACATGCGCGGCCACCACCACGACGCCGACGACCACGACCACGGCCACGACCGTTTGAAGGATTCGCCGACACCAGGTGTCGCGGATCCTTCAAACGGTCATGAGAGCGGGCACGGGGGGCACGGGCACCGGGCGTACCGGGAGATCCGCGAGCTGCTCGACCGGGCGCCGCTCCCCGAGCGGGTGCGCGACCGGGCGCAGCGCACGTTCCGGCTGCTCGCCGAGGTGGAGGCACAGATGCACCGCACCTCACCCGACGAGGTGGAGTTCCACGAGGTCGGCGCGCTCGACGCGATCGTCGACGTGGTGGGCGCCTGCGCGGCGCTCGAAGCGCTCGACGTCGACCGCATCGTGTGCAGCCCGATCAGCGTGGGGCAGGGCCAGGTGCACGCGGCCCACGGCGACCTGCCCAACCCGGCGCCCGCCGTGACCGAGCTGCTCGCCCGCCGCCACGTGCCCACCCGCGGCATCGCCGACCACCGAGAGCTGGCCACGCCGACCGGCGTGGCGCTGATGGTCGCCCTCGCCGACGAGTTCGGCCCGCTACCGGCCATGGAGGTGTCCGCCGTCGGCTACGGCGCCGGCAGCCGGGAGATCCCCGGGCGCCCGAACGTGGTGCAGGTGGTGGTGGGTGAGGCGACCAGCACGTCCGCCGGCACGGCGCCCGGCGACGGCCAGCCGGCGCAGCTGCTGGAGTGCAACGTCGACGACGTGACCGGCGAGGTGCTCGCGCACACGATCGCCGCCCTGCTGGCCGCCGGCGCCCACGACGCCTGGGCCACACCGATCGTGATGAAGAAGGGCCGCCCCGCGCACACCGTGCACGCGCTCTGCCCGCTGGAGGCCGCCGAGCGCGTCCGCACCGTGCTGCTCGCCGAGACCGGATCGCTCGGCGTGCGCGGCAGCGTCGTCCACCGCTGGCCGCAGGCGCGCACGACGGGCGTGGTGCACGTGGAGGGCCACCCGATCGGGGTGAAGGTGAGCGAGGTGGCGGGAGTGCGCCGGGTGAAGGTGGAGCACGACGACGCCGCGGTGGCCGCCGCCGCGCTGGGGTTGCCGCTGCGCGCGGTGCTCGACCGCGCTCAGGCCAGCGCGGCGGCCACCCTCGCCTGAACGCCCGCGAGGTCGAGCTCGCCCGACCAGCGGTCGACCACGGTGCCGTCCTCGCCCACGATGACGACGAACGGGAACCCGCTCACCCCGTAGGCCGTGGCCGCGTCGCCGGTGGCGCTGTCGGCGATGACGGGCCACGTCCAGTCCATCCGCGGCAGCCACTGCGACGGCGGGAAGTTGTCGCGGTTGGGGGCCACGGCCGTGTTCACGGCCACCACGTCGAGCTCGGCCGGCACCGTGCCGCTGTCGCGCCAGGCGTTGAGCACGGGGATCTCCCGGTTGCAGTGCGGGCACCAGTGGGCGAGGAACACGAGCATGGTCGGGCCGTCACCGTCGACGGCGACGGGCGAGCCGTCGAACGACGAGCCGGACAGGCCCGGGGCGGGCATGCCGATCGCCGTGTCGGCGCCGGCGCCGAGCGGAGGCAGCGGGCCACCGGTCACCTCCACGGGCCACACCTGCGCCACCTGCCCCGGCTGCGAGCCGGCCGTCAGCTCGTCGTCGTCGCCGCCGGCGGTGGTGACGGCGACGATGCCGGCGATGGCGACGGCGGCGAGGGCGGCGACGAGCACCCAGAGGGTGGTGCGCCGCCGGGGCGCGTCAGGCGGGCTCTGGCGTGCGGACGTGGGTCGAGGCGACGTCGGTCGCGCCGTCGCCGGTCGTGCCGCCGGGCGCTTCGCCGCCGGCCGCGTGCTCTTCGAGCGGGTGGCCATGGTGGTCCTCCTCGGGGGTGAGCAGGAGCAGGGCGATCACGGCGATGAAGCCGCTGCCGGCCATGAAGGCGAGGCTGACGAACCCGAACTCCCGGAAATAGGGGGTGCTGCAGGGTGCGAACACGTCGCACGAGGTGGTCTCGAGCTGGGGGTACCACTCCACGAGGTAGTGGTAGACGGACACGGCGAGGCCGGCGGCGGCGAGCGGCACGGCGTACCACCGCACGCCGCGATCGTTGCGCAGCGCCCCCACCAGCAGCACCAGCACCAGCGAGAACATGGCGATGCGCTGGTACCAGCAGAGCCGGCAGGGGATGAAGTTCTGCACCTCGCTGAAGTAGAGGCTGCCGGCGGTGGCGGTGGCGGCCACGGCGAAGGCCAGCCAGCGCGACAGCGGGGCGACGGCGCGCAGCACCGGCCGCCCGGCGGGGACCAGCCGGAGCACCACGAGCGCGGCGGCGCCGGCGAGGGCCACGAACGCGAGCAGGGAGGAGAAGCGCTCCGCCGCCGACAACGACATCGCTGTCATTCTGCCGGGAGATCCACCCGCGCGGACCGCGCGTCGCGACCGCTGGCATGATGCACCGGTGATCCCCGCCGTGGTCGACCCCGAGGTCGTCGCGTCCCACCCCGGCGCGGTGCTCGCCGACGTGCGCTGGTACCTCGACGGGCGTGACGGCCGAGCCGCCTACGAGGCCGGGCACCTCCCCGGCGCCGTGTGGGTGGACCTCGACCGCCAGCTGGCCGGGCACGGCCTGCCCGCCACTGCGGGGAGGCACCCCTTCCCCACCCCGGACGCCTTCGCCGACGCGATGGGCGCGCTCGGCATCTCCAACGCGTCGGTGGTGGTGGCCTACGACGACACCGGTGGGCTCACGGCCGGCCGGCTGGTGGTGATGCTGCGCATGCTGGGCGTGGAGGCGGCCATGCTCGACGGCGGCCTCGCCGCGTGGCCGGGCCCGCTCCACACGGGCTGGGTGGAGCCACGACCCGCGACGTTCACCCCCGTGCCGTGGCCCGCCGAGCGGCTGGCCTCCGCCGACGAGGCTGCCGCCCTCGCCCGACGGGGCGGCCCCGTGCTCGACGCCCGGGCCCGCGAGCGGTTCACGGGGGAGGTGACGCAGATCGACCCCCGCCCCGGGCACATCCCCGGCGCCCGCAGCGCCCCGTGGTCGGCGGTGCTCGACGAGCACGGGCGGATGCGCCGCCCGGACGAGCTCCGGCAGCATTTCGCCGCGCTGGGCGTGGGCGACGACGTGCCTGCCATCGCCTACTGCGGGTCCGGCGTGAGCGCCTGCCTCGACGTCGTGGCGATGGAGCGAGCCGGCCTCCCCCCAGCCCGGCTCTACGTGGCCAGCTGGTCGGGCTGGTCCGCCGACCCGGATCGCCCCGCCGAGCTCGGCGGATGACCGTGGCGGCACCGGTCGCGCCGGCGCCACCCGAGCCGCCCTCCACCGGCATGGCGGCCGTGCGTGCGCTGCGCAGCCAGCGGAAGCGCAACCGCCTGGGCGAGATCGAGTGGTTCGAGGCGGCCTACCGCGTGTACCTCGTGGCCCTCCTCGGCGGCATCGCCCTCGCCTGGCTCAGCGACCTCGTCGGCGACGCACCGCTGTCGACCGCGCAGGCAGCGGATGCCGCCCGTCACGGCCCGGCCGTGCTCGGCGTCGTCGCCGTCGTGGCGCTGGCCGCGGGGGCGCGCAGCGGCAGCCAGGGCGGACCGCTCGCGCTGGAGGCCGCCGACGTCACGTACGTGATGCTCGCCCCCGTGCCGCGTCGCGCGGCGCTGGCCCGCCCGGCGGTGCAGCGCGTGCGCAGCGCCGTCTTCGTCGGCGCGCTCGTCGGCGCCGCGCTCGGGCAGCTCGCGGGGCGGCGCCTGCCGGGCACCGCTGCCGCCTGGTTCGTCTCGGGCGCCGCCTTCGGCGCCACCGTGGCCGCGCTGTGGGCGGGCACCGCCCTCGTCGCCCACGCACTGCGGGTGCCGCTCGCCCTCAGCACGGCCCTCGGTGGCGGGCTCCTCGCGTGGCAGGCGGGCGCCGCGGTGGCAGGGGTGGCCGGTCCGGCGGACACCGCCGGCAGCCTCGCCATGTGGGGGTGGCGCCAGCACGGCGTGGACCTCGTCGCGGCGGCGGTGGCGGCAGCGCTGGTGCTCGCGGGCCTGCTGCTGCTCGCCCGCACGTCCCTCGACGCCCTCTCGCGCCGGGCGACCCTCGTGGCACAGCTCCGCTTCGCGGTGACGATGCAGGACCTGCGCACGGTGATCCTGCTGCGCCGCCAGCTCACCCACGAGCACACCCGCACCCGCCCGTGGGTGCGCCTCGGCCGGGGCACCCGCGCCGGCACGGGGCCGCAGGCGCCGACCGCGCCGGCCCCCGTCGGGCGGGCGGTGTGGCGGCGGGGCTGGCACGGGCTGCTGCGCATCCCCACCGGGCGGCTCGTCCGCATGGCGGCGCTCGCGGTGCTGGCCGGCGCGTGCCAGGCGGCCGTGCTCCACGACATCACCCCGGCGCTCGCCGGCTCCGCACTGGCGCTGTTCGTACTCGGGCTCGAGGCGATGGAGCCGCTCTCGCAGGAGATCGACCAGCCCGACCGCACGGCGAGCTACCCGCATCCGCGCGGCGAGCTGCTGGTGCGCCACCTCCCGGCCCCCGCCGTGGCGCTGCTCCCGTTCGCCGCGCTGGCCGGGGCGGCGGCGGTGGCCGTCGACGCCGCGGCCACGGGTGGCGACCGCGTGGGCCCCGCCCTCGCGGTGGCGGCGGTGCTGTGCGTGCCGACGGTGCTCGCCGGGGCGGCCGGCGCCGCCGTGAGCATCGTCCGCGATGCACCCGATCCGCTCGCCGGCACGAAGCAACAGGCGGTGATGCCGCCCGAGATGGCCGGGTTCGCCACGGCCGTCCAGACGCTCGTGCCACTCGTCGTGCCCGTCCTCGCCGCGGCGGCGGTGCTGCTGGTGCGGGCGGAGCTGGCGAGCGGCGCCCATGCGGCGGTGGCCGGCGCCACCCGCGGTGCCGTCGGCCTCGTGCTCGCGCTCGCCGCGGTGGTGGCGTGGGTGCGTTCCCGGGACCGCCTCCGGGCGGCGATCCGCCGCTTCCTCGACGAGGGCCGCGCGCACACAGCGCAGCAGCGGGGTGCCCGATGACCACCGGAGCGACGGGTGGCACCGGGACGGGAGGCGCCGCCGGCTCCACGCCCGCACTCGCGGTGCGCGGGCTGACGAAGACGTACGGGTCGAGCGCGTTCGACGCGGCCGACGTGCCGCCGGCCCTGGCGCCGCTCTCGCTGGAGGTGCCGGCGGGGCAGCTGCTGGCGCTCGTCGGCCACAACGGCAGCGGCAAGACCACGCTCCTGCGGATGGTGGCCGGCCTGCTCGAGCCCTCCGCCGGCACCGTCGCCGTGCACGGGCGCCCGCGCGACAGCCCCGAGGCGCGTGCCGCCGTCGCCTACCTCGCCGACCAGCCCACCTTCTACGACGACCTGTCGCTGGCGGAGCACCTCGAGTACGTGGCCCGGCTGCACGGCGTCACCGCGTGGCGGCCTCGCGCCGAGCACCTCGTCGAGCGGTTCGGCCTCACCGAGCGGCTCGACCAGCTGCCCACCACGTTCAGCCGTGGCCTGCGCCAGAAGGCCGCCATCACGCTCGCGTTCGTCCGCCCGTTCACGCTGCTGCTGGTGGACGAGCCGTTCGTCGGGTTGGACGCCGGCGGCAGGGCCGCCCTCCTCGCGCTGTTCGCGGAGGCCCACGCGGCCGGGGCGGCGCTGGTGGTGGCCACGCACGAGCTCGGCTTCGTGTCGTCGGCCGACCGGCTCGTCGCGCTGGGTGACGGGCAGGTGCGCTACGACGGCACGCCGGGTGACGTGGACGTGAACGCGCTCGTCATCCACGGGTGAAACCGACGGAGGCCCCGCGAGCAGACCCGATCCCGCCCCTGCTGAGGGGTAGCATGCCGCTCATGCAGGAGTTCACCACCGTCAGCTCATCGTCGTACGACCCAGCGGCGCTGGCCAACAAGCTCACCGAGAAGTCGGCCGACGGGTGGACGGTGGTGAGCATCGTCTCCACCGGTGGTGAGGTCACGGCGTTCCTGTCGCGCGACCGCGACGGCGCAGCGTCCACGTCGTCCGCCCCCACCTCCTCGGCGTCGTCCGCGGCGACGTCCTCCAGCTCCGGCTCCACCGACTCGAGCTCCTACGGCGGCACCTCCGACGGCGGCACCTCGGGCTCCGGCGGCCAGGCCACGAGCGAGCCCGCCGGCTGGGCGGTGGCGCCGGCCTCCGCGAGCGACAGCGGCTACAGCAGCGGCGGCGGGAGCGGCACCACCGTCACCAGCGCCTGGGGCGACAGCGGCGGCCAGTCGGCCGGCAGCACCGCCGACGCCGGTGCGGGTGGGGACCAGGCGAGCGGCGGCTACGGCGGGCAGCAGGAGTCCACCGCGGCCGCCACCGCGTACACCCCGGCGGCGAGCAGCACGCCGTCGGTGCCCGCGGGCTGGTACGCCGACCCGGCCGGGCGGTTCGAGCTGCGCTACTGGGACGGCACCACGTGGACCGAGCACGTCTCGCGAGCCGGCCAGCAGTACACCGATCCGCCCGTCGCCTGAGCCGGTGCGGGCCACCTCCCTCGGTCACGCCGGCATCCTGATCGACACCAGCGCAGGGTCCATCCTCTGCGACCCCTGGTTCGACCCTGCGTTCTTCGGGTCCTGGTACGTCTTCCCCCGCAACGACCAGCTCCCCGCCGAGCTGATGGAGCGGATCGAGCAGGCCGACTTCCTCTACGTCAGCCACCTCCACGGCGACCACCTCGACGAGACGTGGCTGCCGCACCACGTGCGCCGCGACGCCACGGTGCTGCTGCCCGGCTTCCCCACCCGTGAGCAGGAGCGGCGGATGCGCGGCCTCGGCTTCACCGACATCGTCCGCACGGCGGACGGCGAGGAGGTCGACCTCGGCGCCGGCGTGCGCATCGCCATCCACACCGAGGTGAGCATCACCGACGGCCCCGGTGGCGACTCCGCGCTGGTCGTCAGCGACGGGGGGCAGCGCATCGTCAACCAGAACGACTGCCGCACCAGCGACCTGCAGGCCCTGCGCGCGCACGGTCCCGTCGACCTGCACTGGATCCAGTACAGCGGGGCGATCTGGTACCCGATGGTGTACGAGGAGCCGCCGGAGCGGATGCGCGAGCTGGTGGACGCGAAGGTCGACAGCCAGCTCACGCGGGCGATGCGCTACGTGGAAGCGATCGACGCGCGGGCGGTGGTGCCGAGCGCGGGGCCGCCGGCCTTCCTCGACCCGGAGCTGTTCCACCTGAACGTGATCGACGGCGACGAGCTGAGCATCTTCCCCGACCAGCGCGTGTTCCTCGACCTGCTGGCGCGCGACCGGCGCCACGGCATCCTCGCCATCCCCGGCACCGGCATCGACATCACGCCGGACGGGTTCGTGGTCTCGCACCCGCTGCCCGACGCGGAGGTGGCGGCGATCTTCACCGACAAGCGCACCTACCTCCAGCGCTACCAGGCCGACCGCCTCCCCGAGATCGAGGCGATGAAGGCGAGCTGGACGGCGCGGACGCCCGACCTGCTGGAGACCCTGCAGTCGTGGTGGGGCCCGCTCCTCGCGATGGCACCGAACCTGCGCGCCGGCGTGGGCGCGAACGTGCTCCTCCGCGCCGAGGCGGCCGACGACCCGGGAGCCACGCTCGACGTGCTCATCGACTTCCCCGCCGGCGAGGTGCGCGCCCACGCGGGTGAGCCCTACGCCTTCCGCTTCGTCGTGCAGCGCGAGCTGGTGGAGACGGTGGTCGCGGCGCGCGCCGTCGACTGGAGCAACTCGCTGTTCCTGTCCGCGCGGTTCCGCGCATGGCGCGAGGGGCCGTACAACGAGTACGTCTACAACTTCTTCAAGTCGCTGTCGGTGGAGCGGATGCGCCGCACGGAGTCGGAGGCGCTGCGCAAGGCCGACCCCGACCGCACCGGCCTCGCCGGCGAGGAGTTCCGCATCGGCGACTACGTGTGCGAGCGCCTCTGCCCGCACCGCCAGGCCGACCTCACCGTGTTCGGCGAGATCGACGGCGACCGGCTGGTGTGCACGCTGCACGGCTGGCAGTTCGACCTCGAGACCGGAGAGTGCCTCAACGCGACGAACCGCCGCCTGCGGATCCGCCGCGCCTGACCCCGCCCGGGCGCGAGCGGGTGGACACCACCCGGTAGGCGAGGTGGTAGGTGCCCGGCCGCAGGCGGTGGTGGTCGGCCACGTCGGGACCGCAGCTCGCCGTGCCGAGGCCCCGGTGGGCCACGTCGAGGTGCACCACCAGCTCGTCGCGAGGGCGCAGCTCGGTGGCGGTGGTGGCGGCCGTGAGGTCGGCGACGGTGTGCCGGGTGGCGGACACGTGGAACACGCCGGGGTGGACCGCCTCGACGCGGACGACGCGCCGCGCCGCGGTGTCGTGCAGCTCCACCCAGCGGCAGTCGGTGCGCAGGCCGTGCTCCTGCGGCACGAGGTACGGGCACTCGTCGGGCGGCCCCTCCCACACGCCCAGCAGCGCGCCACGGTTGCGGTCCGGGTAGTTCTCGAGCGGGCCGCGGCCGTACCAGCGCACGTGGTCGTACGTGCCCGGCAGCGCGAAGGTGACGCCCACCCGCGGCAGGTCGTCGAGCTCGTCGGGCACCACCACCCGGTGGCGGTGGACGACGCCGCCCCCGTCCGCCCAGCGCTCGTGGATGTGGTCGACCAGCTCGTCGGGGGCGCGGTGATCGAGGCCCAGCTCGAGCCAGCGCCAGAGCGCCCGCCCGCCCACGCCGAGGCGCTGCGCGAGGTCGGGCATCAGCTTGAACCCGTCGTTGTCGGTGGGCGCGCGCATCAGGCAGAGCCGGGGCTCGACCGCGTCGTGCGCAGCCTCGCCGGTGGTCGCCATCCGGGTGTCGTCGGCGCCGGCCCGGCGCCGCGGCGGGCGCGTCGGGGCGAGCGGCCGCAGCTCCACCTGGTCCCACGCCACGAGGTGCCCGGCCGGCGCGAACCACGTCGCCCGCCGCAGGTGCCACCGGAGCGTGAGGTGGACGTCGGCAGCGTCGGGGACCGCGCACGGCAGCGGCACCGCGGCCGCGCCGTGCGGCGCCACCTCGGGCACGTCGAGCTCGCCGCGGGCCACGGAGCGGCCGGCGACCAGCAGCTCCCACCGGCAGCGGTACGGGGCGAGGTCGGTGAAGGACTGGCGGTTGGTGATCCGCAGCCGCGACCGCGCCCCCCGCCCGGCGAGGGACACCGCCACCGGGCGGTACACCCACGCCACCTCCTGCCCGGCGGGGTGCGGCTCGAGGTCGGCCGAGACGAGCCCGTCGGCGACGAAGTTGCCGTCGTGGGGCTCGTCGCCGAACTGCCCGCCGTAGGCGAGGCGGACGGTGCCGTCGGCGGTGCGCTGGCGCAGGCCGTGGTCCTTCCACTCCCAGATGAACCCGCCCTGCAGGCCGGGGGTGCTGGTGATCACGTCCCAGTACTCCGCGAGCGAGCCGTTGGAGTTGCCCATCGCGTGGCTGTACTCGCACATCACGAGCGGCCGGTCCCCCGCCCCGTCCTCTCCGTGGCGGCGGATGTCGTCGATCGGCGGGTACATCGGGCAGACCACGTCGGAGGCACCGCGACCGCCGTCGTCCCACCCGTGGTGGAACACCGCCCCCTCGTAGTGCAGCGGGCGCGACGGGTCGGTGCGCCGGATCCACGCCGCCAGCGCGTCGTGGTGCGGGCCGTAGCCGCTCTCGTTGCCGAGGCTCCACATGATCACGCTCGGGTGGTTGCGGTCGCGCAGCACCATGCGCGTGCCCCTCGCCATCCACGTGGCCAGCCACCGCGGGTCGCGGCACAGGCTGGTGTTGTACGCGTGGCTCTCGATGTCGGCCTCGTCCACCACGTACATGCCGAGCTCGTCGCACAGGTCGTAGAAGGCGCTGTCGTTCGGGTAGTGGGCGGTGCGCACGGCGGTGATGTTGTGCCGGCGCATCAGCTCGAGGTCCGCGCGCATGTCGTCGACGGTGACGGCCGAGCCGCGGTCCGGGTGGTGGTCGTGGCGGTTCACGCCGAAGATCCAGATCGGCTGCCCGTTCACCAGCAGCCGGCGGTCGCGCACCTCCACGTGGCGGAACCCGACGAGCTGTGAGGTCCGCTGCGCCACGGTGGCGTCGGGGGCGACCAGCTCCACCACCACCCGGTAGCGCGTGGGTGCCTCCGCGCTCCACGGCGCCACGTCCGCGAGCTCCCACGCCAGGTCGGCGTGGTGCCCGGTGAACACGTACGGGCGGTCGGCGCGGTGGGGCACGTCGCCGCTGCGCACGGCGCCGACGCGCCGGCCGGCTGCGCCGCCGCGCGCTCCCGCGCCGGTCTCCACCCAGCCGCGCACCTGCCACCCGGGCTCCGCGCGCTCGGCGAAGCCGACGGAGGCCCGCACGCGCAGGAGGCCGGCGCCGTCCGCGAGGCGCAGGTCGGCCGCGCACCACAGGTCGGCGAGGTGCACCGGCGGGCGCGACTCCAGCCACACGCTGCGGTGCAGCCCGGCCATCCACCAGTGGTCCTGGTCCTCCACGTAGCTCTGGGCGGTGAAGCGCACGACCACCACGGCGAGCTGCGCCGCGCGCCCGCGGAGGCGCTCGGTGAGGTCGTACTCGCTGGGCAGGCGGCTGTCGGTGCCGTAGCCCACGAGGGCGCCGTCGAGGTACACGGCGTGGAAGCTCTCGGCGCCGTCCACGTGCAGCACGGCGCGCCGCCCGTCCCGGCACCACTCGGCCGGCACCCGGACGGCGCGGCGGTACACGCCGGTGGGGTTGCGGGCGGGCAGCGCCGGGGGCGGCCCCGGGAACGGCATCTGCACGTTCGTGTAGTGGGGTAGGTCACCGACGCCCTGCATCG
>VFQR01002058.1_pt1 | contig 13553 bp, 13 predicted proteins | sample 3512321 | NCBI WGS metagenome assembly VFQR01 (sample SAMN10412374, study PRJNA504923) | tailings metagenome | isolation source: Relicate 3 Philex TSF1 revegetated site | place: Philippines: Tuba, Benguet | collected 2017-08-29
CTTCCCCGACATGCTGGTGGACGTGGTGAAGCTGCAGAAGGCCGGCAAGCGCGACGCCGCCCACGACCTCTTTGACGCCCACCTGCCGCTCATCCGCTACGAGCAGCAGCCGGGCGCCGGCCTCGCCGTGCGCAAGTATCTCCTGAAGAAGCGTGGCGTCATCGCTTCCGACGCCCAGCGCAAGCCGAGCGCGCCGCTCTCGGCCAAGGCGCGCGCCGAGGTGGACTATCTGTTCGACCGCCTCGCCAAGCTCGACGCCCGCGCCAAGGCGGCCTGATCGGCTGAAGGACTGAATTCTTCGTGCTCGAGGGCCGCCGGGAGACCGGCGGCCCTTTGCTTTTCGGTGAGTCCTGCCCATCGGGAGTGCAAGGCGCCACCCCCTTCGGCTTGTTGCGGACGGCCGCCGCTGCGACAATGCGCGCATCATGGCCGATCCGATCTCCGTCACGCCCTTTCTCGATCTGAATCCCGACGACATCAGCTATTCGTTCGTCCGGGCCTCCGGGCCGGGTGGCCAGAACGTCAACAAGGTGTCGACGGCCTGCGAGCTGCGCTTCAATCTCGCCGCCGCGTCCCTGCCCCCCGACATCAAGGCGCGCCTCGTGACGCTGGCCGGCTCGCGGCTGACCAAGGACGGCGTCGTCATCATCCAGGCCGACCGCTTCCGCTCCCAGGACATGAACCGCGAGGATGCGCTGGCGCGGCTCGTCGAGATGGCCGCCAAGGCCGCCGTCCGCCCGAAGCGGCGCATCGCGACGAAGCCCACCCGCGCCTCGAAGGAGCGGCGGCTGGAGGGCAAGCAGAAGCGCTCCGGCGTCAAGAAGATGCGGCAGGGCAAGCCGGGAATGGAGTGAGCGTGACGATTCTGGGACCCCGGGGTGCCACCGGGCGCAATCGTCGAACGTGCCTCGAACCTAGCCGATCAGCGTTACGCTGTCAAGGACAATAATCCTACTGTATGGTCGGGGGATGATGCCTCACGTCAGCCCTGCCGCCTTCGCGATCCGGAACTGCCCGGCAAAGGCCGCATCGGCCGGGGCCGTCTCGTGGGCGATGCCGACCACTGCGAGGGCCGCGGCATAGCGCGCCGCCAGCGCCTCGCCTCCGACGATCACCACGGGTCCGCCGACATCCGGTGCGAAGCTCCGGGCCTCGGCGATCTCCGCGCCGATCAGCAGTCCCGACAGGCGCTCGGCGGTCTCGTTCGCCGGGAAGTCGCCCATCAGGCTTCCGGCCCTCTGCCGGAAAAGCTTGCCGAGCAGCCCGGCGCCGGCATCCGCGGCACCGATCAGGACGCCGGCCGCAAAGGCTCCGGCCGAGGGCGTCCAGTCCGCCGTGGTCAGCTTCAGGACGGTGTGGTCCTTGAGTGCGGCGAAGGCATCGCCCGTCATCGCCGAACGAAAGGCGCTGATGCGGCCGTCCTCCACTCTCACCCACTTGGAATGGGTGCCGGGCATCACCGCGAGGCGCGTGCCCTCAAGCCCGAGCCCGGCGATCTGCGTCTCTTCGCCGCGCATGACGTCGGGCGAACCGTCGCCGTGCCGGTAGGACAGGCCCGTGACGAAGGCGACGCGACGACGCTTTGCCGTGGTCAGCCGCGTCAGGGCGCCGGCAAGCTCGTCCGCTCCGGCAGGGCAGGGGAGGTAGGCCGTCTCGCGCCAGCCGGTGCGGCTCGTCACCATGCCGGAGGCGATGACCGGCAGCGCACAGGCCGGATCCCAGCGGCCGATCGCCCGTTCCAGCACCCCCTCGAAGTCGCGGTCGACCACGGAGAGAAGCCCGTCCTTGCCGGCCATGTGGTCGAGGATCGTTCCACCGCCGTCCATCAGCGCGGCGCGAAAGGAGGTGGTGCCCCAGTCCACTCCGATCAGCCTGGCTTCCGCCATGTCCACGCCTCCCCCGAAATCGCTTCCTGTGATCCGCGTGCCGCGCACAAGGGCTGTCCCCTTGCACCCGCGGCCGTGGTCGATTTAATCGCCCCCCGGACCTACCACGAACCGTTTCATTCTCCAGCGCAGATCACAGCCCATGTCCCATGACCTCGCCGTCGCCCGCGCCGCGACCCTCCGCCCGATCGCCGAGGTCGCCGCGGCAGCGGGCATTCCGGCCGATGCCCTGGAGCCCTATGGCAAGCACATCGCCAAGCTCGACGCGGATTATCTCGCCGGCCTGAAGGGCCGGCCGGACGGCAAGCTCGTCCTCGTCACGGCGATCAACCCGACGCCGGCCGGCGAGGGCAAGACGACGACGACGGTCGGCCTCGGCGACGGCCTCAACCGCATCGGCAAGCGCGCCGTCATCGCCCTGCGCGAGCCCTCCCTCGGACCGGTCTTCGGCACCAAGGGCGGCGCCACCGGCGGCGGCAAGGCGCAGGTCCTGCCGATGGAGGCGATCAACCTCCACTTCACCGGCGATTTCCACGCCATCACCTCCGCGCACAACCTGCTCGCGGCGCTCGTCGACAACCACGTCTATTGGGGCAATGCGCTCGGCATCGACACCCGCCGCATCGTCTGGCGCCGTGTGATGGATATGAACGACCGCGCCCTCCGCGCGATCGTCAACGGCCTCGGCGGCGGCGGCAACGGCTTCGCCCGCGAGGACGGCTTCGACATCACCGTCGCGTCCGAGGTCATGGCCTGCTTCTGCCTTGCGAGCGACCTCGCCGACCTCGAGCAGCGGCTCGCCCGCATCGTCGTCGCCTATACCCGCGACAGGAAGCCGGTCACCGCCGGCCAGCTCAACGCCGCCGGCGCCATGACGGCGCTGCTCAAGGACGCCATCAAGCCGAACCTCGTGCAGACCATCGAGGGCTCGCCCGCCCTGATCCATGGCGGTCCCTTCGCCAACATCGCCCATGGCTGCAACTCGGTCATCGCCACGCGCGCCGCGCTGAAGCTCGGCGACTACGTGGTGACGGAGGCGGGCTTCGGTGCAGATCTCGGGGCCGAGAAGTTCTTCGACATCAAGTGCCGCAAGGCCGGCCTCAAGCCCGCTGCCGCGGTGATCGTCGCCACCGTCCGCGCCCTGAAGATGAACGGCGGCGTCGCCAAGGCCGACCTCGCACGCGAGAACCTCGACGCGCTGCGCGCCGGCATCGTCAACCTCGGCCGCCACGTCGAGAACGTCCGCGCCTTCGGCCTGCCCGTCGTCGTCGCCATCAACCACTTCACCACGGACACGGAGGCCGAGCACCGGCTGATCGCCGACGTCTGCCGCGACGAGTTCGGGGTGGAAGCCGTGCAGTGCCGCCACTGGGCGGAAGGGGCGGCCGGCGCGGAGGAGCTCGCCCGCAAGGTCGTGGCGCTCTGCGAGGGCGGCACCGCGCACTTCCAGCCGATCTACCCGGACAGCCTGTCGCTCGAGGGCAAGATCCTCTCCATCGCCACCCGCATCTACCGCGCCGACGACATCGCCATCGCGCCCAAGGCGGCGGCCGACCTCAAGGCCTTCGAGGCCGCGGGCTATGGCCACCTGCCGGTCTGCATGGCGAAGACCCAGTATTCCTTCTCCGCCGATCCGACCCTGCTCGGAGCGCCGACGGGCCACACCGTCCCTGTGCGCGAGGTGCGCCTCGCCGCCGGCGCCGGCTTCGTCGTCGCCATCTGTGGGGACATCATGACCATGCCCGGCCTGCCCAAGCTGCCGGCGGCCGAGGCGATCCACGTGAGCGAGGCGGGGCTGATCGAGGGGCTGTTCTGAGGGCGGCGCTTAGCCCGCACTCTCATGCCAGATCGGCGCGAAGCCCTCGCGCAACACGGCGACGATGGTGGGGGGTGTCAGCACATCGACCTCACCTCCCGGGCGCGGTGCCGGTGTCGCATAACCTGCGTAGGACCATGGCAAGGCGCTGTCGCCTCGCAGGGCGAAGGCTTGATCGTCATGCGCGATCATGGCCCCGTCAGGCAACGACGCCGCATCCGCCCGCCACGTCCGCTTCGCCCGTCCCTCCAGCCGCTCGCCGTGCAGCACGACATCCATCTCCGGCGCCTTGGGCGGCGCTGGGAGCCCCTTCGCCCGGGCCCAGGCGGCAGCGAAGCGGATCGCATCGGCGCGGCGGCATTCGAAGCAGGGGCGGTGCCCAGCGGCCAGCGCCGTCACCTCGTCGAGAAAGAAGAGTTCGGTATAGCCGCGGCCCATCAGCGGCGATCGGCGGCGTCCCTTGAACGACAGGACGCAACAGAGCCATTGCCGAGAGGCCCATTGCCGCTGCCCGATCGTCCTGTCGTCGCGGTGGAAGCGGCCGCCGCGATTGCCGAGGAAGAGGCCGCGCTCCGACACCGCCGCGATCTCTCCGAACGGGTCGACGCGGTTTGGCAGCGGCATCAGAGCCTCAGAAGCGGGCGTCGGCGGAGGGTCCGCTGCGCGGCCCGCCGAAGATGCTCTCGAAGAAATTGGGTTGCGGCGGCGGGGCCTGCTGCACCTGGGGCGCCACCTCCACCGGCGGGGCCACCGGCCGCGGCGCCGGCCTGACGACACGCTGCGGCGGCGCCCCGGGGGCGTCATAGCCATAGATGTCGTCGCGGAACTGGACCGTGCCGTCCGGAGCCGCCCAACCCGTGAGATAGACCCAGGCGACAGGGACGGCCTGTTGCAGCCGCACGTCGCGCCGCTGCGTCTGCGTCATGCCCTGCACCACCTGCTCCTTGGTGAAGCCCTGGGGAGCGAGGAGCCAGGTGACGAAATCCGAGACGTCGGCGACGCGCACGCAGCCCGACGACATCGTCCGGCTGTCCGACTGGAACAGGCCGCGCGACGGCGTGTCGTGCATGAACACCGCTTCCGTGTTCGGCATATCGATGCGCACGCGCCCCAGCGAGTTCCCGGCTCCGGGGTCCTGGCGCAGCGTGTAGTTGACGGCGCGTTCCGTCGACCAGTCGATGGTCGCCGGGTTCACCTCGTTGCCGGAGCGGTCGAGGATGCGCACCCGCATGTTGGCGAGGGTCGCGGGATTGCGGCGCATGCGCGGAATGATGTCGCGCTTGATGATCGAGGTCGGGATCGTCCAGGTCGGATTGAAGTTCACCACCGTCAGGCGCGTCTCGACCATCGGCGAGGCATGGGCGGCCTTGCCGACGATGACGACGTGGCGACGGCGCACGACACCGCCCTCGATGGCCTCGGCGGCGGCGGCCGGAATATTGACGATGACGTAGCGCTGGCCAAAGGCGAAGCGGCTGTCGGCGAGGCGCTCCAGCGACTTCTCGAGCGCCCGTATGCGCGCCTCGACCGGAATGTTGAGCTGGCGGACGGTCGCGCCGGCGACGAGCCCGGAGGCCACCAGTCCGACGCGACGCTGGAAGCGCTGAACGGCCTGAACCGTCGCATCGTCGAAGACATCGCCGGTGGCGAGCGCGGGAGAGAGGTCGCCCTCGGCGGCAAGGCGCTGCTTCAGGAGCACGACGGCTGCGCCGCGCGCGCCCTTGTTCAGCCTGAGGCTCGTCGGCAGCGTGCCCCATCCGCCGCGCTGGGCGATCTGGCGATAGGTGGCAAGGGCGGCCTGGGTGACCTGGACGGTCTGCGGGCCATAGGTCGGCTGCGGGTCGGAGGAGATGGCGGTGACACGCGGAGGCGGCGGCGGACGTGGCGGGCGCGGTCGCGCCGGCGGCGCTGCACGGGCGGGCTGTGCGCCGTCGCCGGGCGCCTGGGCCGTCGGGCTGGTGGGCGCCGGATCGGCCGGTGCGGGGGCCGGGGACGCCGCGGCGGGCGGCGCTGCAGCAGGAGCCGGCGCGGCCTCCGTCGCAGGTGCAGGAGCCTGAGCTCCCGCCTGGCCGGGAACAAGCACCAGGGTGGCGCTGAACAGCGCGGCGCAGAACAGCCGGGGGAGCGTGCGACAGGTCATGAATCAGCGTGCTGCGTAAAAGCTATTGCTGATCCATAGCGCAAATAAGGCAGGCTGTCGCAAGGTCAGCCAATCCGGGCGACGGCTGCTGCCAGACTTTCGGGGAGCGGAATCGGCCGGCGGGTCGCAGCATCCACATAAACGTGGATGAAATGACCGTGCGCCACAGTCGTTTCTCCGCCCTTGAGAAAGATGCCGATCTCGTAGCGCAGGCTCGACCGGCCGCGTTCGCCGAAGGTGATGCCGGCCTCCAGTGCGTCGGGATAGCCCGCCGGCGCGAAATAGGAGCAGCGCGTATCGACCACCAGCCCCATCCAGGGGCTGACGAGGGGCTGCATGCCTGCCTCCTCGATCAGGAACACATTCACTGCCGTGTCGAAATAGGAATAGTAGACGACGTTGTTGAGGTGGCCGTACTGGTCGTTGTCCGCCCAGCGCGTCTGGATCGGCAGGAACCAGCGGAAGTCGCTGCGCGGGCGTGGCATGGGGCGGGCAGGGGTGGTGGACATCAAAGATCTCGCTGTCGGATGGGTCGGTTGCGAGAACAGCCGATCCGCGGCGGTCTGAAAAGCCCGGCCAAGGATCAGGCCGTCGGCGCGAGCAGGGCCTCTGCGTCGAGCGGCCTCAGATCAGGGTCGGACCAGGCGAGCCGGGCGGCGGGCGACAGCAGCGTTTCGCGGCTCCAGAAGCGGAAGATACCCTCCTTGGCGCCGAATGGACCTGAGACATAGCCGTTGACGCGGTCGAGCAGGCTCACGGGCGCTTCGCGCTCGAGGAACCGGGCGGCCGACCAGACGAAATACATGGTCACGGTCTCGTGGTAGCCGCGCATGTCGTCGTTGGTCCGCCCGACCGAGAGATTGTAGGCCTTGATTCCCTCGCGCAGCATGGACTTCGCCGCCTCCTCGCCATGGGTGGCCACGTGCCAGAGGCCAGTCGCGAGATGCGCCTGGTGCGACCAGTCGGCGAAGGGCAGGGTGCGCGCCTGGAACGCCTCGACGATGGCGATGATCCGCGCCTCGTCGGCAAAGGGCGCGAAGTGGCGTTCAGGCGTGTCCATGGCCATGGCGGAATCCTCGCCGGGCGGCTCGCCCGGATGTCGATTGAGGGAATGGCCGCGAGGATAGAGCGCCGCAGCGTCGCCGCAAGGTGCGACTATCGGCTGCCCGACGAGAAGACGAAGATTCGCGCCATGGTGAAGTTGGCGACGAAGGCGAGGCCGATCGGCACGATGGCGGCCAGCGCCAGCGGCAGGTAGCGCACGGCGAACAGGAAGCTCAGCACCTCGACCGCGAGCCCAACGGTTCCCGATGCGACGAAGCGCAGATAGGTCGCCCAGGACAGGCGGCCGCCGCTCTCCTGGGAAAAGGTGAAGAGCGTGTTGAACAGGTAGGAGTTCGACACCGCGACGGCCCAGCCCAGCGCCTTGGCGAGCCCAAGGGCGATATCATTGGTGGCAAGGCCCATCGGCGCCAGTGCCAGCAGCGTCACGCCGACGGTGATGACGTAGTTCACCACGCCGTTGATGGCGCCGATCAACCCGAAGGACAGCATCTTGCGGCCCTCGCGGATCAGTATCGCGCGCAGGGCGCCGGCAGGTCTCTGTTGTCCGTCATTCATCCTGGGGCCGTCGTCTACACGCTTTTGCGTCATGAAACAGCCGGCGCGTGGTGACCATGATGCATGATCGCTCTTCACGGCGACGTGAACTGCGGTATCATGCCCCTCTGTTTCGGGAGCGGCTCCGGGCCGGCACCTCATGAGTATCAGCGACAGGCGCGTCATTGCCTTTCCGGGGTCCGAGACCCCGCCCTTCGGCCTCACCATCGTGGTGCCTGCCTACAACGAGGCCGAGGCCCTTCCCCACACCCATGCCAAGCTGACGGCTTTCGCCCGAAAGCTGAGGGACGAGCGCGGCCTCGCGGTTGAAATCCTCTATGTCGACGACGGCTCGCGCGACGGCACGTTCGCCGTCGCCCAGGGTTTGCGGGCCGATGGCGCGGACGTGCAGGTCATCGGCTTCTCGCGCAACTTCGGCAAGGAGGCGGCCCTTCTCGCCGGCCTCGACAACGCCCGCTACGGCGCCGTCATCTTCATGGACGCCGACGGCCAGCATCCGACCTCCGTCGCGGAGACCCTGGTCGCGCGCTGGCTCGACGACGGCTATGACGTGGTCTTCACCTACAAGGCCCATCGCCGCGACGAGCCGCGCCTGCGCACGCTCTTCGTCAATGCCTTTTACGGCGTGGTGAATGCCGGCGTCCGCCACAAGATCCCGGCCGATGCCGGCGATTTCCGGCTGCTGTCACCCCGTGCTGCCGCGGCGCTCCGCCGCCTGCCCGAGCGCGGCCGCTTCTTCAAGGGCCTCTCGAGCTGGGTCGGCTTCCGCCAGATCGGCATCCCCTACGAGCCCGATCCGCGCCAGCAAGGCGAGGCCAAGTGGAGCTTCTGGGGCCTGCTCGCCTTCTCCATCGAGGGTCTGACCTCCTTCTCCATCGTCCCCCTGCGGGTCGCCAGCCTGCTCGGGGCGGTCCTCGCGGCGGCGGCCTTCTGCTACGGCCTCTACATCGTTGGAGAGACCATCGTCCTCGGCCGCGGCGTGCCTGGCTACCCGTCCGTCTTCGTCGCGGTCACCTTCATTGGCGGCGTGCAGCTGCTGATGATCGGCGTGCTCGGCGAGTATATCGGCAAGATCCTCTCGGAGCTGAAGGGACGGCCGGTCTATCTCGTCGCCGATCAGGTGCTGAAGCGCGCGGCGGACCAGCCCGCGCTGACCGAGGCGACCAACCCCCTGGCCCAGGGCGACTGACCCTCCGCCTGATCGGAACCTGCGGCTGATGAAGCGCCTGATCCTCTGCGCCGACGACTATGCCCTGGCGCCGGGAGTCTCGCGTGCCATTCGCGAACTCGCGGCGGCGGGGCGCCTCAACGCCACCTCCGTCATGACGCCGGGCCCCGATCTCGCTGCCGAGGCGGAGCGGTTGCTCGCCGTCGCGCCAGAAGGGTTCCGGATCGGCCTGCACGTCACCCTGACCGGCGGCCTGACGCCGCTGACCGCGCCGCGCATCGCCATGGCCGAGGGCATCTCGCCGCTGCTCGTCCGCGCCCACCTGCGCCGCCTCGACCGGCCGGCCATCGCGGCGGAGGTCGAGGCGCAGATGCAGGCCTTCATCACCGCCTTCGGGCGGCCTCCGGCTTTCGTCGACGGCCACCAGCACGCCCACCTCCTGCCCGCCATCCGCGACATCGTCGTTGCAGCGACGGAGCGCCATGCGCCCGGCGCCTGGATCCGCCAGTGCGGAGGCCCCAGGGGGGCAGGCGAGGGCGTCAAGGGGCGGATCATCGCTGCGCTCTCGCGCGGCCTCAGGAAGACCCTCGCCCGGCACCGCATCCCGACGAACCCGGCCTTCTCCGGTGCCTACGACTTCCGCCGCGCACCGTCATTCCCTGCGATCTTTCCGCGATTTCTCGAGGGGCTGCCGGATGGCGCGCTGATCATGGTCCACCCTGGCCATGTCGACGAGGCCTTGAGGACGCGCGACCCCGTCCATGAGCCGCGTGAGCACGAGTTCGCCTATCTCGCAGGCGATGACTTCCCGCGCGCCCTCGCCGTCAGCGGATTTGCTCTCGCCTGAGCACCTGCTGATGGCGCCTTCATTTGCTCTTGCAAATCATTCGCAAATAACTAGGGTGATACTCGAAATCATCACCGGCGTTTTGTTGCAGGCCATGCCTTGCCGAAACCCGGAGGCGCCGCATACTCGGTGGCGGGGCAAATCAGGGGCTTTTCATGAATCGTATGGTCGCGGCAGGTTTCGTGGTCCTTCTGTCCGGGGCCTCGGCGATGGCGGCGGACGTGGGTCGTCCGGCGGCTGCCGCCGCAAGCGAGGCGGCAGGTCCCGACGATGCCTACGGCTTCCTCGACGGCACCGGCGTCGGCAGCCCCGGCGACCGCGGCCTGACCTCCGAGACGACCGCCCGCTTCGGCAAGTTCGACGGCAGCTATGCCGGCATCAACACCAAGCTGGAGGCCGGCTGGACCCCGATCCAGCGCCTGCAGGTGTCGCTCGCCGTCTGGGCGGCCTATCACGACATCCGCAACAACACCGTTCCCGGCTATCCCAACCAGAACCGCTTCGCCTTTGACGGCCTTGCCGGCCAGGTGCGCTACCAGCTCCGCGAGCGCGGCACGGCGCCGCTCGATCCGGGCCTGACGGTCGGCCTCGAACTGCGCTGGGGCCGCTTCTCCGAAGGCCTCGGCATCTCTGCCGAGCGCTTCGCCGCGACCTTCAAGGTGGCGATGGACGCCGCCCTCGTCGGCGACCGTCTCTACGGGTCGGTCAATCTCAATGTCGGCCCCGGCACCGAACGCCCGCGCGGTGCCCTTGGCTACGCCAACGATTCCGGGCTCGAACTCGGCAGCGCGCTCTCCTGGCGGGTGGGCGAGGGCTCCTCGACCTTCGTCGGCGGCAATGTCCGCTACGTCGCGGCCTATGCCGGTGCCTTCCTCAACCAGTGGGGCGGCCACGCCGTTCTCGTCGGCCCGACCCTGTTCCACAAGATCGGCGACGTCGGCCCCTTCAAGGACACCTTCGTCTCGCTCGCCTGGAACGCGCAGGTCTGGGGACGCGCCGCGGGTGGCGCCACCGGCTCGCTGGATCTCGTGAATTTCGAGCGTCACCAGGTTCGCGTGAAGCTTGGCGGTGCCTTCTGACGGGCGCCCCCCGTTCTGCCTTGGATCGGCCATAAGTCGCGCTGACAAGGCTCCTCCATGGCTCGCTTCTTCTTCAATCGCAGGGGACCGGATCCGGAAACGGCCGATGCCTCGCGCCGGCTGACCGCGCTGGTCCGCGATATCCTCTCGCTCACCGATGACGACGGCGTCACGGTCAGCGAGATCGCCTGTTCCCATCCGGAATGCGGCGATGCCGAGACCGTCGTGCTCATCATGCGCCTCGGCCGGCCGACCGAGGCCGTGAAGGTGATGAAGGCGATGCGGCTGGTGAGCGAGGAGGAACTCCGCGAGGCTCTCGCCGATATCGCCTCGGATGTTCCCTCCTGACTTATCTCTTCCCTTCCGTCAGGCCGCATGATTCATAGGCGTTGCGCGTCGCCCGCCCGCCGTCGATCGACCCGTTCAAGACCAGCCCCGGGGTTCCCACATGTTTCCCATTGCCATTGCAGCAGGACTGGCCGGCACCGCCCTGGCCGTCGCAAGGCTCGCCGGCTGGATCGATCTTCCGCCCTACGTCTTCATCCTGACGCTCGTCGCCGCCGCGATGGCCTGGCTGTCGCGCTCCACATCGACACTCATCCGCGCCATCATCGGATTTCTCGTCGTCTGGCACCTGTCGGCTCTGGCCATCCTGCTGCTGAACGAGGCGGGGCGCATGCCGGAGGCCCTCGGTCCCTATCTGCCGACGCGGGCCAGCATCCTGCTCTCCGTCATCTTCGCCATCGCCGTCTATGCGCTCAGCTTCGTCGGCACGATCCGCCAGATCACCAAGCTCGCCGATCCCTTCTTCGAGACCCGTGACGAGGGTGTCATTCATCTGCCCTTCGGTCGCTCCATCCGTATGCAGGAGCGCTACATCGCTCATGCCCTGCTCTACATCCTGCTCGCCATCAACGTGGCGCAGGTGCTGGCGACCGTTCTGCTCAACCAGTGGAACAATCGCTTTTATACGGCGCTGCAGCAGCGCGCCGAGGCGACCTTCTGGGTGGAGCTCCAGTATTTCACCATCGTCGCCTTCCTCTGGGTGATCCTCGCCGTCTACGAACTCTACCTCACCCAGTACACGCAGATGCGCTGGCGCCGCTGGATGACCGGACGGATGACGGGCCACTGGCTCGATGGCGGCGGACACTACCGCATGCGTCTTGCCGGCAACCAGGCCGACAACCCCGACCAGCGCATCGCCGAGGACATCCGCATGTTCACCGAGAACACGCTGGCTCTCATGATCCGCTTCTTCTCGGCGATCCTGTCGCTCTATGCCTTCGTGCTGATCCTCTGGGGCCTGTCGGCCAGCTTCAAGTACAACGTGCTGGGTTTCGACCTCGAGTCGATCCCCGGCTATCTCGTCTATGCCGCGCTCTTTGTCGCCATCTTCGGCACGGTCTGCGCCCATCTCATCGGCCGCAAGCTGATCGGCATCAACTTCCTGCGCCAGCGCTACGAAGCCGATTTCCGCTACAGCCTCGTGCGGGTGCGTGAGAACGACGAGCAGATCGCCCTTCTCAAGGGCGAGGCGGCAGAGGGGCAGGGCCTCGCCCGCCGCTTCGCCAATGTGGTCGCCAACTGGTTCGACTACATGAAGTACACCAAGCGGCTCACCTGGTTCACGACCTTCGTCAACCAGGGCTCGGTGATCTTTCCCTTCGTGCTGCTGGCGCCAGCCTATTTCTCCGGCGCCGTGCAGCTCGGCTCGCTCACCCAGACGGCCGGCGCCTTCGGGCGGGTGGAGTCGGCGCTGCTCATCTTCACCAACCTCTATGCCTCGCTCGCCGACTACAAGTCGGTCATCGATCGCCTCACCGGCTTCGAGGCCTCCGCCAGCGCCGCGCGCGTCGCACCGGCCCCGGCCATCGCCGGGGAGAAGGCCGGCGAGCATCTCAGCCTGTCGAACCTTTCGGTCACGCTGCCCGACGGCCAGCCGCTGGTCGCAGCTCCCGACGTCACCGTGAAGGCTGGCGAGCGGGTGCTGGTCACCGGCCCCTCCGGCTCCGGCAAGTCGACGCTGTTCCGTGCCATTGCCGGCATCTGGCCGCACGGTTCCGGCACGGTCGCGACGCCGGCCGGCGCCGACATCATGCTGCTGCCGCAGCGGCCTTACTTCCCGCTGGCCACGCTGCGCGACGCGGTCACCTATCCGGCCGGCAGCGGCGCCTATTCCGACGCCGACATCGTCAGGGCCCTTGAGGCTGTGAACCTCGCCGCGCTCTCGACCCGGCTCGACGAGGAGGCCGCCTGGCACCAGACCCTGTCGGGCGGCGAGCAGCAGCGCCTCGCGCTCGCCCGCGCGCTGCTGACCAAGCCGGACTGGCTGTTCCTTGACGAGGCGACGGCTGCCATCGACGAGGCCGGCGAGGCCAATCTCTACGCGGCCATCCGCGAATGGCTGCCGAACGCCACCATCGTATCGATCGGCCACCGCTCCACGCTGGCGAACTTCCATGACCGCCGCGTTCACCTGACCAGGGGCGACGACGGCATCCATGTTGCGGCCGAGGCGCCGCTCATGGCCATGGCGAAGAGCTGAGGTCTAGAACGCCGGCTCGAAGGTGACGGTGCCGCGCACGCCCGTGAAGGTCATGCCGCGCGTGCCGTGCGGCCGCCAGCCGCGCGCGCCCTGGATCGCCCAGAAGATCGCCCGCTCCTGGCGGTCGATCTCGCCGCCGCAGCGACGCTCGACGAAGTTGAGCGGCCCGAAGCGGATGTCGCTCGGGCCGGCACGGCGATAGTCGGCATTGACGGGATTGCAGCCACGGGGCGCTGGCCGTTGATCGCCACGACCGCGAGGCGCGTGCCGACCGGAAAGCGCTGGTAGAGCATGATCTCCGCGCGCGTGGGCGCACGCGGGCGCGCGGGCTCGCGCCGGCGCTGCGCCTCGGCATCCGTGACAAGGAGCCGGCTGGCAAGGCCGGCTGTCGCGGCGGTCAATGCCGCGGATCGGGTTCGGCTGTTCGGCATCTGTCCGCCTTAGCGGAG
>VFQR01002059.1_pt1 | contig 13551 bp, 13 predicted proteins | sample 3512321 | NCBI WGS metagenome assembly VFQR01 (sample SAMN10412374, study PRJNA504923) | tailings metagenome | isolation source: Relicate 3 Philex TSF1 revegetated site | place: Philippines: Tuba, Benguet | collected 2017-08-29
CCGGCAAGCTGAAGGAAGGCGTCACCGCCACCGACCTCGTGCTCACCGTCACCGAAATGCTCCGCAAGCATGGCGTGGTCGGCAAGTTCGTCGAATTCTTCGGCCCGGGCATCGGCGGCCTCGCCCTCGAGGACCGCGCCACCATCGGCAACATGGCGCCCGAATATGGCGCGACCTGCGGCTTCTTCCCGGTCGATGCGGAAGCACTTCGCTTCCTTGCCGAAACCGGCCGCAGCAAGGAACAGGTCGCACTCGTCGAAGCCTATGCGAAGGCGCAGGGCATGTTCCGCACCTCCTCCACGCCGGACCCCGTGTTCACCGACGTGCTCTCGCTCGATCTTTCCACGGTCGAGCCGTCGCTTGCCGGGCCGAAGCGTCCGCAGGATCGCGTGGCCCTGTCGCGCGTGAAGGCCGGTTTCGCCGACAGCATGGACAAGGAATTCCGCAAGGCGGCGGAAATTTCCAGGCGCGTGAAGGTGAAGGGCAAGAAGTTCGACATGGGCCACGGCGATGTGGTGATCGCCGCCATTACCTCCTGCACCAACACATCGAACCCGAGCGTCATGATCGGTGCGGGCATCGTCGCCCGCAAGGCGCGCGCCAAGGGTCTGAAGGTGAAGCCGTGGGTGAAGACCTCGCTCGCCCCCGGCTCGCAGGTGGTCGGCGAATATCTCAAAAAGTCCGGCCTGCAAAAGGATCTCAACGCGCTCGGCTTTAATCTTGTCGGCTTCGGTTGCACGACCTGCATCGGCAATTCCGGTCCGCTGCCGGAAGCGATCTCCAAGACCATCCAGGCGAACGATCTCGTCGCCGCCGCCGTGCTCTCCGGCAACCGCAACTTCGAAGGCCGCGTGAACCCGGACGTGCGCGCGAACTATCTCGCTTCGCCGCCGCTGGTCGTCGCCTATGCGATCGCCGGCTCGATGCAGATCGACCTCGCCCGCGACCCGATCGGCATCGGCAAGGGCGGAAAGAAAATCTATCTGAAGGACATCTGGCCGACCTCGAAGGAAATCTCGTCCTACATCCGCAAGTCGATCTCCAAGAAGCTGTTCCAGAAGAAATACGGCAACGTCTTCAAGGGCGACCGCTACTGGCAGAAGATCAAGGTGCCGAAGGGCGACACTTATGCGTGGGACAACAAGTCGACCTACGTGCAGAACCCGCCCTATTTCACGCGCATCAGCAAGAAGCCGGACGCCGTCACCGACGTCGAGAATGCGCGCGTGCTGGGTCTCTTCCTCGATTCGATCACGACCGACCACATCTCGCCGGCCGGCTCGATCAAGGCGGCGTCGCCCGCCGGAAAATATCTCGTCGACCACGGCGTGAAGGTGATCGACTTCAACCAGTACGGCACGCGCCGCGGCAACCATGAAGTGATGATGCGCGGCACCTTCGCCAACATCCGCATCAAGAACCAGATGGTGCCCGGCGTCGAAGGCGGCGTGACGGTCCACTATCCCGGCAAGGAGCAGATGCCGATTTACGACGCGGCCATGCGCTACCAGCAAGAGAAGGTTCCGCTCGTGGTGTTCGCCGGCAAGGAATACGGCACCGGCTCGTCGCGCGATTGGGCGGCCAAGGGCACCAAGCTTCTTGGCATCCGCGCCGTGATCGCGCAGAGCTTCGAGCGCATCCATCGCTCGAACCTTGTCGGCATGGGCATCGTCCCGCTCACCTTCGAAGCCGGCAACTCCTGGCAGGCGCTCGGGCTGAAGGGCGACGAGAAGGTCACCATCCGCGGCATCGCCAGCGTGAAGCCGCGCCAGACCCTGACCGCCGAGATCACGTTCGCTGACGGTAACGTGAAGCGGGTTCCGCTCACCTGCCGGATCGATACGCTCGACGAGCTCGATTACTTCAAGAACGGCGGCATCTTGCACTACGTTCTGCGGCAGCTTGCGGCTTAACGGTTACGCCACGCTTTCGGTTGCATAACGAACCGGCCGCGCGCAGTCTCACCCCGAATTGACTTGGCGGTGATGCGGCGCGCGGCTTATTCGTGCCTGCATCGGAGCAAGGAATGCGACTGGGCCAGCTCACAGGTTTGATTGCGGCACTTGCCGTCCTTGCGGGTTCACCCGCCAAGGCCGGCGACGTGAAGGCTGTGGTCGAACTCTTCACCAGCCAGGGCTGCAATTCCTGCCCGCCTGCGGACAAACTGCTCGGCGACTTCGCGCAAGAGAAAAACGTGATCGCGCTCAGTCTTCCGGTCGACTACTGGGACTATCTAGGCTGGCGCGACACGCTGGCGCTCGGCGAACACTCGCAGCGCCAGAAGGGCTACTCCGCGATGCGGAGCGACCGCCAGATCTATACGCCGCAGGTGGTGGTGAACGGCGTCGCCGAAGCGATCGGCAGCAACCGTTCGGCGATCAACACGGTTATTGCGGCTCCCGACGTAACCAAGAAACTCAACGTGCCGGTCGCCATCAAGCACGGCGATGGCCAGCTCGACATCGAGATCGGCGCCGGCAGGGGCGACAAGGCAACGGTATGGGTGCTGAGCGTCAGCAGCTCGGTGCCGGTGAAAATCAAGAAGGGCGAGAACCGCGGCCAGACCATCACCTACTTCAACGCCGTCCGCACCTGGACGCCGGTGGGCGAGTGGAACGGCAAGGCGATGAAATCGACCGTGCGGATCGCCGATCTCGAAATGGCGGGCGGCGATACCTGTGTCGTGCTCGTGCAGGCGGGCACCAAGGAAATGCCCGGGCCGATCCGGGGTGCTGCGATCGTTCCGATCCGCAAGTCGCCGGGTCTGTAAGCCAGACAAAATCTTCCGCGCAAAAAAAACGGGCCGCTGTTGCAAGCGGCCCGATGAAATTTGGGGATTGAACCTAACGCGGAATTCGTTGGGCCGGCCCGCGAAAGCCCGGGGGGCTGGGGGGCTGGGATAAACCGGTCTTCACGCGAACCGGCCCGGAGGCTACGAGCCAATCTTTTCGCTGAACGCTTTGGCACCGCGGGGGCTGAATTCAGGCGAGATTATGATTTTCTTAACGTCCTCGTGAGGCCCAGATACCCCCAAAAGCCGCAGGTTTTTCAGGGCTTGCCCGCAACCCATCCCGGCGCAATCATGATCTCCGGAAGCTTGCGCTGGTCACGAACGGGAGGCGCTTTTGGCGGATGTCGAACCGATAGTTTTTCCCGGAGGCGAATCGCGCCATGCGCGCTCCTCCGGAAGCCGGGTCACCTTCAATCGCCAGGAACTCACGCGCATCCTCAGCCTTTACGGCCGCAAGGTCGCCGCCGGCGAATGGCGCGATTACGCCATCCAGTTTCTGAAAGACCGTGCCGTATTCGCAATCTTCCGGCGCACCTCCGAAGTGCCGCTCTACCGCATCGAGAAAGATCCCGCCCGCGCGCGCCGTCAGGGCGCTTATGCCGTGGTGACGGCCTCCGGTCTCGTCCTGAAGCGCGGGCACGATCTGGACCGCGTGCTGCGCGCGATCGACCCGCTCAAGATCGTCAACTGATCGGCGCGGCTAAAGAAATGGCCAAAAGAAAAAGGCCCCGGCAATGCCGGGGCCTTCCTTCTTCCGGGCTGTGCGCGATTACTCTTCGCGCTGGCCGAACAGCTGCATCAACATCATGAACAGGTTGATGAAGTCGAGGTAGAGACGCAGCGCGCCCATGATCGACTTGCGGCCCGCTACGGTACCGTCGTCATTGGCGTCGTACATCTCCTTGATCTGCTGCGTGTCATAGGCGGTGAGGCCCGAGAACACGAGCACGCCGACAACCGACACGATCCACTGCAGCATCGACGAGCCAAGCCAGATGTTCACCAGCGAGGCGATGATGATGCCGATCAGGCCCATGAACAGGAACGTGCCCATGCCCGACAGATCGCGCTTCGTCGTGTAACCCCACAGGCTCAGCGCACCGAAGGCGGCCGCGGTCACGAAGAAGACGCGGGCAACCGAAGTGTGCGTGAAAACCAGCAGGATCGTCGCAAGCGAGACGCCGACGAGGGCGGCATAGATCCAGAACGTCGCCTGTGCCGCGCCGACGCTCATCCGGTCAACGCGGAAGCTCAGCAGGAACACAAGGGCGAGCGGCGCGAACATGATCACCCACTTCAGCGGGCTCACGAACAGCGTGACGCCGATATTCGTCAGGTAGTAACCGCCGACCCGGGCGGCAGCGCCCGATGCGGTCTTGGCGGCCAGCGAGGCATCGCTCGTGACCGAAAGCATGAATACACCCAGCGCAAACAGGCCGGTGATCGCAAGACCGATGGCCATGTAGTTGTAGACGCCAAGCATGTAGGCCCGCAGGCCCGCGTCCACCGCGACCCGGTCGCGAGCGGCGGTAGTGCCGTAACGGGCAGCCGGATTGGTGTTGTAGTCAGACATCTTTGGACCTCTCTCCTCCCACAAGACCGCAGCCCCTTAACGGGCTGGCCGTGGGTTCGGCGATAATATGGGGATCACGTTTTCTTGCGGCAAGTGAAACTTCTGCAACGATACGTGAGGGGTTAAAGCTTGGATGTGCGACAGCTTCGCTGTCACAGATTCCTCAGTATTTTTACTGGTTTTTCGCCCAGCGCCCGCCAGGTGCCGAGCAACCCGAAGGCTACGGTGAGAACCACCGCCACGCCCGCGGCCAGCAATGCCGCCGATGGATCAAATTCGAATCGAAAGCGCATGACCCGCTCGACGACGTAAGCGGCGGCGATGCCGCCCGCTCCCGCCGCGAGGAGTGCGGTCGCAAGCCCGAGGATCGCGTATTCGATGGCATAGGCGGCAATCAGCGTCCGCCGACGCGCGCCGAGCGTTTTCAGAATCACCGCGTCATAGACGCGGCTGTGATGGCCGGCCGCGAGCGCGCCCGCGAGCACCAGAACGCTCGCAAGCAGCGTGATCGTGCTCGCCCCCCGGATCGCAAGCGTGATGTCCGACACGATCGAATTGATTGCTTCGAGTGCTTCCTTCACGCGCACGGTCGTCACCGCCGGAAACTTGCCGGCGACTTCTTCCAGAAGATTGAGTTCAGCCTGTGCACCCGGATTGTTCTGGTAGGTCAGCGTGGCCAGCGACGTATGCGGCGCTCCCCGGAACGTGTTGGGTGAGAACAACATCACAAAATTGATGCCGAGATTTTCCCATTCGATGGTGCGGAGATTCGCAATCCTTGCCTCGATGATACGGCCGAGCACGTTCACCGAGATCATGTCGCCCAGTTTCAATCCCAGTCCGTCCGCGATCCGTTTCTCCATTGAGACCAGGGGCGGCCCGGAATAATCCTTCGGCCACCACGAACCCTCGACCAGCTTTGAGCCGGATGGAATTTCGTCGGCGTAAGTGATGCCGCGATCCGATTGCAGCACCCATGCGGCTTCCGGATCGGGTTTCGCCTCGTCGGCGGGGATGTCCTTCAGCTTCACGATGCGTCCACGCAGCATCGGTACCTGATCGAGACGAGCGTCGCCGACACGGGCACGCACGAATGCCTCGAAATCCGGCGCGTCGCCTGAATTGATGTCGATGAAGAAAAAGCTCGGCGCCTTGTCCGGTAGCGTCGCCGTGAGCTGACGGCGCAAATTCGCTTCGATCAGCACCAGTGTGACGAGCAGCGAAAGGCCTAGACCGAGCGAAAGCACGACACTTGGCGTCAACGCACCCGGCCGATGAATGTTCGAAAGCGCGAGTTTCAGCGTCAGCGCGCGCGGGCGCGGAAGGCGTTTGGCGAGCGCCATCAATCCCATTGCAAGGAGGCGCAGCGCAACAAACGCGGCGGCTGCGGCGATCACATAAATGATCGCGACACGACGCACCTCGGCGGTCAGCACGGTCAACGCGACGAGTGCCGCGATCGAAAGCAACGCGAGTGCCACGTAACGGCGGCGGGGCCAGCGTCTCTCCGGCTCCACGCCGTCGCGAAACAACGCCGACACCGGCACGTCATGCGCCCGGCCCAGCGGCCAGAGCGCAAAGGCAAGCGCCACGACCAGTCCGTACAATGCCGCGAGTGCCAGCGTGTCGAGATGCACCGTGGCGACGAGCGGGATCGGCAACACATGTCCGAATGCGCGCTCGACCACGAAGGGCAGCGCGAGGCCAAAGGCCAGACCGATCGCGACGCCGGCGAGCGCGATCAGGAAAATTTCAATCAGATAAATGCGGAAGATCGTTCCGCCTGAAGCGCCGACCGCCTTGAGGGTCGCAATCGCGCCCCGCTTGCGGTCGAGATAATGCTTCACGGCATTCGCTACCCCGACGCCGCCGACGAGCAATGCCGTCAGTCCGACCAGCGTGAGAAACTCCGCGAAGCGCTTTACGTTTGTCTCCAGCCGGGGTGCGGCACCCGAGCGTGTCCGCACCTCCCACCCTGCTTCCGGAAACTTGGTGCGCGCGGCCTCGGCCATAGCGGCAAGCGAAGTTTCCGAAGGATCGTTCAGCCTCACCCTGTAGGTCCACCGCACCAGACTGCCCGGCTGCAGCAAGCCGGTGGCGCGCAATCCTTCCTCCGAAACGATCAGCCGCGGACCAAGACCAATGCCGACGGCGAGCTTGTCCGGCTCGTTTTCAAGCGCGGACGTGATCGCGACGCGTCCCTCGCCGATCGTGACGGTGTCACCGAGCGAAAGTTTCAGCCGCGCCAGCAACGAAGGATCGGCAACGGCCCCGAACGCTTCGCCTTTTTTCGCGAGCGCCGACGCAAGCGGCATTTCCGGAGAAAGCTTCACTTCGCCCGCGAGCGGATAGCGGCTATCGGCGGCTTTCAACTCGACCAGTGTCGCACCGCCACCGTTTGCCCGCGCCATCGCGCGCATGGTCGCGACCCGCGAGACGCGGCCGCGGCTTTCCAGGAATTCGAGTTCTTCCGGCGTCGCCTCGCGATGGGCGAGCGAAAACGAAATGTCACCGCCGAGGATTACGCCGCCTTCGCGCGCGAGGCCGTCCGACAGCGCGCGAGACAAAGAACCGACACCGGCAATCGCGCCTACACCCAAAGCAAGACACGCGAGAAAGACACCGAAGCCACGCACGCCGCCACGCAGTTCGCGAAGGGCGAGACGTAGCGCGATGCCGAAGCGTGCGCCGGGATTGGGCGCGAATGCACTCATCGGCGCGCCACTTTGGCTTTCGGTTTCTGTTTTTCAGCCGCTTCGACGACGCCGGAATGCATCCGCACCGTACGGCTGCAACGGCGCGCAAGCTCGGAATCGTGCGTCACGATCACGAGCGTCGAGCCGCGCTCCTCGTGCTTCCGGAACAGGAGGTCCATGATTTCCTTGCCGGTGGCCTCGTCCAGATTTCCGGTCGGCTCGTCCGCGAGCAGCAATTCGGGATCGGGTGCCAGCGCGCGGGCGAGCGCCACGCGCTGCTGCTCGCCGCCGGAAAGCTGCGCGGGATAATGATGCAGCCGCGCACCGAGACCCACGCTTGCGAGTTCCGCGGCGGCACGCTTCGTTGCATCCGGGCGCCCGGCGAGTTCGAGCGGCACCGCGACATTCTCGAGTGCCGTCATCGTGGGAATGAGATGAAAGGACTGGAACACGATTCCCACAGCGCGGCCGCGAAACTGCGCCAGCGCATCTTCATCGAGGCCGGAAATTTCCTGACCGGCGATCCGAACCGAGCCGCTGCCCGCGCGTTCCAGTCCCGCCATGACCATCAGCAGCGTCGATTTGCCCGAACCCGACGGGCCTACCAAACCGACCGTCTCGCCACGAGATATTTGTAGCGACACATTCTTGAGGATATGTACGCGGGCTGCCCCGGTGCCGAGCGAGAGGTCCACTCCCTCGATTTGAATGGCGGGCCGCTCTCCACGGCGATTGAAGAGGCTTTGATCCATGCAGGTTTTCCGTTCGGTCCTCGGCGCGTTCTCGGGCACAGCCTCAAAGCGCTCGGCCAGAAATAGGGCGCTGTCGGGGCCAGCCAAGCCGTTCCTAGCACTGCTCGCGGCTTTGTGTGCGTTCGCTTCCTTGTACGCCGTTCCGGCAAACGCGGATGCGGTCCGCATTGTCGCGTTCGGCGACAGCCTCACCGCGGGTTACGGCCTGCCGCAATCGCAGGCATTTCCGGCACGGCTGGAAGCGGCACTGAAAGCCAAGGGCCACGATGTACGGATCGCGAATGCGGGCGTGTCGGGCGACACCGCTTCCGGCGGATTATCGCGGCTCGACTGGTCCGTACCGGACGGCACCGATGCCGTGATCGTGGCGCTCGGCGCCAACGACATGCTGCGCGGGATCAATCCCGCCGTTACCCGCAAGGCGATCGAAGAAATCGTGCAGAAGCTCCGCGCCCGCAAGATTGAGGTGCTGCTCGCCGGCATGCGCGCGCCCGCCAACATGGGCGGTGAATACACCGCGGCCTATGACGGAATCTTTCCGGACGTGACGAAAGCAAACGGACTGATTCTCTATCCGTTCTTTCTGGATGGCGTTGTCACGGACGTAAAGCTCAACCTCAAGGACGGCATCCACCCGAATGCGGCGGGCATCGACGTCATTGTCCAACGGATTCTTCCGTCGGTGGAAAAATTAATCGAGCGCGTGAAAGCCAGAGACGCTAAAAAGTAATTATGCCGCGCCTGTTCACCGGAATCGAAATCCCGTCACAGATCGCGCAAGGCCTCTCGCTCCTGCGCGGCGGCATTCCTGGCGCGCGTTGGATCGATCCGGAAAATTATCATCTCACGCTGCGCTTCATCGGCGACGTCGACGGCGGTGTCGCCCGCGATGTGATGCAGATGCTCGACGACGTGCGCGGCCGCCCGTTCGAGATCGTGTTCGACCGCCTCGACCAGTTCGGCGGCAAGAAGCCTCGGGCGGTGTTCGCCGGTGCGCGCCAGACGCCCGAACTGATCGAACTGCAGGCGGATCAGGAACGGCTGTTGCAGCGGATCGGTCTGCCGCCCGAGCAACGCAAGTTCACGCCCCATGTCACGCTCGCGCGCCTGCGCGACTCCAAGACGTTCGAGGTCGCGGATTATTTGGCGAGCCGCGGACCCTTCCGCACCCCTGCTTTTCCGGTGTCGCGCTTCGTGCTGTTCTCCTCGCGCGCGTCGACCGGCGGCGGGCCTTATGTGGTGGAAGCCGCCTATCCCCTGAACGGCTGAGGCAGATCATGCGCCCGCAGAAACTCACCGGTGACGAACGCAAGCAGGCACTGTCGAAACTATCCGGCTGGAGCGAAACCAAGGATCGCGACGCGATCAGCAAAAAATTTGTGTTCAAAAACTTTAGCGAAGCCTTCGGCTTCATGACGCGCGCGGCGCTCGTCGCCGAAAAGCTCGACCATCACCCGGAATGGTTCAACGTCTACAAGACAGTGGAAGTGACGCTTTCCACCCACGACGCGGGCGGCCTGACCGAGCTGGACGTGAAACTCGCCGCCGCCATGGACAAACTCGCCGGTTCCTGAGGCCTTGAAGGCGGATAAGACAGGGACCATCTGAATCCGGACGGGTCAGGCGACGGAGGAACTCGTGTCGGCTTTTCAGAAGGCGCAGGACTATTCGAGCCAGATGGCCGGTGACGCCGCCGGTGTCGCCCGCGGCTTCTGGAAGAAGATCCGCCCGATCGCGGGCAGCATCCCCTTCGCCGAGGATGCGATGGCGTCCTATTACTGCGCCTTCGACAAAAGCACGCCGTCCCATGTGCGCGGCGCGCTGATCGGCGCGCTCGCCTATTTCATCGTGCCGACCGACCTGCTGCCGGATTTTCTCCCGGCCCTTGGCTTCGGCGATGATGCGGCGGTGATCGCGGCGACACTTCAGCTTGTCTCTTCGCACATCAAGCCGGAGCACCGCGAGGCGGCGAAACGCGCCTTCGCGGAAATCGAGATCGACAGCCCGAAAAGCTGATCAGACCGTCAGGATGATCTTGCCCTTCACCTCGCGCCGGGAGATGGCGCCGAGGGCCTCCACCGTTTTCGCCAGCGGATAGGTCTTGTCGACATGGGCGGAGATTTTTCCTTCCTGCGCCCATTGCATCGTCTGTTCGATGAACTCCCGCAGCCGCGCCGGATGGCGGCGGGTGAGATTTCCCCACGCAACGCCGACCACCGAACAGCCGCGCAGCAGCACATGGTTGAGCGGCAGCTTCGGAATTTCGCCGTTCGCAAATCCGATCACGAGATGCCGTCCCTCCCATGCGGTCGCGCGCACGGACGCCTCCGAGAAAGGTCCACCCACCGGATCGAACACGACATCCACGCCATTGCCGCCGGTGAGTTCGCGCAGGCGCTCCTTCAAATCCTCTTTTGCGTAATTGATCGTCTCGTCCGCGCCGTGCTTGCGCGTGAAGTCGAGCTTCTCCTGCGACGAGGCACACGCAATCACACGCGCACCTATGATCTTGCCGATCTCCACTGCTGCAAGGCCAACACCGCCCGCGGCACCAAGCACCGCCAGCGTCTCACCTTTTTTCAGGAGTGCGCGGTCGCGCAGCGCATGCAGCGAAGTGCCGTAGGTGACGATCATGCCGGCGGCGCGTTCAAGCTCGATCGCGTCCGGCACCTTCACCAGCGTCTCCGCGCGCACGCAGACTTTCTCGCGGCCCGATCCGTAGGCGTGATAGCCGCAGACACGGTCGCCTATTTTCACCGCGTTGACGCCCGCACCCACCGCGCTGACGATGCCCGCGAACTCCGCCGCCGGAGAAAACGGAAACGGCGGCTTGATCTGGTACTTGCCCTGCACGATCAGCGTATCGAAAAAATTCAGCGCGGCCGCCTTCACGTCCACCACCGCTTCACCGTCGCCGGGAACCGGGTCCGGCAGGTCGGCATAGTCGAGCGATTCGATGGGCCCAAAACGGCGGCACAGCATGGCCTTCATGGACGGAAACCTCTTGATCGTCGGCAAAAACGGCCTCGTCTTTGCGCCATTTTCCCGGACCCGTCCAATCTCGTGCATGACAGACGGCTTGCGTATGCGGCTGTCGCGTTTAAAGATTCGCACCGGGGATGACATTGCAGCGAACGACCGGAAGGAAGGTTCGATGAAATCCCGACGTAGTCTCGCGCTGGCTGCCTGCATGCTCGCGGCTTTTCTGCTCGCGTCCGGCAAGGCTCACGCACAGGGCTCGGCTTCCATGATCGGCCAGTACGGCGACTGGGGCGTCTATGTGGGCCAGGGCGGCGGCAAGAACTGCTTTGCGCTCTCCCAGCCGCGGGACCGCCAGCCGTCCGGCCTGAAGCGCGATCCGGCCTATATCTTCATCAGCAGCCGCCCCGCCGACAACACCCGCAATGAATTCAGCGCACTGGTTGGCTTTCCGCTGAAGGAGGATGCAGACCAGTCCCTGCAGGTCGGGAACGATTCCTACGCTCTCTATGCCCGCAAGGACGGCGGCGTCTGGATCCGCAACGTCGCGGAAGAAGGCCGCATGGTCGAGGCATTGCGCAAGGGCCGCGAACTCGTCATGAAGACGACCTCCATCCGCGGCAACGAGACGATCGACCGCTATTCGCTGACGGGGCTGTCGCAGGCGCTCGACCGCGTGGCGCAGGAATGTAAATAAGCCGCAAGGCCCGCGTGGAGTGGCCGCGTAGCGTTTTTCGGGAACAGCATGAAACCGTCCCTCGCCGGTCTTGATCGCAGCGAACTCGCGCAGGCGCTTGCCGATGCGGGCGTGCCCGAACGCGCGCGCAAGATGCGCGTCTCCCAGCTCTGGCACTGGATCTATTTCCGGGGCGCGAAAAATTTCGACGAGATGAGCAACGTCTCGAAGGAAATCCGTGCGCAGCTCGCGGAAAAATTTTCCCTCGACCGGCCGGAAGTCGTCGTCGAGCAGGTTTCGAGCGACGGCACGCGCAAATGGCTGATCCGCCTGCCCGCCGATAATCCCGGCGAGAAGCCGCATGATGTCGAAGCGGTTTACATTCCGGAAGCGGACCGCGGCACGCTCTGCATTTCCTCGCAAGTCGGCTGCACGCTTTCCTGCACCTTCTGCCACACCGGCACGCAGCGCCTCGTCCGCAATCTCACCGCCGCCGAGATCGCGGCGCAGGTGATGATCGCTCGCGACCGGCTCGGCGAATGGCCCGGTGCGGTCCGCGCCGAAGGTACTGCGAGCGAAGCCGATGCGCCGCGTCTTGTGACCAATATCGTGTTCATGGGAATGGGCGAGCCGCTCTACAATTTCGACAACGTCACGAATGCGATCTCGATTATTTCCGACAGCGAAGGCATCTGCATCGGCAAGCGCCGCATCACGGTCTCGACTTCCGGCGTCGTGCCCGAAATCGGCCGCCTCGGCGATGCGACCGGCACGATGCTGGCGATCTCGCTGCACGCGGTGAACGACGCGCTGCGCGACGAAATCGTGCCGCTGAACCGCAAATACAACATCAAAGAATTGCTCGACGCCTGCCGCAACTACCCCGGCGTCTCCAACGCGCGGCGCATCACCTTCGAATATGTGATGCTGAAGGGCGTGAACGACAGCGAAAAGGATGCGCGCGATCTCGTGCGGCTGCTCAAGGGTATTCCCGCCAAGATCAATCTCATTCCGTTCAACCCCTGGCCCGGAACCAAATACGAATGTTCCGACTGGGAAACGATCGAGCGGTTTTCGGAAATCGTGTTCAAGGCGGGCTATGCCAGCCCCGTCCGCAAGCCGCGCGGGCGAGACATTCTGGCCGCCTGCGGACAGTTGAAATCCGAAACGCAGAAGCTCAGCGCGCGGGAACGCATGGCGCTCCGTGCCATGGCGATGACCGACTGATGACGGACTGACTCTCGAAGAACCACGGACCGCACGTGAACATCTTCCTCCGATTTTTTGTCATCCTGTTCGCATACTGGATCGCAACTTTTGCGGCTGCTGCGGTGCTCGTGCTCGGTGCCGTCAGTCCCGGGCTGTCCACGCCGCCGGCAGGCTCGGAGGAATGGCCGGTGATCGGCTTTCTCATCATGATGACCAGCGTCTTTGTCGGCGCGATTGCCTTCGTGCCGTCCGCGATTGCGATTGTCATTACGGAAGCATTCGGCTGGCGGTGGCTTGTGCTCTATGCGCTCGCGGGTGCCGCCATCGGCGTCTTCAGCGCACACTCTGCGGGCTTCATCGAGTGGCGTCCGGAAATGGGCGAAAACTTTCTTCGAACCGGCAACACGGAACTGATGGCGGCTGCGGGCATCGCGGCCGGATTTGTCTATTGGCTGATTGCCGGGCGGCGAGCGGGCGGCTGGCGCGACGTCTGATCAGCCGCGCGTCTTCGCCCATTCGACCGCCTGCTCGAAACGGTCGTTACCCCAGAAAAGTTCACCGTCGCCCGCGACGAAGGTCGGCGCACCGAACAGGCCGAGCTTCTCTGCTTCCTGGGTTTCCGTCCGCAATTTGTCCTTCACGTCCTGCTCGCCGGTACGCGCGAGTACCTTCTCCGCATCGTGGCCGAGCTTGCCGAGAATGTCTCCGATGACCGCGGGACTGGAGATGTCGCGCCCGTCGGCGAAGACCGCCGTATAGGCCGCACGGGTGAAGTCCGGCCTTGCCGCGTCATCGAGCGCCAGCGCAGTCCGCGAAGCCAGAATGGAATTGAACGGGAACGGCACCGGCAGATGGAATTTTGGCAAGCCGTGGCG
>VFQR01002060.1_pt1 | contig 13544 bp, 12 predicted proteins | sample 3512321 | NCBI WGS metagenome assembly VFQR01 (sample SAMN10412374, study PRJNA504923) | tailings metagenome | isolation source: Relicate 3 Philex TSF1 revegetated site | place: Philippines: Tuba, Benguet | collected 2017-08-29
CGACGCCCGGGATGTAGGCGCCGGTCTGCGCGTTGTAGGCGTTGGCCGGAAAGGTGTTGCCCGAGGACTTCACGACGCCCAGGTCCGGGCGATTGCCGGTCTTGGCGAAGTCACGGTCAGCCGCGCGGATCACGTCGTATTCCTGGAAGCTGAAGCTGCCGAGGATGTTGAACTTGTCCTTGGCCAGGTCGCCGAAGCCGACGCCGCCCTGGGCCGACACGACGGTGCCGCCGGTGGCCTGGGGCTGCTCGTAGCTGGCGGTGATTTCGCCGCCACGGAAGTCCTTGCGGGTGATGAAGTTGATGACGCCGCCGATGGCGTCGGAGCCATAGGTAGCCGAGGCGCCGTCACGCAGGATTTCAATGCGCTCGATGGCAGCCAGCGGGATGGCGTTCAGGTCGACGCCGGCGCCAGCGAAGGGATAGATCGCCAGACGGCGACCGTTCAGCAGCACCAGGGTGCGCTCGCGGCCCAGGCCGCGCAGCGAGGCGCCGCTCTGGCCGGTGGCGTTGGAGTCACCGATGGACTGGCCGAGCGAGCGGCCGCCGCCGTTGTTGGAGCTCAGGCGGTCCACGAGTTCCTGCACGTTGGACGCGCCGGACTTGTCGATGGATTCGCGGGTCACGATGGTCAGCGGCACCGCGGTTTCGGCATCGATGCGCTTGATGCTGGAACCGGTGATTTCGATGCGCTCCAGTTTCTGGGCGTCCTGCGCCAGCGCAGTGCCGGCGGCAACGGCCAGCACGGCGCTGGTGATGATGGTTTTCTTGAACACTGTGACTCCTTGAGGGGTGAGGCTCGCCGTGATTGGCCGGCGATGCTGGACCGGGGTGTGGTCATCCCAAGTTCTGGGGTGGCAGGAGTTTGTGCGGCCGCAACATGGCGCCAGGCCAAGGAAAGCCCCTAGGCAAGCGAGGTGCCCAGATAACCCTTTGATGCGTAAAGATATTTGCCGAAACGTTGCCCCTAGGTTCAAACCCGGGGTCGTTGTCGCCACGCGACGACTTGGGCTTCAGCCGTGGCGCAAACGCGGCACCGCCGCGAGCAGGGTCTTCGTGAAATCCTCACGCGGCCGGGTGAGCACATCGTCACGCGAGCCCTGCTCGACGATGCGGCCGGCTTGCATGACGGCCACCTCGTCGGCGATGTAGTCCACCACGCCGATGTTGTGCGTGATGAAGAGATAGGCCAGGCCCTGCTCCCGCTGCAGGTCGCGCAGCAGGTTGAGGATCTGGGCCTGCACCGACACATCCAGGGCCGAGGTCGGCTCATCGCAGACGATCAGCTGCGGCTCGACCGCCAGGGCGCGCGCGATGGCGATGCGCTGGCGCTGCCCGCCCGAGAATTCGTGCGGCCAGCGTTGCAGCGCATCCCGGCGCAGGCCCACCTGCTCGACCAGGCGCAGCAGCCGTGCCTGGCGCTGGCCGGCATCCAGGTCCGGGCGCAGCGCGATCAGCCCCTCCTCCAGCACCTCCGCCACGCGCAGGCGCGGATTCAGTGACGCGAACGGGTCCTGGAAGATGATCTGCACTTGGCGCCGCGCCTGCAGCAGGGCCTCACCGTGCAGCCCGAAAAGGTCACGCCCCTGGAAGAGCGCCTGGCCGCTCACCTCGGCCTGGCGACGCAGCAACTGCACGATGGCCTTGCCGGAGGTGGTCTTGCCGCAGCCCGACTCGCCCACCAGGGCCAACGTCTGCCCTGCTCGCAGCTGGAAGCTGACGCCGGCGACCGCGTCGAAGTGACGCGGCCCGCGATGCAGCCAAGCGCCCTTGAGCCTGAAGCGCACGCGCAAGTCGCGCACGTCCAGCAGCGGCTCACCGCCCTGCTCCGCCGCCGCGCGCAGCTCAGGCGAGCGCACAGGCGGCGGCTCACCTGGCCCCGGCGCCGCGGCCTCCCCGGGCTGGCTGTAGAGCCAACAGCGCACCTGGTGCCGAGGGCCTTCCTCGGTCAGCGCGGGGGCGGCCCCGGCGCAGCGGGACAGCGCGCGGTCACAGCGCGGGGCGAAGCGGCAGCCCTCGAAGCTGAGCCACAGCGGCGGCACCGTTCCCGGGATGGCCGCCAGGGGCTCACCCCGGCGCGCCGCCTCCGGCAGGGCCTGCAGCAGCAGCCGGGCGTACGGATGCCGAGGCCGGGCGAAGAACTCGGCGGCGGGCGCCACCTCGATGATCTGGCCGGCATACATCAGCGCCACGCGGTGCGCCATGCCGCTCACCACGGCCAGGTCATGCGTGATCAGCAGCACGCCCAGTTGGCGCTCCCGCTGCAGATCGCGGATGAGGTCCAGGATCTGCGCCTGGATGGTCACATCCAACGCCGTGGTGGGCTCGTCGGCGATCAGGTAGTCGGGCTCGGCGGCCAGCGCGATGGCGATCATCACGCGCTGCTTCTGGCCGCCGGACAGATGAAACGGGTAGTCGTCGATGCGCCGTTCCGGCGCCGGGATGCCCACGCGCCGCAGCCAGTCCAGCGCGCGGGCGCGTGCGGCCTTGCCCCGCAGCGGCGTGTGCGCCTCGATCGCCTCCACGATCTGGTCGCCGACACGCATGACCGGGTTCAGGCTGGTGGACGGCTCCTGGAAGATCATCGCCACACGCCCGCCGCGCACCTCGCGCATGCGGCCCTCGGGCAAGGCCAGCAGCGACTGGCCCTCCAGCCGCACGGAGCCGCCGGCATAGCGGCCGTTCTCGGGCAGCAGCCGCATCAGCGCCAGCGCGGTCATGCTCTTGCCGCAGCCGCTCTCGCCCACCAGCGCGAAGGTCTCGCCGCGCGACAGGGCCAGCGCCAGGCCATCCAAGGCTTTCACGAGGCCAGCCTCTGCCTGGAGGTGCACCTGCAGGTCGTCGATCTCAAGCATCGGAACTCCTGCGGCGCAGCAGCGGGCGCGGCCGGCTGGCGCGGGATTTGGGGTCGAAGGCGTCCCGCACGCCATCGGCAAACAGATTGGCGGCCAGCACCAGGCTCACCATGAAGCCAAAGGCCGCCGCAAAGCTCCACCACACCACCGGCTCGCGCGACATCTCCACGCGGGCCAGGTTGATCATGCCGCCGAAGCTGTTCATCAGCGGGTCCACGCCCACGCCGATGTAGGTCAGCACGGCCTCGTACAGGATGAGCTCCGAGAAGCTCAGCACGACCGTGATCAGCACCAGGTGCATGACGTTGGGCACGATGTGCCGCGCCATGATGCGCAGGTCGCTCACGCCGAAGGCCGCCGCCGCCTGCACGTAATCCAACTCCCTCACCTTCAGCGTCTCGGCACGCACCAGGCGGCACAGGCCCGCCCAGCCGGTCAGGCCGAGGATGAGGCAGAGCATCAGCATCTTCAGGTCCGACCGCTCCGCCGCGGTCTCGAACAGCTCGGGGTTCTTGTCGAGAAAGACCTGGACCATCAGCACACAGGCCGCGATCAGCAGCACGTTGGGCACCGAGCTGAGCGTTGTGTAGATGTACTGGATGACCTCGTCGACCCAGCCTTTGTAGTAGCCCGCCAGTACACCCAGCAGCAGCGCCAGCGGCAAGGTGGCCAGCGTGGCCAGCGCGCCGATGACGAAGGCGGTGCGGATGCTTTTGAGGGCCTGCACCAGCACGTCGTTGCCGGTGCGGTCCGTGCCGAAGACGTGATAGTGCGGCATGAGCGCGATGACCGGCCCGGCCAGCAGCATCACGACGGTCAGCGTCAGCAGGACGGCGCGCAGCGGGTAGACGGTGCGGTCGGTCGCCAGGTCGGCCAGGGCCGCGCCCCAGCCGCCGTGGGCACGTGCCAGCAGCACGGCCGCAAGCGCCACCAGCAGCAGGGCCGCCAAAACACCGCCCGCGACGCCCACGCCCGCGCGCAGGAGGACATCGGTGGCCCAGTCGCGCGCCGGGTCCGCCAGGTGCGCGCCGCCAAACTGCAGGCGCGGGAAGTCCCGCTGCACCTGGCCCTGCGCGTCGACGAGGCTCTCCTTGCTGAAGCCGTGCGTGCCCAGCGGCAGCGAGTAGCTCACCTCGCGCATGGCGAGCTGCCGGGCCAGCAGCAGGTCCAGCACCGACACCGTGCGGGTGTCGTAGACCGGCTCGCCGCCGCTGGCGGGCAACGCCTGGCGCAAGTGCAGGCTGTCGAGCAGCGTGACGCCCAGGAACAGGGCCATGACCACACCCGCGCAAGCGGCCACCGGGTCGCGGGCCACCCGCGCCCAGTTGGCTCGCAGATGCACCTGTCGTCGCACCCGCCAGGCATAGGCCAGGCCCGCGGCGGCCATCAGCCACAGCGCCAGGTCGGTCCACAGCAGCACCGGCTTCATGAGAGCCTCACCCGCGGGTCCACCCAGGTGTAGGCGATGTCCATCAGCGCATTGCTGGCGATGTAGAGCACGGCACCGAGGAAGACCATGCTGCGCACGATGGCGAAGTCCTGCCCCGTGATCGCCTCGATGACGAAGGCGCCCAGGCCCGGGATGCCGAAGAAGCTCTCGAACACCAGGCTGCCCAGAAAGACATACGGCAGGTAGCTGCCCGCGCTCGTGATGATGGGGATGAGGGCATTGCGCAGCACGTGCCGCCGCAGCACCTGCCCCTCGGACAGGCCCTTGGCGCGGGCGGTGCGCACATAGTCCTTGCCCATCTCCTCCAAGAACATGGCGCGGTACAGCCGCGCCTCGCCGCCGAGCCGGCTCAGCAGCGACAACCCGATGGGCAGCAGCAGGAACTTCACCGCGTCCAGCCCGGGCGCGAAGCCGTTCATCGGCACCAGCCGGAGCACCCGTGCGAACAGGTACTGCCCGACGATGATGTAGAAGAGGCTGCTGATCGACAGCATCAGCACGCACAGCACCACGCCCCAGAAGTCGATGCGGCTGTGGCGGAAGAACACCAGCAGCAGCGCAAACGCCACGCTGACGATGACCTGCAGGATGAACAGCGGCAGGGCCAGCTGCAGGCTCACGCCCATGCGGGTCTTGATCTCGTGCCCGATGTTGACGGCCTGGCGCGCATCGCTCTTGCCGAACTCCAGGGCAAACAGGCTCACCGAACGCTCCCACAGGATGGTGTGGGTCAGCTGTTCCAGGCCTTGGCGGCTCGCGTCGAACTAGAGCGGCGTGTCCTAGCCGCGCTCGGTCTTCCACTGCTCGATCTGGGCCCGCGTGACGCGCTTGCCGCCAATGTTCAGCCGCGCCATGTCGTCAGGCGTGTTCACCGAGAAGAACAGCACGAAGGTGAACAGGTTGACCCCCACCAGGATGGCCAGCCCGTACAGCAGGCGGCGCAGTACGAAGCGCGTCATCAGCGCCCTCCCCCGAGCGCCGTGGCCGTCTCGCGGGCCCGCCAGGCTCGGCGCGTGGCCACGCCGATGGCCAGGCCGCCAGCGGCCAGCGCCAGCAGCGGCCACCACACCGGCTGGTTCCAGGCCGCGATGCTCCGCGCGCGATCCTGCACGTCCACCCGCAGGTAGCGCGCGCGGTCCCGCACCACCACGCCGGGCTTGCCGTTGTGCACCCAGCGCTGGAACGCCAGCCCCGAGTAGCTCCAGAACCCCCAGGCCCAGGGCGCATCCTGGCGAACGATGTCGTTCATGCGCGCCATCACGGCCGCCTTCTCGGGGCCGTCTTCCAGCGACTGCAGCCGCTTGAACAGGCGGTCGAACTCCGGGTTGCTGTAGTTGGCCACGTTCTCGCCTTCGTGCAGGCTCTTGCTGTTCGGCCCGTAGAGCAGGAACAGGAAGTTCTCGGCGTCGGGGTAGTCGGCAAACCAGCCCCACCAGAAGATCTGGTGCTTGCCCTTGAGCACCTTCTCCTGGAACTGGTTGAAGTCGGTGGCGCGCACATCCAGCTGGATGCCCAGCTTGGCGAACTGCCGCACCAGCCAGTCGTTCTCGGCCTTCAGTTCCGGCGTCACCACCCGCTGGAAGTCGTAGTTCAGCACCAGGGGCTTGCCGGTCTTGGCGTCGCGTCCGCCGGGGTAGCCGGCCTCGTTCATCAGGCGCATCGCGTCTTCCAGCGGCCGGCGGACCGGTCGGCCGTTGACGAGTCGATGCGTGACCGGGTTGAACTCGCCGGGCTGGCCCTCCTTCGACCCGAACACTCCGGGCGGGATGATGCCGTGCGCCGCATCGCCGCCCTTGGCGCGGAAGATGCGGCCATAGCCTTCTTCCCAGTCGATGGCGATGGAGATGGCCTGGCGCAAGGCCCGGTTGCGGCGCTGCTGCTCGGGTGTGTCACCGCGGCCCACCACCGGGTCCAGCCAGTTGAAGCCGAGGTACCAGTTGGTGATGTCCACATCCATGGGCAACTGGAAACCGCGTTCCTTGAAGAAGGCCTTCACCTCGTCGGAGTCGTCGCGGTCCACGCCGAGGTTCACACCCCAGTCAGCGCGGTCCATCTCCGGCAAGTCAAGGTAGCCCTGCTTGAACATCTCCTTGATGGGCAGCTCTTCCTTCACGTTCACCGCCACCACCTTGTCCACGAAGGGCAGGCGCTTGCCGCAATCATCCAGCCGGCCCGCCTCGCGGTCACCCGGGCTGCCATCGCAGGGATAGGTGTCGACGCGGTAGTTGGGGTTGCGGCTCATCACATGCCGCCGGTCCTGCACCGACTCGGTCATCATGAAAGGCCCGCTGCCCACCGGCCATTGGTTCCAGCCCAGGCCGTTGGCAGCCATGCCGGGCTGGGCGTAGAAGGCATCCACCTCCCAGGGAATGGCAGACAGGAAATTGGTGGCCAGCCAGTACTGCCACTGCGGGTAGCGGCCTTTCAGGCGGATGCGCAGCAGGTGGTCATTCACGGCCTCGGCGCCAGCCAGGGGCCAGCGGCGCAGGTCCAGGAAAGGCTTGTCGGCCAGGGTCTGCGGCAAGCCGGCGAGCTGCTTCTCGCTCTCGCGGCGCAGCAGGGCCATGTAGTCGCGCAGGCCGATCACATGCTCCGAGAACACCGCCGCCAAGGGCGCCTCCACGCGCGGGCTGGCGTGGCGCTTGAGCGCATAGACGAAGTCTTCGGCCACCACCTCGCGGGTGCCGAGCTGGGCGAAGTCGAAAGGGCTGCGCTTGTCGCCGAGTTCGCCTGGCTTCAGGTGGTGGTAGCGGTACTGGCCCTGTGCATCCTTCGCGAAAGCGGGGTGGGGTGACCACTTCAAGCCCGGCCGGATCTCGATGTCGTACACCGCCTGCGCGATCTGGTCGTCCGGTGCGTCATCGGGCAGCCGGCGCCCCTGGGCGTCCAAGAAATAGGGGGTGGCCAGGGCCGCCGCCGCGCGGGGGATGAGGGTGTAGGGCCGCTTGAGCGGGTGGTAGCCGTACGGCGGCTCGGTGATTTCGTAGGTGAAGGTGCTCTCGGGCGCGGTGTAGGACGAGGTCGGGTCCAGATAGCGCGGGGAGCGTTCCCGGAAGGCCATGTACAGCGCGTTCTCGCGCTCGGCCCCGGCGGGGTGCGGGCTGTTGTTGCAGCCGACCAGCAGACCCAGCGCCAGCGCGCCCAAAGCCCCCTTGATCCAACCGCTCACCGACAACACCACGCCAACCCTTCAGAAAGACACACGCCCCGGCATGGACCGGGGCGCGGCGCAAATCATAGAGGCGGGAAGCCCGCTTCACCGCCGCGAAGCTGTCGCCCGCCCGCTGTGAAAACCCGGGGTGTCTTCAGTGATGGGCGTGGTCGTGATCGTGCGCGTGGTGGTGAGCCAGGCGCGCATCCGACTGCCAGCCCAGGATGGCCTCGCGGCCCTGCACGAACATCTCGACCGTCGCCCCCACCGGCAGGCAGACCTTGGTGCGGATATGGCCGAAGGGCAGCCCCGTCAGCACCGGCGTGCGGGTGCGCGAGCGCAACGCGCCCACGGCGTCCTTGATGCCGTAGCCGCGGTCCAGCGGCGACTTGGCCGCACCGCTGAAATCGCCCAGCAGCACGGCCGCCTGCGCATCGATGACGCCGGCCTGCTGCAGCTGCAGCAGCATGCGCTCCACGCGGTAAGGATGCTCGTTGATGTCTTCCAGGAAGAGCACGCCGCCCTTCACCTTGGGCCAATGCGGCGTGCCCAGCAGCGAGCACAGCACCGTGAGGTTGCCGCCGCACAGCCGGCCGCGCACCTCCAGGCCGTCGAACTCGGCCGTCGGCGCGCGAAAGCCCACCGCCTCCAGTGCGCAGCTCATGGCCTCCAGGAAGCAGTCGCGCGTCACCTCGTCGACGCCGCCGTCGGCCTCGCTGCGGCCGAAGTCGTCACACGCCAGCGGGCCGGCCCACATCGACAGGCCCTTCTTGCGGGCGATCAGGCCGTTCTGCAGCGCGGTCAGGTCGCTGTAGCCCACCCAGCGGGTGCCGTGCTCGATGCTGCGCGCGATGCGATTCCAGTCGATCTGGTCGAGCAGCCGGGTCAGGCCATAGCCGCCACGCGTGGCCAGGGCGACGGACGGCGCGGCATCGGCCACGCGATGCAGCGCGGCGAGCCGGGTGGCGTCATCGCCCGCAAAGCGCTGATGGCGGGCCAGCGCATCGGCATCCACGGTCACGTCGAAGCCCAGCTGCCCGAGGCGGCGCGCCGCGCGCTTGAGGTTCTCGGCCTTGGCCAGGGCGCCCGCGGGCGTGAACAGCGTCAGGGAGGTCATCAGGTGTCGTCCAGGTGCGTGGCTTCGCCGGTCGGGATCAGCCCTTGGCGCTCGGCGCGCCGCGCACGGGCGGCCTCGCGGCGCTCGTTGAAGAAGTCGCGCAACAGCTGGGCCGAGGCCTCGGCCATGAGGCCGCCCTCGATGCGCGTGTGGTGGTTGAGTTGCGGCTGGCCAAACAGGTCGATGACCGATCCAGCCACGCCCGTCTTGGGGTCGCGGGTGGCGAACACCACGCGCTTGAACCGGGCATGCATCAACGCCATGGCGCACATCGCGCAAGGCTCCAGCGTCACGTACAGCTCGCACTCGGGCAGCCGGTAGTTCTCCAGCAGCGTGGCGGCATGGCGCAGGGCCACGATCTCGGCATGGGCCGTGGGGTCGTGGGTGGTGATCGGCCGGTTGTAGCCGGTCGCGATCACCTGGCCACCGCGCGTGATGACCGCGCCCACGGGCACCTCGCCCACGAGCCAGGCGTTGTGGGCCTGGTCCAGCGCAAGCCGCATCGCGTACTCATCCGCGGGCGTGAAAAGAGGCTCGTTCATCAGGGGCGGCAGTGTACCCATGGCATGCTTTCGCCCATGACGGATCTGGCCCTCCACCCGCTTGGCGAAGCAGCCCTGTGCTGCACCCTGCCCGCGCCCGTGACGCTGGAGCAGCAGCAACGCCTGTGGCAACTCGCCGCCGCACTGGCCCGGCGGGCCGACGTGCGCGACATCACGCCCGGGATGAACAACCTCACCTTCGGCTTCGACCCGCTGCGCACCGATCCGGCCACTCTCGAAGCGGCGGTGCAAGGCCTTTGGGCCGCACCCGCCCGCGCCCGCGCCCTGGGTCGCCGGGTGGACATCCCGGTGCACTACGGCGGCGACGATGGCCCGGACCTTGCCGATGTCGCCCGCCACTGCGGCCTGTCGACCGACGACGTGGTAAGGCGGCACACGGCGGCCGAATACGTCGTGTACTTTATCGGCTTCCAGCCCGGCTTTGCCTACCTGGGCGGGCTGGACGATTCGCTGCACACACCCCGCCGTGCCGAACCGCGGGTGGCCGTGCCGGCGGGCAGCGTGGGCATCGGCGGCGCGCAGACGGGCATCTATCCGCTGGTCACGCCGGGCGGCTGGCAGTTGATTGGCCGCACCGCCCTGCCCTTGTTCGACCCCACCGCCGAGTCGCCCACGCGCCTGGCGCCGGGCGACCGGGTGCGCTTCGTGGCCATGCCGTCATGATCGAGCTGCTCAAGGCCGGGCCGTTGACCACCGTGCAGGACCTGGGCCGCATGGCCTGGCGCGACCGCGGCATCAGCCGTTGCGGCGCGCTGGACGACCTGGCCCTGTGCCAGGCCAATCTGCTGGTGGGCAACGATGTCGGAGCGGCGGGGCTGGAGTTCACCCTGGGCCCAGCCCTGCTGCGACTGCAGGCCGACGGCTGGCTGGCCCTGACCGGCACTGACAGCGCGGCAGCGCTCGATGGCCAGCCGGTGCGCCCCGGCTGGCGCACCCGCGTGCAAGCCGGCCAGGTCCTGAAGATCGCCGCCCCGCGCGAGCGCATGCGGACGGTGCTGGCCGTCAGCGGCGGCATCGATGTGCCACTGGCCCTGGGCTCGCGCAGCACCGATCTGAAGGCAGGATTCGGCGGCCTGAACGGCCGCGCCTTGAAGGACGGCGACCAACTCCCCTGGCATCCACCGCCTCTTCACCACAAGCCCACCGCGCGCCCGGTCGGCCTGAGGCCGCCGCCCTGGAGCGCCGCGGTGCGCGTGCTGCCCGGCCCCGAGCACGACCAGTTCGCGCCCGAGGCCCGGCACGCGCTGTTCGAGACGGCCTGGACCCTCACGCCGCAGAGCAACCGCATGGGTTTTCGCTTCGCCGGCCCGGTGCTCGCGCGGGCTGCTGGCGGCGACCTGCCCTCGCACGGCGTGCTGCCCGGCGTCATCCAGGTACCGCCCTCGGGCCAGCCCATCGTGCTGCTGGCCGATGCGCAGACGACCGGCGGCTACCCCAAGATCGGCGTGGTCATCCGCGCCGACCTCTGGAAGCTCGCGCAACTGCGCCTCGGCGGCGCACTGCGCTTCCTGCCCTGCACCCCTGAGGAGGCCGTCGCCGCGCTGCGCGACCGCGAGGCCGAACTCGATGCCTTGAAAGTGGCCCTATGCCTGTCGACCTGAATGCCGATCTCGGTGAAGGCGCGCCCGACGACGCCGAGCTCCTCGGCCTCGTCACGTCTGCCAACATCGCCTGCGGCTGGCATGCCGGCGACGCCCGGCTGATGCAGGCCACCGTCGGCGCGGCCCTGGCCCGCGGGGTGGCCATCGGCGCGCATCCGAGCTACCCCGACCGCGAGAACTTCGGCCGCAGCGAGATGAACCTGTCGCCCGACGACGTACGCGCCGACGTGATCTACCAGGTCGGCGCCCTCGCGGCGCTGGTGCACGCTGCGGGCGGCCGGCTGCATCACGTCAAGCCGCATGGCGCGCTCTACAACCAGGCCGCGCGGGACCCTTCCCTGGCGGACGCCATCGTCGACGCCGTGCGCGCGGTGGACCCGGGCCTCGCCATCTACGGTCTGGCCGGTGGCGAACTGCTGCGCGCCGCCGAGCGTGCAGGCCTGCGCGCGGTTGCGGAGGTCTTCGCAGACCGTGGCTACCGGGCCGATGGCAGCCTCGTGCCGCGCAGCCAGCCCGGCGCCCTGATCCATGACACCGGCGAGGCCGTGGCGCGCAGCCTGCGCATGGTGCAGGAAGGCGTGGTGCAGGCCGTCACCGGCGAGACCGTGCCGATCCAGGCACAGACCCTGTGCCTGCATGGCGACGGCCCGCACGCCCTGGCCTTTGCCCGCGCGCTGCGCCAGGCGCTGACCTCGGCCGGCATCACGCTTCAGCCCTGAAGAACGACCATGACCCTGCCTGCAACCGTCTCGCTGTGGCCGCTGATCGGCGTGGCCGTCGTCATCGTCGGCTTCGTGCTGCGCTTCAACCCCATCGTGGTGGTGGCGGTGGCTGGCCTGGCCACCGGCCTGGCGGCCAAGCTGCCGCCCGACCTCATCCTCGCCAAGCTCGGCACCGGCTTCGTCAAGACGCGCAACCTGCCCCTCACGCTGCTGCTGCCGCTGCCCGTCATCGGCCTGCTGGAGCGGCACGGCCTGCGCGAGAGGGCCCAGGCCTGGATTGCCGGCATCCGGTCGGCCACTGCAGGGCGGCTGCTCATCGTCTACCTGTTCATCCGCGAGTCCGCCGCGGCCATGGGCCTCACGCTGGTGGGCGGGCACGCCCCGATGGTGCGCCCACTGGTCGCCCCCATGACCGAGGCCGCCGCGGAGCAGACCCACGGCCCGCTGCCCCCGGCCGTGCGCGACCGCCTGAAGGCCCTCGCCGCCGCGACCGACAACGTGGGCCTGTTCTTCGGCGAGGACATCTTCGTGGCCTTCGGCTCCATCGTGTTGATGCAAACCTTCCTGGCTGAGAACGGCATCGTCACGGACCCGCTGCACATCGCGCTGTGGGGCATCCCGACGGCGATTGCGGCCTTCGTGATCCACGCGGCACGGCTGCTGCGCCTGGACCGGCAACTGCCCGCGCTCATCGCGCGCGAGGGCGACAAGGCCGCGCCATGACGGCTCTGCTCACGCTCGACCATCTCTACCTGCTCACCGGCGCCGCCCTGCTGGCCGTGGCCGCCCTGGCCTGCGCGGACCGGGCCAACCCGCGGCGCTGGAGCAGCGGGTTGTTCTGGGCGCTGTGGGCCGTCATCTACCTGGCCGGCGACGTGCTGCCGGCGGTCGTCAACGGCCTCATCGTGCTGATGCTCGCCGCGCTGGGCGGCCTGGGCGGGGTATCGCTCGGCCGGCACGGCACGCGCAGCGTGGAGCAGCGCCAGGCCAGCGCGGCACGGCATGGCAACCGGCTCTTCCTGCCCATCCTGGCCATCTCGGCCACGGCCCTGGCTGGCAGCCTCACGCTGAAGGACGTGAGCGCCTTCGGCCACCTGCTGGTAGACCCGAAAAGCGTCACCCTGGCCAGCGTCGGGCTGGGCGCGTTGGTGGGCCTGGCTGCGGCGCTCTGGATGACGCGGGAGCGACCGATGCAGGTGCTGCACGAGTCGCGCCGGCTGCTGGAGATCATGGGGCCGGCGGTCATCCTGCCGCAGATGCTCGCCACGCTCGGCCTGCTGTTCACCGATGCCGGCGTCGGCCGCGCGGTGGCGGCAATCGCAACCCAGACCCTGCCCGTGGACAGCGCCTGGCTGGCTGCGCCGGCCTACGGCCTGGGCATGGCGGCCTTCACCATGGTCATGGGCAATGCCTTCGCCGCGTTCCCGGTGATGACCGCGGGCATCGGCATTCCCATCCTCGTGGGGCTGCATCATGGCAACCCGGCCGTGATGGCCGCCATCGGAATGTTCTGCGGCTACTGCGGCACCTTGATGACGCCCATGGCCGCCAACTTCAATGTCATCCCGGCGGCGCTGCTGGAGCTGAAAGACCGCAACGCCGTCATCCGGGCCCAGTGGCCGACCGCGTTGATGCTGCTGGCCGTGAACATCGTGTTGCTGCGCGTGTTCATGTGACGGACCTCCAGGACGATCTCTTCGGCCAGGCGCCGCGGCCGGCGGCTCGGCCCCAAGGCGTGCAGCCCGTGCCCGCCAGCGACGACGACCGGGCGCTGGCGGCACGCCTGTCGCCGCATGTGCACCTGGGTACGTCGACCTGGAGCTATCCCGGCTGGCAGGGCCTGGTGTGGGCGGGCCGGCACAGCGAGAGCCTGCTGTCGCGCAGCGGGCTGCCGGCCTATGCGGCGCATCCGCTGCTGCGGGCCGTGGGCATCGACCGCGGCTTCTACCGGCCGCTTGCCGCAAGCGATTTCCAACGCCATGCGGAACAGGTGCCACCCGGCTTCCGGTTCACGGTCAAGGCACCGAGCCTCGTGACCGACGCCGTGCTGCGCCAGGAAGAGGGCCGCGGGCAGCAGCCCAACCCA
>VFQR01002061.1_pt1 | contig 13541 bp, 12 predicted proteins | sample 3512321 | NCBI WGS metagenome assembly VFQR01 (sample SAMN10412374, study PRJNA504923) | tailings metagenome | isolation source: Relicate 3 Philex TSF1 revegetated site | place: Philippines: Tuba, Benguet | collected 2017-08-29
GAGGGCCGACGCGCAGTCGGAGAACGACACGCCGACCTCCATCGCGAGGGCGATGGCGCCCAGGGCGTTGCGGACGTTGTGCTCGCCCCGCAGCGGCAGGTCCACCGCCCCCAGGTGCTCGCCGTGGCGGACGACCTCGAAGCGCTGGGTCCCCCGCGCCGCGCTGAGCTCGGTGGCGCGCACGTCGGCGCCCTCCCCCGTGCCGTAGGTGACGCCGGGGAGACCGGCCGAGCCGAGGGCCTCGGCGAAGCGCCGGCAGATCGGGTCGTCCCAGCAGAGCACCCGCGGTCCCTGCACCTGGGCCAGGTAGCGGCCGAACCCGGCGACGAGGGCGTCGAACGAGCCGTAGTGGTCGAGGTGGTCGACCTCGACGTTGGTGAGGGTCGTGCCGTGGAGCGGGAGCTCGAGGTGCGTGCCGTCGCTCTCGTCGGCCTCCACCACCAGCCACTCGCCGCCCGTCCACTGCGCCCCGGTGCCGGTGTCGGCCACGTCGCCACCGATCACGTAGCTCGGCTGGAGGCCCGCTTCCGCGAGGAGCAGCATGAGCATGGACGACGTGGTCGTCTTGCCGTGCGTGCCGGCCACCGCCAGCGATCGCGCGCTCGCGCAGACCGAGGCGAGCATGCCGGCGCGACGCAGGACCTGCACGCCCGTCGCCCCGGCCTCCACCACCTCCACGTTCTGGGCGGGCACCGCGCTGCTGAACGTGACGGCGTCGCAGCCGTGGACGAGCTCGCGCCGATGGCCGACGTGGACCTCCACGCCGCCCGCCCGGAGGCGGTCGAGCACCGGCCGCTCGCGCAGATCGCTGCCGCTGACGCGGTGACCCATCTCCGCGAGCACGATGGCGATGGCGCTCATGCCGGGGCCCCCGACGCCCACCACGTGCACGCGGCGCGGCGTGGCCAGGTCGAACGGTGCCGCCGGCGCGGCGAGCGGCGACAGCGGGCTCACGTGCCGGCCACCTCCCGGATCAGCTCGACGAGCGCGTCGCCGCGGTGGCGGGCGCCCTCGGCCCGCGCCGCGGCGGCCATCGCCGCCAGCCGCTCCGGGTCGCCGATGAGGCCGTCCACGATCTCGGCCAGGCGCTCCACCGTGAGGTCGCGCTCCTCGAGCAGCACCGCCGCGCCCGCATCGGCGAGCGTCCGGGCGTTGTCGAGCTGGTGATCCTCCGCGGCACCCGGCCACGGGACGACGACCGCCGGCGTGCCCGTGGTGGCCAGCTCGGCGATGGTGCTCGCACCCGCACGGGTGAGCATGAGGTCGGTGGCGGCGTAGACGTGGGCCATGCGGTCCTCGTAGCCGATCACGCGGTACATGATGGCCGCTGCACCGCCGCCGAGCGGCGCGCGCGCTGCCGCCTCCTCGGCCCAGCGCTCCCCCACCACGTGGTGGACCAGCACGTCGGCCCGGTCGGCCCAGCGCTCCACGAGCTGGGCGACCACCTCGTTCAGCGCCCTGGCGCCGAGCGATCCGCCGGTGACGCCGAGGACGAACCGGTCCTCGGGCATGCCGAGCGCCGCTCTCGCCCCGGCGCGGCCGCCCACGCGGTCGACGGCCACGATCTCGGGCCGCACGGGCGCACCCGTGAGCCGAGCGCGCGGCAGCGTCGAGCCCGGGAACGCCGCAGCGCACGCCGCCGCGGACCGCGCCGCCAGGCGCGTGGCCACGCCGGGGCGACGGTCGTAGCTGACCACCACGACGGGCACCCGCCGCAGGCGGGCCGCGAGGGTGGCCGGCATGCTGGCGTAGCCGCCGACGTTGACCACCGCCCCGGGCCGGAGACGGCCGAGCAACCGCCACGCCCGCACCGTCGACGCCACGAGCTTCGGGACGACGCCGAGGTTGCGCCGGGTGAGCGCGCGCTGCAGCCCGACCACGTCGAGCAGCGTGTGGGCATAGCCCGTGGGCGGCAGCAGGCGGGCCTCGACCCCCCTGGTGGTGCCCACGTAGTGCAGCGCGTGGTGCGGGTGCCCGGCGGCGACGAGGCGGTCCATGATCGCGAGCGCCGGCAGCACGTGTCCGGAGGTGCCGCCGCCCGTCACCACCACCGGCGCCGGCGCGGTGGGAGCGGGCGCTGCACCCGTCATCTCGCGTGGCGGGCCACGTTCAGCAGCAGGCCCGACGCCGCCATGCACACGAACAGCGAGCTCCCGCCGGCAGAGAAGAAGGGCAGGGTCAGCCCGGTCACGGGCATGATCCCCGTGACGCCGCCGACGTTGATGGTGGTCTGCACGACCAGCCAGCCGACGATCCCGCCGGCGAGGAGGCTGCCGAACCGGTCGCTCGCGGCGAGTGCCACCTGCACGCCGCAGAAGGTGAGCACGAGGAACCCGCCGATCACCGCTGCCACACCGAGCAGGCCGAGCTCCTCGACGACGACGGCGAAGATGAAGTCGCTGTGCGCGAGGGGCAGGAAGTCGCCGAGCTTGGTGAGCCCCCGGCCGGGGCCCGCGCCGGTCGGGCCCCCCTGCGCGATGGCGATCATCGACTGGTACTGCTGGTAGCTCAGGTGGTCGCGGTGGCCGGCGATGTCGAGGAACGCGGTGAAGCGGTTGAAGCGGCGCTGGCTCGACATGGCCACCGCCACCGCGCCGAGGGCGCATCCGGCCGCGGCCATGGTCATCGGCACGAGCGGCGCGCCTCCCACGAAGGCGACGGCGAAGACGATGGCGCCGAGCACGATCGCCGAGCCGAGGTCGCCCTGGAGCATGCACAGCCCCGAGGCGAGCACGGCGACGAGCAGCATGGGCGTCATCGTCCGGCGCATGTCGTGCATCTCCGCCTCGCGCTCGGTGAGCAGCGCCGCGCCGTACAGGAGCACGGCGAGCTTCAGGAACTCCGACGGCTGCACGCTCAGCGAGCCGAGCGAGAACCAGGCGCGGGCGCCGTTGATCTCCATGCCCAGCCCGGGCACCATCGGCAGCAGCATGCAGCCGGCGGCGAGGAACAGGATCGGGGTGACGAGGCGGCGCCAGAAGGTGTAGGGCACGCGGGCGCAGATCCACAGCGCCACCGCACCGAGGCAGGCCCACACGAGCTGCCGGTTGAACAGCCGCCAGGGCGACTCGCCGGCGTGGAACAGCCGCACGGACGACGCCGACAGGACCATGACCAGGCCGAGGACCGTGAAGATCGTGACGACCAGGGCGATCACGTAGAAGGTGGTCGGCGGCGGCCCCGTGGGGCGCACGGACCGGCTGCGCCCGGACGGGTGCCGGCGCAGCGCCGCGGCCCGCTCGGCGGCCTGGCGGCGGCGGTCGGCGATCAGCGCCCCCTGCGAGCTCACGCGGCCTCCCCCAGCGCCGCCACGAGGCGGCGGAAGTCGTCACCCCGTGCGGGGTAGCCGCCCGTCGGGTACCAGTCGAAGCTGGCGCACGCGGGCGACAGCAGCACGGCGTCACCCTCCACGGCCAGCGCCGAGGCGGCGGTGACGGCCTCCGCCATCGACGTGGCGCGCACCACCGGGCGGGTGGCGGCGAACACCTCCTCGATCTCCGCCGCGGCCTCGCCGATGGCGACCACCGCACGGATCCGCGCGGACTCCGCGGCGAGGGGGCGCAGGTCGAGGCCCTTGTTGCGGCCGCCGGCGATCAGCACCACGGAGGCGAACGCGCGGATGGCCGTGCGCGCCGCGTGGGGAGTGGTCGCCTTCGAGTCGTTGAACCACGCCACGCCGTGGTGGCTGCCGAGGGGCTCGATGCGGTGTGGCGGGAAGCGGAACGCGGCGAGCGCGTCGTCGATCCGCTCCGCCGGCACCAGCCCGGCCTCGACGCACGCCGCCGCCGCGGCGAGGGCATTGGTGAGGTCGTGCGGGAAGCGTCGGGACAGCGACGAGGCCGAGGCGAACGGTCCGTGCGGTCCCGCGAGGCGGATCTCGCCGCCGCTGCCGACGAGGTGGTAGTCCGCGCCCGTGGCGGCGAACGTCAGCCGCCGTGCCGGCGCGTCGGCCAGACGGCGGGCGACCACGTGGTCGTCGGCCCAGCCGACGGCCACGTCGCCGGGGCGCTGGAACCGCCAGATGTTGGCCTTCGCGGCCTCGTAGCTGTCCATCGACACGTGCCAGTTCTGGTGATCGGGCGCGAGGTTCAGCCAGACGGCCGCGTCGGCACGGAAGGACGAGACGAACGCGAGGCGGAAGCTGCTGCACTCCACGGCGAAGGCGTCGTGGGCGGCGTCGAGCGCGGCGACGAAGGGCACCTCGGTGTTGCCCACCGCGGCGGCGCGCAGCCCGGCGGCAGCGAGCATCGCCTCGGCCATCAACGTGGTGGTGGTCTTACCGTCGGTGCCGGTGACGGCCACCACCGGGCGCGGCCCGCCCGGCCGCTCTCGCTCCCAGTCGTGGGCGAGGTCGAGCTCGCTGCGGACGGGCACGCCGGCGGCGAGTGCCGTGGCGACCACCGGGTGCGTCTCCGGCACGCCCGGCGCCGGCACCACCAGGTCGGCGCCGCGCACGAGCCGGCCCAGCTCGTCGTCGTCGGGGGCCACCGTCAACTCGGCCCCCAGCTCCGCCGCCGTCGCCTCGGCGACCGCGCCGGCGGTGTCGTCGGCGAGCACCACGGTGGCGCCTCGGGCGGCGAGGGCCCTGGCCACGGCGGCGCCGGTGACGGCCACGCCGTACACGAGGGCCGTGCCGGGGGACGTCGTCATCGCATCCTCATCTCGAGGCGGGTGAAGTCACCGATGAAGATGGCCAGCGCGGTGGCGACGCAGACGCCCTGGATGATCCAGAAGCGGATGATCACCGTCGTCTCCGGCCATCCGAGCAGCTCGAAGTGGTGGTGGACGGGCGACATCCGGAACAGGCGCTTCTTGCGCCCGGAGGCCTTGAACACGCCCATCTGCACGGCCACGGAGCCCGCCTCGATCACGTTGATGCCGCAGATCAGCACCAGCAGGAACTGCGTGTCGGTGCCGAGCGAGAGCAGCGCGAGCGCGGTCCCCACACCCAGTGCGCCCACGTCACCCATGATGATGCGCGCGGGCGCGGCGTTGAACCAGAGGAACCCGCCGCACGCGCCGGCGAAGCCCGCGGCCAGGACGGCCAGGTCGAGCGGGTTCACCACCGCCGCGTAGATCCCGGGGTTGCGGAAGGCCCAGTAGGCGATGATGGTGAAGGCGAGGAAGCTCATCAGCGCGGAGCCGCCCGCGAGGCCGTCGAGGCCGTCGGTGACGTTGACGGCGTTGCTGGTGGCCCAGATGATGATCGCCGCCCAGAGCACCCACAGCGGCGGCGGCAACGTCCACCCCGGTGACGTGGCCCGGGTGAACGACAGCGTCTCGCTGATGCCGGTGGCGGTGAGGAGCCATGCGGCGACGGCGGCGGCCAGCGCCAGCGTGATCCAGCTCTTGCGCTTCCAGAAGATGCCCCGGTTGTGGGCCTTCGTGATCTTGATGTAGTCGTCGAGGAACCCCATCAGCGACATCACGAGGACGCCGCACCACATGATGATCGCCTGCGTGGAGAACACCAGGCCGTCGCGGACGTGGGCCACCGTCCACCCGACGAACGCGGCGACGATGATCGCGAGACCGCCCATCGTGGGGGTGCCCTGCTTGTGCAGGTGGTGCTCGGGCCCGCGGTCCTCCTTGCCGAGGATCGGCTGGCCCTTGCCCCGGGTGCGGAAGAAGGTGATCAGGAAGCGGGTGCCGAGCAGCGAGACCACCATCGCCGTGGCGCCGGCGATCATGACCGCGATCACGACGCAGCCCCCGCCAGCAGCTCCCGGGCGACGCCGCGGTCGTCGAAGGGCAGCACCCGCCCGCCCACGGTCTGGGTGGCCTCGTGGCCCTTGCCGGCGATGACGACGATGTCGCCCGGCTGGGCCATCTGCAGCGCGAGCGCGATGGCGCTCCTCCGGTCCGGCTCGGTCACAACGTGCGTACGGTAGCCCTGGGGCACCCCGGCGAACGTGGCATCGATGATCGCCGACGGCTCCTCGGAGCGAGGGTTGTCGGAGGTGATCACCACGCGGTCGGCCAGCTCCGCAGCGACGGCGCCCATCTCCGGCCGCTTCTCGCGGTCGCGGTCTCCGCCGCAGCCGAACACCACGATCACCCGCCGCTCGGCCACCGCGGCCCTGGCCGCGTGCAGCGCCTCGCGCAGGCCGTCCGGGGTGTGCGCGTAGTCCACGACGACCGCGAAGTCCTGGCCGGCGTCCACCGGCTCGAAACGGCCGGGCACCGGCGGGGCCTCGCGCAGCGCCGCCGCGATCACGTCGGGCTCCACGCCGGCGACCGCGCACGCGGTGGCCGCGGCCAGGCTGTTCATCACGTTGAACGCACCGCCGATGCCCACCTCGATCCTCACACCCCGCCAGGTGTAGGCGTGGCGTGTGGCGCTCACCTCCACGTCCTCGGCGTCGGCGATGCCGAAGGGGACCGCCTCGATGCCCATGCTGTCGAGCAGCAGCCGGCCGTGCACGTCGTCGGCGTTGACGACGCCGACGTCGGACAGCTGCGCCTCGAACAGCCGCGCCTTCGCGGCGAAGTAGCGCTCGAGCGTGCCGTGCAGGTCGAGGTGGTCGCGGCCGAGGTTCGTGAACACGGCCACGTCGAAGTGGGTCCCGGCCACGCGTTCGAGCGCCAGGGCGTGGGAGGACACCTCCATCGCCACCGCTCGCGCCCCACCGTCGACCGCGAGCGACAGGTTGCGCTGCAGCACCGGCGCCTCGGGCGTGGTGAACGGGCCGCTCAGGGTGCCGAACACCTCCGTGGGGAGCCCGGCGGCGCGCAGCACGGAGCCGACGAGCTGCGTGGTCGTGGTCTTGCCGTTGGTGCCGGTGACCCCGATCGTCAGCAGCGCGTCGCTCGGGTGGTCGAACACCGAGGCGGCCACCCAGCCGGTGGCGGCGCGCACGTCGGTGGTGACCACCTGGGCGACGCCGGGCGCACCGAGCTCCGTCGCGCCGAGCGGGTGGTCCACCAGCAGCGCCGCGGCGCCGGCCCTCACGGCGTCGGCCGCGAACGCGTGCCCGTCGTGGCGGTCGCCGCGCACGCAGCAGAAGATGCTCCCCCGGCCGACGTCGCGGGAGTCCACCGTGATGTCGGCCACGGCCACGTCGGGCGCGTCGGGCGCGAGGTGCAGCGGCGGCCCGCCCCGGACCGAGCCGAGGACGTCGCGCAGCGGTCGTGGCCCGGCGCTCACGCGGACGGGCACCCGCCGCCGTCGGCGGGCGGGACCATGTCCATCTCGTGCATGATCGTGGGCGCGATCTGAGCGAACACCGGCGCGGCGGCGGTGCCGCCGAAGCGGGTCACCTCGCCGTCGGCGCCCGGGGGCTCGTCGATCGAGATCAGCACGGTCACCTGCGGGTCCTCGGCGGGGAAGAAGCCGGCGAAGGACGAGTAGTACTTCCGCTTGCCCTCGGCGTCGGTGTAACCGCCGCCCTCCTGCGCCTTCAGGCCGGTGCCGGTCTTGCCGGCCACGGTCAGCCCGTCCACCTGGGCCGCCTTGGCCGTGCCCTTGCACACCACGTTGCGCATCAGCAGGTTCACCTGCTCGACGGCCTCGGGGCGGAACACCTCGCGCGTCTCCGACGGCGCCGTCTCCGTGAGCACCCCGCCGGCGTCGATCATCGCCTTCACCAGCTTCGGGGCCACGTACACCCCGTCGTTGGCGATCGTGTTGATGGCCGCGACGAGCTGGATCGAGGTGGAGGCGATGCCCTGGCCGTAGCCCACGGTGTACTGCTCGGCGCCCTCCCACTTCCGCCAGTCGGCGCCCAGCCCGCGCGACTCACCCGGGAAGTCGAGCGCCGTGGCCGAGCCGAGCCCCACGGCGGTGAGGTAGCCGCCGAGGATCTCCTTGGTCTCCCGCAGCGTGTCGCCGAGCGTGAGCATCGTCTCGATCGTGCCGATGTTCGAGGACTTCACGAGGATCTGCGACACCGGCCACCACTCCGTGGGGTGCGGCTCGGCGTCGTGCAGCGTGGTGTCGGAGTACTGCTTCGCGTACGGCACCTCGAAGATGGTGTCGGGCGTGACCGTCCCCTCGTTCAGCGCCGCGGCGACCGTGATCGCCTTCACCACGGAGCCCGGTTCGGCCGCCTCCACGGCGGCGATGTTGCCGCTCGTCACGCTGACCTCGCCCGTCGTCTCGTCGCGGCGGACGCCGACCATGGCGATCACCTCACCGGTGTCGGTGTCCATCACCACGGCGTGGCCGCCCTTCGCCCCCAGCCTGGCGACCTGCTCCATCAGCGCCTGCTCCACCGTGTACTGCACCGAGCGGTCGATGGTCAGCACGATGTCCCCACCGGGCACGGGCTCGACGGTGGTGGCCGCGTTGCCCGGCAGGGAGCGGCCACGGCGGTCGTGCTGGCGGATCTGCTCGCCGTCCCGGCCCGTCAGCCACGCGTCGTACTGGAGCTCGAGGCCGGCGATGCCGGCTCCGTCGATGTCGGTCCGCCCGACCACGCTCTGCGCGACCGAACCGGCCGGCATCGTCCGCCGGTCCTCGCGGTAGGTGCCGACGCCGTTCAGGCGCAGCGCCTTCACCGCCGCCGCCTGGTCGTCGCTCACCTGCCGGGCGACGTAGACGAAGGCGCGGTCCTTGGCCTCGAACGCCGCGAGGAGCTGCTGCTGGCGCCGGGCGTCGAGGCCGAGCAGCCCCGTCAGCGCGGCGACGGTGGCCGGGCCGTCCTGGACGAGGCGCGGATCGGCGTACACCGTCGTGGCGGGCACCGAGAGGGCCAGCTCGTCGCCGTTGCGGTCGAAGATCACCCCGCGCCCGGCGCGCAGCACCGTCTCGCTGGTGCGCTGCTGGCGGCCGGCGTCGCGGAGCGTGTCGGCGTCGGCTGTCTGCAGCACGATCACGCGCAGCACGACGACCGCGAACACCAGCGCCGTGATCGTGAACATCGCCAGCAGGCGGCGCCGGCTCTGCCCGGGGCGGAAGTGGTGGCGCGGCGTCCGCGGTGCGGGCGCCACGCGCTTCTGCAGCGGCCGGGGGGCGGCACCGGGCCGACCGGCCCTCGCCGGCTGCCGGCGGTGCTGTGTGCCGGCCCGGGCGCTGGCGGCTCGGGCGCTGGCGGCGCGGTGTGGCGCCGCGGTACGGCGGGTGCCGTGGGCCCGGCGGGCACGCGGCGCGCGACCGCGACCGCTCGCGGGTCGACGGCTCACGGACGGCTCCCGGTGAGGCTCTTCACCTGGCGGTACTCGTCGAGCAGCGCCTCGCCGTACGGCGTCTCCCGCTGGGGCAGCATGCCCGTGCTCTGCTGCACGAGCGCGGCAACCTCGGGTGACACGCTGGTGTAGGCGGTCGAGCGGGACGCCTTGAGCGTGTTCGCGGCGGCGACGTCCGCCAGGCGCTCGGGTGCGCGCAGCTCGCTCCGCTCGCGGCGGAGGCTCTCGTAGCGCAGCCTGGCCTCGCCCATCTGCCGGTCGAGTTGGTCGATCTGGAGCTGCCGCTGCGCCAGCTGGATCTGGAACGCCGCGGCGCCCATCATCAGCAGCCCGAGGGTGACGCTGACCACGACCACCACCCCCGCCGCCCGCCGGCGCCGCGGCACCACCGTCAGCACCGGCCGCGACGCCTGGATGCCGACCGTCGCCCGCACCATCGCCCGGGGGCCGGCGACGCTGTGGCGGCGGGTCGACACGGGGCGACGGGCCGGCCGCTGGCGGCGCGCCTCCGGTGCCGGGGCGGGGGACTGTCGGAGCGGGACGGCCATGTCAGCGACCGGCCCCGCGCTGCGTGCCCGCCCGCCGCACCGGCACGATCCGCTCCACCGCGCGGAGGCGCGCGCTGCGCGCCCGCGGGTTCGCCTCGCGCTCGGCGGGGGACGGCTGCTTCGGCACGCGCAGCACCCGCACCGTCTGCACCGCGTCGCACACGCACGGCAGCTCGGGCGGACAGACGCACCCGCCCGTCTGGGCCAGGCGCATCCGCTCCTTCACGATCCGGTCCTCACCGGAGTGGTACGAGAGGACGGCCACCCGGCCTCCGGGCTCCGTGGCGGCGATGGCTGCGTCGAGGGCATCGGGCAGCACGCCCAACTCGTCGTTGAGCTCGATGCGCAGCGCCTGGAAGGTCCGCTTGGCGGGGTGGCCGCCGGTGCGCCGTGCCGCGGCCGGGATCGCGCCCACCACCACCTCGGCGAGCTGCGTCGTGGTCTCGAGCGGCCGTGCCGCCACGATCGCGCGGGCGATGCGGGTGGCGAAGCGCTCGTCGCCGTGGCGGCGCAGGACGTCGGCCAGGTGGCCCTCGTCGTAGCCGTTGACGATGTCGGCCGCGGTCCACCGCTCCCGCTGATCCATGCGCATGTCGAGCGGTGCCTCGTGGCGGTACGAGAACCCGCGCTCGGGTCGGTCGAGCTGGGGGGAGCTCACACCGAGGTCGAACAGGGCACCCGAGAGCTGGGGGACGGACAGTGCTTCCATGGCGTCGTCGAGGTGGTCGAACCGCACGTGGGCCGTGCGGGCCCTGTCACCGAAGGGCCCGAGCCGCTCCCACGCCGCGCGCAGGGCGTCTGCATCGCGGTCGAGGCCGAGGATGCGCAGGTGCGGGTGCGCGGCCAGCAGTGCGGCGGCGTGCCCTGCGCCGCCGAGCGTGGCGTCGAGCACCCACCCCGGTGGGACGGGGGCGAAGATCTCGACGATCTCGCCGACCATCACCGGCTGGTGCGCGAACGCGGGCTCGGCGTCGCTCATCGGAGGCGACCGGCCCCCGGGCGGCCGGGGTGCCGTGGCGGATCTGCAGCCCGCCGGTCGGCGGGTGCCGCCGGGATGTCTCCCCGGTCGGCGAGACGGCAAGCGGGCGGAGTGGGGCTGTCCATCTTGCCGACCGGCGTGCTGCAGATCCGCCACGGGCCCGGCAGGGGCCGGTGGCGGGGGGTCCTGTGCTCGCGACGAGCGGTGGTCCTCGGTGTGCGGTGGTTCCTCATCGGTGCGGCACGCGGGCCGGATCGATGGCTCCTCGTCCTCCTCTCCGGGATCGGGTGGTGGGTGGGCCGGCGGGCGCTGGTGTGCGCGTCGGGTGGGGTGCGGGGGCGACGGTCCTCACGGCGCCGTCCCCACGGGTGCGCTGCCGGCGAGGGCGCCGGCGAGGTCGCTCGTGCCGGCCTCGCGGATGCGGGCGAAGCGCTCGGGCGACCAGATCTCGATGACCTTGAAGTTGCCGGTGACCACGACACGGCTCTCGGGCGTGAGCCCGGCGTACTCGCGCAGCGAGGCGTCGATGCCGACGCGGCCCTGCTTGTCGACGGTGACGAGGGAGGCGCTCGACGACACGGCGCGCTGGCGCTGCATGCTCACCTCACCACGCTCGACCCGGGCCATCAGCTGCTCCGCCATGGCTTCGAAGGCGTCGGCGGGCACCACGTCGATGCAGGTGTCGAGCCCGAACACGAGGTAGCAGCGCTCGCCCAGGAGGTTGCGGAAGGCGGCCGGGAGGGCGACCCGGCCCTTGTCGTCGAGCTGCCGCTCGTGCGTGCCGACGAACAGCACCGGTCACCCCCTTCCCTTCCATGGCCTGCCAGGGCCCGCGCCATGTGCGCGCGCTCCACCACGTCCCCCATTCTTCCCCCCTTTCTCCCCACTGGTCAACCATTTTCCCCACTTTCCCCCCCAACGCTCCCCCAGCGCCCCCTGGACCGACCATCGGGGACCACATCAGGGCCACGTGGCACGCGCGAAGATCAGCGGGCGCGGAGGGTGCGTCGGACGCCGGAGACGGCGGGTGCCGGCGGCCCGCGCGGTGAGGGCGGGCACGCGGGGCTGCGCCGAGCGCGGCCGGTCAGCCGGGGAGCTCGGCCTCGACGGCGGCCCGCAGATCGTCCGGAGACACCGCGGCGGGCAGGGTGGCCACGGGCCCCAGCTGCGCGGGCGACGGCTCCTCGCCGGCGAGGAGCGTGCACAGCAGGTCCGGGCGCCAGACGTGGTGCACGGACGACTGCAGGCGCGCCCCCGCACGGGTGCGCCGCTGGCTGATCCCCACGAGCTTGGCCACGCCCGGCGGGTGTGCCGGCGCGGCGACGACGACCTCGCCTGCGCCCACGCCGTCGAAGCACACGAGGCGGGACCAGGGGGTGTGGACCAGCGGCCCGCGGTGGACGGTGGCACCCGCCACACCGCAGGTGGTCAGCGCCCGCGCCCACACCTCGCCCAGCCACCACATCGACCGGCCGACGTCGTCGTCCCACAGCGGGTCGGCGCGTGGCACCACCACGTCGAGCCAGGACATCTCCCCCGGCACGATCAACACCGCGCCGCCACCGCTGCGGCGGCGGACGAGGTCGACGCCCCTGGCGACGCAGGCCTCGACGTCGGCCACCTCGGTGCGCTGGGCCGAGCCGAGCACGAGCGCCGGGTGGTCCACCACGCACCACCGTGCCGTGCGTGAGGCGGCGCCGTCCGGTCGGCCGAGCGGGTCGTCGCCGTGCAGCTCAGCAGCGGGCCCGCGGACCAGCTCCACCTGCCAACCGCCCGCCACGGTGGATCTCAGCTGGCCTTGGCGAGGTAGGGCTTCCAGGCCTCCGGGACCCGAGGCACGGAGATGGCCACCCAGGCGAGCTCGCGGGGCGCACGCGGCGGGCGGGCGAGGCGCATGCCGGCCTCGTCCGGGGTGCGATCGCGCTTCGAGAGGTTGCACGGGCGGCACGCAGCCGCGACGTTGTCCCACACGTGCTCGCCGCCGCGGGAGCGGGGCAGGATGTGGTCGATCGAGTCGGCCAGGCCGCCGCAGTACTGGCAGCGGTGCTCGTCGCGAGCGAACACGGCCCGCCGCGACAGCGCGGTGCGCCGGTGGTACGGCACCTTCACCACGTAGCGCAGCCTGATCACGATCGGGCTGGGCACGGAGATGCTGACGGCGTGCAGCACGGTGCCGTCGTCCTCGACGACGTCGGCCTTGTCGGCGAGCACCAGGCACGCCGCCCGGCGAGCGGAGACGACGGAGAGCGGCTCGTACGTGGCGTTCAGGACCAGCGCGCTCCGCATCGTCGGCGACCTTACCTGCAGGATCTCCGGCGCGGCCCGAGGGTTCCGGCGCCGGCCGACGCAGGGCGCGCAGGCGCGCCGGCGGCTATCAACCCGTCCCGTCGCGAGGGAGCTGCTGCCGGCACCACGAGAGGTAGTTCAGCACATCCGCGGGCTCCGGTGGATGCTCCGCCGAGCCGTACTGGGTGAGCAGCCGGAAGCGTACGTACGCCGGCGAGGGCACCGGCAGGAACGGCGGGCGCCGCCACCACCCCGTGCGCGCCGTGCGCAGCACCTGGCGCCCCGCCACCGGCCAGAGCGACGGCCGCCGCGCCACCGCGGCCGCCACCCGCCACCCGACCCACGTCACCCCGTCTGCGGCTCCGTCATTCACTTCGCCTGCGGCTCTTTGGGCAGGCCGAGGACCATCTCGCCGATGATGTTGCGCTGGATCTGCGACGAGCCGGCGTAGATCGTCCCGGCCCGCGCGTTGAGGAACGTCCCCACCCAGCTCCACGAGCTGTTCGGGGCGCCGGCGTCGTCGGCCTGGAAGGCGCTGGAGGGCCGCCGCCCGCTCGGGATCATCGCCTCCGCGCCCAGGATGTCGACGGCCAGCTCGGTGA
>VFQR01002062.1_pt1 | contig 13539 bp, 14 predicted proteins | sample 3512321 | NCBI WGS metagenome assembly VFQR01 (sample SAMN10412374, study PRJNA504923) | tailings metagenome | isolation source: Relicate 3 Philex TSF1 revegetated site | place: Philippines: Tuba, Benguet | collected 2017-08-29
GCATGGGCATCGACCGCATCGCGATGCTGAAATACGGCATGCCGGACCTGCGCGCTTTCTTCGAGGCCGACGTGCGCTGGATCGAGCATTACGGATTTCGCCCGCTCGACTTCCCGACGCTGGCGGGAGGGCTCAGCTCGTGAAGCTCACCCTCGGCTGGCTGAAGGAACATCTGGAGACGAGCGCCACGCTCGACGAGATCGTCGACAAACTCACGCTGATCGGCCTTGAGGTCGAGAGCGTCGAAGACAAAGCGAAGGCGCTGGCACCGCTCAAGATCGCCAACGTGCTGTCGGCGGAAAAGCACCCCGACGCGGATCGCCTGCGTGTCTGCATGGTGGACATCGGCACCGGTAAACCGATCCAGGTGGTTTGCGGCGCGCCGAATGCGCGCGGCGGCATGAAGGCGGTATTCGCGCCTCCCGGCACCTACATTCCCGGCAAGGCGCTCACCTTGAGCGTCGGCAAAATTCGCGGCGTCGAAAGCCACGGCATGCTGATTTCGGGCGCGGAGATCGAAGTCTCCGACGATCATGATGGAATTATCGAATTGCCCGCCGACGCACCAACGGGAAAGGCATACGCGGATTATGCCGGTCTCGGCGATCCGGTGCTCGACGTCGCGATCACGCCGAACCGCGCCGACTGCCTCGGCGTTTATGGAATCGCGCGCGATCTTGCCGCCGCCAGCATCGGCGACATGAAGGAAGAACAACTGAAGCCGGTCACGGGGAAATTTCCCTGCCCGGTGAAGGTGAATCTCGAATTCGACAAAGACCCGCTCTGCCCGGCTTTTGCGCTTCGCCTCATCAAGGGCGTGAAGAACGGCCCGTCGCCGGAATGGCTGCAGAAGCGGCTACGCGCCATCGGCCTGCGGCCGATCAATGCGCTCGTGGATATCACGAACCTGCTCACCTTCGACCGCTCGCGTCCGCTGCATGTGTTCGACGCCGCCAAGGTGAAGGGCAACCTCGTCGTGCGCCGCGCGAAGAAGGGCGAAAAGATTCTGGCCCTCGACGGCAAGACCTATGAACTCGACGCGGATATGTGCGTGATCGCCGACAACAGCGGTGTCGAATCGCTTGCCGGCATCATGGGCGGCGAAACGACCGGCTGCTCCGAAACCACGACGGATGTCCTTGTTGAATCGGCGCTCTGGGATGCGGTCAACATCGCGCAGACGGGCCGCAGGCTCGGCATTAATTCCGATGCGAGATTCCGTTTTGAACGAGGTGTCGATCCGGCGTTCTGCGTGCCGGGGCTGGAGCTTGCGACCAAACTCATTCTCGAACTCTGCGGCGGGGAAGCTTCCGAAATCGTGCTCGCGGGAGAAATTCCGGATACGAGCCGCGTGATCGATTTTCCCTTCAGCCATGTGAAGAAGCTGTCCGGACTCGAAACGAATGCCACCGAAGCGAAGCGCATCCTCAACGCGCTCGGCTTTTCGGTCGCGGGAGCGGGTGATGTGCTGAAAGTCTCACCGCCAAGCTGGCGCGCGGACATCGAAGGCAAGGCGGACCTCGTCGAAGAAATCGTCCGCATCCTCGGCGTGGACCGTGTTCCTTCGACGCCGTTCGAGCGCGGCGAGGACGCATTCAAGCCGGTGCTGACTACGATCCAGAAACGCACGCGCATGGCAAAACGCGCGCTCGCCGCAGCCGGGCTGGTTGAAGGCGTCACCTGGTCGTTCATCTCGAACGCACACGCAAAGGCGTTTGGCGGCGGCAAGCCCGAACTTTCGCTCGCCAATCCGATTGCCGCGGAGCTTTCGGACATGCGGCCGTCGCTGGTACCGACACTTGCGATGGCCGCGCAGAAAAATGCCGACCGCGGTTTCTCCGACGTGGCGCTGTTCGAGGTCGGTCAGGTCTTTACCGGCGACAGACCGGAAGACCAGTTCATCGCTGCGACCGTCGTGCGGCGTGGTACGGCGAAAACGAATGCAACAGGCCGCCACTGGTCGGGCTCCGCGAAATCCGTCGATGTGTTCGAAGCAAAATCCGATGCGCTTTCGGTGCTCGCGAGTGCCGGTGCCCCGGTCGATAAAGTGCAAATTGTTGCGGGCGGTCCCGCATGGCTGCATCCGGGCCGCTCCGGCACCATCCAGCTTGGACCGAAAACCGTGCTCGGCTATTTCGGCGAGTTGCATCCGTCCGCGCTCGAGGCGCTCGACGTTGCGGGACCGATCGCGATTGCCGAGATTTTCCTCGAGCGCGTACCCGAGCCGAAGGCGCGCCCGACGCGCACGAAACCGAAGCTCGAACTTTCGCAATTCCAGCCCGTCTCGCGCGATTTTGCGTTCATCGTGGATCGCGGCGTTGTAGCCGCCGATATCATTCGCGCGGCGGAAAGTGCCGACAAGAAACTCGTCAGCGCCGTCGATGTGTTCGACGTTTACGAGGGCAAGGGCATACCCGACGGCAAGAAGTCCGTCGCGGTCGCCGTCACCTTGCAGCCGCGCGAAAAGACGCTAACGGATAAGGAAATCGAAGCGGTCGCCAAAAAGATCGTCGAGGAAGTCGGAAAGAAAACCGGCGCGACGATCCGTTCGTAATCACTTCTTCCCTTTGACTGGACCTTTTGCGGGTGCCTGTTTCGGCGCGAGATAGCGCAGCGCCGCGTCCGCTGCGCGTTCGCCCGTCACCCACGCGCCCGCGACCGATCCGAACCAGGTTTCGTGCACCGCTTCACCCGCAAGAAACATGCGGTCGAACAACGGCTCCGACAAAATGCGGCGGTTTCCTCCGCGCCCGGGTGCCGCCGCCGAAGTACCGCCCAGAATGAACGGATCGGCGGACCAGCGAACGGCTTCCGCACTGCCGAGATATTTTTTTGCTTCCGCGCCGAAATGTTCGGTGAACTGTTCGGCCACGAAATCCCGCATGGCGGCTTCGCCCTTCGCCGACATTTCGCGGCCGAATGTGCCACTGAATTCCGCAAAACAGATATCGCTGCCGCCGGCTCGGGCCAGCATGCTGATGTTCCGCGCATCCATGCTCTTGAACAGGATTCGCTGATCGTCTCCGAACTTGAACGGGTTGCCCTTCAGTTCGAACGCCAGCCGGTCGCGCGTCCCGAGTGAAAGTGACTCAGCAGCATCGAGCGTGCGTTTTGGAAACGCGGCGTCGAACTTGATGCGGGCGGAAGCAAGTACGCTGGTGGAGACCGTTACGATGACCGCATCCGCGCGGATATTTCCGCGCGCGGTTTCCAGCACGATGGGTCCGCGCGATGCCGGTCCGATCCGCATGACACCGGCATCGAGCGTCACATTGAGAGGCCGCGCCACCATTTCCAGCATCCGGCCGAGACCGGGGCGGCTGGTGATTTCGTCCGGCTGGTCTTCCAGCCGTCCAAAATCGACCGTCGACAGATTTTCAAGGTTCTTGGAAAAAGTATTCGCGCCCAGCACAAAACCGATGGTGCTGCTCCACTCGCCGAGATCGGGCATCGCCTGGCTCGCGGGAATGTCTCTGCCCGCCTCGCCCGCCGCGACGATGGCGCGGCTCGCGCGGCGAAGCGCAGCCGTGAACGCATCGTAGTCGTTGTCGCGCGCTTCGCGCAGACCGACATAGATACGGCGGAAAGGCGAGACCGGTTGCAGGTCGATCTTTTCCAGACGTCCCAGCGCGACCAGCGGATTGCGCCCGGACGCGGACATGAAGTGAGCGCCACGGTCGTAATCCGCATTCAATCCACCACGTGCAGTCCAGATACGTCCGCCGATGCGGTTCGAGGCTTCAAGCAGCGCATAGGTTTTTCCTGCCGACGCGACGCGACGAGCGGCCGCAATGCCGGCGGCACCCGCACCAACAATGGCGACATCCACTTCGCCGGAGGAAGCCACCTGACCCAGTGCCTGGCTCGCCGCTACTGACACGGTTCCGGTCAAAAAACCGCGTCTCGAAAGATGCCGAATCATTCGTGAATTCGCTTTAAAAACTGAGGGTTAGGAGAGGGTCGCGCATCGATTCGCGGGCGGCGCACCAATACCCGTGAACGCGATGGAAACTAGCGCCGGGTTAGCCTCGCGGAAAGGGAATTTGGAGGGGGTGTACCGCGTACCGGTTCCCAGAATGGAATGGGCGAACGATTTCTTGGCGTCGTCGGACAAAGGATTGTCCGTTACCTCGAACAACCGTCGGCGGGCTATGAGCCATTTACGCCGAGCGATCCGCAGGCTTTGGCGCGTGCGCTGAAGCCGGGTGACGTTCTTCTCGTGGAGGGCAACTCCCGCGTTTCCGGTGTCATCAAATACCTGACCCAGAGCACCTGGTCCCATGCCGCCCTCTATGTCGGCGACCGGCTTGGCAAGAACACCGATGCGAGCGAACCGCATGTGTTCGTCGAAGCGGTACTCGGTGAAGGCGTCGTAACCGCCCCGCTGTCCAAATACGAGATGTTCCATACCCGCGTCTGCCGTCCCGCCGCATTGACCGCGCACGACTGCGAGCGCGTTGCGTCCTACATGATCAAGCGCATCGGCCTGAATTACGACGTCAAAAACATCATCGACCTGATGCGCTATCTGATGCCGCTGCCGGTACCCACGCGTTTTCGCCGCCGGTTGATTGCGCTCGGCTCGGGCGACCCGACAAAGCTGATCTGCTCGTCGCTCATCGCGCAGGCGTTCGATGTCGTCCGCTATCCGATCCTGCCGAAGATCGAACTGATCGGCAGCCGCGAAACGCGGCGCGAGATCCTGCACATCCGGCATCATTCGCTCTACACGCCGCGCGATTTCGACATCTCGCCCTATTTCTCCGTGGTGAAGCCGACGATCGAATCGGGCTTCGACTACAAGCGTCTGCGCTGGGCCAATCTTCCGAAGTCCGTCCCCGAGGCGCCGGCCTGCACGCCGGAGACGACGCTGGTGCCGGAAATGCCACGCGCCGAAACCGTCCTGCCGAACTGAACCCCGCTGACGTGACCTTTTCGCACGGCTAAATTCAGCCGCAAGCCTCGTATTGTTTCAGGCGAAAGCACGCCTACATTCGCTGCGACCTCGCCGCCGGATTTCCGATGCTCCAGGATTTCATCGCCGCCTTCGCCCAGACCTTCTCGCCGCCGCTGCGCCGCATCCTGCTCAAGACGGCAGCACTTTCGGCGCTGTTGCTGCTCGTTCTCGGCGTCATCATGCAGACGCTGATCACGCACATGATCTCGCTGCCGCCGCCATTTGAAATGGCGCTCGCCATCGCGACCGGCCTCGGCCTGATCGCGGGCGCCATCTACTTGATGGGCCCGATCAGCTCGCTCACCGCCGCGTTGTTCCTCGACGAAGTGGCGGGCGAAGTGGAGCGCACCGAATTTCCCGCCGACCCGCCCGGCCGGCCGCTGCCCATGGGACAGGCCATGGTGCTCTCGGCGAAATTCTTCGCGCTCGTCCTGCTCGTGAACTTTTTCGCGCTGCTGATGCTCTTGATTCCCGGCATTAACCTGATCGCGTTTTTCGTCGCCAACGGCTTCCTGCTGGGGCGGGAATATTTCGAACTTGCCGCCATGCGGTTTCGCTCCATCGAGGAAGCACAGATGCTCCGGCGCGAAAACGCCGTGCGCGTCTTCATCGCGGGCCTGATGATCGCGGGCATCGTGATCGTGCCGGTGCTGAATTTCATCACGCCGGTGCTCGCCACCGCCTTCATGGTGCGCGTGCACAAGCGGCTTGGCCCAACGCGCGAAATTCTCGCACCGCGCTAACAGCCGCTAGACTGTCTTTTCCGGCCAGCGGCAGAGATCGTTGATGAGGCAGGTGGGACATTCCGGCGCCCTCGCCTTGCAGACATAACGTCCGTGCAGGATCAGCCAGTGATGCGCGTGGCGCTTGAAGCGATCGGGAATCGCTTTCTCCAGAACAAGTTCGACCTCCAGCGGATTCTTTCCGGGTGCCAGACCCGTGCGATTCGAGACGCGGAAAAGATGCGTGTCGACCGCTATGGTGTGTTCGCCAAAGGCGATGTTCAGCACGACATTCGCGGTCTTGCGGCCGACGCCCGGTAGCGCCTGCAACTCTTCGCGCGTGCGCGGAACAACACTGCCGTGTTCGGCGATCAGTTTTTCCGAAAGCAGAACCACGTTTTTTGCCTTGGTGCGGTAGAGTCCGATTGTCTTCACGAGTTCGCGCACTTTCGCCTCGCCGAGGGCAGCCATTTTTTCCGGCGTGTCGGCAAGCGCGAACAGCGCGGGCGTTGCCTTGTTCACGCCGGCGTCCGTGGCCTGCGCCGACAGCACCACCGCCACCAGCAGCGTGAACGGATTGGAATGGATCAGTTCGCCCCTGGGTTCGGGGTTCGCGCGTGAAAATCGCGTAAAGGCTTCCGTCACTTCCGGCTCACCCCAGCGCACGGAATTCCTTTTCCGTTTGCTTTTTCCCGCCGCCGGCTTTTTCACGGTGGGCTTTACGGATTTTGGGGACTGCCTTCGGGCCATCGTTCCCGTATAGTCGTTGCATGAATCAAGGCAACTGGCCGGCCGAGTCTGTCCTCTACGAAGCGACGCTCCGCCCGCACCGCTCGCTGAGCAAACCCGGCTTCGTCATCGTCATGGCGGTGCTTGCGCTCACGAGCTTCGTGGCGGGCATGGCGTTCCTGATGATGGGCGCGTGGCCCGTCTTCGCTTTTTTCGGCCTCGATGTGTTGCTGGTCTGGTGGGCGTTTCACGTGAACTACCGGGCGGCAAAGGCGCGCGAGGAAGTTCTCGTCACGCCGACCGAGTTCCAGGTGCGACAGGTTTCGCGCAAAGGGGCCGCACGCGAAACGACATTCAACCCGCGCTGGACGCGGCTTGAAGTGGACAAGGACGATCTTTCCGGGGTCACGCGGGTTGCTGCCGTCTCACGCGGTGTTTCGCTGTCCATCGGCGCCTTCCTGCCGCCTTCACAGAAGCAGGCGCTGGCCACAGCGCTTTCCCGGGCGCTCGCCGAGGCCAAACGCTAGAATCTCCGGCGAAATCGGGTGGGTTTCGCTGTTGCGCCGTGCTTTGCGTACGGCATGATGAACCTGCAGCAAACCCTGAGCATGAAAATCGCCCGCAACAGTTCCGCGCCCGACGACGCCGACTACGAAACCGTCCGGCGGGCCATCGAGTTTGTCTCGAAGGCGTTTCGCGAACAGCCCGATGTCGAAAAGATCGCGCATGCGGTCGGCTCCAGCCCGCGGGAGCTGACGGATCTGTTCCGCCGCTGGTGCGGTCTCACACCGAAGGAATTTCTCTCTGCGGTCACGCTCGATCACGCCAAGCGCATCCTGAAGGAAACGCCGAGCGTGATGGAGGCAACTTACGAGCTGGGTTTGTCGGGACCCGGACGGCTGCATGATCTTTTTGTTGTGCATGAAGCGATGTCGCCCGGCGAATGGAAGACCGGCGGAGCATCGCTCGATATCGCATACGGATTCCACGATTCTCCGTTCGGCCGCGCGCTGGTGATGGCGACACCGCGCGGATTGTGCGGCCTCGCTTTCGCGGATCAGGGCGAGGACCGCGCAGCGCTTGAGGACATGCGCTCACGCTGGCCGAACGCTCGCTTCACCGAAAATCATGCTTCAACGGAGGCGTATGCACGGCGGATTTTCGAAGCCGCGCGATGGCAGCAGAACAAACCGCTCCGCATCGTGTTGATCGGCACCGACTTCGAGGTCCGTGTCTGGGAGCAACTGCTCACCATCCCGATGGGCTGCGCCTCGACCTATTCGGCGATCGCTTCAAAAATCCGCAAACCCAAGGCTTCGCGCGCGGTCGGTGCTGCGGTCGGCAAGAATCCGATTTCGTTCGTGGTGCCTTGTCACCGCGTCGTCGGCAAGAGCGGTGCCCTCACCGGCTATCACTGGGGGCTTACGCGCAAGCGCGCGATGCTCGGCTGGGAGGCGGCGAAAACTCAGGCCGCGAGATCGAGCCTGTCGGCGACTGTGGAATCCGCCGCGAGGCGATAAACGATCGGGACACCGGTTGCCAATTCACGCTGGATGATCGATTCCGGCGTGTGCTTCTCCAGCACCATGATCAGCGCGCGCAGCGAATTGCCGTGCGCGGCGACGATCACGCGCTCGCCGCGCAGCACGCGCGGCAGGATTTCCTGCACGTAATAGGGAAGCGCGCGGGCAATCGTATCCTTCAGCGACTCGCCGCCGGGCGGCGGAATGTCGTAGGAGCGGCGCCATTTCAGCACCTGTTCCTCGCCCCATTTCTTGCGGGCATCGTCCTTGTTGAGGCCGTTGAGATCGCCGTAGTCGCGCTCGTTCAGCGCGATGTCCTTGAATACCGGGATGTTCGACTGGCCCATTTCATCGAGGATCAGGCCGAGCGTTTTCTGCGCGCGCTTCAGGCCCGACGTGAACGCCACGTCGAATTTGATTTTTTCCGCAAGCAAACGTTTTCCCGCCGCTTTCGCTTCCGCGACACCGGTTTCCGTCAGATCGACGTCGCGCCAGCCGGTGAACAGGTTCTTCAGATTCCATTCGCTCTGGCCGTGACGGACGAGCACCAGCAGACGTTCGCTCATAAAAACTCCAATCAGCTTTCGAGGCCAAGCACATCGGCCATCGAATAGAGACCGGGCTTGCGGCCTTGCGCCCACTTCGCAGCGGTCAGCGCGCCGCGCGCGAAGATCATGCGGTCTTCAGCCTTGTGCGAAAGCTCGATGCGCTCCGAGTGACCGGCGAAGATCACCGAATGATCCCCGACGACGGTGCCGCCGCGCAGCGTGGCAAAACCGATGTCGCCGGGTTTTCTCGCACCCGTGTGTCCGTCGCGCGCGCGAACGGAACGCGCGTCAAGTTCGACGCCGCGCCCTTCCGCGGCAGCACGGCCGAGCAACAATGCCGTGCCGGACGGCGCATCGATCTTGCGGTTGTGATGCATTTCGAGAATTTCGATGTCGAAATCCTCGCCAAGCGTTTTCGCGACCTGCTTCGTCAGCGCCGCGAGCAAATTAACGCCGAGGCTCATATTGCCGGACTTCACGATGACGGCGGACTTCGCCGCATCGGCGATCTTCTGATCGTCCGCGGCCGAAAATCCAGTAGTGCCGATGACATGGATCAGCTTGTTCGCGGCGGCATGGGCTGCAAGTTCGACCGTCGCCGAGGGAATCGTGAAATCCACAATGGCATCGAACTTTCCCGCGAACGCCGACGGATCGGCGGCGATCTTCACGCCGCTGGCACCGGTGCCGGCAAGCTCGCCCGCGTCCCTGCCGATGTCGGCGGAGGATTTATTTTCGATGGCCGCCGTCACGGCAAAACCCTTCTGCTCGGATGCCGCGCGGATCAATGCGCGGCCCATCCGGCCACCGGCTCCGGCGATCAACAGGCGTAAATCGGCCATGGTTTCCTCTTTCGCGGGCGGGTATATCGCGCGGCGGGTGGAGGGGAAAGCGGCAGTCCGGATTATGGTTGCGGACCGTCGTAGCCCTCAATGATGACGATATCGCCGACCGAGGCGGCCTCACGCAGCTTCATGGCGTGGGCGTATTCGGGCGAGCTGTAGCAATCGAGGGCGGCCTGATAGGTCGGAAACTCGATCACGACATTCCGGTTGCGGGCCTTGCCTTCGGGCGCCTCGAACTTGCCGCCGCGGATCAGAAACTTCGCGCCGTATTTTTTGAACGCAACGGCGTTGGCGGCGGCATAGGCCTTGTAAGCCTCCGCATCGTTCACATCGACACGCGCGATCCAGTATCCCTTCACCATTGTTGTTCGCTCCCTTTCCTGTTTCAGCGCAGACTATTTCAGGGCCGACTGGATTTCCGCAACGATTGCTTCCGCAGCCTGTTTTGCATCTTTCGCTTCTGTAATGGGACGGCCGACCACGAGATAGTCGGCACCCGACCGGATCGCCATTCCCGGCGTCACGACCCGCTTCTGGTCGCCTGCACTCGCCTGCGCCGGACGGATGCCCGGCGTCACCAGCAGCAACGAGCCACCCACCTGCTTTTTCAACATCTCCGCTTCAGCGGCCGAAGCCACAAGCCCGTCGACACCGGCGGCCTTCGCCTGCTCCGCTCGCTTCGCAACCATTTCGCGGGTGCCGAGGATGTAACCGGCTTCCTTGAGATCGGAGTCATCCCACGAGGTCAGCACGCTCACCGCGAGAATTTTCAATTTGCTTTTCCCGCGCCCTTCAACGGCGGCCTTCATCGTCTGCGGAAAGGCATGCACGGTCAGAAACGTAACGCCCAGTTCCGCCGCGCGTTCGGTCGCGCGAGAGACTGTGTTGCCGATGTCATGCAGTTTCAGATCGAGAAAGACCTGCTTGCCGGAACGCGCGAGATCGCCCGCGAAGGCGAGCCCGCCCGCCATCACCAGCTCGTATCCGATCTTGTAGAAGGTCACCGCATCGCCGAGCCGGATCACGGCACGCTCCGCTTCGGCAACGCTGGGGAGATCGAGGGCGACGATCAGCCGGTCACGGGCGGAGATGGACAATGCAAGTCCCCGGAAGTCTGTTCAGAAATCTGCTTCGGCGAGAGCGATAAGCCTGCGCAGGCTCGCGCGCAACAGGTTGAGCGTGCGTTCGTCCTTCAAATTCCCATCTTCCTCGAACGCGGTCGCGGCTCCGCTCACCGAAACCATATCCGCGGAAACCATCGCGCCAAGGCCGAATTCAAGGCTCTGCCGCAGGGCCATCAATCCGCGCATGCCGCCGAAGCGGCCGGGCGAGGTTGATCCAAGCCCGAACACACAGGCTTTATAGGGATCGCTTGGCCCCTTCACGCGCGATACCCAGTCGATGGTGTTCTTGAGCAGCGGCGGGATCGACGCGTTGTATTCCGGTGTCGCGATATAGACGCCGCGATGGGCGAGCATCATTGCATGCAGTCTGCGCGCGGCTTCGGGCGGGCCGGAGCGCGCTTCCAGATCGCCGTTGTAGATCGGCATCTCGAAATCCGTCAGCGAGATGTAACTGACATCGGCGTCAAGGACGGCGAGTTCCTTCGCGGCGATGGAGGCGAGTTTTCCGCTATACGCTCCGCTGCGCGTCGATCCGGCGAAGACGAGGATACGCGCGCGCGGCATTCGTCAATCGGCGCGATAGACCCAGACGCGCGCAGGCGGAATGTTCATCCAGATGCGCGGCGAGGAGCTCATGCGATAGCGGCGCGAGGGAATGGGAGCGGTCACCGCGTAGGTGAACTGCACGAACGGTCCGCCCGGACGCAGCATCTTCAGCGCGCTCTTGAGCAGGCGCAGGCGCGTAAACAGCGGACGGGTCATCAGCGGCAGGCACGACACCACCGCTGAAAGCGGCTGCGCGGTCACGCCCGCTAGCGTCTTGTGTAACGAATATGCGTCGCCCTGGATCACCGTGGCGCCGGGGAAACGCTTGCGCAGCAGCGCGCAGAATTCCGGATCGTATTCGACCAGGATCAGGCGTTCCTGCGGGACACCGCGAGCGACCAGTGCTTCGGTCACGGGACCGGTGCCCGGTCCAAGCTCGACCACCATGCCCGGCGCTTCGGGATCGACCTGTGCCGCGACGGCGCGCGCAAGCGCCTTGCCAGACGGCGACACGGCCCCGACCTTCAGGGGGTGCTGGAGCCAGGTTGCGATGAAGCGCACCTCGTCGTCGAGGCGCAGCTTGGGCTGCTTCTTCGCGATCACGCGTTGCATGGAAACCGGTACGCCCCTTCGCCAGACTGTCACGGAATGTACATGGTTCGGGGCGGGTGCACTATCGTCAAGCAGGACGGAACGTTAAGGAAGGTCCCCTGCGCTAGTCGAAGAACTCGCGCATTTTGGCGAAGAATCCCGCCGTTTCCGGCTGCGTGTCCTTGGAACTTTCTGTTTCAAATTCTTTCAGAAGTTCACGCTGGCGCTTGGTCAGTTTTTGCGGAGTTTCCACGGAGACCTGCACATACATGTCGCCGCGCGACTTGGAGCGCAGCACGGTCATGCCCTTGCCCGCCAGCCGGAACCGCTTTCCGGTCTGGGTGCCTTCCGGCACCTTCACCTGGCTGCGGCCGCCGTCGATGGTTGGCACTTCGAAGTCCCCGCCCAAAGCCGCCGTCACGATCGAGACCGGGACGCGGCAATAGAGGTCGGCACCTTCGCGCTGGAACACGGCGTGCGGCTTGATCGACAGGAAAATATAGAGATCGCCCGCGTCGCCGCCGCGCAAGCCCGCTTCGCCTTCGCCCGCGAGGCGGATGCGCGTGCCGTCCTCGACGCCTGCAGGAATATGGACTTCCAGCGTGCGCTCCTTGGTCGTGCGGCCCGAGCCGTTGCAGGCCGCGCACGGGGATTCGATCACGTTGCCCCTGCCCTGACAGGCCGGGCATGTTCTTTCTAGCGTGAAGAAACCCTGCGACTGGCGGATACGGCCGGAGCCGCTGCACATCCGGCATTGCGCGGGCTGTGTACCGGCTTTCGCGCCGCTGCCCGAGCAGGTTTCGCACACGACATTTGTCGGCAGCCGCACCTGAGCGGTCTTGCCGGAATAGGATTCCTCGAGCGTGATTTCGAGATTGTAGCGAAGATCGGCGCCGCGCTCGCGCATGGAGCCGCGCGCACCGCGCCCGCCGCCTGCCATGCCGAAGATGCCTTCGAAAATATCGGAGAAGGCCGAGCCGAAATCCGATCCGAAGCCGGCACCGCCACCGCCCTGCTCGAAGGCGGAGTGACCGAAACGGTCATAGGCCGCGCGCTTTTGCTCGTCCTTCAGGACGTCATAGGCCTCGTTGATTTCCTTGAACTTCTGTTCGCATTCCTTGTCGCCCGGGTTTTTGTCCGGGTGCCACTTCATCGCGAGTTTGCGGAAAGCAGACTTCAGCTCGCCATCGCTGCAGGTGCGGGTGACTTCCAGAATTTCGTAGTAGTCGCGCTTGGACATGAGCGAACCGGCTGGCCCTTAAAGCGCACCCCCGGGTACGAACCCGGGGGTGATGTTGTGTGCGAAGGGAAGAAGCATCGCCGCCTCAGGCGGACTTCTTCTTGTTGCCCTTGTCATCATCGACCTCGGTGAATTCCGCGTCGACGACATCTTCCTTCTTCTTGCCGGCATCGCCACCGCCGCCGGACGAGGCATCGTCCCCGCCCTTCTGCTGCTGGGCGGCGTACATGGCCTCGCCGAGCTTCATCGCGGCCTGCGCGAGCGTCTGTGACTTCGCCTTGATCGCTTCGGCGTCGTCACCCTTCAACGCTTCCTTCAGGTCGGACAGCGCGTTCTCGATGGCACTGCGGTCCGCGGCCGAGACCTTGTCGCCATATTCGGAGAGCGACTTCTCGGTCGTGTGCACAAGTGCGTCGGCCTGGTTCTTGGCTTCGACCGATTCGCGGCGAGCCTTGTCTTCGGCCGCATGGGCTTCGGCGTCCTTGACCATCTTTTCGATGTCGGCCTCGGAAAGACCCCCGGATGCCTGGATGCGGATCTGCTGCTCCTTGCCGGTACCCTTGTCCTTGGCGCTGACATTCACGATGCCGTTGGCGTCGATGTCGAAGCCGACCTCGATCTGCGGGACACCGCGCGGTGCGGGCGGAATGCCGACGAGATCGAACTGGCCGAGCATCTTGTTGTCGGCCGCCATTTCGCGCTCGCCCTGGAAGA
>VFQR01002063.1_pt1 | contig 13538 bp, 18 predicted proteins | sample 3512321 | NCBI WGS metagenome assembly VFQR01 (sample SAMN10412374, study PRJNA504923) | tailings metagenome | isolation source: Relicate 3 Philex TSF1 revegetated site | place: Philippines: Tuba, Benguet | collected 2017-08-29
CTCGCTGCGTGCCGACCGCAGGCCGCGTATCTGGATCAACGCATCGGACATCTATAACCGCACGCCATTCGTGTTCGGGCGCACGGCGTTCTCCGTGATTTGCAGCGATCTTTCTTCCTTCCGGATCGCGAATGCGGTCGCGGCGTCGGCGGCTGTACCACTCGTCTTTGCGCCAGTGGTGCTGGAAAGTTATGGCGACCGCTGTCCGGCACCGATGCCGGACTGGGCCGCGCGCGCGATCGGCAATCCGTCCGCCGAGCCGATGCTGCGATCCTTTTCGCTCGCGCTGCAGAGCTATCGCAACGGCACGGTGAAATACATCAAGCTGCTCGACGGCGGACTGGTCGACAATTTCGGCTTGTCCGGCTTCACCATCGCGCGGCAAAGCTCGACCACGCCTTACGGTCCGCTGACGCCCGAGCAGGCGGTACGTATCCGCCGCGCGATGTTTCTCGTGGTCGATGCGGGCCGCGCGCCCTCGGGCGACTGGACGAGGACGCTGGAAGGACCGGGCGGCGCCGACCTGATTTCCGCCGCATCCGATACCGCAATCGACGCGAGTGTCCGCGCCAGCTACACGGCTTTCGAGCGCACGCAGAACGACTGGCAACAGCAGATCGTACGCTGGCGTTGCGGGCTTTCGGCGGCGGAGCGCCGCCGTCTGAATGCCGGCCCGCGCTGGAATTGCCGGGACGTCAGGTTCTTTGTCGGCCGCGTAACATTCGAATCCCTCGATCAGGCGAGGGCCATGTCGCTCAACCTCGTGCCGACGCGCTTCAAGCTTCCGGCGGATACGGTCGATCTCGTCGTGCAGGCGGGACAGGATGCGCTTCGCATCAACCCGACTTACCGGTCATTTCTTTCAAGCCTGTAATTTTTGGGTAAATACCATTCAACGGTTCCCGACTCTGCTAAAGTAACGGGAGGGGGAATTGCCGTGGAAACGGAAGCGACGCGCTCCATAGTGCGGCAGCTTTACGACGCCTACATAAAAGGCGACGCGGAACGTTTCGCCTCTTTCCTCGACGACAAGATCGACTGGGTCATCCACGCACCGATCGAAGTCTTCGCCTTCGCCGGACCGCGCAAGGGCAAGATCGCGGTGCTGGAGGCGCTTGCCGGCATTGCCGACGACTACGAACTCAAGAAATACGAGCCGCAGCTGTTTGTCGTGGACGGAGACCGGGCGGCGGTGATGTCGGAAGTCGGCTTCGTGCAGCGCTCATCCGGCCGCATGCTCCGCTTCCGCATCGCGGACTTCCTGCGGCTGCGGGATGGCAAGGTGGTGGAGTTCCGCGAATTCACCGATACATTCGACGTGACCCAACAGGCGCTCGGCCGATTCTTCGAGCTTTGAAACTCATCAGGGACCGCGCGCGGGGAGGCTGAATGCTGCACGCGCTTGCGACTTTTCTTGTTTGCCAGCTTGCCGGAGAGGCCGTGGTCCGGCTGATCGAAGTGCCGATACCGGGTCCGGTCGTCGGCATGGTGTTGCTGTTCATCCTGCTCGTCTGGAACATCGACCTGCCGTATTCGCTGGATGAAACCGCCGACGGAATCCTGAAGCATCTTTCGCTGCTGTTCGTGCCTGCGGGTGTCGGCGTCGTGCAGCATCTCGACCGCTTCGGGGCGGAGGGCTGGCGCATCGCGCTGGTGGTCGTGGTCTCGACCGCGATCACACTTGCGGTGACAGCGCTTACATTCGCGGCGGTTTCGAACTGGCTCGGCGACAGCGGCAGCGAGCCGCTGCATACGCCAAGAAAAGCGCCGGCGAAGAAATCCGCGCGGGCGAGGGGGCGCAAATGACCGACCTCGTCCAGCTCTGGGTCTATCTTTCCGGACAGCCGCTGCTATGGCTGACGATCACGCTGGTTGCGTATCTTGTCGCGGATGCGATTTCGATCGCATGCCATCGGCATCCGCTCGCCAATCCGGTGCCGATCAGCATCTTTTTCATTTCGTGCCTGCTCCTGATTTCAAACACGCAGTTCTCGGCGTATTTCGCGGGCGCGCAGTTCGTGCACTTCCTGCTTGGTCCGGCGACCGTCGCACTTGCCATCCCGCTTTATCGTCATCTGCCGCAGGTGCGCCGCGCGCTGGTACCGATGTCGATTGCGCTGCTCGCCGGATGCACTTCGGCGATTGTCTCGGCCGTGCTGCTGGCAAAATGGATGGGATTGAGCGACGCCGCGACGCTCGCACTCGCGCCGAAATCCGCCTCGGCTGCCATCGCGATGGGCATCGCTGAAAAAATCATGGCGGAGCCGGCTTTGACCGCCGTGCTTGTGATCAGCACCGGCATTACCGGAGCGATCATCGTAACACCCTTGATGAATTTGCTCGGGCTGAAAAATTACGCCGCGCGCGGTTTTGCGGCCGGCCTCGCGGCGCACGGGCTTGGTACCGCGCGAGCGTTTCAGGTCGATCCGCTCGCGGGCACTTTTGCCGGCATTGCGCTCGGGCTGAACGGATTGCTTACCGCAATTCTGGTGCCGCTGATACTACAGTTGCTGATGCGCTGACCTAGCGGCGGTCGAGCAGCGATACTTTCGCGGAATTCTGCTGCCGAGTCGCATCGATCGCGCTTACGCCGGTGACGACAAACGCCATCAGTCCGCCAATCACGGAAATCGCGGTCACATAACCCACAATGTTGGTGCTCGGAGAAAGGTGTCGCATAACTCCCTCCATGTTGCTCGCGAATTAACGCACGTTCAGGATTCTGGTTCCTGCGAACGAAAAAGTCGAATGCGCGGATTTGCTTAAAATGCCGCCGCTTTGGCGACGTCGAGCCAGAGAAAGAACGTTGCGGTCAGCATCGCGCCGAAGGCAAATCCGATCGCAAAGCGTTCCGCCGATGAACTGCGTTCCCGCAACAGGAAGCGGTTTTCCCAGGCGCGTGCGACGTAGTTCGGCGTTTGCATGGGCGCCTCAGTTGAACCGGTTTTGCTCGAATTTCGGAATTGTCAGATCGAGTGTGACGCGGCGCGGATCTTCGCGTCCGGCAAGCATGTAAACGCCAAGGACCGCGATCATGACCGCGATGGTGCCGGTCATGAAGCCGAGAAAGGCATTGCTGGAACCGTCACGCATGGTGGCCTCCTGTCCCGCAATAACGTGCGATCCATGCCCCGGGTTCCGCCCAAAAAAAGTAGCCGGGCACAAGGCCCGGCTACTTCGGCTTTATGTCCGGCTTACTGCGCGGGCGGCGTCGACGGCGTCGTCGGAGCCGGGGCAGGGGTTGTCGCCGGAGGATTGCTCGGGGCCATACCCGGCGAGCGATCCGGCAAGGGCGCCGGTGTGGTGGTCGTCGCCGGCGGGTTGGTGTTGAACTCCGCCTGCTGCGTGCCCGTGTTGTCCGCGAAATACAGGAACGCCACCAGTGCGATGATCACGGCGGCTGCGCCGATCACAAGCGGGCTGAACGACGAGGTCCCGTAATCCGTCCTGGATTCGCGGCGGTTACGGTCAAAATCCTGGTTGGTCATTCGTTTCCTCCTGTTTCTCCTGAGGAGCCAACGAAGGCGCGACACGATGGTTCCGATTTTGCAATTCCGCCGTCATGGAACCTGATGTAGAAGTTCCATCGAATGCATTTTGGCGGCACGGAACCGATCATGGCAGCGGCGAACGGAAATCTGATCAGGGGCGAGACCGGCGACTGGGAAGTCGTCATCGGCATGGAGGTCCATGCGCAGGTGACGTCCGATGCAAAACTTTTTTCCGGCGCCTCGACGGAATTTGGCGGCTCGCCGAACTCGCATGTGTCGCTCGTCGATGCGGCGATGCCGGGAATGCTGCCTGTAATCAACAAACGCTGCGTGGAGCAGGCCGTACGTACCGGGCTTGGGCTGAAGGCGCAGATCCATCTGAAATCGGTGTTCGACCGGAAAAATTATTTCTATCCCGACCTGCCGCAGGGCTACCAGATCAGCCAGTACAAGTCGCCGGTCGTCGGCGAGGGCAAAGTCATCGTCGACATGGCCGAGGGCGAAAGCATCGAGGTCGGGATCGAACGTGTGCATCTGGAGCAGGATGCGGGCAAGTCGGTGCATGACCGGCATCCGACCATGTCGGGCGTGGACCTGAACCGCTCCGGGGTCGCACTGATGGAGATTGTATCGAAGCCCGACATTCGCTCCTCCGAGCAGGCGAAAGCATATGTCTCCAAGCTGCGCTCGATCCTGCGCTATCTCGGGACGTGCGACGGAAACATGGAAGAAGGTTCGCTGCGCGCGGACGTGAACGTTTCGGTTCGCAAACCCGGCACCGCGTTAGGGACGCGCTGCGAAATCAAGAACGTGAACTCGATCCGCTTCATCGGACAGGCGGTCGAATACGAAGCCCGCCGCCAGATCGACATCCTCGAGGGTGGCGGGAGCATCGTGCAGGAAACGCGTCTGTTCGACGCCAACAAGGGCGAGACGCGCTCCATGCGCTCCAAGGAAGAAGCGCACGACTATCGCTATTTCCCCGATCCGGATTTGCTGCCGCTCGAGTTCGACCAGAAATTCGTCGATGGCATCGCGGCCTCGCTGCCGGAATTGCCGGACGACAAGAAGCTGCGGCTGATGAAGGAGGGCGGTCTGTCCGCCTATGACGCCGGCATTCTCGTCGGCGAGCGCGAGACGGCGGAGTATTTCGAATCCGTCGCCAAAGGCAGGGACGCAAAGGCCGCCGCCAATTTTGTCATTAACGAGCTGTTCGGCCGCCTCAACAAGGAAGGCAAGGATATTTCTTCGTCGCCGATTTCCCCGCAGCAGGCGGGCGCGATCCTCGATCTGGTTTCGGAAGGCACGATCTCCGGCAAGATCGCGAAGGACCTGTTTGAAATCGTCTGGGCGGAAGGCGGCGATCCACGCCAGATCGTGGAAAAGCGCGGCATGAAGCAGGTCACCGATCTCGGCGCGATCGAGAAAGTGATCGACGACATCATCGCGAAAAATCCCGACAAGGTTACCGACGCGAAGGCGAACCAGAAGGCCGCGCAGTGGTTTGTCGGGCAGACGATGAAGGCGACCGGCGGAAAGGCGAGCCCGCAGATCGTGAACGAACTGCTCAAGAAGAAACTCGGCGTCTGAGCCACCATGGCGGATGCGTCACGAGCAGGATCGCAGCGGCTCGCCGGGGGATTGGTCGATCTGCTTCTTTCGTTTCGCGGCGTGGTTCTGTTCTGGGTCGCTTACGGCATTTCCCATTCGCTGCTTCGGCTCGGCATCACACGCACGCTGACGCTGGACGACTCCCGCGCGAGCGAGCTCGTGCAGACCTTGTCGTGGGGTTATCAGGTCCGGCAGCCGCCGCTGTATGAATGGCTGCTCTGGTTCTCGCAGCAGGTTTTCGGAACCGGGATCGAGAGCCATCTTGTTGTCCGCTACTCGCTGATCGCAGCACTTGGGATCGCGACCTACGGCGCCGTGCGCGCGGCGGCGAACAGCGCGCGCTGGGGAGCCGCCGCGTCCTATTCGCTGGTGCTGTCCTATCCGGTGGGCTGGACGTTTCACGAATGGGCGACGCAAACCATTCTGCTGTGCATTGCCTGCATGGCGACGATGCATGCTGTCATCCGATTTCTGCAAAAACCCGGAGAGGGCGGGGCGGTCCTGCTCGGACTTGCGATTGCACTCGGCTTCTACGCCAAGTTCAGTTTCCCGATTTTTCTCGCGGCTCTGCTGATCGCTACAGTCAGTATTCCTGAAACGCGCGCGCGGCTCACGGATGCGAGGCTGTTCATTCCGCTTGCAATCACCTTGGCAGCAATTGCGCCCTACCTGATCTGGGTCGCATCGGTGAAAGGAAGTATCGCCACCGAGGTTTCCGCGCACATGATTCAGGAACAGCAGTCGCACTTCGCGCGCGCGGGCCTCGGCCTGTGGCGGCTTGCAAGATCGCTCGTTGTATTTTTGCTACCATGGTTCCTGTTCGTATTCCTGCTCGCACCCGCCGCGTTCATGCCGAAGGCGCAGCCAAAAGAACTGGCTGGCACCGGTGAAACGCTCGCTTTTCGAACGATGCTGATCGCGGCACTGATCGCCGCCGCCGGAATTGCAGCCGCCGGCGCCACCAATGTCGCTGAACGCTACATGCATCCGATCCTGATCGTTGCGCCGGTATTCACCTTCGCGAGGATCGCGCGTTTTGCCGACACGGAAAACCTGTCCCGGCGGTCGGTTGTTTTCTCTGTCGCTGCCGCGGTCTTCCTGCTCGCGTTCCGGTTCATCGCGGCAACCGACAACCCGCTTACGCAGCGTGCAGCACGCGGACTGCTGCTGCCATATGCGGAGCTTGTGGACGCACTGGCAAAGCGGGGAATTACCGATGGCACGGTTATCACCAGCCGTGTCCGCGATGCGGGAAATATACGGGCGATCAATCCTGTCCTGCGCGTGCGGGCACAGGAGTCCTATCTCGCCGTGCCACCGCCGCGGCGCGCCAGCGACGACAAGAATTGCGTGCTGTTATGGGGTGAGGGCGAGGAGGAGGATGTCAATACGATGATCCCGCTCGGCCAGCTCAAGCCGCAGAAGATCGAGATCAAGCCCGCTGCTTCCAGGATCTTTGCAACACGAGGGGCAGCCTGGTTCATCGCACCGCTCGATCCGGCTTCGAAACTCTGCTCCTGAAAAAGCGACATCCCGGCTGCAGACGGCGCGGGGGCGCAACGCCTGCAAGCCGGGATGTGCTTTAGGACCGGGAGCGCAGGGAGGTTACTCCACTCTCCCGATCCCGTAGCGGATTACATGCCGTCCTTCGGCAGCCACGCGATGTCGCGCACCTGACCCTTCAGGCCGTTGACGGTGCCGGCGGCAGTCGCCTTGCCCGACGAAATGTCGACCGAGTAGAGCGTGTTGCCGCTCATCAGCCAGCCGTCGTTCTTGCCTTCGCCCATGTTGACGATGTTGAAGGCGGCGGGGCCGGAGAGCTTCACGCCGAGCGAGCCGATCGTGTTCAGAACGCCGTCATTCGGCGGCGCCTGACGCACGAGCGTGCCGGCGGTCGCGTCGATGTTGTAAAGCGTCGTTTCCTTGGTGCCCTTGACGCTGTTCGAATAGGCGCCGGCGACGACGTTCGGCTTCTTGCCCTTGGCGGCGTCGGTGTCGGCATATTTGTGGCTGCCGTCGACAATTACCTTGCCGTCGTCGACGTTGACGCGATGGCTGGTGCCGTCATTGCTCATGATGCGGAGGCGGTCGGCGGCCGGGTTGAAGTCGACCGTGATCGTGCCCTTGGCCTTCTCGGAAAGTTCCGCCTTCTGGGTCGCGGCACCGGTCTTGGTGTCGATGGTGACGATTTTGCCGTCGTCGGTGATGCCGTACAGCATGCCGTCTGCCGGGCGGACGTCGATGCCGGCGAGCTTCTTCACGCCCTTGACCGGCATGGTGGCGGTCACGGTGCGCTTGCCGGGGTCGATCATGGCGAGGCTGTTGTCGCCGACGAGGGCGACGATCTGCTGCGCGGAGGCAGCGTTGGCGGCGACGATCGCGCCCGTCAGCGCAATCGAGGCGAGAAGCGATTTGCGGATGTTGGACATTTCTTGTTCTCCCTGGGGTGGATTCACGGAGGGAGCGGGGGCGCCCTCACATCCGATACCCGCGGAAACCGGCCACGGATGCGCCTCACACAAAAAAATCTGTCACTGCATCTGGCAGGGATGTTCGCGGGTAGACACTATGTGCGGTACAACGGCGGAACCTCGCCGAACCGCAGGAGTGGGCTTTGAAGGAAGCGGACCCGCATGCAGACCTCATCGCAGCTTGCGCGCGCGGGGATCGCGCCGCCTTGCAGGCGATCTACCAGCGGGAGGCGGGGGCCATGATCGGGGTCGCCGCGAGGATCGTCCGCAGGCGGGAACTTGCCGAAGAAGTTGTCCACGACGTGTTCGTGCAGGTCTGGCGCCGCGCGGCCAGCTTCGATCCCGCTTTGGGCAGCGGAAAGGCTTGGCTCTACACGATTGTCCGCAACCGTTCGATCAATCTGCTGCGGGATACGGGCCGGGAGCAAACGCGGCCCGATGAGGAAATCGTTTCGCTGGTGGAAGCCGGTGCTGCGGCGGAAGACGCGTTTTCGAAACTCGCCGAAGGCAGCGCCTTGCGCCGTTGCCTGCAACAACTCGATCCAAAGCGCCGGCTCGGAATTTTGCTCGCCTATGTCGAGGGGCTTTCACACGGCGAAATCGCCGCCCGGCTTGGCGTGCCGCTCGGCACCGCGAAGACGTGGCTGCGGCGCAGCCTGATCGCGCTGAGGGATTGCCTGGCATGAGCACGCGGGAAATCACCGCCGGTGAATATGTGCTCGGCCTGCTCGAGGACGCAGAGCTTGCGCAGTTCGAGCGCGACCTCGCGCGCGATGCCTCCTTGCGCGAAGAAGCCGCGCGCTGGCAGGCGCAGTTCGCGCCGCTCGATGCTTCCGTTCAGGTGATGCCGGTACCTGCAACGCTGTGGAGCCGCATCGAGGCGAGTTTGGGCTCGGCGCAGCGTGAGCGCGAAATACCATCCATTTCGCAGAAGCTGTGGGACAATCTTGGTTTCTGGCGCGGTGCGAGCTTCGCAGGCGCGTTCGCGAGCCTTGTGCTCGCGGTTTCCGTAGGCCTGCTCGCGGGCCGCGCGACACCTGTTCCGCTGGTGGTTGCCGTGCTGCAGACGGACGACGCGACACCGGGTGCTATCGTCGAGGCCTTCCACGACGGCCGCGTCGTTGTCGTGCCGCTCCGTGATATTCAGGTACCGGAAGGGAAAGCGCTGGAAGTCTGGACGCTGTTCGACAAGGCACGTGGTCCGGTTTCACTCGGCCTGATCGACCGAACACGGCGCGCACAGTTCTCCACCGCCAATCTGCCGGCGCGCGAGACGCAGCTCTATGAAATCACGCTGGAGCCCGCGACCGGATCGCCCATCGGACGGCCCACCGGCCCGATCCTGATGAAAGGCTTGGCGGCGGCACCCCGTATCTGATCGCTGAAACAAAAAGCCCCCGGCGGTGCCGGGGGCTACTGTTCGCGGGAGAGATCAGGCGGCCTTCTTCTTCGCCTTTTTCTCGTCTTCCTCGTCCTTCTTTTTCTTCTTGGCTGCGTCAGCCTTTTCTTTCTTTTCCTTCTTGGCTTCGTCGGCCTTCTCTTTCTTTTCCTTCTTGGCAGCGTCCGCTTTTTCCTTCTTTTCCTTCTTCGCAGCGTCCGCCTTTTCCTTTTTCGCCGAACGCTCGTTGTCGTCCTGCTTCCTGGAAATCGCCTTCTTGTCGTCGGCTTCCTTCTTCTTCGCGGCCTTTTCATCGGCGGCCTTCTTTTTCTTTTCCGCCTTCTCTTCGGCGGTTTCCTTTGCCGCGGTTTTCTTCTTCGCCGTGCCCTTGGCCGCATCGGAGATTGGGTTACCCTTAAGGCAATCGCTCAGGAAAGCGCGATAGGCGAGCATGCCGGACGCGCCGGTACGTTCCTTGTGATCGCCCCATTCCCTCGCGCAATCGCGCATCTTGTTCTGCTGACGGAGCTGCGCCTCGGAGTATTTCTTTTCCTGCGAGAACGTTGGCGCGCTCATCACGGCGACGAAAGCGAGCACCGCAAAGGCGGCGAGCAACTTCCGCAACATTGGACATCTCCATGCATGGACCCGCGGCCTCCGCGATTGGAGGTCTTCGGCGGGCCGGCCGTTTCCCGGCGGGGGCGTACCGGATGCGACGACGATACGCCTGAACTTGCGGTTACCGCTAGGGATGTGCCTTGCACATTAGGGCTGATGCTGTTGTGACTGGAATTCGCGAAATTTATCGGAAAGATATGCGGCGGTAACGGAAGGAACCGGTATGCGGAAAGCAAAAAAACGAATGCAGGCGCGCAGAAAATCCGCCGCGGCAAGAAACGTGTCACCGAAGCAGCGTCCCATCGAACTCTATTTCTGGCCGACACCCAACGGATTCAAGATCACGATCATGCTCGAGGAATGCGGGCTGCCGTATGTCGTGAAGCCCGTGAATATTTCGAAGGGCGATCAGTTCAAGCCGGCGTTCCTGAAGATTTCACCGAACAACCGCATGCCTGCCATCGTCGATCCGGATGGACCGCTCGGAAAGCCGATCTCCGTTTTCGAGTCCGGTGCCATTCTGCAATATCTCGGCCGCAAGACCGGAAAATTCTATCCGAAAGACGAACGCAAGCGCGTTGCCGTCGACCAGTGGCTGATGTGGCAGATGGGCGGGCTTGGGCCGATGGCGGGACAGGCGCATCACTTTCGCATCTATGCACCGGAGAAAATCCAGTACGCGATCGACCGCTATTCCAACGAATGCCGCCGCCTCTATGGCGTGATGGAAAAACAGCTATCGAAAAACAAATGGCTTGCGGGCATCGAGCTTTCGATTGCTGACTTTGCCTGCCTTGGCTGGGCGCGGCCGATGAAGCGGCAGGGACAGGATCCGGAAGAGTTCCCGAATGTCGTCGCCTGGATGGAACGCCTGAAGAAACGTCCTGCGGTCGCGCGCGGGCTTGCCGTCACCGCCGAGGAGTACGGAAAGATCGACATTGCGAAGGACAAGGACGCCTGGAAATTGCTGTTCGCGCAAGGCGCCAAAGCCAAGTGAAGCCGCTGCTTGCGATGTGGTGAGCGAGCCGTAAGCGCGCATCGTTACCGGTGTGTTTCGGAATTGCGGGAAATGCGGCGGTATCGGCATTTCCAGCGTGAATCATTCGTGAATTGCCTTCCGCACGGGTGCGGATGGTCAGAAACGATTCATCCAACCATTTAAGATGCGATTCAAAACTGCACGGCATTCTCGCGGTCAGGACGGACGCAGTGTCCGGACACAAAAAGGACGGGGCAGGACGCACCGTTCAGGGACCACGGGGAAGGCAAATGGGGCTCAACGAACTTACCGCGCTAGAAAGTGCGGCCCGCATTCCGGGCGACAATTCTGGCGCAATCTGCTTCAGGCTCGGCATGTTCTATTCGGTCGGCGGTTCTGTGCCGGCGGACAAGGTGGCCGCGCATAAATGGTTCAATCTCGCCGCCGTTCGCGGCAATCGCGATGCGATCTCCTATCGCCGCGAATTGTCCGCCGAAATGTCGGAACTGGAAATCGCGGCCGCCCAGCGCGCCGCTCGCGAGTGGATCGCCGCCACCGCGCACTAAAAGAACCTGGTCCCCGAAAAGTGGAGGACGGTTTTCGGATAAGGACCAGGTTCAAATAAAAAGGGGAGGGAGCGGAAGGACCGCGGTTCGAAAGAGCCCGGTCCTTCGGTTTTTCGTGCAAAAGAAAATAAACGAAAAAGCCGCCGCGAAACTCGCGGCGGCTTCATTGTCGCGGAAGCGGTCAGTTATTCTGCCACTTGATCTGAAATTCGACCTCTTCGTCCTTGCCTTCGCGTTCATGTTCGATGTTGAACTGGGCGCGGGCGGGAACGTAAATGCGTTCGCCTGCAATCTGGATCTCGAACTTGTCGCCGGACTCCAGCGCGTCTGCCAGGCGGCGCAGCTTCGCCACGAACTCGCCGATCGGATAGTCCTTCTCAATATCTCTTCCGCGTTTGCTCACTTCATTCTCCACTGTGTTCGCTGCCCCGCAGCGTTCGCAACGCGGAAGATATGGTGTGGTTGCGCGGCGGTTTGTAGCCCGTAATTCTTCGGTAACTGAGCGTGGGAACCGGAAAGCAACGCGGCGAGTTTGCGGTGCAATGATGGCGAATCGTTTTTGCGGTGATCCGGCCCGCGTTTCGCTTCGTATGTTTGCAGAAAGCACCGGGAGGCCGTGGCCATGCAGAAATTTCTCTACGCGTATTTTTCGTCCGCGGTCATTTTTCTCAGCATCGACGCCGTCTGGCTGGCGGTGATGGGCAATCTTCTCTACCGGCCGGTGCTTGGCGACATGCTGCTGCAAAAGCCCAATCTGACGGCGGCAGCGGTGTTCTATGTGATCTACATCTTCGGCGTCGTCTATTTCGCGGTACTTCCCGCGTTGAAGGCCGGGGACTGGACGTTGGCGCTGATCAACGGTGCGCTGCTGGGCGCTGTCGCATACGCCACCTATGACCTCACCAACCAGGCAACGCTCAAGAACTGGGCCACGAAACTGACGGTGATCGACATATTGTGGGGATCGGCGCTGACGGCGGTTGCCGCGACCGGCAGTTATTTTTTCACTTCATACTTCTCGCGCTGATCGCCACTGGCGCAGCGCCAGAAATCCAAGAAATACGCTCAGCGAAGCGACGCTGATCGCATTCAGCCGGAACATTGCGGCAAATTCTCCCGGCGTGAAATCGCGGGCAGGCAACCCGTAATTTCCGTTCAGCAGGAGAAAAACTACCGCCATCGCGGCAAGCAGCCCCCCGGCGGTTTTCCATTCACTCGCGCGAAACAGAAGCACGCAAAGTATCGCGCAAGGGATCAGGAACAGTTCAACGCCCGATGCCTGTCCGAAAACTTTTGCACTGAGAAACGTATTGCCCGCACCTGCGATGACGAGAAGCATACGCCCCCTGAGCGAGTGGTTTCTTGTAAGCAGCGGGACGGCCGCGAAAAAGGGCGAAGACAAAAACGTCCACATGGCAGGGACCGCAGCACGCTCCGCGAGATACCAGAGATAGAGCGGATAGAAAGGCTGGTTGAACAGGATCGAGAGCGCGATCAGGTTCGCCGTCGCGGCACGCGGGTCGGCATTCGCGAGCAGGGACGATAGCGCCGCGCGCACCCGCGTCACGGATTATTCCGGGCCTGTTTCAAAAGATAGTGCGAAACGCCCCACTCGTTTCCGCCGGCGTGACCGAACAAACCCTCGGTCGCAAGAAAAAACAGCCGCCAGCGCCGCGCCCACAGTTCGGCCTCCTGCCCATATGTCGCGTGCAGGATCGGGCGTATGTCCGCATAGTTGGCGTCGAAATTGTAAAGCCAGTCGCGGGCCGTCTTCGCGTAATGCGTGCCGTTCCATTCCCATTGCCGCTCGACCGAAATGATGTCGCTGAATTCGCGGATGAGATCGCGGCTCGGCATGATGCCCCCGGTGAAGAAATGCTGCGCGATCCAGTCGGTCTTGTCGCGATGGTCGAAACGGTAGGGACTGCTGCGATGGGTGAAAACATGGATGAACAGCCGCCCGTCCGGCGTGAGCCAAGAAGCGGCGCGCGTCAGCAGTTCACGCCAGTTCGACATGTGTTCGAACATTTCGACCGAAACGATCCGGTCGAATTTTCCGGCGGCCGAAAACCCGTTCATGTCCGAGGTGATGATCTGGAGGTTCCTGATCTCGCGCTCAAGGGCGCGCGCTTCGATGAACTGCCGCTGCGAGTGGGAGTTCGAAACGGCCGTGATCCGCGCGTTCGGAAAGCGTTGCGCCATGTAGAGCGAGAGCGAACCCCAGCCGCATCCCAGTTCGAGGATCGGCTGGCCGTCCTGCAAATCGGCATGGAAGACGGTTTCGCGCAGTGCGTTCTCCTCCGCGCGGGCGAGGTCGTCGTGATCGGTCTGGTAAAGGCAGCAGGAATATTTGCGATGCGGTCCCAGCACCAGTTCGAAAAAGCTTGCCGGCACCTCGTAATGCTGCCGGTTGGCTTCATCGGT
>VFQR01002064.1_pt1 | contig 13535 bp, 12 predicted proteins | sample 3512321 | NCBI WGS metagenome assembly VFQR01 (sample SAMN10412374, study PRJNA504923) | tailings metagenome | isolation source: Relicate 3 Philex TSF1 revegetated site | place: Philippines: Tuba, Benguet | collected 2017-08-29
GATGGCGGAGACTGTCTTCGCCGTGAGCCAATGCGTGCCAGGCGAGCGCCGCGCGCTCTCGGTGCCACCGGCGGTGCCGCCGGGCATGCCCATCGCGGAGACCGGCGCGCTGCTGCTGAATGACGACGCGCCGGGCGATCCGCCACCGGAGCACAAAGGCGTGCTGTCCTCCGGCCGCGTGCTGCCGGGGCTGGACGTCGCCAGCTACCATGACGGGCAGCGCCTGCCGGACGGCACCTATGGCGAGATCGGAATCTCGGGACAATTCCTGTTTCCGGCCTATCGCGGACGCTCCGTGGCCGATTCCAACATCACGGACGGCGTGTTCCGCACCGGCGATCTCGGCGTGATCCTGGACGGCCATGTCTTCGTCTTCGGACGCCTCAAGGAGATCATCATCGTCAACGGCAAGAACATCTTCGCCGGCGATGTCGAGGCGGCGCTCGGCCTGATCCACGGCGTGAAGAAGGGCCGCGCCGTGGTGTTCGGCGTGGACAGCGACATGACCGGCAGCGAGGAGCTGATCGTCGTCGCCGAGCAGGACGAGGCGGCCGCCGTGCCGGAAGCCGAACTGCGCAGCGCCGTCAGCCGCGCGGTCTCCGAGGCGTTCCTGGTGAAGCCGCGGGACGTGCGGATCGTCGCGGAACGCTGGCTGGTGAAGAGCACTTCCGGCAAGATCAGCCGCGACGAGAATCGCAGGCGGTATCTCGAACAGTTCAGGGCGGGAGCCGGAGCATGAAGCCGTTCACGCTGGAGCATCTCCAGACCATCGCACGCGAAATCATCGGCGACCGCGAGCTGGTGCTGCGCGCCGACCAGTCGGCGCCGGACGTGCCGGGCTGGGACAGCCTCAACCACACGCTGATCAGCGTGGAGATCGAGGCGCGCGCGGAGGCGGATGTGGATTCACAGATGCTGGCCGAGCAGCCGAATTTCGGCGCGCTCGTCGAGTTCGTGCGCAGCCGGCAACACTGAAGAGCGGGCCGCCGAAGCGTCCCGGTCCTGCTGCTCTATACCGGGTCGCGCAGCGGGCGTGGCCGGACCGGTCGGTCGGGCCTGACGGGGCGCTCGGGCCTGACGGGGCGATCCGGTCTGGCGGGACGCTCCGGCCGCGCCGCCTGTGGCCGTGCGGGGCGTTCCGGCATCGCGGGGCGGTCCGGCCGGCCTGGACGTTGCGGCGGTACCGGGCGCTCGGCCCTGGCCGGGGGTTGGGGACGCTCCGGCCGGTCGCGCCGGGGGGCTTCGGCCCGCCGCGGGTCCGGCCGGGCGGCGGCGGGCTCGCGCGGCGTGCGCCCCAAAGCGTTATCGATGGCGCTCTCGTCGGCAAAGCGGAGACCCGCCGATTCGCAGATCGAGACGAAATCCGCGAGACGCTTGCGATAGGTCTCGTGAAACCGGCCGATCGCCTCGGGAGAGAGCGCGCGGCTGACTGCCTCCAACACAGTGGCGCTGTCCAGCTGGTCGAGGGTCATGGTCGGGATGCCCAGGAAGCCGGTCAGCTCCCGCACCCTGGCATCGGCCTGGAGGATCACCGCGGGCCGCCCAGCCTGGAGGAAGGCGACGCCGCCATGGAAGCGGTCGCCCACGAAGGCGTCGCGCAGGTGCGCGAACATGCGCCAGCGATTCGTGTCGCGGAAGAAATAGTGATCCACGAAGGGTGATTCGAAGCCCAGCAGCTTCTGGGTCGCCTCCCGCACGAAAACCGGATCAACCAGCCCGGTGGCATCGTCGAAGATGGGCTGGTCCGGCGGCGAACGCCGCGCGAGGGCGAAGAAATCGTTCTGGAACACGTAGTCGGTGCGGAAGGTCTCCGCGACCGCGCGGATCGGCTTCAGCCGGTCATGCTCGCCATGCGCGCGCTGGAGCCGCCCGGCGCTGGCAAGCCGGCTCTGCCTCGTCAGATCCGGCGCCTGGACGGCCATGACGTTGCGCGGATAGACGAAGAGGCTCGGGCATCCGGTGGCGATCGCCTTGTCGATGCCGACGCCGCGCATCCAGCGTTCGGTGGACGGGCCGCGCACGGCCAGCAGCCTGCATTTGCGGTTCAGCGCCTGGAACAGCGCCAGCAATCCGCCGGGGACCGAGGACGCCTCGGCCGGCAGCTCGTCCTGCAGGCCGATGCCGAAGACGTAGACCGGGATCTCGAGCTGGTCGATGTGTTCGGCGAGGAGGCGCCAGTTGCGGTCGTGCTTCGCCACGGTCTCGGCCGGATACTTCGAGTAGTCGCGGATCATGTTGGCAAAGCTCAGGCAGACGCCATCGAAGAGCCGGTTGAAGCGCGCCGCCGGCGAAGCGGCCGGCGCATCCCCGCCGTCCTCCGCGGCGTACCAGCCGGAAAAGCAGGAATGCGTGCGGTCCACCGCGAACATCCGGGCCGGGGCCTCGGCGTGCACCATGTTCCCTGAATTCGGGCTGACGGCGAAGATCTCCGCCTGGATTCCCCTCACGCTGGAGGTGACGGATACCGGCATGCTCACCTTCGCCGGCAGGTCGATATTGGCGAGGTTGAAGCCGAGCCGGCTCGGCGAGAAGACCATGCGCATGGCGCAACATGCCGCCATGCCCCACCGCGGCGCAACCCCGGGATGCACCATGCGGGGGACCTGCGCGGATGGTTGACAGCGCGGCAGGCGCCCACGACAACCGCGCCCCTGGGACACAGGTGGGAGACCGGAGCGCATGCGCGACCAGCAGGCCGCCGCTGCCGATCGCGCGGGCGACGCGCTCGATGTGCAGGTTTCCAACACCACGCGGCCCGACCGGTATCCGGCGGTCTTCTCGGTCGTCGCGCAGGCCGCCGCCGGGATGCAGCAGCCGCGCATCCTCTCCTATGGCTGCTCGACCGGGGAGGAGCCATACACCCTCGCCACCAAGTATTTCCCGACGGCGACGATCGTGGGTCTCGACGTCTCGGCCGAGGCGCTTGCCGCCGCGCGCGAGCGCAATGCGGACCAGACGCGCGTCACCATCGCCGAAAGCACGCGCGAGACGCTGAGCGCGCTCGGTCCCTATGACATCATCTTCGCGATGAGCGTCCTATGCCGCTGGCCCACCACGCGGCGCATGGACAACATCGCGGAGCTGTTCCCCTTCGCGCGCTTCGTCGATCAGGTCGCGACGCTCGATGCGGTGCTGCGGCCGGGCGGCCTGCTCGTCGTCTACAACGCCAACTACGAGTTCCTGCACACGCCGGTCGCCGCCGACTACGACCTCGTGCTGTCCCCGCGCATCCGCACCGCCGGCCAGGTCAAGAAGTTCCGCCCCGACGGCGCGGCCGCCGCGCCGGCAGGCATCACCTGCTGCATCTATCGCAAGCGTCCGCCGGCGGAGGCCGGTAGCGCGGGCCTGGTCCTGTTCAACGAGCGCCTGGTCTGCCTGGGCGAGATCCCGCGCGGGCTGCCCTCCGTGGGCTGAGCGCCTGCTCTTCCGCTCTGCCGCTCGCGCGGCCATAGTCCGCGAAGCATGGGAACATTCCCCGAACTCTTCGCCCGGTGGTTTGCCGATCGCGGCTGGTCGCCGCGCCCGCACCAGCTTGCGATGTTGGACGCCGCCCAGGCCGGCGAGCATGCGCTGCTGATCGCGCCGACCGGCGGCGGCAAGACGCTCGCGGGGTTCCTGCCGAGCCTCGTGGACCTCCACCAGCGCCCGCGCGAGGGGCTTCACACGCTCTACATCTCGCCGCTCAAGGCGCTCGCCGTGGATATCGCGCGCAACCTGACCGCGCCGGTGCAGGAGATGCGGCTACCCATCCGCATCGAGACCCGCACCGGCGACACGCCGGCGAACCGCCGCAGCCGCCAGCGCGAGGACCCGCCGCACCTGCTGCTCACCACGCCGGAATCGCTCGCCCTGCTGCTGACGCTGCCGGAGGCCCCCGCGCTTTTCGCGACGCTGCGCGCGGTGGTGATCGACGAGATCCATGCGCTGGCCGGGACCAAGCGCGGCGACCAACTCGCCCTCGGCCTCGCGCGCCTCGCGGCGCTCGCGCCGGAGGCGCGGCGCATCGGGCTGTCGGCGACGGTCGCCCACCCCGACACGCTGCGCGCCTTCCTCTCGCCCACGGCGCGCGAGGGCAATGTCCGGCTCGTGCTCGGCGCCGGCGGCGCGGAGCCGGTGATCGACATGCTGTTGCCCGAAGGGCGCCTGCCCTGGGGTGGCGAGATGGGGCTCGCCACCATGCCCGAGGTCTATCGCCGCATCCGCGAGGCGGCCGTCACCATCGTCTTCGTCAACACCCGCGCCCAGGCGGAACTCGTCTTCCAGGCGCTGTGGAAGCTGAACGACGACAACCTGCCGATCGGCCTGCATCACGGCAGCCTCACCGTGGAGCAGCGGCGCAAGGTGGAGGCCGCGATGGCGGCGGGGAAGCTGCGCGCCGTCGTCGCCACCGCCTCGCTCGACCTCGGCATCGACTGGGGCGCGGTGGACCAGGTGGTGCAGGTCGGCGCGCCCAAGGGCGTCGCGCGGCTGCTCCAGCGCATCGGCCGCGCCAACCACCGGATGGACGAGCCATCCCGCGCCGTGCTGGTTCCCGCCAACCGCTTCGAGGTGGTGGAATGCCTCGCCGCCCGCCAGGCGATCGCGGCGCAGGAGCTGGATGGCGATCCGCCGCGGCCGGGCGGGCTCGACGTGCTGTGCCAGCATATCCTCGCCTGCGCCGTCGGCGGGCCGTTCCTGCCGGATGACCTCTACGCCGAAGTCACCCGCGCGCAGCCCTATGCCGCGCTGGCGCGGCGGGACTTCGACGACGCGCTGCGTTTCGTCGAGGATGGCGGCTATGCGCTGCGCAGCTATGACCGCTTCCGCCGCCTGTTCCGCGATGCCGAGGGGCGCGTGCATGTCCGTTCCAACGCGGTGGCGCGACAGCTCCGGATGAATCTCGGCACCATCGTGGACCTGCCGATGCTGAAGGTGCGGCTGCGCGGCGGTGCCGTGCTGGGCGAGGTCGAGGAATGGTTCGTCTCCTCCCTCACCCCCGGCGACGCCTTCATCTTCGCCGGCCAGCTCCTGCGCTTCGAGGGGCTGGACGGCCTCGTGGCGCTCTGCTCCCGCGCCAGCGGCGGGGAGCCGCGGGTGCCGGTCTATGGCGGCAGCCGCATGCCGCTCTCGACCTATCTGTCGGCCCGCGTGCGCGCTGTGATCGCCGACCCGCGCGCCTGGCACGCGCTGCCGGAGCCGGTGCAGGAATGGCTGCGGCTGCAGCGCCATGTCTCGGCGATCCCGCCGCGCGACGGTCTGCTGGTGGAGACCTTCCCGCGCGGCGGGAAATGGTTCCTCCTCGCCTACGGCTTCGAGGGAAAGCTCGCGCACCAGACGCTCGGCATGCTCGTGACCAGGCGCATGGAGCGGCTCGGCATGGCGCCGCTCGGCTACCTTGCCACCGACTATGTCGTCGCCACCTGGTCGGCCTTCGAGCCCGCTGGCGTCGAACGCCTGTTCGAGGAGGATCTGCTCGGCGAGGAGCTGGAGGATTGGATGGCCGAATCCTCGATGCTGCGCCGCAGCTTCCGCAACATCGCGATCATCGCGGGCCTGATCGAGAAGAACCACCCGCAGCAGGAGAAGTCGCGGAGACAGATGACGATGTCCGCCGACCTGATCTACGACGTGCTCCGCAAGCACGAGCCCGACCACATCCTGCTGCGCGCGACGCGCCAGGAAGCCGCCGCGGGCCTCACCGATGTCGCGCGCATCGCACTGGTGCTGGGTCGCGCCCGGCGTGGCGGGATCGTGCATCGCGCGCTGGACCGCGTCTCGCCGCTCGCGGTGCCGTCGCTGATCGAGAAGGGCCGCGAATGGGTCGCCGGCGGCGCCGAGGATGCGCTGCTCGCGGAGGCCGCCGCGCTGGTCGAGGAAGCGACCGACGGCGCCGAGCACTTCGCCGAGACCCTGGCCGAACTGACCGACCACATCCCGGCCCGCGGCGACCGCGACCGGCCGCGCCACCGCCGCGAGCCGCGCCGCCGCGCCGGCGCGACTCGTTTCCCGATGCGCGCGCCGAAGGGCCTGATGCGATGACCGCCGCCGCGCCGCTCCATATCGCCGGCGAGCGGCTGATGCTCGACCCGCGCGGCTGCGTCGCCTGGCCGGCGCAGAAACTGCTCGCCCTCGCCGACCTGCATCTGGAGAAGGGCAGCGCCTTCGCCGCGCGCGGCCACATGCTGCCGCCCTACGACACCGCCGAGACGCTGGACCGGCTTGGCCGCGTGCTGCGGCATTGGGGGCCGAGGCGCGTGGTGCTGCTCGGCGACAGTTTCCACGATGCCGCCGGCTCCGCCCGCCTCGCGCCAGCGGACGCCGCGCTGCTGCGCCGGCTGCTCGAAGGGATCGAGGTGGTCTGGGTGCTTGGCAATCACGATCCCGCGCCGCCGCGCGACCTGCCGGGGGCGGCGGTGGCGGAATGGGCGCTCGGGCCCTTCGCCTTCCGCCACATCGGCACGCCCGGCGCGACGGCGGAGCTTTCGGGGCATTTCCACCCCAAGGCGACGATGCCGACGCGCGCCGGCGGCGTTACGCGGCCCTGCTTCCTCTCGGACGGGCGGCGCGTGCTGCTGCCGGCCTTCGGCGCCTATACCGGCGGCCTCGACATCGGCGACCCGGCCATCGCGCGGCTGTTCCCCCGCGGTGGCCGGGCCTTCCTGGTCGGGGCGGAGCGTTGCTACTCCTTCCCGACCGGCCCGCTGCGGCGACTGCCGCAGCGGGAGGCATCGCCCGCGCTCAGGCCCGTTCCATGACCTGCGGCCCGCAGGGCCGAGGCCGCGAACGCGGCCCGCCGGTTGTCCGGCGAGCCAAGCGGCCGGAGGCCGCGCCCGGCGCATGAGGGCACCGCATCAGATCAGCACGCCGTTGATCGGGTAGATCAGCCCGTTGCTGGCCGTGATCGGCTGGCCCACCACCTCGATCGGGCGCGCCTCGATCCGGATGCCGGTCGGCGAGGTGCCGCTCTGGAAACTCGGCGCCTGCGGGTTGAGGCTGCGCAGCGCGACCGTGTTGCCCTCACCGACCAGCTCGACCTCGACGCCGTTCAGCGTGCGCACGCGGCGCGCGCCCTTGGTGAGATCCACCATGTAGAGGTTGCCCTGCACCAGGTGGTTCAGCACGAAGGGCCGCACCTGGGAACGGGCATTCTCGGTGGTCGCGGTGAGGTCGCCCACCAGCCCCGCCGGCAGCGCGTTGATCGCCGCGTCGGTCGGCGCGAAAAGCGTCCGCGCATCGGCCTGGCGGAGATCCTCCACCGCGCCGGCGCGCGCCACCATGTCGGCGAAGCGGGCGAATTCGGGGTGCGCGACGAGCGTATCGGCCAGTGTGCGCGTGGTCTGCGCGTGAACGCGCGGGGCGAGCAGCACGGCGCTGCCAAGGGCGGTGAGGGAGAGGAAGGCGCGACGGCGCGTCATGGATCGGCTCCTTGATGGTTGCGCATGGTCCGGCCGCCACGCGGAGCGGCGGCTGGTGCGCCTTCAACGCGGCGCGCGCAGAAGGGTTGTGGGCCGCCGTCTCGCGCTTCCGCACGAACGCGCTATCTCAGGGACATGACCGCTCCATCCCTGCTCTGGTTCCGCCATGATCTCCGGCTTGCCGATCACGCGGCGTTGACCGCAGCCATCGCCGCCGGCGGCCGCGTGCTGCCCGTCTTCGTGCTGGATGACGCGGCGGCGGGCGCGTGGCGCTACGGCGCGGCCTCGCGGTGGTGGCTGAAGCGCAGCCTCGCCGCGCTCGGCGCCGCGCTCGGCGCGCGCGGCGCGCCGCTGCTGCTCGCCAAGGGCCGCGCCGAGACGGTGATCCCCGCGCTCGCGGATGCGATCGGCGCGCGAGAGGTGCAGGCCGGCCGCGCGCTGGAGCCCTGGGCGCGGGAGCAGTCGCGCCGGGTGCATGAGGCGCTGCGCGATGCCGGGCGATCGCTCCTGCTGCACACCACGGCCGTGCTGCGGGAGCCGCACGGCTTCGCGGCCGGCACCGGGAAGCCCTACCAGGTCTATTCCCCCTTCGCGAAGGCGATGTTCGCGGCCGGCGAACCCGAGGCCCCGCTGCCCGCGCCCGCGAGGATCGAGGGCGCCGAGGCGCCCAGCGGCGGCGAGAGCCTGGACGCGCTCGGCCTCTATCCCGTCCCGGGCGAGCCCGACTGGGCCGCCGGCTTCGACGCCGCCTGGGAGCCCGGCGAAGCCGGCGCGCAGCAGCGGCTCGCGCGCTTCGTGGCGACCGGCGCGCTCGCGCGCTACCAGGACCAGCGGAACCTGCCGGGGATCGAGGGCACTTCCGGCCTCTCGCCGCATCTGCGCTTCGGCGAGGTCTCGGTCCGGCAATGCTGGCACGCGGCGCGCGCGGCCGGCACAGGGGCGGGCACCGGGACAGCGGGCATCGAGACCTGGCTGAAGGAGCTGCTCTGGCGGGAATTCTCCTATCACCTGCTCTGGCACCAGCCGGAACTGCCCTGGCGCAACCTGCGCCGCGAGTTCGACGCCTTCCCCTGGCGCGAGGATCCGGCGCTGCTGGAGGCCTGGCGGCGCGGCCGCACCGGCTATCCGATCGTGGATGCGGGGATGCGCCAGCTCTGGCAGACGGGCTGGATGCACAACCGCGTCCGCATGATCGCCGGCAGCCTGCTCGTGAAGCACCTGCTCCAGCCGTGGCAGCCGGGCGAGGCCTGGTTCCGCGACACGCTGGTGGACCACGACCTCGCCTCCAACAGCGCCTCCTGGCAGTGGGTGGCGGGCTGCGGCACCGATGCCGCACCCTATTTCCGCGTGTTCAACCCGGTGCTCCAGGGGCTGAAATTCGACACGGATGGCGCCTTCGTCCGCCGCTACGTGCCGGAGCTCGCCAAGCTGCCAGCCGAGCACATCCATGCGCCCTGGGAGGCGCCGGAACCCGTGCTCCGCGCCGCCGGCGTCACGCTGGGCCGGAGCTACCCGCGGCCGCTGGTGGACCCGGCGGAGGGCCGAGCCCGCGCGCTGGCGGCCTTCGCGGCGCTCAAGAAGGAGCCGGAGACGGCGTGATGGCCTCGCCCGGCGATCTCTGGCGCGGCTTCGCCGGCCTGCGCGTGGTGGCGGATGTGCATGGCGAGGCCGAGGCATTCCGCGCCGCCATCGAGGGCGCGCTGGCGGCGGACATGTTCGTCCTCCAGCTCGGCGACCTCACCGATTACGGGCCGGACAGCCCCGGGGTGCTGCGGCTGATGTTCCGCCTGCTCGATGAGGGGCGGGGCATGTTCCTGCTGGGCAACCACGACCACAAGCTGCGGCGCGCGCTGACAGGCCAGGCGGTGCGGGTGCAGGCGCAGGGGCTCGGCGTGACCCTGGCCCAGCTCGATGCGGCGGAGGATGGCGCGGAGCTCAAGGCGCGCGTGGTGACCGAGATCGCGCGCGCGCCCGCCTGGATCCGCGATGGCGGGCGGGTCTTCGTCCATGGCGGCTTCCATCCGGGCATGCTGCATGCGGCCCCGCCGGAATCGGCGGGGGCGGAGAAGGCCTCCGGCCTGGTGACCCGGGCCATCTACGGCCAGGTGACCGGACGGATGCGGCCCGACGGCTTCCCCGACCGCGTGCTCGACTGGGTGGATCGCATCCCGGAGGGCGTGCTGGTCGTCTGCGGCCATGACCGGCGCTCCACCGATGGCCGGCCCTTCGTGACGGAGGGGATGTTGGGCGGCCGCTGCATCTTCCTGGATTGCGGCGCGGGCAAGGGCGGGCACCTCGCCTGGCTGGACCTGCCGGCCTGGGCGTGACGGCCGTTGCCGACCGGCGGCTCTCGGACACGCGGATCGCTGTGACGGCGCCTGCGCATCACTGCATGGTCGGCACGGCAAATCAGGGGGGTCTGTCGGGCGTCGTGCTTCTCAACCCCCTGCGCGCCTGATCACACCAGCCGCGCGGGCGCCTTCGACTCGCCGCGCTCCAACCGGCCCAGGAAATCGCGCGCCTCGGCGCGCATCGCCGCCACCTTGCGCGCATCCATCCTCGCCAGCGTGCGCAGCGGCATCGCCATGCGCGGGTTCTTCGCGAAGCGCCCGGCGTGGCGCGCGATGAAATCCCAGTAGAGGAAGTTGAAGGGGCAGGCGCCCTCGCCCGTCGCGCGCTTCACGTCGAAGGCGCAGCCGCGGCAATGGTCGGACATGCGGTTGATGTAGGCGCCGCTCGCCGCATAGGGCTTCGACGCCATCACCCCGCCATCGGCAAACAGCGCCATGCCATGCGTGTTGGGAAGTTCGACCCATTCATACGCATCGGCATAGACAACCATGTACCACTCGTTCACCGCATCGGGATGGATGCCGGCGAGCAGCGCGAAATTGCCGGTCACCATCAGCCGTTGGATATGATGCGCGTAGGCGAGATCCCGCGTCTGCCCGATCGCGGCGCGGAGGCAGGCCATCGGCGTCTCGCCAGACCAGTAGAACCAGGGCAGCGGGCGCGTCGCCTCCAGCGCGTTCGTCTCGCGATAGGCGGGCATGCGCGTCCAGTAGAGGCCGCGGACATATTCGCGCCAACCCAGGATCTGGCGGATGAAGCCTTCGACCGCGTTGAGCGGCGCGGCGCCCGCGCGCCAGGCGCGCTCCGCCGCCTCGCAGGCGGCGCGCGGATCGAGCAGGCCGCAATTCAGCGCGGCGGCGATCAGCGCATGGAACAGCACGGGCTCGCCCTCGGCCATCGCATCCTGGAAGTCGCCGAAGCGCGGCAGGCGATGCGCGATGAAGTCGTCCAGCGCGGCCGTCGCCTGCTCGGCGGTCACCGGCCAGGCGAAGGCGTCGAGCGTGCCGAAATGGTCGGGGAACTCGCGTTCCACCAGCGCCATCACCGCGCGCGTGATGTCATCGGGCGCGAAGCGGCGCGGCGGCGGCGGGCGCACCTCGCGAGGCAGGCTTTCGCGATTGTCATGGTCGAAGTTCCATTGTCCGCCGGCGGGCTCATCCGGCGCGTTCATCAGCAGCCCGGTCTCGCGCCGCATCTCACGGTAGAAGTATTCCATGCGGAGCTGCTTCCGCCCGCCCGCCCATTGCCGGAACCGCTCGATGGTGCAGAGGAAGCGCGCGTCCTCGCGGATCTCCACAGGGACACCCGTGGCGTCCTGCCAGTCGCGCATATCCTCCAGCACGCGCCATTCGCCGGGATGCGTCGCGATGATCTGCGCCGGCTTCAACCGCTGAACAGCGCGCGCCACTTCGCCGGCCAGCGTCTGCGTGTTCGCGGGATCGTCGAGCGCGACGTAGGCCACCTCCACGCCGCGCGCGCGCAGCCGCGCCGCGAAGTGCCGCATCGCGGAGAGCACCAGCGCGATCTTCTGCTTGTGGTGGCGGACATAGGTGCATTCGGCCCGCACCTCCGCCATCAGCACCACATCGCCCGCGGCCAGCCCCTCCAGCGCCGAGAGCGCGTGCGAGCACTGGTCACCCAGCACCACGCGCAGGCTGCCGGTCGGGTTGCTCATATGCGCTCGTAGCGGGCTGTGCTGCCATCCTCTCCGGTGGTGGCGAAGCCGGACCAGGCGCCGGCGGCGTCGTAAAAGACCTCGCTTGTCTCGCCCGTGGTGACGCGAAGGCGCTGGCCGCTCGGCGCGGGCAGGCGCTCGATCCGCGGCATCACCGCGCGGCCCTCACGCACATCGAACAGCGGCACGCCCTCCGCGAAGCTCGCCAGGCGCCACCAGGTCAGCGGCGCCGCATTGGGCGGCAGCAGCACCTCGCCGCCCGCGCCGCGGAGCCGCAGCCCGGCGAGTTCGCCGCGCGCCGCGCAGAAGCCGGTGCGGCCGTTGCGGTCGCTGCGGCTTTCGAGCGCGGCGAGCCGCTCGCCGCGCCAGGCCTCCTCGGTGTCCTGGGTGAAGCGGAAGACGGTGAAGCCGGCGAGCCGCACCTGGATGCGCAGCGTGCTCGTCACCACCAGCAGCCCGCCCTGGTCGCGGAACACGACCTGATGCGTCCCGACCTCCCGCCCGTCACGCAGGATGCGGAAGGCGAGATCGGACGGTGCGGCGCGGGCGCCAAGGGTTGGAAGCGTGGGGACCAGGGCGGCGGCGAGGAGGAGGCGTCGGCGCATCGGCTCAGCCCCGTCCCGCCAGCGCGCCGCGCCCGCCATCCACGCCGATTACCTGCCCGGTGATCCAGCCTGCCGCGTCGGAGAGCAGGAAGTCGGCCAGCGCCGCGGCATCCTCCGGCTCGCCGAGGCGGGGGATCGGATGCTGCCGAGCGATCGCCTCGGCCATCTGCGGGCTGCGCGTCAGCGGCGCGGCCATGGCCGTGCGCGTCAGGCTCGGCGCGATCGCGTTGACGCGGACCTGCGGGGCGAGTTCGGCGGCGAGCGAGACGGCCAGCCCCTCGACCGCCGCCTTCGCCGCGCCGATCGCGGCGTGGTTGGCGAAGCCGCGCCGCGCGGCGACGGAGGAGAACAGCACGACGCTGCCCCGCCCCGCGACGAGCGCCGGCAGCGCCGCCTGCACCGCGAGCGCGGGCGCAAGCGCATTCAGCCGGAAGGCATCCAGGAAGTCCGCTTCCGCCAGGCGGGCAATCGGCTTCAGCACGATGGAGCCGACGCAGAAGGCGAGGCCCGCGAGCGCCGCCCCGGCCGCCTCGATCGCCGCCCGCAGCGCCGCCGCGTCGGTGACATCGGCCTGGTGCCAGGCGGCATCCAACTCGGCTGCCAGCGCCGCCAGCCGCGCCGGGTCGCGCCCGATCAGGACCGGCTCCGTCCCCCGCGCCCGCAGCCGGCGCGCCAAGGCCTCGCCGATCCCGCCCGTTGCACCCACCACCACCACGCGATCCGGCATGCGCTCTCCGGTTGCCGTCAGGGCCGGGAGATGGGGCGCCCCGGCCCGGACGCCAGGGCACGCGCGCGCGAGGCAGACAGGCCGCGCGGGCCGTGCTTAGGATGGCCGCATGCGCCAATTGCTGCTGCTGCGGCATGCCAAATCCTCCTGGGACGATCCGCGCCTGCCCGACCATGCGCGCCCGATCAATGCGCGCGGCCGCCGCAACGCAGTGGCGATGGGCGAGGCGATGCGCGAGCTCGGCCTGGCGCCGGATGTGGTGCTCGTCTCCTCCGCGCGGCGGACGCTGCAGACGCTGGAGGCGATCCAGCCGCTGGAGGGATCGCCGCTGGTGGAGCCGATGGACGCGCTCTACCTCGCCTCCTGGCAGGGGCTGCTCGACGTGTTGCGCGGCGTGCGGGAGACGACGCGGAGCGTGCTGCTGATCGGGCACAATCCCGGCCTGCACGAACTCGCGATGGCGCTGGTCGGCCCGGCGGGCATGGCCGGCGGCAACCCGATGGCGAAGCGGCTCGCCGACGCCTACCCGACCGGGACGCTCACCGAGCTCACCATTGCCCTGCCCTGGCGGCTGCTGGAGGCAGGCAGCGGGCGGCTGGTCCGCTTCCTCACCCCGGCCGAACTCCCCTCCTCCGGCGCGCCCGACCTGACGGAGAGCACGGCCTGAGCGCGTCGGACCTGATCCTGGAAGCCGCCCTGCCGCCCGAGGCGGTGGCGCCCCTTCTCCGCGCGCCCGCACTCGCGGCGCTGCGGACCGGGCGCAGCCGCTCGGCGCCCGCCGC
>VFQR01002065.1_pt1 | contig 13522 bp, 13 predicted proteins | sample 3512321 | NCBI WGS metagenome assembly VFQR01 (sample SAMN10412374, study PRJNA504923) | tailings metagenome | isolation source: Relicate 3 Philex TSF1 revegetated site | place: Philippines: Tuba, Benguet | collected 2017-08-29
CGCGCCGAGAGTGAAGGCACCGGATCTCGTATCCCTTGCCTGCGAAGGAGCTCACATGAACAACCCCTCCGACACCCTGGCCGCCACCGCCGCGATGGTCAGCACGGTCAACAGCTCGCATGCGCCGGGCCTGCGCCCGGTCGTCGACCACGACACCGCCACCGCGGCGCTGCGTGAAGCGCAGGTCGAGCTCTACTGCGGCCATGACGCCGCGGCGATGACGGCTCTGCGCGAGGCGCGCCGGGCGCTGTCGGGCCTGCCCAGCGAGGCCGCAGCGCTCGCCACGATGGAGTCGGCCGCCTGGCACATCCGCCGCCACGAATCGCGCGAAGCACAGCGCGACATGGCGCTCGCCCACCAACTGCTCGCCTGAGGGCCACACCACGGCCCCGGCCATTCGTTCATCCCTGACTGGAGAACCTCATGCGCAACTTGACCTCACGTCTTCTGGGTTCGACCCTGGTCGCGCTGGCTGCCGCCGCTGCTGGCGGCGCCTGGGCCGACCCGCTGCCACCGATGCACCACCAAGGCAGCGTGCAGTACCTGTCCGGCGGCATCGGCAAGGATGAAGCCCGCGCTGTGCAGGCGGCCGCGCCAGCCTGGCCCGCCGTGCTGGAGTTCGTTGCCCATGACCCTCAGGCCAAGGCCGACGAGTTCCTCGCGAACGTGTCGGTCCAGGTGCGCGATGCGCATCAGCACACCGTGCTGGCCACCGTGAGCGAGGGCCCGTTCGTGCTGGCCAAGCTGGCGCCGGGGCGCTACGAAGTGCAGGCGACGGTCGAGGGGCGCACCCTGACTCGGGCCATCACCGTCCCTGCGCAGGGTTCCAGCCGCGAGGTGTTCGTGTGGACGGGGCGCAGCGCACGGCCGCTGGCTTGAGCGTGGCCGCTCAGGGCGCGGCCCGGTAGCAGCGCTGCAAGGCGGCCACGTCGTAGAAGCGACTGCCCGGGCGCAGCCGGGCACCCTCGCAGGCCGGCTTGAAGTCGGCCTGCGACTCGTTGACCAGCATGCGCACCAGGCGCCGCCCTTGCGGGCCCTGCCAGACGTCCCACTGCACATTGGCCGCCATCGGAATCACGCGCTCGGTGCGCCACGGGTGCGTGGCCGCGTCGTAAGGCTGGCTGGCCGGCAGCGGCTGATGCACGCCCGCCACGCCGATGGCCGAGACCAGCGGCGCCACGATCTCCGCATGGCTGAACCGCAGCACCGCGCCCTGCCCGGTGGCGAGGCGGTCGAGCATGTCGTCGAGCAGCTGCGTGGCCATGTCGTAGGTCACGGGCGCCGTCTCCTGCAGGCCCGGGCCCTTGCGGTAGAAGTCTTCGGCGTCGTCGGCTGCCATGAACACCGCGGCCACCTCCTCGGGCACGAAAGACTCCGCTTCACCGCCCAGCTCCAGCCGCAAGCCGGCCATCGCGCCGCGCACGTCCATGACCTCGCGCGCCGCCTCCAGCGGGTCAGCCAGACGATCCACGAACCCGGGCTGGTACAGGCCGAGCAGCAAACGCCGGGCCGCCTGCGGCAGGCGCGGGTCGGCGTCGATGCGGCGCTGCAGCTCGGCCAGCCGCGGGCTGCGCAACCAGGCCTGGTAAGCCAGGCTGCGCCGCAGCGTGGCCTGGCGCGCGGGCGTGTCGGCCGTGTCGCGGCGGGCATCGAGCCGGTGGAAATAGAGCAGAAAGCGGTCTGCCCCCCAGCTGGCCGGCACTTGCGCCTGCGGTGCCTCACGCTGCAGCGCGGCGACGAAGCTGCGTGAGCTGTCCACCGCGCGGTCCACGCCCGAGCTGAGCACGCTCACTGGCGTCGAGCCCGCAAACAGCGCGGGCAGCCGCGCCACCAGGCGCTGCGCCAGCTGCTCTTGCTCCACCACGCCGAGCTGGCTGAGGTTGCCATAGCCGAGCTGCCGCTGGGCCGCAATGAAGCGCTGCAGCGCGGCACCGAAGCGCACACCGAGCGGCGTCAACGCGCCGGCCGCCTCGGCCTCGCGCCAGCGCTTGAGCGCGGCTTCATCCGGGCCGGGCTTGGTCAAGCCCCGGCTGCCGTGCCGCGCCACGAGCTGCACCGCCACCGGCGTATAGCCCGCGGGTGCGGCTTCGTAGCGGTCGGCGCTCTGCTGCGGTGCATAGGGCGTCTTCGAGCCCAGCTCACTGCTGGCTTGCACCGCCGAGCCCGTCAGCAGTGCAAGGGCGGCCAGCCACAGGGGCAGACGCCGGCGAGTCATGTCATCGGGGATTCGCATTGGCTTCCTACGCTGCGCGGTTTTGTGCATCTGACCGAAAGCCTAGCCATGTTCCGTGACAGTCCGTCATTCCCACTGACCGCGCTCGCCGTCGCGATGCTGGCCCTGCCCGCCCAGGCGCAGCAGTTGCCAACCGAGAAGGTGGAAGGCGTGGTGGTGTCCGGCCAGGCGTCGAGCCTGCGCAAGTCCCTGAAGATGCAGGCCCAGGCGGACAACATCGTCAGCGCCGTGGTGGCCGACGACATCGGCGCCCTGCCCGATGTGAATGCCGCCGAAGCCCTGGCCCGCCTGCCTGGCGTGGCCGTGCAGCGCGACCAGGGCGAAGGCCGGTACGTGGTCGTGCGCGGCCTCGGGCCGGACATGAACACCGTCACCATCAACGGCTCTCTGGTGCCGTCGCCCGAGGCCAGCCGCCGCGGCGTGAGCATGGACGTGCTGCCCTCGGGGCTGATCCGCTCGCTGGAGGTCATCAAGTCGCTCACGCCCGACATGGATGCCAACTCGCTGGGCGGCACGGTCGATGTGAAAACCCTGTCGGCCTTCGACCTGCCGCGCAGCCTGCTGAGCGTGGGCGCGTCGGCCAGCCGCGACTCGCTGTCACGCCAGACCAGCCCCGCCGCCAGCCTGCTGGGCGCGACACGGCTGATGGACGGCACCCTCGGCATCGCTGCCGCGCTGAACGTGGACCGCCGCAAGTTTGGCTCCGAAGACGTCGAGACCGATGGCGCCTGGAGCGCGGGCAAGCTTACCGGTGTGGAGCTTCGCCACTACCGCCCCAACCGCGACCGCGCTGCCTTCGCCGCCAATGTCGACTACAAGCCCTCCGCCGAGCAGAGCTACTCGATGCATCTGCTGCTGGCCCGCTTCAGCGACGACGAGGAACGCGACCGCCTGACGATCAGCAACATCACCGGCGGGTCGGTCGCCGAAGGCGCCACCGCCACCGTGCGGGCGGAGCGCCGGCTGCGCGCCCGCAAGTACACCCGCGAGATTGGCTCGCTGGTGCTGGGCACCGAGCAGGACCTCGGCGACTGGCTGCTGGAAGCCAACCTGGGCCTGGGCCGCGGCACCGAGCGCACGCCCGAGCAGCTCAACGATGCGCGCTTTCGCCAGAACAACGTGGCCGGCGTGTCGTTCACCGACACGGTCAAGCCGCTGGTCACCGGCCCGGCGGCGCTCTACGACGCGAGCAAATACAACCTCAACAGCTTCACGCTGCAAAAGCGCAAGAGCGATGACGATGAACACAATGGCCGCATCGACCTGAGCCGCAGCTTGGCGCTGGCCGACGGCATGAAGGTCAGCGTGAAGTTCGGCGCCAAGCTGAGCCGGCGCGAGAAGCGCAACGACACCGACCAGTGGTCCTACAGCAGCAGCTCGGCCACCAGCCCCAACTACTGGGGCACCGGCCCGACGACGCTGGCGAGCTTCGTCACGGGCAGCGCGCTCGACTTCTCGATGGGCACCATGGGCCCGGCCATGGATTCAGCCGCCATCCGCGCGCGCCTGGCCACCCTGCCACGCGACGCGGCCAAGGTGGCGGGCGCCTCAGCGCTCGCCGACTACACGCTTCACGAGAACATCGATGCCGGCTATGCGCAGGCCAGCCTGGACCTGAGCCCGGCCTGGAACGTGCTGGCCGGCGTGCGGGTGGAGCGCACCCGGTTCGACGCGGCCGGCTTCCAGAGCTCGGTGGCCGGCGCGCTGTCGCCCACCCAGTTCGCGAAGGGCTACAGCCACTGGCTGCCGGGCCTGCACACCCGCTACAGGCTCGACCGCGACACCAGCCTGCGCGCGGCCTGGACCAACACGGTGGTGCGTCCCAACTTCGACCAGCTCTCACCGGCCGTCACGCTCGCCAGCACGACGGAAGCTTCGCTCGGCAACCCGGCGCTCAACCCGATGCGGGCGCACAACCTGGACGTGGGCGTGGAACAGCTGCTGGGCAACGACGGGGCGGTGTCAGCCTACGTCTTCCACAAGGACATCAAGGACTTCACCTACGCCACCAACCTCGCCGGCACCGGCCCGTGGACGGGCTACACCAGCGTGACCGGCTATGCCAATGGCCCCAAGGCGCGGGTGCAGGGGCTGGAGCTGTCGTGGCAACAGCCGCTGCGCATGCTGCCGGGCTGGATGAGCGGTTTCATCGTCGGCGCCAACGCCGCCTTCACGCATTCGACCGCGGACGTCAGCCGCTACGACACCGCCAGCCAAGCGAATCTTGTGCGACGCAGCCGCATGCCGGGGCAGTCGGACACCACCGTCAACCTGATGGTGGGCTACGAAGCCGGACCGCTGAGCACGCGGCTGGCGGTCAACCACAAGTCCAAGTACCTGCTGCAGTTCGGCAGCGACGTGACCAATCCGGCGCAGGACCAGATCGTCGCGGCCCAGCGCCAGGTGGACCTGTCGGTGGCGTACAAGATCACGCCGTCGGTGCAGCTCACCTTCGAAGGCGTGAACCTCAACAACGAGCACTACTACACCTACGTGGGCGTGCCCCAGTTGAACTACCAGTACGAGCAGTACGGCCGCACCTACAAGGTGGGCGTGAAGGTGGCGCTCTTCTAAGCCCCGCAGGCCGGCCGGGCCACCTGCGCGTACACGCAGGTGTCGCGCGGCTGGCCGTCCACGCCGAGGCTGTCGCAGCGCAGCACGCCTTCAAGCGCGAAGCCGCAACGCTCGGCCACTGCGCGGCTGCGGGTGTTGCGCGTGTCGCAGCGGATCTCCACCCGACGCGCATCCAGCGGGCCGAAGGCCAGCACCGTCAGCAGGCGCACCGCTTCAGTCACATGTCCCTGGCCTGCGGCCTCGGGGCGGATCCAGTACCCGACCTCGAACTTGCGCACGGCCCAGTCGATGCGGTGCAGGCCGGTGCCGCCCAGCAGCCGGCCCGCACTGCCGTCGGGCCGCCGCGCGTAGATCTGGAAGCAGAGGTCGCGCCGGGCGATGAAGTCGGCCTGCATGCGCCGCACCACCAGCTCGGCGCTCTCGGCGCTGGGCGCGTCCTGCGCCCAGGGCATCCAGGGGCGCAGGTGGGCCAGCGACTGCGTGATGACGACCGCCATCTCCGCGCCCAGCCCGGCGCGGGGCGCGAGCAGCACAGTCCGCTCGCCGTCCAGGCGCTCGGGGATGTCGAGCAGCAGCGGATCGAGGCTCATGCCGTCGCCACTTCGACAGGCTTGGGCAGCTCGCGCACGCCGCGAATGACCGGATGCCGCCAGGCCACCGCCGCCAGCAGGCAGGCTCCGACACCTGCAAAAGCCAGCGCGGCCCGCAGCCCCACATGCTCACCCAGCCAACCCCCGATGAGGGCGCCTGGCCCGGCCGGCAGCAGGATGAGCCAGCGCATGGTGCTCGTCATGCGGCCCAGCATTGGCGCTGGCGTGACGGCCTGGCGCAGCGACAGGAAGTTGATGAAGATCAGCACCGCACCCACGCCGAAGGCGAACAGCATCACGCCGAAGCTGGCGACGCCGAACTGACCGGCCGGCACCAGCGCCAGCTGCAGCCAGCCCACGCCGCAGGCGGCATAGCCCAGCACCAGACAGGGCCCCGGGCCGATGCGGCGGCTGATGCGATGGCCAAAGATGCTGGCCAGCACCGTGCCGGCGCCGAGGGCGACATACGACAGACCCACGGTCTGCGGGCTCAGGTGCAGCTCGCGCGTGGCGAACAGGATCTGCACCACCAGCGCCGCGTTGTGGAAGAGCTGCCAGGTGCCGGTGGCCGTGGCCAGGCTCACGAGCAGCTTGCGCTCGCGCACGAAGCGCAGGCCGGCCTTGAGCTCCTGCCAGAAATGCTGATCGCGCCGCTCGGCCAGCGTCTCCTTGACCTGCACACCGCGCAGGATGGCTGCAGACACCAGCAGCAGCAGCGCGTCGACCGCCAGTGCCAGCGGCGCCCCCAGCAGCTTGATGAGCGCCCCGGCCAGCCCCGGCCCGGCGACTTCTGCGCCCGACGAGGCGAGCGCGTTCTTGGCATGCGCCTCCACCAGCCGCTCGCGCGGCACGACCTGGGTCAGCACGATCTGCGCCGCACTGCCGGCCACCGTGTAGACGCAGCCCAGCACGAAGCCGACCACGTAGAGCCAGCCCATGCCCAGCCAGCCCATCCAGGCGGCCAGCGGCACCGTGGCCACGGCCACCGCCAGCAGGCTCTCACCCGCGATGTAGACCGGCAGCTTGCGCACGCGGTCCAACAGCACGCCGGCCGGCAGCGAGAACAGCACGAAGGGCAGGATCTCCATGGCCTGCAGCAGGCCCATCTGCGTGGGGCTGGCATTGAGCAGCACCGCCGCGGTAAGCGGCAGGGCCAGCATGGTGATCTGGCCGCCGAGCGACGAGATCAGGATGGACGACCACAGCCGCCGGTAGACGGCGTCACGCAGCAGGTCGCCGGGGGCGAGGGTGAAGTACTGGATCAGGCGAGACCACATGGTTTGGCTCTACTCAAGACGACTCGACACGCGGGCCGTCGCCCGCGCAGCAGGGATGCGACACACGCCGTGCGGCGCGGTCAGTCGAGGTCGAGGAGCTTGGTCATGCGCTGCATGCTAGCAGCGCGGGCACGCGACGTCGCGTGCCGGCGGTCACGGTTTGAGGATGACCAGCTCGGTGTAGCCGGTGGCGGCATCCGGCTCGCGCGTCAGGCTGCCAGGCTGAAGCGGTGCGATCAACAACTCGGCCGTCGTGAGCACCTCGCAGCCCGCGCAGACATGCCCGCCCGTCACCCGCCCTTGCGCATCGGACACGCTGGCATGCAGATGCACGCCGGCCGGCGTCAGGCTGCCGCTGAGGGTCAGGATCTCCAGCGGGCCGTCCAGGCGCGTGGGCCCGGGCGCACCGGCCAGGCGAAGCTCGGCATGACGCAGGCTGCCAATGCCCGCGACGCCGAAGCCTGTGCGCCCGGCGAGCGTCAGGCGCAGGTCGTCGCCCGGCAACAGGCGCACCGGCTCGAACATCACCAGCCCACTGCCGCGCCATCCCGGCGCGGGTCGCTCGCGGCCACGTAGCCGTCCACCGCCGGGTCGCCCTGGCGCCAGATGAACTGCCCGGCGCCGAAGTCCTGGTAACTGTCGTGGATGTCGCCGATCTCGTGCCCACGAGCGCGCAGGGCCTCGATGGTGGCCGCGGGCATGTGCGGCTCGATGTTGATCGACAGGCCCTCGTTGAAACGCCAGCGCGGCGCGTCGCAGGCAGCCTGCGGGTTCTGCCCGTAGCAGAGCATGCGCACGAGCGTTTGCATGTGGCCCTGCGGCTGCATGTTGCCGCCCATCACGCCGAAGCTCATGACGGGCGCCCCGTCCTTCGTCAGGAACGCGGGGATGATGGTGTGGAACGGGCGCTTGCCTGGAGCGACTTGATTCGGATGGCCTGGCTCCAGCGTGAAGCAGTGCCCACGGTTCTGCAGGCTCACACCGTACCCGGGCAGCACGAGGCCGGAGCCGAAGCCCATGTAGTTGCTCTGGATGAAGCTGACCATCATGCCGCGCTCGTCTGCCGCGGTCAGGTAGATGGTGCCGCCCTTGACGGGGTTGCCGGCCCCGAAGACCTGGGCGCGCGCCGGGTCGATGAGGCGGGCGCGCTCGGCCAGGTAGCCGTCGTCCAGCAACTGGGCCGCGCTGACCGTCATGGCGGCGGGCTCGGCCACGAAACGGTAGACGTCGGCGAAGGCGAGCTTCATCGCCTCGATCATCAGGTGCTGGGCCTCAGGGCTGTCCACCGCATGGTCGGTCACGCGGCAGTGCGACAGCAGGCCCAGTGCCATCTGCGCCGCGATGCCCTGGCCATTGGGCGGAATCTCATGCAGCGTATGGCCGGCAAAGTCCTTGGCCAGTGGCGTGACCCATTCGGGCCGGTAGCCGGCGAGATCGGCTTCGGTCAGCGCGCCGCCCGTCTCGCGCGCAAAGCGGGCGAGTGCAGCCGCAATCTCGCCCCGGTAGAAGGCTTCGCCGCGGGTCTCGGCGATCAGCTTGAGGCTGCGCGCGGCGTCGGCGAAGGTGAAGCGCTCGCCCACCGCAGGCGCCCGGCCGTGCGGCAGGAAAGCCTGGGCGAAGCCGGGCTGCGAGGTGATCTCGTCCAGCGCGGCCGCCATCGCCCACTTGCCCTGCACGATGGGCGGCACCGCATAGCCGCGCTCCGCGACCTCGATGGCCGGCTGCATCAGGTCGCCGAACGGCAGCCGGCCGAAGCGCTCGCTCAAGGCCATCCAGCCGCCCACCGCGCCGGGCACCGTGACCGAACCCCAGCCGCGCCGGGGCATGACCTGACCCTGGAAGTACGCGGGCGTCCAGGCGGCTGGTGCCGGGCCCGAGGCATTGAGGCCGTGCAACTGCTGGCCATCCCACAAGATGCAGAAGGCATCGGACCCGAGACCGTTGCTGCAGGGCTCTACCAGCGTCACGCAGGCGGCTGCGGCGATGGCCGCGTCGACGGCATTGCCACCGGCCTGCATCACCCGCAAACCGGCCTGGGCCGCCAGGGGGTGCGAGGTCGACACGATGTTGCGCGCGAAGAGCGGGCTGCGGCGGCTCGGGTAGCCGGCCGTCCAGTCGAAGCGATGGGGCGTGTTCATGCGCCTGATTCTGCCGTTGTAAGGCTTTGCAACGGGGTCAACGGGGCATGCAAAGGCGTCGTTGTGGACACAAGCTTTGCGCGAAGCCGACCGAAACCTGAAACCACCCTGGAGCCCTCAAGATGAACACGCTGAAGACCACCCTCGCTACCGCCCTCATCACGCTCGCCTCGGGCGTGGCCCTGGCGCAAAGCCCGACCCCGGCCACCACCACGGCCGCTCCCGCCGCGAAGGCCACGGTTGTCGCCCAGGCCGCCACGCCGGCCGCAACCCCCTCGACCACCGCGGCACCGGCCCCGGCCGTGAAGGCAGCGCCCGCCGCGGCAGCCACCACGGCCGCCGCCCCGGCTGAAGCCGCCAGCGCTGCCAAGCATGCCGGCAAGAAGCATCACGCCAAGAAGCACGCCGAAGCCAAGACGGGCGAGGCTGCGCCTGCCGCCACCCCGGCCAAGACCGAGACCAAGACGCAGTAAGCGCCACAGCGCTCCGCGCAAGGCCGCAGACCTTCACAGGCTGCGGCCTTTTTCATGGCCCTCTTGAGCCCGGCCGCGCCGGCACGGCATTCAGCGAGCTGACTGCCCACAACATTGAGGGTGGCACCATGCGGCCGCCTTGTTAGCGTTCGGTTCAGCGGCTGGCATCACCAGCCGCCCTCCCACCCCGGGCCGGGGTGGCCCAGCCTGTGTGGCGCATGCCTTGGAGGGTGCCGTGCCGATCGAACGGGTTTTGGTCAAGCGGATGCTGGCCTTGGCGGCTGCCCTGGCCTTGCCGTGGCTGCCGGTCTCGACGGCGGCGCAAGCACCATCCGCGCCCGTCCCGCTAGTGCAGGACGGCCAACCGGTGGACTGGTGGTTCGTCTTCAAGTTCAACGCCAAGTCCTTCCCGCAATGCCCGGCGGGCGCGCAGATGCAGTGCCCCTTCGGCGCCACGGCACAGAACTACCCGCGCGGGCAGACCTTCGTGTTTGCCAGCAACACCCAGCCCCAGCTGGCCATGGGCAGCACCTGTGTGGGCGAGACGGGCGCCGACCCGCTGGGCGCCACCTTTGGCGACATCATCCAAGGCAAGCGCTTCTACGTGGTCTGGAACGACCAGTTCTACAGCGACCCGGAGATCGCCGGCTGCAGCGACTCCTGCTCGGCGCCCTGGGGCCACGCCAAGGGCGTGCTGGCGTGGGACACCAGTGGCAGCGGCGTTCTCATCCAGGTCACCACGCCCTCGTGGCCAGGGTCCGGGCGACTTTCGCCTGCGCGCCAGAGCGGCAACACGCTGGGCTGCATTCCCCGGCCGGACAACGTCCTCGTCAGCCAGTCCTTCTTCTCCGTGAAGCTGACCGCGGCCGACGTGCTGCAGGTCTTGCGGGCCCTGGGCAACGCCAGCGTCGTGACGGACCCGCAGAACGCCCAGCTCGTGAACAATGGTGGCCCGCAGGATACTCAGGAGGCAGTCCGGGCCCTGGGCGTCAAGTCCAAGAGCACCAAGGTCTTCAAGACTCAGCTGTCTGCCGGTGTGGGGCTGCTGTCCAAGCCCTCCAAGCTGCAGGTGCCGCCCTGGCAGTTGGTGTCGTCGCAACTGGATAGTGTGTCTTTGCGCGTGGCGACCTGGTGGGCCAACCCGGCAATCCCCTCGACCCGCGCCAACACGCCCATCGATTGCTGGGACGCCAGCCTGCCCAAGCCCGGCGCCGTGCAGATCGCGACCTCCGGCAGCTGGAAAGGCACAGGCTTCGGGCTCAAGGGCGGCGCCGGGCCCGACTTCAACCACGCCAAGGTCGGCGTGTCCACGTCAGGGGCCCGTCACTTCGTCATCTTCGGAGACATGAACCAGCAGGGCTCGCTGTCCACGCCCAAGTGCGGCAGCAGCCAGAACGGCAGGGGCGGCCTGTTCTTCATCCTGGACAACGAGCCGCTGTGGAGAAGCGTGACCGAGCTGCTCGACGGCAAGAGCGCGCCCCTCGCGGGTCAATGAACGGCGCCATGGCGGCGCAAGGGAGGTCCTGTGTCCAAGTCATTTACCGGCGCGGCGATGCTGTCGCTGATCGCGATCCCGGTCGTCGGCTGGTGGGGCGTCACCGCGCACAGTGAGCGCGCCGCCTGGCTGGGCATCGCTCTGCTGATGACCCTCTTCGTGGCCATCAGCGGCAAGTCCATCATCGGGCGCTGGCCAGGCATCCTGGTCAATGAGCGCAACGTGATGAGCCTGGCGCGGTTCCAGATGACGGTGTGGACGCTCGTGCTGGTGTCGGCCTACCTGACGGCAGCGTTCTACAACAACTACATCGGCGTGGACGAGCCCCTGGCCATCGGCGTGCCGCAGGAACTGTGGCTCGCCCTGGGCATCAGCACCACCTCGCTGGTCGGAAGTCCTCTGGTGCTGGCGCAAAAGAAGAGCCAGGCCCCCGACCCCGCCGCGCTGGCTGCGACACGCGCTCAGCTGGTGCTGCTCGCCCAGCCCGGCGGTGACACGAACCAGGGGCGGCTGCTGGGCAACAGCCAACCGGACATGGCCGTCTGGAGCGACATGGTGACGGGCGACGAGACCAGCAACGGCGCCCATGTCGACCTGGCCAAGGTGCAGATGCTGTTCTTCACGATCGCGATCGTCGCGGCCTATGCCTTTGCGCTGTGGCGCACCTTCAAGTTTGCCCAGCCCGACGGCATCACCGACTTCCCGGCGCTGGACGATAGCACGATCGCATTGCTGGGCATCAGCCACGCGGGCTATCTGATGAACAAGGCCGTGCCGCGGCCCTGAAGCCGGCCGCCGCGAAGCCTTGGCGCTGCACACCCGGGGCCGAACCCGGGCCGGTTCACGGTCCCTCAGCGCAGCGCCGGCACCTCACGCAGCGCCTTCACCGCACCCGCGCCCATGGCCGCACCGAAGCGCTTGGCCAGCCGCTCGGCGACGTTGTCGCGCGGGGTGTAGTCGATGACGTCCTCGGCCTTGACCACCTCGCGGGCGACGTAGTCCAAATTGCCGAAATGGTCGGCCAGCCCCATCGCCACGGCCTGTTCGCCGTTCCAGAAGAGGCCGGAGAAGGTCTCCGAGGTTTCCTTCAGGCGCTTGCCACGGCCCTCGCGCACGACGGCGATGAACTGGGCGTGGATCTGGTCCAGCATGGCCTGTGCGTAGGCACGCTGCTTGGGCGAGACCGGGCTGAACGGGTCGAGCATGCCTTTGTTCTCGCCCGCGGTCAGCAGGCGGCGCTCGACGCCCAGCTTGTCCATCAAGCCGGTGAAGCCGAAGCCGTCCATCAGCACCCCGATGGAGCCGACCACCGAGGCCTTGTCGACATAGATCTCGTCGGCCGCCGCCGCGATGTAGTACGCACCGGAGGCGCACATCTCCTCCACCACCGCATAGACCGGCTTGTCGTACTGCTTCTTCAGCCGGTTGATCTCGTCGTAGACGATGCCGGCCTGGACGGGGCTGCCGCCGGGTGAGTTGATGCGCAGCACGACCGCCTGCGCGCCGTCATCCTTGAACGCGTCCTTCAACGCAGCCAACAGCAGCTCGGCGCTCGCCTCGGTGTCTGCCGCAATCTCACCGCGCACTTCCACCAGGGCGGTATGCGGCGTGGTGCTGGGCGTCACATGCCGGCCCTGCGTCCACAGGCTGTACACCAGCGCACCCGCGAGCAGCAGCCAGAACAGCCGGAAGACCACACGCCAGCGCCGCTCCGCGCGGCGTTCGCGCAGGAACTCGCGGGCCAGTTCGGCCAGCACGGGCTCATGGGCCGGCGCCACCACGGGCGGCACGCCGACGGGTTCTTGCATGGGAGGCGGCAGGTCGTCGCTGGGGGTGCTCATGGTTCAGTCTTCAAAGGCGGGTCGGGTGTCGCGCGTGGGGTGCCAGAACACCTCGCCCTCGCGCTCGGTCAGTTCGATCTTGGTCAGGCGGCCGCGGGTGCAGGGGCCCATCAGGCAGCGGCCGGTCAGCGGGTCATAGACGGCGCCGTGGATGCTGCACATGATGTAGCGCTTGTCGCCATCGAGGAACTCGCCTTCCTGCCAGTCCATCTCCACGGGCACGTGCGCACAGCGGTTCAGGTAGGCCACGGCCTGGCCGTCAAAGCGCAGCGCAAACGCGCGTACCGGCTCGCGCCACTGGATGACGTCAAAGCTCACGGCCTTGCCGCGCTCGGCCAGGTCGGCGGAGGCGCACAGCCGCTGGGGCGGCGGCAGTTCGGTGTCAGGCATGGGTGATCAGCCAGTCGTGCAGTTCGCGCGTGGAATGGGCGACGAAGAGCGGCTGGTGTTCCGCAAACGTCTCGTGGTCATGCGCGCCGAAGCTCACGCCGACACTGGCCACGCCGGCGTTGCTGGCCAGCAGCAGGTCGTGGGTGGTGTCACCGATCATCAATGTGCGCTCGGGCTCCACACCGAACTCGCGCATCAGCTCCAGCAGCATCTGCGGATGGGGCTTGGAGCGGGTCTCGTCGGCGGTGCGGGTGGCGTCGAACATCTTCGTGAGCTCGGCATGGGCGAGCACCCGGTCCAGGCCCACGCGGTTCTTGCCCGTAGCCACCGCCAGCCAGTGATGCCGCGCCTTTAGGGCCTGCAGCATCTCCAGCGTACCGTCGAACAGCGAAACGTCGTTCTCTGACGCAAGATAGTGATGGCGGTAGCGCAGGCCCAGGTCGCCATAACGTTCGGGGGCCAGGCCGGGCACCACATGCTCCAGCGCGTCACGCAGGCCCAGGCCGATGAC